>Ga0272443_10002619_pt1 | contig 22643 bp, 7 predicted proteins | sample SSMAcet12_FD_193581 | JGI IMG/M metagenome (GOLD analysis project Ga0272443, IMG submission 193581) | Marine sediment archaeal communities from Little Sippewissett salt marsh, Falmouth, MA, United States - SSM-Acet-12 | ecosystem: Environmental > Aquatic > Marine > Wetlands > Sediment ...
ATATCGGAAAGGAATCAAATAAACTGGAAGAAACCAATGTTATTGGAGTTGGGAAGGACGGATACAGCAGATATGATAATAGCACCATTCAAGATGAGGACAAGCTGAGAAGGATTATTCTCCATCTTACTCCAGGTGTATCAAAACGGTATGGCATCCCAAGGCATAAGTTGTATTACATCAAGGATAAGATCAGAAAAGATGGTTCTTATCGAATACCCGATAATATCAGGATGAAGATATGGTATATGTTGGACAATATATCTCAAAAAGGATCATCTCATTCATCCTAGATATGGTCCTAGATGGCATCCCAAGATGGTCAAAAGATGGTAATAGATGCTCAAGATGGTTGAGATAGATGGTTATTTGATGAAATACTGGCTCATTAAATTGATGGCATCTTTACATGGAACATGATGACCATCTCATCTTACCATGTTTTGAAAGATGGGTATACCATGTTTAGTTGTAATAGACCATCTAACCCCATCTTATAGATGGTCTTACATGGCATCCAAAGATGGTTCTGAATTGAAACAAACAATCATAAAATACAAAACACAAAGTAAAATAAACCCAATACCTTGAATCATAATGTAAAAGAAAGGTTAGAGGGAATGAAGTGAGAAAAAAATATTCCATTGAGGATATAAAAAAAATAGCAAAGGAAAGGGGTGGAGAGTGTTTGTCAAATGAATATGTTAACAATCACACAAAACTTAAGTGGAGATGTTCTGAAGGTCATGAATGGGAAGCAACATCTTCAAATGTAATTAACAATGATTCTTGGTGCCCAATTTGTGCTGGAAATATTCCTTCATCGATAGAGGAGATGAAAGAGATTGCAGGATCTAGAGGAGGGGAATGTCTATCTGATGATTATGTAAATGCCCATTCAAAATTAAAATGGAAATGTTCAACGGGACATGAGTGGGATGCAATACCTGATAGTATTAAACGTGGAAGCTGGTGTCCAATTTGTGCTGGAAAAATACCCCTGACTATAGAGGAGATGAAAGAGATTGCAAAAAATAGAGGAGGATTATGTTTATCTGATGAATATATAAATGACAGAACAAAACTCAAATGGAGATGTTCTGAAGATCATGAATGGGAAGCAATACCTACTCATATTAAAAGGGGAAGTTGGTGTCCAATTTGTGCTGGAAAAATACCCCTGACTATAGAGGAGATGAAAGAGATTGCAAAAAATAGAGGAGGGGAATGTCTATCTAGTGAATACATTAACTACACTACAAAACTTAAATGGAAATGTTCTGAAGGTCATGAATGGGAAGCTTCACCAAGCCATATAAAGAGGGGAGAATGGTGCCCGTATTGTGGTATTGGCCTAGGTGAAGAAATTACAAGGAGGATGTTTGAATTATTATTCAATAATAGCTTTCCTAGAGTTAGGCCTAAATGGTTAATAAATCCATTAACTGGGAAAAGGATGGAATTAGATGGTTATTGTGAGGAGTTGTTAATTGCTTTCGAATATCAAGGAGAACAGCATTATAAGTATAATGACCATTTCTATAAAAATAATGAATCATTTATAAGAAGAAAACAGGATGATCAACAGAAGAGGACTATTTGCAATAAAAAGGGAATTAGATTAATCGAAATACCATATTATATTGAATTTATAGACCTTCCAAAATATATAATAAGTGAATGTAATAAAGCTGGAGTGCGGGTTAAGAATATTCCCATAGAAATTTATGATTACAAATCTTTCAACGAAGTGTATATATCTGGAAATATTGAAAGGATGAAGGAAATTGCTACTTCACATGGTGGTAAATGCTTGTCTGAGAATTATATTAACGCAAAAACAAAATTATTGTGGAAATGCTCAAGAGGTCATACTTGGAAAGCAGTACCAGATAGTATTGTTTCTGGTACCTGGTGTCCAATTTGTGGAAAGAACAAATCAGCAATAAAACGGAAACTCACTATACAGGAGATGAGAGAAATTGCTAAATCAAGGGGTGGAATATATTTATCTGAAATATATGTAAATGCCAATACTACACTTAAATGGAAATGTTCTGAGGGTCACCAATGGGAAGCAACACCTGGAAATATTAAAAGTGGTAAATGGTGTCCAATTTGTGCTGGAAATATTTGTTCTTCAATAGAGGAAATGAATGAGATTGCAAGATCCAGAGGAGGGGAATGTTTATCTGAAGAATATGTGAATGCCCACTCGAAAATAAAATGGAAATGTTCTGAGGGTCATGAGTGGGAAGCTTCACCAAACAACATCAAACGTGGAAGATGGTGTCCAATCTGTGCAAGATCAAAAAAGAAAAAGGAGTAATCAAATGAAATAGAACGCAAAAGCTAATAAGCCCTTTACACTTAATTCTCATATTAAGCAAAGATAAAAAGTCGTATAGAAAGGAGGAAATAATAATGGATAATGAGGAAAGAATTAAACGACTTATTAAGCTTATTGAAAGACTCTATAAACTAGACTTTCAAGATAAACCCGAATTAGATAATATCAAAAGAACTGGAATTTTATTATTAAAACATTTATATAATGGAGAAAATGAATATAGTAAAGCTTTAGAAGATACTCGATTAACTGGAAAAGGGAGGCCATTACCTGATGATTATCAGCAAAAAATTTGGAGTGAAGGAAAATATAAAATGATAACCACTTTAGAACTGGCAATAAAGGATTTCGAATATCTAGAAAAGAAAAATCAAGAAAATCAATCCTTCTGGGATATAATACACCCTGATATTATTCGTGTTTCTAAGAAAAAGTTTGAAGATGAACATTATGCAGATTCAGTTGAATCTGCTTTTAAGGAAATAAATAATCGAATAAAGAAAAAGTATTTGGACGTAAGAGGGACCGAAATTGATGGTACTGATCTGATGCGTCAAGCATTTAAGTTTAATAGTAAGTCTACTCCCCCCGAAGAACCAGTAATCAAATTGTCTAATTTATCGGAAAGAGCAGGAAGAGATATTCAAGAAGGATACATGCAAATATTTGCTGGATCTATGCAAGGAATAAGAAATCCAAAAGCACATGCAAATATAATAATATATCAAGATGAAGCTATACATTTTATTTTTCTTGCTAGCTTATTAATGAAGAGAATTGATTAAGAGAATTATTTTACCCACCACACCAATACATGTTGGTTTTTCGTCATTGACCCTACCATTGAATTTTAGAGTGCCCTTACAATCGTCACAAATCTCTGATTTGTATAATACTCCTTTTTAAGAGTGCAGGGGAAGGGCCCTTGAAGAAATATTAGGATTGACGATGCCCATTTTTCAAGGTGAGACTAATAACGGTAACAAATAGTTACGGTTTATTTTAGGTCGTCTTTAATCGTTGTTGCGCACCAGATCCTGAGATAGACGATCAATTGACGAGAAGAATCTGGTGCAGGGGAAGGGATTCGAACTTCCGCAAAATCAACTGATTTTGCTCATCTTGAGATTTCTCAATACAGTATCCGAAACGAAATCTCAAGACCTACCGGGTTCGAATCCCTCCGGACCTATTACCCATTCATGAAGCTCATTGAATGGGTATTTGTTAAGAGTGCAGGGGAAGGGATTCGAACCCTCGAACCACTGAGGACTAGACCCTGAATCTAGCGCCGTTGGCCAGGCTTGGCTACCCCTGCGGGTTTTAGATTTTTGGCGGATGAGCAAGGGTGCCCCTCTGGACAACGGCGCCCTGGAAACGAAGTTTTCAGGTTAAGCGCCGTAGGTCGGTTGCCTGCAACCGGCCATTTCCGTCAACGCTTTTTGCCGAAGGCACAAAGGGTTGTGGTCAGGCTTGGCTACCCCTGCGGGTTTTAGATTTTTGGCGGATGAGCAGGGGACGGCAAGACAGGACAACGGGGACCGCCTTGAAGGATACCTCCTTCAAGTTCGGGAAAATGGCAGAGCCATTCTCCCTCTCCGAAAATTGTGAATTTCCGGACCCGGGAAAATCCTTGATTTTCCGATGGTTGGCCAGGCTTCGCTACCCCTGCGGGCATTTGAAAGTTGGACTTGATAACCAACTTTCCCTCCCAGATTAAGGAACCCCTATAAAAACCTCCCCCAAAGGTGCCCTCTAGTTCACAGGATGGGCACCCAGGAGGTCCACATCACAGGTTATCAGCTCCCCCCGGTCCCCCCAGGCTTTCTCGATCTCCTTCTGCTTCTCAGCATAAACAGGGGGGGGAAGCAGGGAGAACACGGAGTTGCCTACCATCGACATGGAGGATATGCCGATATCCCCGAAAGCGGATACGGCACCCTTGACATCGAGACCGGAAAGGCTTGTCCCCCGGTAGAAGTTGTGGCTCTCCTCCATCAGGTTCTCCATGGTCGGGATCATCAGAAGGGAGCTGAGACAGAGTTCCCCGACATCATTTATCATCTTCCTCTTGGCCCTGTTCCTGAGAAAGTCCGGGGTGCTTATCGGGTCCCCAACGATAACAGCGATCACCTTGGGTACGGAATCCAGCTGAACAGGAAGGGTGTGCACCTCACCGAAGGGAGGCACCCCAGGGGCCAACCTCACGGTCATACCCCCCCTGGCCTGCGCGACCACATCACCAAGTCCACCTCCTGTCTCGAGATCCGCCCTGTGAGCGGCCTTGACGCAGTCCCCGAAGGTGATATGGCCCCTCTCCTTCTCCGCCCTGCTTTCCATGAGCCAGGGTGAGGCCTCCTTGATACCACCCCCGTTCTCGACCATCCCGGAGGCCTTACCGGAGGAAGGAGGTGGCACGACCTCCCTGCTGGTATCCAGGAACGCCTCCATGGGATTGGTCAACCTTCTCATGACCGGACGTACCTTGAAGGGCGGGGTGGTGAGAGAGAACAGCTTCTCCTGCTGGGCCCTGTACCTTAGTTTCCTGTCCCATGCCGGTATCTTCGAATAGAGGGCCTCCCACACCGAGACGGATGTCGCAAGGGCGGCAGCCCCCGACATACCGAAACCCTGTCCCACCGGGAGCTGGAGAGTGGCCCTCAGCTTCACCTTCCAGCCCTTTCCCTTCCCCGGAAGCAGCTCGGTCAGAACCTGCCGGTACAACCTCTCCTCAACCTTGAACTCGCCGGGGCCCTTGACATTGAGGTCAAGGTCCAGTCCCTCCTTCTTGGGATGGGCATCCGGGGTCAGCACCGTATTCACCATTACACCGTTGTTCAATGCCACCCCGGCCCCCCTTGATCCGTTCTTCAGCGGGTTCTTATCACCATCGTGAATGGAAAAGAACCCGGTTATATGGCCCGGACAGAAACCGATCCCCCTCAGGAGCATGCGACCCTACCTCAGAACATCCGAGAATTCAATGACCTTATCGATAATAAACCTTGCAATGTCCGATTTTTTCCCCTCTACCTCGAAAGCCTGTTTCTCCGGCGTTATCATCAGTATCTTGCTGCTCTCCTCGGTCACATCGGACAGGTCGTTAGCAATTATCAGGTCCATGCCCACCTCCTTCATCCTATTGAAGGCCCTTTTCAACAATTCGCTTCGGTCCTTCTCCGATTCCGCCTTGTATCCCACAAGAAAGGTGGAGGTGTAGATGCTCCTGAACCTCTCGATAACCTTGGGGGTCCTCATCAGCTTCAATTCCATGACCTCCTCATCGGAGGGGACCTTGCCAGGTTTACCTTCCACCGTGTAATCTGAGACAGCCGCAGAGAAGACCGCCACATCAGGGGCCTTCTGTTCCAGTTCTTCCACCTTCTTCAACAGGTCGGCAGTGGAAGAAAAGCGTATGGTCTCTATATGTTCGGGTACCGCGCACATCCGGGAACCGGCAAGGAGGAGGACATCGTAACCCCTCCTGTATGCCTCCCTCGAAAGGTAGACCCCGCTCTTTCCCGTGGCATTGTTGGTCAGAACCCTCATGTCATCCATCCTCTCCACAGTCGCCCCTGCGACTATCAGCATCCCGCCCCTCCTTTTACCCTCCATCAACCTCACAGCCGTGTCCAGGATCTGGTCCTGTCCGGCCATCTTGGCCTTCTTCTCCTCACGGACAGGGCCCACGATCTCAATGCCCATCTTCCTTGCCCTTTCAAGGTTCTTCCTGACCTGGGGGTGATCGTACATGGTACCGTGCATGGCGGGGACCACCATCACCGGAATACCGGTCCCTATTGCAGTTGTGGCAAAGGTCGTCACTGTCGTATCGTCTATGCCGCAAACCATCTTCCCCAAGGTGTTTGCGGTGCACGGTGCGATCATAAGCAGGTCGGCCCTGTCCATCGTATCGCCGCACATGCTCACATGCTCAACGCCGCCCGTGAGCTCGGTGACCGGTCGGTTCCCCGTGGCAAAATGCATGGAATAGGGTCCAATTATCTTGCATGCCTCACCCGTCATGACGGGGTAGACCTCCGCCCCGTGGCGTATAAGCTCCCTGGCGAGTTTCACGCATTCCACTGCGGCTATGGACCCCGTAATGCCGAGCACTATCCTCTTTCCCTTCAGCATCTCAGAGAGGCTCCCCCTGATCTCCTCCGAAACGTGCATATCCGAGTTATCAGGAACATGGGATAATAGATTTTCTGATGCAGGGGGCCCGTTTATCGGAGATAGTTTTTAATTAAAGACAATTGATATGGGTTTATTGGGTTCGATAGGGGTTTAAATATGATACCTTTGAATGGAAGTGGCAGTTCAGGGACCGGTCGCCGGATCAGGGCGGTCTACATCATCTCGCTGGTCCTTCTTGCCAACTATGTAATGCTGGACATATCGAGGACCGGTGCTGGGGCCACATTGACGGTCGGGGAGGGAAAGGAATACCCGGGCATATCCGATGCCCTGAACCACGCGATGAGCGGGGATGTGATAGAGGTATATGACGGCACCTACAAGGAGATCATACTGGTAGGAATGTCGGGCATCGATCTGATCGCCAACGGCACCGTCTATCTTGAACCCATCTCACAGGAGGACCCAGTGATGGAGATCAACTCGGCGGGGACGTCCCTGTCCGGTTTCACGATCAACGGCACGATCATGGTAAAGGCAAACAATACAATGTTCCATGATATCACGTTCGACGTCAAGGACCGCACAGCGGTCCATTTGGATTCCGTGGGTGACACGACGTTCGTGAACGTCACCTTCGCTCACGACAACTGCACGGGTATCAACGCGGTAAATTCCTCGTTGATAAGGGTATCGGATTCGGAGTTTAACCAGTTGGATGGCAATACCTCGATCGACCTTCACGGTTCATCCTTCCTGAACCTGAACCGGACCCTTCTCCACGGGAACGGGACGGGTATTCGCTCCACCGGATCGCACAATATAACCGTCACGGGGACGACCTTCGAGAGCGAGGGATGGGTTCTGGACCTCCTCGATTCACACAACATCTCGATCGGCAGCTCGGTCCTGAATTCGACGGACAACCATGCGGGACAACTGAAAAACTGCTCCGGACTGGATCTTTTCGGGTCCGACCTCCTTCTGGAAAACTCAACGGGGTACCTCTTTCTGAACTGCACCGGGGTCCTTTTCAGGGAACTGGAGATTTCGATCGAAGGCCCGGCCTCAAAGGGTATGGAGCTACGAAACTGCAGCGGCATAACCCTGGAAAGCCTGAATGTGAGCGTCCCGGGTATGGGGTCCACGGCATTCACGCTCAGGGCAGGAAAAGACCTTGAAGTGCGAAATACCACCGTGGAGGTCCAGGGGGACCTGTCATACGGAATGAGACATATCGATATGATGGGATCATTGGTCCGCAATTCCACATTCAGACTGGTAGGCGATGGGTCCACGGGGGCTGAATGGATAGGCGGAACCCTGCATACCATACAAGATTCCAACTTCCAGGTGGTCGGGGATGATTCAACGGGAGCATGTCTGAAGGACCTATTCGTCCAGATCCCGCCACCACTGCTCAATAACTCATACCAGATTTCAGGACAGGGAGGAAAAGGAATTGAGATGGTTTCCTCCACCCTAGAACTCAAAGACCAATCCTTCGAGCTGACCGGATTGGATCAGATAGGGGCGTCGATCATCTCCTCCTCGCTCAGCTCCCTTGTGGATTCCGATGTCACGATCTCCGGTCAGTCCTCCACCGGTGTGGTGTGCAGCGATCTTTTCGATCTCACCATCTCGAACTCCACGATGGACATATCCGGGTACGGATCCATGGGTGTTGTGTCGAGGGATTTCAGCGGCTTTCATCTTCACGATGTGGAGATAACCTCCACATCGGATGTGGTGGCCCTGGAGTTTGAGATGGGGGACGAATTGACCGTAATCGGGTCCACTGTCAGCTCAACGGGAACGGCCGTCTCCCTTCTGCACACAAACGCCAGTGTGACCAATTCGGAGATAACGGGTGAACCCGCCCTCGAGGTGTGGGGCAGCGATCTGCTCTCGGTCAATTCATCATACAGGTCGACCCTGGACTGGATCCAGGCGGGAAACACGACGGTTCCCTACAGCAGAGACTCGAGCGTTATGGTAAAAGACTGCCAGCTGTCGGGCAACGTGGATGTCGGCATCGGTGCCTCCATCTTCATTGCACACACCATCATGTTCGATATAAGGGACAGCAACGGGGACCCCTACCCTTCGGTGGAGGTGGAGGTGAAGGATGGGGATGAGATCCGCTATTCCACACCACACTTCGGAGGGGCACATCCCGTTTCCGACAGCGCAGGCTCCATAGGGCCGATGACCGCCATCAACGTTACGTACATGGACTCCCCGGACCCTCTCTGGAACCACACCACTATCAGGTGCCGCAGGGAGGGGACGGCTGCAACCTGGGATGGCAATTACACGGTCCCCACCAACGAGACGGCAACGGTGAGGATAGACGCCCCCGATATAGATTACCCGGCGATACCTGTCGGACTCAGGGTCATTCCCCTTGTGGACAATGAGGGGTTCCTTCTTTACTGGGATAGGAACACGGATGATACGATCGGTTACTGGGTCTACTGGTTGAACGATACCCGGAAATGGGATAAACTCGTGGAACTGGGGGACGTCTCCTCATGGGATACGGGAAGATTGGGGCCATCCGTCACCAGGTATTACTCGATAAGCGCCTGGGACGGGACCTGGAATTCAAGCAGATCGTTATCCATAGGGAACACCACTTACGATAAGACATCTCCCGCGGTGCCGGGAAACCTCTGGGTATCGCATCTTTGGCCCGATTCGGTGGAGATCGCATGGGACCATCCCCTTGATAACGACATCCGGGAATATGTTATCGAGATGAACCTGACACCCGTGGGTGACTCCTTCAGGGAAGTTCACCGGGCCCGGCCCGATGAGGGCTCCTTCATCATCCCGGACCTCGTCCCCGGCACGAGATACTGGTTCAGGATACAGGCGATCGACACCTCGCTCAACCCCTCGGGGTTTTCCGATCCAATTTCGGTGGTCCTCCCGTTCGAGACCGTGGATATCTTCGTAATTGTGTATTACGGTTCGGAGGGTGAACTGGCCGGACAGCCGTGCAGCGGGGGGAACGTGTCCATCATGGAAGGGGGGATCACCATGATGACCGGACAAACCGACGATAACGGTACGATAAAATTCACCGTCGAGGTCAAAGGGGAGGCCCTCATCAGGATAAGGGCCGAACCCTCCAGGTTCGCGGGTACCAGCGGTGAGTCGGATGGCTACCTGCCATTCGAGACTCCGGATTTCAACCTGTCGGACATCTCCGAGCTGTTGAGGCTGAATCTGACCCTGCCGTACCATGTCATAGACAAGATAGGTGTTGTGATCGCAAGGGTGAACTACACCGCGGGGGAAAAGGATCCGGGCCCTGCCTCGGGTGCGAACGTGACCCTCCTGGACAAGGGTGGAGATACGGTGGAATGGAAGAAGACCGATTACAACGGCGAGGCGCATTTCCACTTACTTGAACTCCCATTCGAAGGCTATATAATGGCACATCCCCCCTCCATCTACGAGGGAAAAGAGGGTGAAAAGAGCGGATATCTGCCGAAGAGGAGTGAAAACTTCACCCTGACGAACCTGGACCCCGACAGGGGGACCATATACCTGGACCTGGAGTATCACGAATACGTGCCTCCTCCCTTTTCCCTGAACATGACCTTCTACCCCACAGGTGAGAATATTCCGCTTGCAACCCCGATCATGATCAATTTCAACCAGCCGGTGGACACGGCTTCCATAGAGTTGGCATTCTCGGCGAACCCCCCGTTGAGGGATGCGGACTTCCGGTGGTCCAACTCGGACATGACCCTCACGGTGGAGCACGGAGGGTTCCTGACCGAGACCGAATATACCATCACGATAGGGGAAGGCGCGATGTCCAAGAGCGGAACCGGTTTCCCCTCCGGTTATACTGGCAACAGATGGACGTTCAATACGGGGAAAGAGGATGAGACCGGGGATGAGAGCGACGACGGGATTCCAAGGGAAGTGCTCTATATCGGCATAGGACTGATCGTCATTCTCTTCATAGTGCTGGTCCTGTTCCTGTTCTCAAGGAGAAGGGATTACGAGGAGGAGGGCGAAGAGGATTACGAGGATGTCTATGATGATGAGCTGGACGTTTACGATGAATTCCCCGAGACATACGGAGACGATTTCGAACCGGACCTGTTCCCGGAGGATATGGTGGAGGACATTCCCCTGATGGAGGAGGAAGAGGAGGAGATGGAGGAGTTCGAAGAGATGGAAGAGCTGGAGGACATTCCCCTGATGGAGGAGGAAGAGGAGGAGATGGAGGAGTTCGAAGAGATGGAAGAGCTGGAGGACATTCCCCTAATGGAGGAGGAAGAGGAGGAGATGGAAGAAGAGGTATGAAAGATCCATCAGGAGCTCTCTATCCTCGGGGCCAGAAGGTATACGGCATGGCCGTTCTCATCGGCGAAATCGAATACCATCTTCAGTGGATAGGAGTTGCCCAGGTGTATCTCCAGGTCCCTGTTCGCGCCAACCCCCTTCATGAGATGTGTGAAGTAATCCAGTGAGAATGAGCTCTTGGAGGGCTTGTCGTAGCTCTCCAGCTGGTATTCCTTGTCCTTCTTGAGCTCCAGGGTCATCGATGACAGGTCCTCGGATGATGTCATTACCAGTTTGTCCTCCTCGCAGTTGAAGGTCAGATAGTCCGAGATGGAGGCGGATATCTTGAGACCCTTCTGGAGCTCGGCCGAGTTCAGCCTCAACTTCACAGGAAGCTGGAGGGAGGGGACCTTGGGTTCGGAGAAACCGCTAGGGTCCACCAGGGGTATCTTCAGGGTCAGGTTGTCCATGGATATGACCAGACGGTTATCGTCATCAAGGAACATCCTGACCATCTCCTCTCCCCTGGCGCTCTTCATGCTCTCGAGCAACCTCTCCACGTTCAGCCCCAGCTCAAGGGGTTCGATCTCGTATTTATCGAACGCCCCCCTTGAAAGCTCCAGGTCCACCATGGCGACGTGCGCGGGGTCCACAGCCCTTATCTTCCACCCCTCGGCATCCGCCTTCAACTTCACCTCTCCCGCAATGGGTGTCAGGACCGAGAATACGCTCCTGAAGGTCTCTGCACTTGCCTCGACGTCAAACATATGAATTCCCCTGTGACTGTAACAACAGGACCGTCGGATATTCGGGACGGCCGTTATAAAGATTATGTAAGGTATTGCAAAAGAGCAGGTTCACTCCTCCTTTTCCGTTCCTTTGGGCGCTTTTACCCTGCCGACCAGGTCCCTGAGGGCCGAGATCATTATTATCACCGACACCAGGCCCGCTATTGCGGCTCCTGCCCCGAAGGACAGGGCTTCATTTTTCTGCACGGGTTCGATGGCATCAAGGGAGCCGATATCGAGCCACAGAAGGGAGGTTTCCCTGTCACCGTCGCTGCATCGTACAACCAGGACATTGGGTGGCTCCCCCTCCGCGTATGTCCGCTCCATGATCAGGTTCCCGCGGAAACCCCCCCGGAGGTCCACCCCGGCACTGCTGAGACCGCTGCCCCGGGCCGATGGGGAAAAAAGACACATGTGCAGGTCCCCCTCACCTTCCCATTCCACATACAGGTGCACGTGTGCGGTAAGTACGGCCCCATTCCTGTCGACGTAGGAACCCCTCTCCAGTACCGTAAGCTCATCCTGAAGGGTGCTCCCCCAGTCCTCCATGAATGCGTTCCTGTACATCCCCGTGATGCCTCTCGAATCGAGCAGGACCCCGAGCTCCCTGTTCTCGGTCCCCGATGTCGGGCCCCAGTTGAATGACGATACCCAGGCTGTGCGGCGGTCTATCAGCACCCCCTTGTTGTGGACAAGCCCTATCTCACCCCCGTAAATGTATCTCGGGGACGGGTGCAGCCTTACCTCGATGCGGCCCTCCAGCCCCTTTTGAGCGATCAAATCCGCCAGGTCTGACGTCGCAGCGTGATTTTCCGGCGTTCCATCTCCGTCGAAATCCGAGCCGTCCAGAAGAACCCTCACCTCCACCCCCCTAGCCGCCGCATCGAAAAGGGCCTCCACATACGGGTTCATGGGTGCCGGGCCCGAAACTCCCGACACCTCCCAATCCAGGTCCAGGTCTAAAAGCTCTACAAGCACCTCGTGCTGGGCGCTCCGTATTCTCTCTAGAAGCTCGTTTCCGGGAAGTGGGATGTGATCCGGTGAGAAGAGGAACCATGCTCCCTCGATATCGTAGTGCAGCGGAGGCACCCCGCCTCCCGCTAAAGGCTCCGGATCCCTTCGAGGGAGCGTTATGATCCCCTGATCGAAACCGACCTCCTCGATCCAGTCGGCAGCATCCGCAATATCCACCCCGTTGAAATCCTCCAGAAATACATCCCTCATAAAGGATGCAGAATCCTCGGAGTCTATGGAAACCACCCAACCCCTGGTACCCGAGGAGTACCCGGAGGGTCCGCCGGGAAAGGACGTGTCCTTGAAGTTCTCCGACGACACAAGGACCCTTTTTCGGTCCGCAACAATGTATTTGGCGTGATCGAAGCGGTACCGGTCCCTAACACCCGCCTGGGGGTCGTTGTACATCAACCCGACCTCGACCCCGCCCTCAACTAGATCTCTCACGCACTCCTTCTCTTTCAATGATATCCCCCCGACCGGGCCTCCTTCGAGGAGGAGCTTGACATCCACCCCTCTGGACCTGGCCCCGATGAGCATGTCAACTATCCAATCCGATGTGATCTCGTAGACATTGATCAGAACCTCCTCCCTTGACCCTTCGACAATGTCCCGAAGCAGCGAGGATCCGTTTTCCGGACACACCCCCGCCCGAGCCGACACGGGGATGAATTGCTCCGCTTGGCCCAGATGCGACTGGCCCGGGTACCTGGGCCTAGCGGGGACCCAATCCAGGTACGTGTCCGTATCGGCGAATTCTCCCGAGGAGGAGACCGCCCTGTGAAGTATCCTGCCCCACCCCACATCCGAGGCCGACACGCCGGACCAGCTACCGCCGGGGAGGGAGGCCCAATCCCCCGGCTCCCAGCGGGCATCTCCGTAGGGAACCACATCGACTATCCTGCCGCTTGGGTCCCTAAGGCAAAGAGTGTCGTTATCGTTGGCCAGCATGAGATCCCCGCTGGCAAGGAGGGCATCATAGGGGTATGTCGAATTGCACCAGGATATATCGGGGGAAAAACCGTTCTGTTCCTCGAACCTCCCTCCGTCCCTGGCTATGTAGACAACTTCCCCCCCACTCAAAACCCGTTCGGAAGTGATCAGCACCGTCCCGTCCCCCCTCATGTTTAGGCATTCGTCATCTGAGAGGGTGTACCCCCTGATATTTACGGGCTCGGACCCCGTGTTCACAAGGGATACGAACTCGTCTGGGTCGTAGGGCAGGTATGTGTCGTAATAGACCTCCGCTATCCTGACGGGAGATGGATCAACCCCGTTCTCACCGGATAGTTCTCCCCCTATCATATGCCAGGGCATACGGAGGGAGCCGTCCCACAGTTCATCGAATGCCTCTCTCACAACGTCGGGGACTTCCCCTTCAAGCAGCAGGGCCATGCGGTGCATCGGCCCGACATCCGAGCCGAGAATAACCTGCATCCCGGAGTCCCCGATGATGAGGCCAGGGGTGTTCGACCCGAATGCACCGTACATGTACCTGACCTCCAGGGAGGAACCGGCGGCCTCGGCACCGTATTTCAGGGACAGAAGAAAGGTGAGCGGGTCAATATCCATCGAGGTTGGACCGTGGCAGTGCCTCAGGGGCCCCTCCAGCAGCTCCCTTGCCGGTTCTCCCATCCTCCCGGGCATCAAGCACTCGTATGAGACTATAAGCCTGATGGCGGCCCCAGCCTCAAGCGCATCCAGTAGAGACGCCAGGTCCCATGACCCTCCGGAGATCATTATATCCATGCTCTGTCCCGAAAGGATGGGAGAGGGGCGGTAGGGGCCCACCGCGGTCAACCTGTTGAGGGCCACCTCCAGATGGCCTCCCGCGCTTTTCGCATCCTCCCTTCTTCCCGGACTCGACTCGGGTGAAATGGCCTTTATCGTATCGGTTGCATCGTACCAATTGGACGGGTCCAGATGTATCAGCTCATCGATGTAACGCCCATCCAGCCGATCGGATGAGATACCGATCATGAGAGGGGTCTGACCCATGGACGCACTTTGCGGACCGACAACAAGGGGGACCAGAACCCTGCCTTCGGACCAACCGATCAGTCCGTTATGTTCATCGGGCACGTCCAACGGGACATGCACCCTGTGACCAATGTCGACCGCGGCCTTTGCGTTCATTATCCGAAAGTTCGTTCTCACAATCCCGCCCGAATGTTCCGGGACCACGAACCAAGGAGGCTCCGTGAGATAGAGGTCGACATCATCCGGGGAGGGGCCCCATATCTCACCGATACCCGCCTCGAGGGAATCCATCAGCAGGTTGATCTTCCCCCCTTCCTCTCCGAGCCAATCCAGGCCGCTTGACAGATCAAAAAACAGCCTCGAGGCTGATATATCCTCTACGATCGGAACGAGGGATGGTATGGGGGATGGGAAAAGGCATTCCGCGGAGGGAGAGTACCACTCCTTTCCATCCTTCTCATGCACCGCAAGAACGAACGGCCCGTCGACCTCCCCCACCTGGGTACCTGCACCCCATCCGAAGGAGCCTGCCTGCGCCCCTCCGGGGTCTCTCAGTTCAAGGACCCCGCCGGCATCCGGAAGGACCAGTTCCGGATAACCGGGCACCCTGCATCCTTTCACATTGGTCCCATCATCAAGTGTTACTCCATGGCCCGTATCAAGGAGGCACCCTGCACCGTATCGGGCCCGGTACCTTTCCGGCAACGACGAGAGCACAGCATTACCCCCGGGATCCGTAAGGGTCCCGTTTGGGATGGTCGCATGGGTGGTGCCGCAACAGAGGACGTATCCGCTGATATCCAGGCCGGGGGATGGGGATGACAGGACGATCATCTCACCCGGACCCCCTGGCCCGGGAGCCGGGAGGATGCTGGATACCCAAACCTCTTTTCGGTGGACCTCCCAATCGAGGCTGGTGTTCGTATCAAACGGACCTTGGGGCCCCCTCTTTCTTATCATCTCCGTGTCCCAGGTGGTCTCAAGGCACCTTCCAACGAGCTCAAAACCAGGGAGGGAAGAGGGGCCCCAAAGTACGACTGAATCGACAGGGACCCTGAATTCCGTCGATACGACCACCGTGCCCGTATCGGTCGGGGAGGGGACAGCTCCCTTCAGCACCATACGGGACCTGCTGGGCCCTCCTTCCATGTAGTAAGATACGTTTACGGTTGGCCCGATCCTCACCGAAGATCTTTCTGACCAGAGGACCGCCGCCCTCATCCCCGGGCCGAGCAGGGCACCCTCGGGGAACCGGGCGATCTCCACACCATCTGTAACGACCATCCGGGATATATCCACCTGGCGATCGGCAGGGTTCTCGAGGACCATATACTGGTAGCCTTCGGAGCAGTTCCACATTATCCTCTCGATAAGGACAGAGGACTGACCCGGAAATGGGACAGGATGGAAGAGGTGGAGTGGCCAGGAACGAATATTGTTGTTCTCATCGAGCTCTTCCACCTCGCCCTCCGGGTCCAGCAGGATGCTCACAACCGTATTGTTTGGCAGATCCAGGGTGTCCAGTTCGCATTTTACGGTCCTCCTGGAAGAGGGGGTCAGGTCCGAGAAGTTCCACTCCCGAGCAGTTACGGTCGAAGACCCATTACCGATCTGGTAGACCAATGATGCAAAAACCCTTTCGGCTCCCGTTTCCCCGTCGCAGGCAAGGTAGAAACCAAGGTCCAGAAGTGCACCACGCGGCACCTGCCCCGCCTCCTTTCCCTCGTAGATCAGATAGGGGTCGGAAATGTAGCAGTCAAAACCGGGTACGAGCAGCATGGACCTTTCTGTGACCGTATAGAAATCCAGGTCGGTCCATACGAAATGGATAACCAGCTCGCCCCTCTCCAGGAACGAACGGTTCCCCGGGGATGACACTCCAATCGATATGTTGGTATCGCCATCGAGGGAGGTTGGATCGAGCGGGGACCTGACGTTCCAACCCGGGGGAACCTGCGATACCACTGTAGAGATCCGACCCGTATGCGATCCTGTTCTGATCAGGCGAAGGGGCACATCAAACTCGGAGCAGGGGTCCATCTCTATCTTACTTGGCATGCCAGTTACCTCGAAGGAGGGGTCCAGGGAGTTGTCCCAACCACAGGTGTCATGCAGTTTTCCAGGAGGACTGCCCCAATCCAGAGGAGAATCGATATCATGACCATCAGCCTTTCTCTGCAGTGAGAAACCCCCGATTATTTCGGGATTGGGGGACCCCAGGGACACGAATGTGGAGTTCCCTTCGTCCCAGAAGGTACCGTTCCAGGGATCGCTCGAACAGGTCCCGTCCGGTGGATCATTGTGCGTAGAGGCACCCCAGGCGGTATAGTCCATGAGGTAACCGTCCGCGTCGTTCAGCTGCAGGTCGTCCCCGATCACATAGAGGGTGTCGGTCGTATCAAGACAGATCACCTGTGTACCTCCTGGGTGGTCGGGCAGGGACAGCCCGTCTCCGAACGCCACCAGTATCCTTTCTCCCCTTTCGATAGTCACATCCTCCAGCTCTTCGCATAGACCCTCATGGTTGGTCAGCGTGAAGCCACCTGAGGAGGTCTCCTCCCCCTGATTGTAAAGCTCAACCCATTGACTGCCCGTATTGGCACCCTCCGGGTCCACCATCACCTCATTGATCAGGACCGAGGAAGGCGGGGGATTGGACCCGTTGGGAGTGGGGCGGTTCACCCTTCTGATCCTCTTTGAACCGTCGGGTGAACGTATGAACGAGTCGCCTCTTGAAGCCGAGGTGTAGTACATCTCATCCCGGGGGGTGCCGTTGGGATCCCTGAGTTGGACCCCGTCGTCCCTGCCGAGCACCAAACCCGAGACCTCCCTACCTACCAGATGATAACCCTTGGGAGAGATGGTCACGTTCGATAATATATGGCCCCCGGTATTGTCATGGATCGACCACCCCTCCAGCTGGACGGCCTGTTCCCCACCGTTGAACAGCTCGATGAACTCATCTTTCTGGTCCGCCTCGCCGTCACCGTTTATATCGACCTCTGGGTCCGGATACAGCTCATTTATTACGACGCTATCATCACCCAGGGGGCCTTCTCTAGGCCACAAACTGTGATAGGGCAACTCCCCCTCGTCATCATTTAATGATGGCCCGGCTTCCGGCAATGCAGGACCGAACAGCAGGAGCATGATCGGTAGGATACCTGCAAAGCCACACCTAAGCTCAAGCAACGCACTACTGCCGGGCATGGACACACCCTGCGGGTTGATGGGGCACTGTGGATAAAAGCATTTCCCAGGAACTGAAGATGAGGATGAAAACCAAACCGTCAAGGTCCAAACCCCATGGATATATCAGCTTCCGGTTTAGATGAGACTTTTATTTGAGCCGAACCAAATAATAATATATTTATATGGAAAAATAACTGTTGTATATTCAATACGGGTCCCAGATACAACATGACGGGGTAGTTTGGGAACCTTGAATGAAATAGGGGGAGACCACTTGGGAACGGAAAACGGCTATCAACTGAAAAGATTGTTGCTTATCTCGGTGACGGTGACTCTTTGCCTTGCGGGATGGTCCTTTGTTCTGATGGGTGTCAACACACCCGTTTCGGGTGCCACTACCGTCGGAACGATCAAGGAGGAGAGCGGAAAGACAAGGGTCTATGAGGGGGTCAATTACCTTCTGGACGGAAATATCGAGGTTAGGAATTCCAACAGCAATGTGGTGTTCAGGAATTCCTCCGTCGTCCTGTCCCAGGACGTGGGTCTCGATGGTGTGGAAGGGGGAGGAGACGACCATATCTATCGGATCCTCGTGGAGAGCGGGGGCACGCTGGAGTTTTACAACTCGCGTTTGACCACGCAGACCGACCAGCTCCATCCCTATTTCGCATTGGATATCGAGGTGACCGGGTCGGGTTCTAAGTTGATCTTCGATGGGTCCGTACTCGAGGGACCCGGCAACCTCACCGTTGACGACAGCGGTCACCTTGAGGTGGTCGATTCCATGTTCGTGGAACTTCAGGATAAATCCGAGCTGGCATACGATATCGACGGTGATGCCAGTACCAATGACGACGAGGACAAAAACGACGATGGGATTGTACTTGAGCTGATGAATGATGCTACCGGATTGATAACGGATTCGGAGATAAGGGACACGCAGTCATTCTCCGGGTCCGGATTGGACGGATTGACCGCGGCCAACATCACCGTCGCGGGCGGTGCCAACCTCACTGTGATAAACTCCTTCCTTGATATCGATCTCGAGGACGATTCCAGCACGGGCTCCCACAACGCCCTCAAGGTGCAGGGTGGTGGAATGGCATACCTGGTGGGGGTATCGATAAACCTCACCACATCGGCGGACGATCCCGCCCTTCTCGTCATGGACTCCTTAAGCAGGATAACCTACTACAGGTGGCTTGGAGTGGAACTGAAGGACGGGATGTCACTGAAGATCGGAGGAGAGGACCTATCCCTGAAGATGGTGGACGGGACCAAATACATCGATGTGGGCAACGGCCATCTGACCGATGAGATGCTGGATTACGTGGGCAGGGACGATACAACCTGGTCAACGACGGGTGACGACGGCTGGGCGTTCATACCCGTTGTGACGGATATCTTCACCTTTTCGTCCATGCCCAATTCCCTGGCAACACCGGACTACATGGTGACCCTCAAGCTGGGGACCGAGACCGCCAACAGGTCGGCCGAGTTCCCCTCGTATCCCAAACTACCTGACGACGGGGACCAGAAGGACATAGTGTCCAAGGTTAAATGGGGGCAGGATTTCGCTGAGGAGATGGTATCCGACCTCGGAGGGCCGCTCAGGTTCAAGAATTACGTAATATCCCCCGCCGGGGCCCCCATGTTCGAGGAACTGGGAGTGGACATGTCCCTCACCTCCGGAACAACCTATCTCACCGGCAGCTCGGCGGTCATCGACGGGAAGGTCTACACATCCTACTACGCATTCGACGGCCATCTGGCGGTATCCTCGGGCGCCATGCTCGTGATCAACGATACCACGGTCAGGTTCCTCACGGACGACGGCCCCGCATACATTCTAGTCGAGAACGGTGGGAACCTCGTATTGAACAACGTCTCACTCGCATGCAAGGGGTCCAATCCTCTGTATATCTATACGATGGGAAGCTCCTCTACCCGCTTCGAGATGAAGGAGGGTACCCTGGACGCGGCATACATGGTAGTGAGGAACGGAGCCGACGTAGAGGTGCTGGCCGATAATTTCACAGGATCCATAAACGTGGTCGATACGGGGTCCTCGATAGATGTGACGTCAAAGACCGTGGATGTGGAGAACCTCTACGGAAGGGATAGTCACATATCGCTTGGAGGGGGAAAGGTCTGGATAGGGGATATCGACTGGGATGACGTCCACTTCTCCTCAACCGATTCGGTCTTCAACCTTACACTGGACCTGTACGGGGATGCGGACTTCCTGAACGCAACCTACGATGGAACCCTGCCGGATGGCAGGTCCCACTGGTTGAAGACCATTGGCAGCTCCACCGCATCCCTTTCATGGAGGGTGAACGCTGCCGTCGAGGACAGCGTTGCCAACAGGCTTCCAGGTGCAAGCATACGGGTCGAGAGGATCAACGGATCGGTGTACGATCTTGTAACGGTGGTCGAAACGGACGGGGACGCCGAGGCATCCCTGGAACTCCTTCAGGAGGTTATCACATCCTCGGGAAGGGAGTTCCTTGGCAACTACAGGATGAACGCAACCTACAACGGCGTGGGATCGAAGGGCTATTCCACCAAACTGGGTTCGAACGACAGGAGCCTGGTCATATCCATAGCCGGCGGACCAAACCTGGTCCCGAAGGATATTATCCCCAACGGCTCCCTGATCTCTGGCAACCACGTGAAGCTGGTGGCGAGCATCTCGAACGACGGCATATTCGATGCCGGGGTCTTCCATGTATCCATGGACGCTGACGGACAGACGCTGGGCGAGGTCGAGATGGGGCCCCTCCAGTCCGGAGGGAGCGGTGAGGCGGTGTTCGAGTGGACCTGCGAGGACGGCCCCGTCCAGTTCAACCTTGTCGTGGACCCGCATGACGAGGTCAGTGAGCTCGGGGAGGATGACAACGAACTGCACATACCCAACACGATCGGGATAGGGCCCGATTACACGATCCAGGTATCCTCGAACTCAACGGACTGGGTATACCTGGAGTCCGCCGACATCCACCTGCTGGTGAGGAACATCGGCGAGGAGGACCCCGAAGGTAAGGAATTCTACGTGAATTTAACATGGACCGACGGGATCTCGAACGGTCCGGTCGCCTCCTATGTGCCTTTCGACTACATTCCCCCGGGTGGGTCCGCAGAGATCTGGGTGCCCTGGGCACCCACCGCGACGGGGATCCTTGTACTGACCGCACAGATCGTGGCCGTTTTCGATTACGTACCCATAAACTCCGCAGATTCTCTGACGGTCTCCGTGAAGACGTTGCCTGACCTGGCAGTGGTGCCGGGGTCGGTGGAGGTTCTTCCGGTTCATCCGATCACTGTCAACTCCCTCTCGACACTGCGGTTCGAGGTGATGAACTACGGAGAGCTGGACGCTCCCCAGTTCTACGTCTCGGTCTACCACACGGAGATATCGGATGACAACAGGCTCGGACCCAACATCCTGGTCGACGGGCTGGGACCCTCCGGGACCACAACCCTGGATTTCGAATGGAACGTGTTCCTTCCTGTGGGTGAATACGAGTTGATCATCTACGTGGACTCGTTGAACGACACGAACGAGCAGATGGAGGACAACAATATAATCAGGACCGCTGTGATGATCGAACTGGAACCGGACCTCACCTTCGTATCGGAGCTGGGTTTCCTACCGTCACCGGTGACGGAAGGGAAGAACTCCACCCTCTGGGCCGTTATCGAGAATGCGGGAAACACCACCGCTCTGGATGTTAAGGTGAGGATAGCCCTGGATTCGGACACCAATATAATTGGCGAGAAAACCGTGGATCTGGATCCCGGCGAGACCTACAACTACACGATATACTGGACCTCTGTTGGTGTGGGGGACCATACGGTCTATGCATCCGTGGACCCGGAGAACATGATAATTGAGCAGGACGAGTCCAACAACCTAATATTCAGGGAGATACTGGTCTTATCCAAACCGGATATTGGAATGGGAACAAACGATCTCAGCTTCTCACCGGATTCCCCGATCCCACTATACTCTCCCGTAACGCTCACGGCCGTGGTATGGAACTATGGACAGACAACCGCTGAGAACGTGAAGGTCCGTTTCTACGACGGGAACCCCACGGAGGGAGGAAGGATCATTAACTGGGGTGCGACCGAACCGTCAGTGGTTATTGAGAAGATCGCGGGGGGGGATTTCGAACAGGTCCAGATAACCTGGAATGCCAACACCGGAGGTTATCACGACATATTCGTGGTCATGGACCCGACCGACCTGATCATCGAGGGTAACGAGGAGAACAACCGGTTGTCATGGCGGGCATACGTGTTGACGCTGCCCGAGCTTCAGGTGACCTCCCTCGAGTTCTATCAGGGGGATGTCATGATAGATTCGATCGGTGTGGGGAACGAGATAACCATAAACGCGACAGTGGAGAACTTCGGAGATATGCCTTCCATGGGTTTCAGCGTATTCGTTTACAACGGGGACCCCATACACGACGAGGACTATTTTGAAATTGGCTCGGAGAGAAGATATCCATCCGCGGCTCTGCAGGGAAGAACCGAGATCCATGTCGAGGTGCCCTGGATAGTCACGATTCCCAAGGGTATAAGGGAATTCTACGTCCATGTGGTGACGACAGAGGGCACGGAACAGAGGGAGGACAACAACTGGCTCAGCTCCAACCTTGAAATATTCGACATAGAAGATGTTCCCGAGCTCTCTTTCGACCCGGATTCACTCACAATGGACACACAGTATTCGGCAGTGGGCATAACGGGCGAGGAGGTCCTCCCGCAGGGTCTGAACATCACAGTCCTGCTCAATATCACGAACATAGGCGGAAAGGCTGCCAGCAACACGACCGTCGTGTTCCGGGCCGCCAACGAGA
>Ga0272443_10002620_pt1 | contig 22636 bp, 28 predicted proteins | sample SSMAcet12_FD_193581 | JGI IMG/M metagenome (GOLD analysis project Ga0272443, IMG submission 193581) | Marine sediment archaeal communities from Little Sippewissett salt marsh, Falmouth, MA, United States - SSM-Acet-12 | ecosystem: Environmental > Aquatic > Marine > Wetlands > Sediment ...
ACGATTTCCAACCCCGGGGGACCCCCAACATATTCATCAACCTGTAAGATCGGGCAACGTTTAAATCCACAATTATTTTCACCCCACGCGATTGCCAATACCGCGCTAACCAACGTTTTTGATACGTCTTCCACAACGCAACGGGAAACGGCATTTGGTCAGTAATCGTATAATTCACTTCCACAACGGAAATACATTGAGTCGCGGGAATCATGTCTGCCTTGTCCCATATTGCGCTAAACCGATAATCATCAACGTAAAAATGCCATGTTCCAAAATTTGTACTTGTTCTTTTTACCGAACCCCACGCAAGGAACGGAAAATCCGCATAACCCGCTTGCATTTCGGGCAATAATACCGGAATGTCGTATTTGTTATCGGTTGGAAATATTGTATCCGGGACCATGTTCGCCATATAAATAACTGCCTTTTTCAATGCAACGGAACTGCTAAACCTGCAATTAGTATAACCTATTTTTCCATTACGGCAACTTGTCCGTAACCAATTTATAAGCAACCAAAATAAATACCGTCGCTAATATCGCCAATAATGCGCTCACAACCGCCATGTCTCCAAACGTAACGGTTCGTTCAATCCCCATGTACTCCCCATCTTGGATTTCAATATAATCCATAACGGGATTGGGGGTTGACGTTGCCCCCGGATCGATCGTTGCAGTCGGGGTATTTGTCGCCGTTACCTCTCCCTCCGTTAAATAAATATTATCCAACCTGAAAGCAATCTCCCCGGTATGAACGACTTGCACCCTCATCCATGTAACCGTTCCAGTAAACGCATCCCCCGCAGTTGTCGCGTCGTCAAATTCAAGAGTTAAGCTGTTCCAATCCGCAACCAAATCCGAAACTTCAATTGTCCAATACAATTCTTGCTCGTCGTTCGTTGAGTTAGAAGATATTTCAACAATCGCGGACGTTACCCCAGTTAATGAATCAATGTATAAATCAAGATAAATTGCAGGAATATCTAACCCGGAACTATCCGCGCTTAAACTGTCAGACCAAAACAATGCGTCAACATCCGTTTCAACATAAAATGATTTTTCGCCTTGCGTCTTGTTATTTGACAACCCTATTCCGTCAAGATCGTTAGTATCCCAATCAGATACCGTTGATTCTTCACACTGGTCAACCCAAACATCCGCGCCCGCTAAAACAACCCCGGGGTAAATTGCCATATACCCAACCATGCAAATAAGCGCAATTAACGTGCATATTCGCATAACACGCGATTGAACTATATTTATCATTGGATCAGTCGGGATAAACATTGTCTTCACTCCCTTGATAGCAATTATTTTATTATACCTGCAATGTTATTTTCGCGCAATAAATAATTATTGCTTATTGCCTATTGCTTAACTTAAACGTCAAGAGGGGGGGATATGGGTTCAACCTCTTTATATTCTTCCAATCGACGGGGAACGTTCCCATACGGGGGACGTACAATATATTCAACCCCATCAACGTCAACCAGTAAATCATCCATGGTCTTTAATTTCTGCTCCAACGCGGACTTAGCTATTTTGTGTTGAAATTGCTCCCATAAACGTTGCTTGGATAACGATCCATCAAGATTTTTAAGTGAATATCGAAACACTTCTAACATTGACAATTCATCCTCAACCCGTCCGCCGTCTGATCGCGCTTCGTCCAAAATCGCGGTCAATTCCGTTTTTTTGATAAACGGAACTTGGGTCTCAATGACTTGGGTCCCATACTGAAATATAGCGCGTCCCGGGGTTGCCAATCCCTTTGCCCGGATTGAATCCAATATGACCATTGACGCGGTATTATGGGGAACGCCAAATGCCAATCTTGCATTGAAATTCGTTTTTATTAATGTTGAAATAACCCTTGTTATCGGGGTTTGTGTTGCTAGTATGATATGGAACCCAACCGCCCGATATGTCGCGGTTATTTCCGACAATATGGTATCCGCCTTCTTTCCGTCGGGGGACAATGCAACCCGCGCCCATTCGTCGATCAAAACGACAACCCGGGACATTCTCCGACCTGCCGTTTTCCCCCGGTTATATTCATCAATATTTGTTATTCCCATTTTGCGAAACGTATTCAATCTTCGCTCCCCTTCAATCTTCAAACGGTACATAAGCTTTAATACCTTGTCGTTCCGCCCAACGATACCTTCCGGGGCAATTTCGTCTTCGTCACTTTCCCCCTTTCCGCCCATTTTCCATAGATGGGGAACTCCGCGATACATGTCAAATTCTATGCCGTTCTTTAAATCAACCAATACCAGCTTCAAATCATCCGGGGTATTGTTCTTAATCAACGTCGCCAATATTACGTTAAGATAACTTGTTTTTCCCTGCCCGGTCGATCCCGCGATTAATAAATGCGGAAAATCCCTTAAGGATCGGTACAATCTCCGCGAATTAACCGTTTCCCCAAACGGAACTGTCAATCTGTGAGAATCATCCGGGATCAATGAATACATTTTTTCGTATGATACCTCTTGGGGAATACCCCGAACTCCCCGCCCCCGCTCAATACACAACCACGCCCCTTTCTCAACATCATATTTTCCTTGAACGTGATGACGCAACGACGCGGATAAATTCGTCAATATCCCTTCATCATCAATACACCGTAATATATCAACCCCCCATGGTAAACGATCGGTTTCAATCTGCAACCAAATTGCGTTCCGTTCCGCAACGACATTATTAAACCGGACTTTTTTTATCCCGTTGATTAAAGAACGTTGATGAATCGGGGGGACATAACACAACCCCATACGCGCATAAGCATTTGAAGCGCGCTTTGCAAACAACCGCGCCTCTCGCCTTAAGGTATTCTGCATTTTCTTCCGAGCTTTAATCTCTGCTTCACGTTCTATTTCTATTTCGGTTTTTTCCCGCCATGGTCTCATTTGCCAAATCGTTGCAACTAACCGCCGGGTCAATATATCAACATTTTTGTTGACTTCATTTATCTGCTTAAACCGTCGCTGTACCTTCGTTGGCATTTTTGTGATTATCTGTGTTTCTGGTCCCTCTTGCTCAATGTTACTTGGTTCCGCCCGGTCAATCGAAAACCCGGTATCTTCGACCTTACCAGCCCCGGATTCATTCAAGATCGCATTTTTACCCGCTCCGCTTGCTTCGGTTCCTGCCTTATATGGGGACCTGTTTTCAAGCCTTCGTTTACGATTTCTGTATAAATAATTTTTTATATTTGCCATTAATATATCTCTCCAACCGGGGGGATCAAATAAACTCCCGCTTGCGCGTATTCTGTGTTCGATAACGATTCCAACAACACAACCCCTTCCCGACTTATAATCGCGTTTGCTTGGTCAATTTCGCATTGCGGGGATACCGGGGCAATCGTTGAAATAAAATATATTCTTACATATTTTTGCAACGGAATTGATGGGCCTGCATTTGGGATTCCGGGAACCTCTGGGATTAATTCACCAACCGCACGTTCTTCAACCCCGATTGCTTGTCGCGTTTGTTCGCTCAATCCCCCCAATGGTTCTTCCCCGCAACCCACCAATTTATAAACCGGAACGCCGGGGGCATATGTTTTCATTGCAATGATTCCATTATCATTCAACGCCAATATTACGTCCCCTTTTTCCATACGCGAAACAACGCCATGAACCCATGTTGTCGTTTCCCCTTTATTGACTGCATTGAACTTATAATGTCCAATGACCCCGGCAATCAAGGTTGTTCCGATCAACGCATACGCGTAAACTTTTTTATACGGAACCTTAATGGATTCCACAGCCTTGACAACCAGAATAGTTAACGGAACTGCAGTCCCGATTAACCCCCGAAACAACAATACGGGTTTCCAAACAACCGATACGATAACTGACAAAACAAGCGGAAGAAATGATAAAACAACAAACGCTAACCATTCGGGCGGTCGATCCTTATATACCCGGAACCCCGTATATAGCAATACTCCGCACGTTAATAAAACCCCCAACCCTTGAAATGTCGGGGGCATGGAATATGCGAATAACATTTGATACAAAACAAACAGAACCGACGCGGGTTTAACTGGTTGAATCCAATATCCCCCGGATACGGTTCCCATTTGTCCCGCAAGAACAATAAACCATGGAACCCACAATAGGACCGGAATAATAAACCATGCCAACCAATTTTTAATATAACCCTTCATTGATAATTTTATGCCAATCCCACCCGCAATCCAGATCGGCTTAAGCGTTCCCAAATATTTTCCGTATTCCCATATATACGCAACGACCGCCATTGTGGGAATGTAAAACACCGCATAATTATGGGTGTAAAGCATTGTCAACAATATCGCACTCAATACAATTTTACGTCGTTCAAGAACTGCAAGGATTCCCGCCAATACCTCAATTTGAAATAGCGAATACATTCGCGCTTCCTGCGCGTAATGCAATTGAAGCGGAGAGATAACGACCCATGCAATAACAACCAACCGCCCAACCTTCGTTAAACGGACCGTTCTATGATTAACCAATTTCCATGTAAGCCATACCCCAATTAACGAAAACCCCATGGACGGAAAACGCGCAACCCATTCCGACAACGGGATTCCAACCCGGGCAATCAACCATATTAAAATATAGTAAAGCGGGGGATGAACGTCCCCCGCCGTTGCTTGAATCATGCGATCAAACGGCAACCGGGCAAACACGATCGTAACCCCTTCATCATACCAAAACGCCCCTTTCCCCAATTGAACCACGCGCAATACCAGCGCAATAAATACGACCACTTGTAATAACGTGATCCGCCTTACCCGCTCGATTTTATCAACAACCCAATCATGCAATCGTTCCCGGGGACCTGCAACCATGGGGACGTATTTCCATGCGTCCCGGTCCCAAACATATTTCGTTCTATTCGTCGTCTTCATTGAACCAATCCGGGTTGTTCAAATCGCGGAACAATTGTCGCCATATACCCTTAAATTCATATACGAATTTTCTCCATGGATTCCATTTCATTAACGTTGTGCTTTTGACTATTACGGGTCTGTCATACCATTTTCGTATTTTCATGTTTACCATTCCCGGTCGTTTATTTCAACATTCTTATTCGATACGATCCATTCAATCCCCCGGGCAATTACTCCAATCAATATCAACGCCCAAAATACAGTTAAGGCAATATCTCCAATCGTTTGAAATAACGGCATTTCGTTTATCCTTCCTTACCCCAAAAAGTAATCACCGCATCATTGGGATAAAGATATTCAACTATTCGGGAGTCAATTCTATCCGGCACTCGATATGACAGCCAGATCAAAAACCTGCGGACCGCTTTTATATACCTCATTCCTCACCTCCCTTGTCTAGCAAATCAACCCCGTACACACCTCCACGGATATATTCAACCTTATGGAATTCCACATACCAGCGCATGAACGGTAGCATATCAACAACTTCAGGAAACATTGCTTTCTGATAGCTCTCATACGCCTTCTGTGCCGTGTGTTCTGGAAGTAAAATCTCCCCCTCTTGGGCGGTGAGGGCATCTTGCCAATCTTCATACAAACTTATAGCATCCCTCTCCCAGCGTCTTATCATGGCTGGGTGTTCGGGCTTTGCATGCCACCAGCTATATATTTTCAGTATCTCTTGTTTATCCATTTCCCCATCTTGGGCGGTGAAGGTGTTCTCAATCTCTTGGGCTAACTTCTCCCCTTCTGCCCTTGATAACTTGGTACTCACCATAATCAAGTCTAATATTTTATTCATTTGTTTATCCTTTCGCGCATACAATTACGATCCCGAAATATAACAAGATTCCGCCAATTTCATAGGCAATTCTAATTCTCTTGCCCCAAACGGGCGGAACCCATTTTGCGTATGTAATCAAATAACTTCCGATCAACAATACAGCAAGCAAAAACATTCCATATAACGCCCGGTCCCGATCCTGCAATGCTGTTTGCCATGCCGTATAATTGTCGGTATTCATTGAAACAAAATCCTTATTAATTTGATTACAATTTGAATTACGTCAACCAGTCCAACTCCCGCAAGTAAAAAAAGAGCGGACCTCAATATGGGTTTATCTTCAAGGTTCATTTTTTCACAACCTCAATTTCCAATTGGGAACCTTGTCCGTTTGACTTGATGGTTATATATCCGTCGCGCTCGAACTGCTTAACATAATTTTGCGCGGTCGTATATGGCAAGTCAATTAAATTCGCGTATTTCCGCAAATTATTGACCCCGTTCATTGCTTGGATTAACCGTAACAATTCGACTTGCTTGCTATTATAAACTTCGCAAGGTTCCGGGTTGTCCATTTCGTGAAATATCATGTCGGGGTGTTCGTCCGTTCCAATGATTCGGACCGTCGCGATCAAAAATGATGTTAACAAAACAAACGTCAATCCGACCCCTCCCAATAGCATATTATATTCGCAAGGAATCCCGGTCGCGGAACATGTCGATACCATAAGGTCCGCGATCAAATATGATAATCCTCCCATTGCCAATATCTTATAAACCGCCAACCCCAAAAACGTTGACGCGATAATAGCAATCGCAATAATTATGACTTGCTCCGCAAATCGCCATATAGTCGATTCCGCGAAATTGGCAAGATTGGACGCGTCCAGCTTTTCAATCATTTTTTTTATTTTTGTCTTCATTCCTTTTTTCCCTCCGCTTGTCTATTATTTCCGATATAACAACCGCAAGAATCCCGGACCCGGCAAGGGGACTTAACGGCAAAAAATAAGTTAAGATATTCTTGGTTTCATATGCTCCCGATACTGCATATAAAATAAGAAATATAAACATTACAATTCCCAATATTTGACCGACAAATATTATTTTGACCAACAATGACTGTTTTTTCATACTTCAATGTACTCCGCGTATTTGTCGTTGATATATTTGGTTCGATCATTCTTTTCCATTTCTTCCCGGGTTGGAACGCGTTCCCCCGATCGTAATGATTTACGAAGCAACCCCGCCCAATTCCCGGGGTTTTTTTTATTGATTTCTATAATACGTTCAACCCAACCATGTACAAAATCCGGATCATTATTGTGAAAATTTATTATTTCGTCCAACGGACCGACCCAACCGATTTCCATTATGGAATTTTTTATTTTATTGAATTTTCTTTTATGCTTTATTGGAATATTAATAATATCTTTTTTCTTCGTTTCCCTATTATTATTATTATTCATCTTCAATTTCACATTACTTAATTCATTATTTTTCTTTAATAATTCTTTATTAACGTGCCGGTTTTCTACTTGCCGTTTACCTACTTGCCGAAAACCGGCAAGTGGATTATCCACTTGCCGAAAACCGGCAAGTGGTTCTTCGTGTACGTCGTAATCATATTTGATAATTTTTCCGGTTTCGTCCCGATTAACGACCGGGACCATATACCCTGCATCTTTTAATTCTTTTATCCCGGAACGGATTGCTTTCTCGCCGTCCGCGTTTTGATTGACTAAATCAGTAACCTGAACATGCCAACCGTCCGGTTTCGATAATAAATAAGTCATTATCCCCTTTGCTTTTAAGGATAACGACTTGTCGTTGATAAAATACTTGCGGATCAATACATACGGTTCATCTTTTTTCTTTACTCGAATTATCATTTTACGAATCCTTTTTAGAATAACGTTGGTTGCAGGTCCCCGGGATCGTTTGCGGGTATTTCTTCCCGGGTCGGGGGGGTTCTGGTTAATGGTCCAGCATAAATTAAAGAACCGTTTGGTTTCCCATAAAATATATCTTGGGGATCGTAACCGAAACGGTTCTTAAATAATTCTCGCATTTCGTTTTTTGTGAGAATTGTATTATTGTCGATTCTTGAATTACGCGTGTAGTAAAACAAGCGATCTTGCATGTCCCCGTCAATTGCGGGTAGCGGTACGGATTCAGATGAATTTTTTCTTGGCACTTTGATTATCTCCCTTGCGATTGGGTCCGGGGGGAGATTTCCCGGACCCGCCCGCAAATCAATATAGGACCCGGGGGACGATTCCTTACCGGGGCGGGTTTGCAATTCCCGAATAATAAGTATAAACGATATGCAATGGGATTGCAACCGCTATATATGGGGGTTTACCAGCTCCCCCAACCCCCATATATAGCGGTATTTGGTGAACTTTCCCCGGGTTTTGGTGAACTTCCGTCCCTTGACGGTGATTGTTTTGTTGTAAAATCAAAACATGCCCGGATTGAATCAGGAAACGGTTAATCTTATTGTTGTGATTGCGGTCGTTCATATGGTCCCATTCTTGGGATTATCAATTTCCGCTTTACTGGTTCGCCAATTGAAACGATTCGGGTTTGGTCATTCTTGGGGACCGGACGCAAGGGACATACAAATAAATGACTTCTGATTACTGGTCGTTCGTTCAATCGTCGCTTATATTTGCGTTTGGTCCGATCATTTCTTACTGGTTGGTTGGGATCGTTTTTCTTGGTGTATTGGTCCCGTTATATAATTTGATGTTTGGTTTCTTCCGCTGGTTGACCGGACGCGGAACCCTTATATAACGGTTATTGATTTTATGTCAACTTAAAGGAGTGAACCGCGCATGTTGTCTTTTAGCCTTGATTTTACGGATGTCTTTGACATGGCTTCGACAATGATTAACGGTTTATTCCCGGTGTATCTCGTTCCCCTTGGCATTTCGCTGGGTATCGGGATTCTCGGGATCATTGTCCGCGCTTTCTCCCGTATTGTCCGCTAACAATTCGGAAGGACCCAAATTATCAATTAGCGCAACCCCTCAATATTTAGTGTAGGTTAAACGGACCGGGGGGCGGGCTTTCTCTCCGCGCCCGCCCCTTTCCCGTTATAATACGCGGAGAAAAAGCGGAGCGAAAAAATGATTAAGAAAATAATTATGGGGGTATTGATATTGTTTGTAACCGCAATCATTGCGGTTTTTGCGACTTCTATTTCCAGCGTTGAAGCAGGACCGTTATTGGATGATCCTACCCCAACTCCCATTATTGATTATTGGACCGCCCCTTATCAGAGTTATACATGGTGGTATGGGGATGGGGACGGGGATTGGTTGTCAACCGCGCCTTGGTGCAACGATACTGATGGGGAGTCGGATTATTGCGACATAACCGCCCCGGAAGAAAATTATCCCGCGGGGGTTTTGATTACTTTAAATTCAAAATCATATGATGGGGATTCGTGGTTAGTAGAGCGGACAAATTCAAATTGGGCAAAAAAGTTTACCGATTCCGGGGCTGATCCGGTTATAAATGTCGGGCAAACAATTTGCGTTGGTACTTCTGATGCGTGTTCTTCGGTTGGCATGTCCCCCGATCCCAATAGCGATTGGGAAGGTTACGTTGAAGATGATCCGTATAGTTATATTGAAGATACGCGTTTTTATTCGCAATTTGGAAGTTCGGGAATGGTTGGGTTTTCGGTGCAACCTATTTGGTATGGTGAATGGAACTGCGTTTATATCGAACCTGCAGACCGGGAAGAATTATCAACCGGGTTGTTATTCGGGGATGACGAGGAAGGGGAAATTTTTGATCTAAATGCAGGTCAAGAATATGTATTGCTTATAAGCGGGGGTCCATGGAACGACGGAATTGATGATCGATACGACGTTGCGGTTCGTTTTAGAACGTCGGTTGCGGAAGACCCTCCCGCGGGGGAGTGGGGGGAATGGGCGGAACTGTCAACATTGTCCCCGTCGGAAGACATTTGTAACCCGGACGCGGGCGGGGAGAATGGAACCGTTTACATATTTGTCGCGGAAGCGGATGAACAATCGCGAATACAATTCCGGGTCAATGATTCTGATGAAGAATTTGAAGACAATACTGGGGACGTTGAATATTATTGGTTAGGTGAAGAAGAAGGAACCGGGTATGGTTGTGAACAGCAATGGGAGTTGGGAAGCAAGGTTGCTGAAAGTTTAGTACATTCGGGATTTTATTATCGTTACGATATTGCGGATGATTATGCGGGCGGAACGTATAACGGGCGGGTTGCTCCCGGGGGTTCTTATATGTACCGGGTTGATGGGTCGTATTTCAATAACGGAACGGAAACGAAGGACACGTATGTTTACCCGGGTTCCAGCGGTTCCCCAGAATGGACTCCCAATCAAGCGTTTATCGGGGGGAATGATTATTGTGAAAACGAAACGTCGGATATGGTTTCGTATTACGGCATAACTGCAAGTGGATGGGATTCGGGGGACAATTTAGTAATTGGATCATATCCATACACAAATTTTCCAGATTGGACCAATAACAGCGTTGAAGAAATAACTGTGTCATGGTATGAAGCGAATTGGACCGCGCCCGCGTCGGATTGCGGTACAAAATATACCCGGGGAACATTTATTGAAAGTCCAATATTATTCGCGGGAAATATGGCGGACGGTACGGAAGGTGAAGACGGAAGGAAATATCCTGTAACAATAAACGGGTTGGTTATTGGTCAGGTTTATTATTTGGAATCGCAAGGGGGCGCGTATTCGCAAGATGGGGAACCGTCATGGGACTTTGAAATTGCGGATACGGAAGATATATTGGGTACTCCAATGTGGAATACCCCGGATGCGTTTTTTGATTGTATAACGCCAACAGATCAAAACCGCAATGGGTATTATTGGGAAGCGGACGCGGAAGAATTTTGGTTGCGGGCAACGTCAAGTTTGTTTGGTGATTGGGATGATAACGCGGGTACGTTGCAATTTAATTTATATGGAGCGGTTCCAAATGAGGTCCCGGACGAAGATGATTGCGGAGATTATTACGAATTTAATAAACTTACATGGCGGGGGGAAGTGGACGCGGATGATTCGAGTGGGTACAAATTGGATTCGTCATTATTCGATCCCGGAAGTAAGTATGCAATTAAAATAACCGGGTCGTATACGGACCCCGACGGGACCGGGAAGACTGCGGAAATTCGTCGCTATGCTCATGGCATGTCAACCCCGGAATGGGATGATATGTCGGATTGGGAAGGGGCGTTGTGTTATGAACAGGACGGGAGCGGATACGATATTGTTTATTATGAAGCGTCAACCGGGGCGGATTATGAAATTCGCGCCTATACCCCTTCGGGCAATTCCGGGACCATGGAATTTGAAGTATGGGAATTGGTGCAAACGCGTTTGACGGTTCAGGGATGCGAATATAATTATGCGGATATTGATGCGTGGTATGTTGTTAAGCAAAAAGATTTAATTGACGCGAACAATGAAGGGGTTGAATATGACGGAAGTGATAACGTTATTGCGATAACGGGTTATATCATGGCAAATTCGTTTACTGATGAAGAATTGACATATAAAATTGAAACGTCAATGATTCCAAATGATTATTTTCCTTGGACCATGGAAATATCTCCCGACGGCGGGCAAACGTGGGTTTATTTGGAAGATTGGGTTGATTGTTGGGTGGACCTTGGTAAACCGGAAGCGCGCGGTTATTTTACAACCCCGATTGACGAAACGGGACCGTTTATTTTGCGTATGTATGACGTTGGAACATGGAATGATAATTATGGGGGAGTGTATTTTGATATGTGGGTTAATTCCGCAAGTGAGGACCCCGGGGATGTTTGGGCGGACCCTTATGATCCGTTATCGTGGGGAGCGGGTTGCTATGCCGTTTGTGTGCAACCTAGTTTCCTTGATAATGGTTTATCGGTTGGAGCATGGGTAGATTTTGCACGTTGCAGGTTAACAAGTTGGTTGGCGTTTTGTCCATGGCACGCGGAAGACTTGGAAGAAATGCGGGATTCGTTCGGGCAGGTCCAACCGTTTAAAACGATATATGAATTGGTATCGCTTGGGTCAATGATTCGTTCGGAAGTGGAATCGTACCAATGGAACCCGGAAGGGGGCGGGGACGGTCCGGGTGCGGGAAGAATTAACGCGCCTAATAATTGGGTTCTGTATCCGGGGGATTCCGGGGGGGACGGGGGCGGTGGCGTTGGGATGTATACAGGAATTACCGGGGAAGATTCAATATGGGGGACCGGGGAAATAGATTTGACCCCAACAACTGATAATACTTTTAGAACGGAATGTTCGTTACTCTTGGCGGATACGTTGGGAACGCGTATTGCCCCTTCGGTATGTTTCGGGGTTAACGTATTGGACCAATTGGGTTTACGGGCTTGGTTCCAAATGTTGTGGGATATATTTTGCTTGATAGCACTTGGTATATATCTTAAGCGGGCATGGATTGACAAAATGCAGTAATAATGCAGGTAACCGGGAGTATTTGCAATGAAAAGGGTTAAAAATATAAATTGGATCGTTGCGATATTGGGGGCGTTATGTGTTACGTTGTTCGTGATTATAGTGGTCAATGCGCGAGGTTCTTATGTGTTAGCGGGATACGGTCAGCGGATTGAATTAACTGTGGATTCCGGGGAAATAGCAACGGACCTAACAAATTATCCCCTACCGTTGATTATTGATTCAACCGCGGGAATTTCTGATGATGATTTGACAGTTATTTTTGACGAATTGGGAGCAAACAGTAAGAAACTTGCAGTTACGGAAGACGACGGGGAAACACAGTTGTATGTTGAGGTTGAATATTGGGACGATATTAACGAAAAGGCATTATTGTGGGTTTCATCTTCAACGTTCGTTTTAAGTTCGTCGAGCGATACAACGTTATATTTATATTACGATAATGACGTTGCAGATAACACAACTTATGTTGGTGATCCGGGGGATGTTCCGGAAGTGTGGGGGGCGTTTACAGCGCGCTGGGGATTTCAAGATGACCCAAGTACAGATGATTTGGTTGATAGTACGGGGAACGGGTATACAGGGACAATGGGCGGGAGTATGACTTCCGGGGATTTGATTGACGGGTTTATAGGGAAGGCAATAGATTTTGACGGTACGGACGATTATTTTGTTATTACCAGACCCATAACGGGTGATTGGTATGTTGAAGCATATGTATACCCTATTGATGGTGAAACGCATGCGGAATGGTGGGGGTGTGGGGGTATATTTGGAAGGGAAAAAGGGGGCGTGGTCAATGATTTTGGAATGGGTTATGATGGAACACTTGACGATTTTGTTTGGGGAACAGGGAACCCCGATAAAACAAAAAAAACCAGCGATACATATGTTAATGATTGGTATCAAGTAGTATGGAGAAGGGATAAATCGGAAGCGGATTGGTGGGGTTATGTTAACGGGAGTTGGAAGGTTAGCGAATTTAGCAGTAGTACGGCTAATTTAGATGCCGCTTCGACCGTATGGATTGGGAAAACATATGAAGCGTTTACGGGGCGGATTGACGAATTGCGCGTTTCGACCAATAAGAAAAATGATACGTGGTTTACCGCGGGTTGGGATGCTATGCAGGATAATTTAATTGAGTATTCAGTGGTTGAAGAAATTGCAACCTTGACCCCGACCGCAACCAATACCCATACTCCAACCCCGACCGCGACCCCAACTCCCCCCGCAATCGTTATGGGTGATCCGTCGGATTCTTCGGTTCCTGATGCGGTATCAACTGCGGTTGCAACGGCATTGGCAAGTTACCGCCCTGATTCTGAATTAGGATTGTCTAATTCTGAAATGGCAAATATGTGGGCGGTTACGTATTCCGGGGAATCCAGCGTTGAGGATTATTATTGGGTTTCCGTTGCCGGTATGGTTGTTGATGATACCGGGGACCTTGACGGTTGGGAGTTGGGGGATTCTTTGTGGAATGGGCTTGCTATTGCGAAAGACAACGGGGATACAACGTATACCGCCCATTTGTACGGATCGGTTGGATATGAAAATATGTTGGCAACTGCCGGTTTAGCGGACATTTCTTTTCCCGATACGGGCGGGTCAGGGTCCTATACTTATTATCTTCCGTTTCCTCCGGGGCGCGTTGCTTATTATGGATCGAAAGGGGTACATGACGCGGGTCATGGGTATGGCGGGTATGGTTGGCGGGCGGTTGATTTTGTTGGGGGTGCGATTTATGCGGATAATGTATTTCCTAATTCGGTTTACGTTTCCCAATCCGGGACTGTTTCGTTTGTCTGTAAAGACGAAATACAAACATGGGTCCAAATAGGGAATTTTTTATATGGGCATTTGAACGATAACGAAACATTGGATTATGAAATATACCATTCACAAGGTTCTTATTTAGGGTCATTGGTTCCGGGTTCCCATGATACGAATTGCGGGAGAATGGATCAACGTGATACATCTTATCATTTGCATATTGGGTTTTTACCAGATGGGAATTATTTTCAATGGGAAGATTACACGTTAAATCTTTCGACGGAATGTTTTGAACGTGGGAATGAAGAAATATGCCCTAATGATTATCTTCTTGCGGGTTGGTCTGCAAATGTAATTGACGTTCCAACTCCAAGACCAACTGTAACCCCCGGGGGACCAACTGTAACTCCGGGTCCCGGGATTCCCGTAGGACCGTCGGGGGATCGGGGCGGGGACGGCGGGCAAATTTGGGACGGATTTATAAATGCTTCAAAAAGGTTGGTTCAAGAGCGGGTTAATATGTTGAATGATCCTGATTATGATCCCGCGGATATGCCTAATGAGGTTTCGTTACCGATCATGTTTATGGACGGGGTTCGCATTGCGCTTCGATCCGTATACGTTTTAGCGTATTCAAATATCAATCTTACAATAACGATTATTGTTTTTACTTTGATATTGATAATGGAAATAATTCGTATTCTTCGCGCTGTTTGGATGGGGATTAAGGCAATGGTTCCGTTTATTGGATAAAAAATGTTATAATGCAGGGGGGTAAAAATAATTGCATTGCGGAGAGATAGCAAATGGGTATATTGCGGAAGTTAATTGACGCGTTAACCGGGCAAGCAAATTTTACAATGGCGGACCCGGGGTTTGATCCCATGGAAGAACCCGCCCGGAAGTCCCGGAAAAGTTTATTTGGTTGCGCGTTCTGGTTATTTCTCGCGGTGTTGGTGGGTTCTGTTTTTTTTGCGCTTCGGGGGTATCAGCAAGAGCAAGAGCGAAAAACACAACAAGCAATCGCGGAAAAGGTTCGATTGACGGAATCCGCGTATACAAAAACTCCGACCATTACAGCAACCCCGCCCCCAACCGGGACTCTGTTACCAACGTTTACTCGAACCCCGACTATTACGACGACCCCGGCAACTGCGACATTGACCCCAACCGCAACGTTGACCCCGCAACCGAAAATCATTTATCAAGATCGAACCATTGTGATAACGGTTCGTGTTCCATGGGTTATGACGCAAATTGTTAAGGAAACGGTTGTTGTTGTGGTTACAGCAACTCCAACGTTTACCCCGTCTTCAACCTTATCCGCGACCCCAATCATTATTACGGTAACTCCAACCCCGGGCGGTCCAACTGTGACCCCAACGGTATATTATTAACGGAGAACGAAAACATGATAACGAATCCCGTTTTTGCAACAATTGTATTTCCAGCATATAACGAAACAGAACGGATTGAGACCGCATTGCGGAAGACTGCAGAGTTTATAAAACGATCTCGGGGGAATTGGGAAGTTATTGTTATTGAAAATGGGTCAACCGATAATACGTATGAAAAGACAATGGATATTGCCTTGGAAATAGTACACGAAGGTATACCCAATATGGCGGTTCGTTTGCTTCGGTCGTCCCCGGGAAAAGGTTCCGCGCTTCGTTTGGGAATGGAGCAATCAAGGGGGGAACATATTTTATTAACGGATGTTGATTTATCAACCCCGCTTCGGGAAGTATGGCGGTTATTGGGGGAGCGACGAAAAGGGTATGATGTTGTAATCGGTTCCCGGAACATGCCAACGTCATTAGTTATTGGGCGGTCTGCGGATCGGAAGATTACCGGACGCGTTTTCAATGGGTTAACGTCGATTTTAACGCCCGGTATTCGCGATACGCAATGTGGGTTTAAGATGTTATCAAGAAATGTTGTAAAAAAAATAACTCCGCTTATGATAATTGACGGATTCGCATTTGATGTTGAGTTATTATTTCTTGCGCGACAGTTAGGGTTTTCGATTTCAGAGGTCGGGGTTCATTGGGAGCATGATCCGCGATCGACGGTCCGGGTTGTACCTGATTCGTTGAAAATGGCGCGGGACGTTATTCGCATTGCGATCAATTATGTGTCGGGTTCTTACCGCGCTTAATATTGCGCTGGTTTTGCTTGCGGTTCCGGGAATCGTCCGGGCGGACGGACCGCCTAAACGGGTTGAAGTTGTTCAAGTTCGGAAGACCGCGCACGTTTGGATCGTTGGTGGTTGGGGTTTTGAAATGTGCAGGATATTGACGGATAACCTTGAACACGTTCCCCAAACGGAAGACATTGACGCATTGTGTGGTTTTGAAACAAGACAGTTGTATAACGACGGGATTGTTTGGATTTATTACTTAGGGGAATATCATTATTCGGAAGATGTTACCCGCCCCCTCCCCCAAATTCAAATCAAAACAGATTTTGCAGGTTCGACAATTGTAGTGCAAGCATTTGACCCGCTTCCGGGACATTCCGTTATCAAGATTGACGGCATGACTTCCGCGGGTCCGCTGGTATGCGATACCTATACAGGATCATCGATTCCGTCCGGGTTGCGTTGTGAATTTCCGCTGTATTGCCCGCCCGGGTTAGTAACGTTTTTCGCAACTTCGTCATACGGAGATTATTCGCAAAATGTCCAATTGCGTATAGGCAACATGAACCAATCAGATACTATTTTTTCAGGTCTAAATAAAGACATGATTGTGATAGGGGATTATGCCTATACGCAATATTCACCGTATTTCGACATTCCCTTGCGCTGGGGGCTAGTCCCGGGGGACGACCCCGTTCCAGAATGGACGAAGACAGTCCCTAACAAATCTTTACTGACCGATCAACTCTACTATTACTTGTCCGGTCAAATCCTTTTAGGGGACCGCTCCGCGGGTCAAAATTGCCCTAATAATGGGATTTCCCGCGAAAACGGGCAATACGCGACAAATTGTGGGGTTCATAGCGTTTCCGATCGCGTTTTTGAAATACAGAACGCGTACAACGACGAAATAACGCAAGCAAGCGCATTGGCAGGAGTCCCCAACCGGATCATCAAACAAATAATTGCGGTCGAATCCCAATTTTACCCCAACGCACTAGGGATTACGGGGGAAAAGGGACTGTATCAATTCACGCGGGACGGGGCGGACACGCTGTTACGCTGGAATGGACCGTTTTATATTGATCTATGTTCGGAATATTGGGATAATTGCAAATTAACGGGATACGACAACTTGGACCAATGGCAACGGGACGTTTTAGCGAACCATGTCTTGTCCGATCACAACAATATTTATTATCTTGCGTCCGCGCTCAAGGCAAATGCGTTTCAAATAACGCGGGTTCTTGACGACGTTGCGGACATTGAAACACCCGGGGACGTTCTATCATATGAAGACTTATGGAAAATAACCATTCTCAATTATCACGCGGGACCCATAATAACGTCTGCGGTTCTGGTTAACATTAATGAACTTGAAATGGAAATATCTTGGGAATCGTTTGCAACTGTTTTGGAAGACCTGCAACCGACCGCGCTTCAATACGTCAACCGGGTTTATAGAGGATATTAAATAAACACCCCCGGGGAATCACTTCCCCGGGGGGGGTTGCTCTAAAATATAAACTACTATTTGCCCGGTTCGTCTTCCGGGGTTAATTCATTCACGAATTGAGTATACAGCAAGGCGACCGCAACTTCAATGACTTGCGTCTTGGAACCGTATTTGTCCATAAGGAACTCGATCCATTCCGCGGTCGTTTCAGATATACGAACATTGAGTTGTTTTTTCATATTTCAATTCCCTCCCATTCATAGACATTGGCAACGTCCAGCGCAATTTGCAGGAACGCGGGGTTGTTACAAATGACCATGCCCCCGTCGTATTCTTCAACCTCAACGGATCGGATCAAATCAAACGGCAAATATTTCGATTCTCCCAATTTCCCGTTATTATTCCCCGGGGAATCATGCCCGGAAAACAATATACCCCGGGTTCCATTGTTGACCGCCAACGTTCCGTTGTAAAAACACCGTTCGCGCTCCCCACGCAATCCGATCGAAATAACTCGAATCATTTTATATTTTGTCATAATTAATTATCTCCCTTAATAATCGTCGTCATGGGACCATAACGCGGACCCCGTTTCATTTTTCAAATCGTCAACCGCACATTCCAATTCGTCAATTTGTTCGATCAAATCTTTGATAATGATAATCAACGCCATTTCCGTTGACGATACCACCGGGGTTGCCAGATCGTTGTCCGGGTTATACTGCCGGGTCAATTTCATCAACGCGCTTATATGTTGTTCTCGATTCATTTTGTATACCTCCCTTCCCCAAATTCAATCATAAGATCGATTTCAGCCTTTGCTTTTTCTTCGTTATTGACCCATGCAACTTTTCGGGCATATGGTCCGGGACTTGCGGACCGCGGACCGCGCTCCCCGCTAGCCCAAATCCAAAACCCGTAATCCCCGGGGTCTTGGGCGTATGATAATTTTTCTGTTTTTGAATTTATTGATAACATTTTTTATCTCCCTTTTATGATTGTTACGCCAATTCCTTGACCATTACTCGCGCGCCCGGTGCGAACCGCCAATAGTATTTCCCCCCCGTATTCATTTGTTCAACCCGAACGTCGTAATGGTCCCCGTATTCATAGACTTCAAGCACGCGGAAGTCATTGAACGGACTTGCCAATACGTCCCCAACCTGAACATTTGAAATTACTCTCGAAACTTTGTAGAATTTTGACATGGCTTGCGCTCCCTTATAATAGGTTATATTGTATGCTATACATTGTATATCATAAGCAACCTCTTGTCAAGATCCAAAAACCCCCCATATGCGGGGGGTCATGGAATTGGCGAACTATATATGGGAAGGAACGGGGAATTAAGACATATCAACGGAATTAACGGCGCTCAACAATTCCGTCAATATCATCAATTGTTTTGTCAACGCCAACAATGACTCAGCTTGCGCTTCCGCCATAACTCCCGCGTAATGGGCAATCATCATTTTACGGGATTCTTCCCCGTTCCAACGTTCAAAATTTTTGATTAATGCTTCTGCGTTTTCAATATGTTGCGCGACTTCGTTTAACATGGCTTTTTTTCCTTTAAATCAATTCAACTAATTTATTGAACGCGTCTTGATCCAATTCTGCAGACCCGGCAATTGATACCAACCAATCAACCGGGTCTTTTCCTGCGATCCGAGCAAACAACCGGATCAAACAACCAACAACATTATTAATTATCATAATTCACCCTCCATTATCTAAATTTGGACCAACGGCAACCGCAAGAACGACAAACAAATACCGCATTACAAACGGTTCACTTAAAACAACGTCAACCGCGCCTTGCCCCAGCGTAACCGCCAAAACGCCAACGCCAACCAATTTATAAACCGGGTCCATTTCGCCAAACAATAACGACTGGAGCATGGATACAATAACGATCCCGGACATAACCAACCCAATCAACCCCCGCTCCGCAAGCACATTCATATATATCGAATGACTGTGGGGCATGTACTTCCGATAATCATAACCGGGTCCGGTATACAATGGGAATGTCCCGGGTCCCGCCCCTCTCAACGGATACTCCCGGAACACGTCAAACGCGGTTCCCCACAATCTCCCCCGGGTTGCAATGTTATAATTCCAATATCTCGAATCCCGTTCTTCAATCTCCCCCGCTTCATTGACCGCAAGACACGTTAACGGACGAAATACCACCGTTCCAATCATAGGCAAAACCAACAACGCGGAAACAACCAATACCGCATTTTTCCATTTCCAACGTCCGGTTATAACAGTATGAATCAGCAAAACAACTGCGACACCTGCAAACCCACCTATGTACGCGCCCCGGGACCCAATCATAAACCAAACAACCGTCGACCCAATAAACGTTATCAACGCCAATCGTTCCTTCCGGTCTTTTCTTGTCAACCAAATTGCCAACGACACAACCATAACCAACGCAAGGAATCCTCCGGACTTGTTCGCAACGATCGAATCCTGCCGGGAACAATATCCAATCTCGGGAATCCCCACGATTATTTGTGTCCCTTTCATAACCGTATAAATCAACCCAACCCATAACAAAGAATCCAGCAAGTCCCGACGGTTCCAACCATACCGGATCAAACTTAATACCCCAACAAATAAAAAACACGCGACAAAAAACAAATATCCTTCCGGAAGCGACAACCCAATATCAACGGACCCGAACAATGAAGACAAATAAAAACCAGCATACACTAAATACACCCCCGGATTAACGGGAAGCCCCGGGGACCCTTTCTGAACCAACAAATAAATCAACCACGCAACCATAAGAATCATAAGAATAAACGATTGGGTTGCTAATATTTCGGGGCGTGCTATTTGATAACGGAATCCGGTAAAAATAATGAAATAAAACAACATGTATACTTCAATAAAACGCACAACATACCTAAACACATTTGCTATTTTTTCATTTTTCATTTCTCAATTCCTTGATTCCTGTAACAAGAAAATCCGCGCCAATGTGCATATTATCTGAAAGGAACAACCCGACAATCATCCGATTCAAGATCGGACCGGGACAGGGGAGTACTCCCAACAATGCCAACGGGACCGCAATATACAACAAACGAATTACGGTCCCGATAATCAACCCATGACTTAATATTGACCTGTGGGGAATTAATGCGCTGTAAGGATTCCACAGTATCCCCCAAATAACCGCGGGGATAAATCCCATTGATTCCCGAACAATCTGATCCGCCCGGGAACCCCGAACATCAAGATCGGGGGTCAAAACAATTCCCAACGCGCAACCAACCGCAGTTGGGACGGCAAGCATGGGGGGTTCTCCGCTATTCACCGCATATGTGTAGGTTAAACCTGCCGTCACCAACGTAATACCCGCATGTATCTCCCCACTTGGCATATTAAGTTAACCGATCCAACAACGAAAATTTTATTTGCTCCAATTTCATGCGCAATGGGTTTCCCTTGCCTGCATTACGATATGCAAAATATAGTTTAGCGTTTATTGACAAATCCGGGCGGACTTTTTCAATATATTCGATAACCTCTTGTTCGGTCATTCCCCGCCCTTCCAGCGCAACTATAACCGCGGTTATATCCTGTATATATTCTTCATCATATTTGTCGTATTCTGTTTTCATATTTTATCCCTCACCAATTCCCCAATTTCCAACGATTCGCGTACTCGCCTTGACCCCTTTTCGATAATAAGACTTTTCGGGAACAAACTCACCGCGCGATATAAATATATCTTCGATCGCCATTCCTATTTCCTTAAAATCCGCCTTTGACCAATAAACATTTGACCCCTTACCGCGATACGCCTTGGCAGATTTCAAAGACTCGGGGTCCGTTGTTTCCCCCATAAATTGTTGATACGCCCGCGCAAACACTTCCCGCGGTCGTTGCCAATAGAAACTATCTGTATCCGGGGTAGTGTCCGTTGCCTTCAAATTTTTTTCTTTCATTAACCGCCCATACGCCTTCGATTTAATAACCGCCTTTGCAAAACGATCCCATGGACGATCCCCGCGTGAATATTCATAATCCCCGGATTCTTTGACCCGCTGGAACGCATTCTCGGACTGAAAACGCCGTCTGTGAAAATCATTATTTACCGGACGGTTTTTAATAACAATATCATCCCTATAATTCACTGATTGCGAATCATAAGAATGTCCGTATTCATGGTACGTTGTTGACCTCCCTTGGGATTCCGACAATCCTTTCTGGTCAACCAATATATTTGAATAATCCAAAATGTCCCCCGGTTTTCCCGCACCTTCCGGACCGGGTTCATCTTGAACAAACGACAAATATTGATGCGTTCCCAACGCACCTATACGGGAACTCGAAGCAATCTGAACCGGATTAGCGCGCGCTTGCACCGTATGTACCTTATCAATGTTTTCCATTGACGTTTTATATCTCCCTGCATACTCTCCCTGATCCGGGACAACCGTTCGCTCACTCACCTTAACTTTTTCCCTCCCTTGATCGTCAGGATTCCACTTCATACCCGGACGCGGTTGATTCTTTGCCGAAATACCTGCAATGAGAACAACTGTACCTGCACCGGGACGACGACCCCGACCCTTCCTAATAATTATTCCGGGACCTTCGGTAATTTGCGGACCCTCTACAACCCGCCCTTTCCGTCCGACCGTTCCGCTTGTTTTTGACATGCCTAATACTCCCTTCTCTCCGCGTTACAATTTTACTTGATTACGCCGTTCTTCAACGTGGGTTACAATCGGAACCGTTTTACAAAATTCCCTTACCTTATTTCCCCCGCCATACACCAAAAACGTTAAATTTTCCGTCCCCGCTATTTCAACCGCAATGTCTATTTCCGCTTCCAGATCATCAATTCGACTATCATAACCATGGGTTGCAAACGATTTCCAACCCCGGGGGACCCCCAACATATTCATCAACCTGTAAGATCGGGCAACGTTTAAATCCACAATTATTTTCACCCCACGCGATTGCCAATACCGCGCTAACCAACGTTTTTGATACGT
>Ga0272443_10002621_pt1 | contig 22628 bp, 21 predicted proteins | sample SSMAcet12_FD_193581 | JGI IMG/M metagenome (GOLD analysis project Ga0272443, IMG submission 193581) | Marine sediment archaeal communities from Little Sippewissett salt marsh, Falmouth, MA, United States - SSM-Acet-12 | ecosystem: Environmental > Aquatic > Marine > Wetlands > Sediment ...
AAGCTCTTAGCATCTACTGTTAATAAGAATTTACTCATCCTACCCTCGATTTTCCATTAAAGCTTCTATTACGGCTCTGGCTTCGTCATCATTCCGGACGTTCTGCATTAGACGGGCCATTCCAGCCGCACTCATAGGAGATTTTGCTTTTGATGGTACAGTGTGGTCAGCGCCTACAGCTTTCTTTGCGGCTCCAGCGACTGCACTGACCGCTCTTTTAGCTGCACTTACTGGCGGGTGCTCTATCGAACGTATCTTTTCTGTAAAAGTATCGATATATTTCTGTAAAGCGGTTCCTTGTAAGCCGGGACCACTATTGATTTCGATGATGAAAGCAGCACTATCTGCTGACATGGCACAATCAACTGCACCAAAATCCAGCCCAGATACCTCAACAGCTTTGATAGCTGCGTTCTTCAGTGCAGTGGGTACATTACTCAATTTTACGCTGGAGAATTTCCATCCTCTTTTATTACTGCGTACTATTCTATCGGGCAGAACAGCTTCTTTGACGACTCTACCGAGAACATAGTCCAATGTAGTGTTATCTATATTCACGTTGTTTTTCTGAGCATAGTCAAGAACTTTTTCCTTGCGCTGAGCGATCCATCCGGCTTCAGTCGGGTTCTCTATCTTTTTGACGGCATAAATTACTTTACCGAAAGCCACATGAAGGCGGTATTCATCCTTTACGTCAATGTAGGTTTGGAAATACTGAGCGCCGTCGCTTATAGCCTTGGCCACATGCTGGCGGGTAAGGCATAGCCAGAACCCTTTACCACCCTGATGAAACTTAGTTCTTCCTACCAGTGGTAGTACTAAAGTCCCATTATTTAACTGTGTTGTTACTTCACTAGCGTCGCAAAAATCAGCTATATTTGCCGCGAGATTTGCATTGGCAGCCATGGTTTTCAAAGATCCAAATTTGTTCCTATTCAACTTTATACTGTCGGGATGGTTCAGAACGGTGCCGCTGAGATTTACTTTGTCCTTAGTTTTGGTGCCCCAACCTATAACAATATCACTCGCACTAAGATTTTTAGGCCGAGTTTTTGTACCTACTAGATTTAGCGCCTCCGCCAATGCTTTACCGGTAATGTCTGTTGCTCCACTGTACCAAATGTATTTCGCCATACTGTTTCCTCCTATTGGTATTTTATATTATGAACTTTTTGTTTCCTACCCATGTATGCTTCAGGTCTTTATCTCTTTCCTTCAATAACTTGTTTGATAATCCTACGAGCTCTAGAAACCCGTCTATGTATTCCGAATACTCTTTATAGTTTGGCAAAGCTCGAAATTTATTTTTAAGATCAGTTTGGAAAGGTTTTCCAAAATCCACTTTAGATTGTTGGAGAATCTGATTCATCTCCTTAGAATTTGTTATCGCATTGAGAGCTTTCATTATTTCTATATTCTTCCAATAAGAGAAATTGTCGTTGAAGAAATAGAAATCATATCTATCGTCAGAAGATTGTTGGGTCTTGGTCATGATCATCGAGTGCTTGTATTCCCCCTCATCCAACATTCGGAAGAACGAATGAGCAACCGCTTTAGCTGTCCCTACCACTATCTCCGTCATTTTGGGATGCGTTAACCATTCGCCACTTAGAGATCTATATTCAAGCCTTCCATGGTCAGTTCTCATGCCACCATATCTGCCATAATGGGCTCTGCGTTTTACGGAATCTTCTTTCCCATCGATCTTTATCATGGGTATGGCCACGTACTCGTCCAACACCTTGTTTAGGCAAGAGTACACAGCAGTTTTGTAGTTGTTTCCAAAGCTTTCAATAGCTCTTGCTAATTTAGAAGGCGTTCCTATGTGGATGTGTCCGCCTAGCGACCAAACTCTTTCATCACCGCCCTCTCTTGGACCATAGTAATAGCATCCACCTATCCACATATATTCGTTTATGAGTTCGGCATTCTTATGATTCCTTAGAATGTGTCGTATGTTTTTTACAAAGTCTACTACCTTAATAGCGGGTTCTGGTCTAATTTCTGCTAAAGGGCCGTCAGATCCCAATTCGTCTGTATGGTGAAATCCTGATATCTCGGCCGCATACTTTACTGATCCATCCCCATTCATTAATAGGAATTCTGGGTCGGCCCCTACGAACGTGTCTTCAATGGTATCAGCCAGCCAGATGTTCTCTTTCTTTTTCCTTTTGTCTCTGCAAATAAAATTGAAAGTCCGGGAGGTTACAAACCCTACTCGGTCAAAATCTTCTTCAGACACGGTTTGTTTAGCTTTTTTCAGGTCGCTGGAATAGGCTTGAAATATCTCAAGTACTTTACTCCTAGATATTCTATCCAGATCTGGGCCCTCAGGCCACAACTCTACTGTTTTCTCGTCTTTCAGTTCCAGATTATTGCGAGCTTTTTCTCCCATCCTGATAAGCTTATCTTCATACCGGCCTTCCTTCTTGTTACTATCCATCTTGTCAGAAACTACCAGTATAAGCGGAGCTTTCATTTCTGCCTCCTATTAATCGCTTTTGATTACGCCTTCCGCTTGGGAAACAACGTTATTAACATCTTCCAGTAACTTTCTTTCATGACTATTGAATATCTTTATAACACTTTCCAGATCAACTCTGCGATTGTTATCCAAAACTACCTGAGCCAATCTTCGCCTAACCATATCGTTGAAGGAGGGGTTGCTAGATTTACTTTTACTTTTTTCGTAAAATCCGGCCAACAAAACTACCATGGATTTAAGTCCGGCAATATGGGACTCTCTTTTATTCTTCTTCTCATCCGCCGGTTTTGACAAGGATCTCATTGCGTACATGAATCCCTGTAACCACCCATGCTTCAAGGCTCGATTACCCATCAACGCCATGCCTAGGTCTTCAGCTTTTTTCTGGTTCTCTATTTCTAGTATGTCTAATAGTTCGTCGATATCACCACAACCTTTACTTTGTTTAGGAAGCTCATCATAAGCTCTATTGGCCGCTTCCACTATTTCTGCTGGATAAGCGGTCATTTCAACTTCAATAACTTTACCCTCAGCAGGTTTAACTACTTTGATATCCTCTGGAGGTATGTCGATAATATCATCATCCTCCTTGGATTCATTTGCGGCCTTGTTTTTATCAGCGTCATAAATGGTGTTATCTTCTACTTTCACTTTGGTTGAGTTGGTTTCCTCTTTCTCGGCATCCTTTCTGAAGCTGTCCTCAGATGCTTTAGTTTCAGTAGTTTTATCTTCTTTTTTGTCATCAACAGTCGCAGCTTTATTGGCAGTAGTGTCTGCCTTTTTAGCAACAGTAGTGTCCTTTTTCTCCTCACCGTCCACATCAATCGTAGTGGATTTCTTAGAGTCTAAGTCTTTGTCTCCTGTTTTTACCACATACTGTTTACTTATTTTATCAAACACTCTACGCTTTTTGGAATCATCCGTGTTCGTACCAGATTTGTCTTTCCAAGCATTGTTATTATAACTCCTATTATAATACGTAGTAGTGGTCTTAGACTGCCATATTTTGTCGGCCCTGGACATCTTCTGCGACTCGCCTAGATCCTCGATCTTGGTATCTTTATCGACTTTCTTGGACAAGTCAAATAATACTGCGGTGTCGTCTGGCATGCATTTGGTTACTATTTCGCCTTTATCTAGGAATACTGGTAGGTTGGCGCTATGCATCTCATTATAATAATTTGCCATGCGCTCATATCGGAAATATATTCGGTTCCAGAACTTAGTTTCCGATACCATGAATAAGATACCGTATCTACGTATCAATACGAATTCTACTGGCCTACCATCACGGAATATGGGGATCTGCTCAAGGTTGTCAGCGTTAAATAGAGTAACTGCAAAGTGCCCGTCCAACCTATTAACTATTTTCTGAATCATTTCTAGAGTGAATGGTTCTTTGCCCTTTTGTGTAAAGTGTTCGAACAGGCGGAATATGGATTCGCTATCTACTTTACCATCCCTTTTACAACCCAATTTCTTAAAGATTTCGTCGTGGTTTTTTATCACTCCGTTGTGGATGCCCACTAGATTTCCTATCTTTATAGGATGATTATTTTCATTGTCTTCTTTATCTCCCGTAGTACCAGCTCTACAGTGTCCTAAATATATCCGGCCTCTGGTGGGGTGTTCTCTCCATACCTTTAGCAGGCTGCCATAACAATCCTTTGACTCTCCGAATACTGATAGAAAGTCTGACACTCTTTCGCCTCTTTTGATCCCCACGTATTTACCGTCATTGAACAGAACGGCCGCTCCCGTAGCGTCTTTACCTCTCTCTTCGGTAGCAACTATTAATTCCGTGGTAAAATAGCGAAGCAACCTTTGCCTCATTGCCTCATCACGTTGATTTAGTTTTCCAAATGCTAACCCTACCACTATTCCACACATATTAACCTCCTGCCTAAGTGCTTACGGTTTTTGATTTTTCTTTCTTCAATTTTTCATCATTTGGGATATCTCTGCTGATCACAGAAGACGCCATTAATAGTACGTCTCTAGTGTCTCTGTCGTATTTTCTCCTAATCAATTCTCCATCTATGGTAAACAAATTCTCTCGGAATTTAGAGAAAAGGAATCTATACGTAACAGTGTTTCCATCTCTACTTATATTCGAGGCGTCATGAGTAGAGTTAGTTAGGAATATTTCTACTGCAATCCCTGATGCCCTTCTAGAGTCGAAAATAGCTATTACATCCTCTATCCTATAGAAACTAATAGATATTGTATCTATCAAGCACCTTAAACTTTTACCAATGGGAGTTCTAAAAAAGGACACGTTCTTTGGATAGAACTTCTTTAAGCTATTGAAGATAGTATTGATGTCTTCAAGCATATATTTCTTATTAGAAGTGGCTACATTATTAAAGACATAGTTGAGATATCTGTTGCTTCTAAGAGAATCGTTGACCATCTCTACGAAGTTCTGTATCTCAGTTTTGCTATGTATGTCAGACAGTCTTTCTGTTTCTAAGATGTGGCCCTCATCAAATATCAATGGCTTTTCGCCGTTGAAATATAGCTGGTTGCCATTCATTCTATATATATAATAGTCTTTTAGATCTTCGTAAAAGCTGAATGGAAACATAATATTGGCTTTAGCCCCGTTAAAGTGTAACAGTTTATTAGCTTCTTCAATATCCATCTCATAAAGATCTTTAGCTGTTACTTTCTCGATATCAGATTCAGGTGATTCCCCACGGTGTTTACCGGAGTAGTACTTACTACTTGTATACAAACCTTTGCTTGGCCGATTGTAACTACTCCCCGAAGGATATGTGTCATGCGGATTACTTTTTGCTACTTTCGCAAACGTGAGGCTATTGCTATAAGTTGATGGCGAATTTGCCTTACGGAAGGGGCTTATGGATACTATGGCTGGTGTACCAGCTATCATAGAATCCAGACCAGTTGTGATAAGAGCCGAGAAACAATTCTCTTCTTTGAACTGAGTCCTTAAAAATTCTATCTTTGTTTTATGCATATTTTCAATCTCCTTAATTACGCCTGTAATAAGGACAGCGCTCGCATTGCTTGTCGCAGTGGTCTAACATGGGATGATGATATCCTATGTCTTCCAAACTGCATCCACCACCCTCTTGGATATCTAAAAGGGACTGCTGCATTGCGTTGACCGCTACTATTGCTTTTTTTTGATCCAAACCGAACTTGAATATTCTGCCAGTCCTGATATTTATCCGATACCCCTCTTCTCCTACGTCTATTTTATGCGTAGCAAAAACTGGATCCAAAGCTGTGTTGTCTCTTAGAGCTGAATTTAATATGTATTCACTTGATGCAAAAGCTATCGTTCTCAAAGGCTCATATATATATATGCATGCATTAGTATACGAACTATTGCTAAAGATAGTCAAATAGTCGGATCCTGTGGAGTCTATGAATGCACAAGTATAAGCTCCAGTTATATCAGAACAAGTATTCTGGACTGATTGGATAATGGTGCTACCTTTCCTGCGATGGTAATCTATCAGCCGAAAAATAATTTCGCTATCGACCTCTCCCGCTCTGTCTATATCACTAACATATTTATCGAATAGCGAGTCGTCGTTGCCGATACAGCCATTATGCACACCTATTATGTCATTGGCCACTATTGGATGATTATTAACATTGAATCTTTCATGACCCTTAGTCTTCTGGCGGGTGTGTCCTATCATTGCTTTGAATACGTCATGCCGATTTATGGATTTCAACACATTACTATATCCGGACGTCTGTACAAACTCAGACGACATCAGGTTAGTTTTGAATAAAGATACCTTCTTATCAGTAAGAATGGCTAAACCTGCCGAGTCCCTACCTCTTATCTCAGATGATTTGAGTAATTTAGAAGTAGCTTTGCGAAGCATTTTAGCTTGCAGATGGCTGGGAGCAGATCCGCTGTAACTTACCAGTCCCATTATCCCACACATATAACCCTCCTATACAGCCAACATGCATCCGGTTGATTCAGACCAGATCATCTCGCCTTCTCTAGTTTTATTTTCTACGAAGTCTATTATTTCACTTGCACTTATCTCTATATCAATATCCTCATCTTCAACTAACATCTTCTGGACTTCTGATGCCCATTCCTTCACGTTCCTACAATCATCGATGAGTCTCAAGTCCACTACTTCAGACATCTTAACTTCTAATTTGTCCGAGCTGGTCATTTCTACTGAGAGATCTCGCTCGATGTCTGTCCAAGTATCACCATCTACTCTTCTTAATGATGGCGGTCTTTTTGCCAATTTGAGCAACACATCGTAAGCTGGTCCTAATCTTAATAGAACGCTCTTTAACTGGCTGACCAGATCCAAACTTTCTCCAACAAAATACCCTGTATTATCTATTAGCTTGGAAGTATTAGCCGATCTATTACTATCCCAGTCGCCCATGCCATTCAAGATGAGCTTTTTCATCTCTTTGGCTTTCTTCAACCAACCTTCGTCACCCACTTTTAGTAGCCCGTATCGACTTATCTCCGTGGCTTTCATTAATAGGGCATAATGTAAGCAGGCTATTGCTGCGTAATAGGTCGGACAGAGGGTAGAATCAGCTTGCCGGAATTCTACGTGGAATCTTTCCACGTCTACTCCAGTAAAGCGAGTATTTTGGTAATTCACTAATCCATACTTGGGGTTGCCAGACTTCTGACTTATTGCTTCCACTACTTTCCTCATGTCTTTTGTGACCGGTGATACATCCAAAATACTCACCCTAAATTTTTCCCAGCGGGTCAAGTGGTTTGGATCTCCTAAAGCAGTAGTCATCCATACTAATGCGTTCTGATATCTACGACATAACTGGTGAAAATTGGCCAGTATTATTTGTGGCATTGGCTTTTCCATTTCGTTTGCCCCAGCTTCATCGTAATAGCTAGTTAGCACATGCATATGGGAACCAGTACGCTCATTAAGGTACCCGCCGAGTTCAACTACCTTCTCCAGGATGTCTTTAGACATAGTGTAGAACTCCCAGTAGTCTATTCGGCGACCAACTGTTATGATCTCAACACCCTTATCGCCTTTCAAAGATCCATCAGTGGTAATGCTTACTACGCCACTAGAACTAACCTTTCCATAACTACGGCTTGGTTGGAGATGGGCCGTCAATATGTCTCGAATTCTTTTGGGATCTTTTTCTGGGTCATATTTCTTTGGGCACGTATCACAATTCTTGTGGAACTTGTCGCATGTAAAGCAAGCACTTACGAAATCAGCGCATGTAGTCCCTATACATTTGAATTTGAAATCTTTACACTTCGCACAGTCATCTGGACAACACTTCTTGGATCTATTTGCACACGTATCATAGCATGGGGTCTTCTCACATGTTTTGATATTGGCACAAACAGCCCAACAACCTTCCTCCATGTGGATGCAAGGACATTGGACATTATCACCTCTACAGCTTCCCTTTTGTTCCGGCAAGTTGAATTCAAATTCTATCCCGACTTTAGTCAAGCTCTTCACTTGCTCTTTCCAATATCTCACTTCAGAGGATGTAAGCTCTCTTTTAGCTGGGTGATTGTAGAACTGCCATCTTTCTCGGTTGTTTCTCATTTTCCGCCAACCTCCAATTAGTCTCTATACTCTCAGAAAATTTCTCGTTTTTAGACATGTAAGCCAGAACGTAATCAAAGTACCGGATTATGGCATCCTCGTTTTCTTTATATCCGATCATTGATGATATATCTCTTAAGATAGTATCTATATGTGACATTGCTTTGCCTGTAGTCTCTGACACTATACAATCATATACCTCTTGCCTATTAGGCAGGCTTGGATATAGAAATCTTAGATCTTCATAACATTTAAACGGTGATGGTTTTGTAAATCCATTGGTATACACTCTCAACCTACTAAGCATGTCTTTCATAACTACTATGCTTATGGCTAAAATACCTGAAGATAGAATCGGATGTCTTAGTAAATGGCCGCCTGGAACCCTATATTCCAGAGTCATTAAGTCATACCGATGGTCTCCTGGTTTACCATATCGGCTAAATCTCGGAGACCTTCTTCGAAAATCTTCTGATCCTTCGGGCATAATGGCGGATATACCTACGTAGTAATCTAATACACTTACCATGTATGCCAAGAAAATGTGAGTTTCCGGACTTGCTCTCAATAGGAACTGTGGCAACCCAAAATGGACATGATATCCCGCTGCGGCCTCGTTCCAATGGGAATGCGCTGTCATATGTATATTTCTTTTTCTGAATAAAGCTCGGTTATGTAAATGGTTAAACGCTTTCCTCATTAATCCATCTATATTCATCGAGAGCTCTGGTTCTTTTAGACTCGGTCTTGGTCTTAATTCAGCTAATCCACAATCACTTCCTACATCCCCATAATGTGGGAAGAAGTGGCTTGCCGATATTCTACAACTAGCGACTTCGTCTATCAAAAAGAATTCGGGATCGCAGCCTATAAGTATGTCGTCCGCTGGTTTTATTCCGCTTATCTTTTCTACACCCAGTAAACTATGCGTGTCTTTACTTACATACACACATTTGTCATCTTCTTCGGCGTCTTTTTTGTAGGCTATTGAAACCTGTAGCGGAATTGGATCCCCGCTTTTAGTATTTAGGCATAAAAAAAGTCCGGGAGACAACCCGAACTCTTCTCTTAATGCACCTGGGATCCTGATTAATCTGTCTTCAATGGAACCAAGCGGAGAGTTCCATTTCCCCATGAGGGGAGATACCCTTACCGAAAATTTCATATAAGACTTCTCCTTTATAATATTTTTTATCCATATGTTTTTAATTCCTTCATCAAAAAGTTTATCACGTTTACATCCTTTTTCCTCAATGTAGGGTCATTTTTCATTACTCGGTCTATAAGTTTGGACATGTCCATAGCACTTAGTTTGTTAACAAACTCTCTGTTCTTCCGATAATATACCAAATTTTTGGCTTGAGTCAAATTTAGTACGTCCTGATCGTAGGCTCTCCTATTAGTAACGGTTCTAGAAGCTTTTAGATGGTATAGAAAGGGTTCCGAATTTTCTATACATCTAAATAAAGTATCTTTGAATCCGGGGCTTTCCGTAAGTATTAGGTTCCCGTATAGATTGTTCTTGATATCTAAAAACTCTTTGAGGCTTTCGGCTTTTATATAGACCCAGTCCATGAAATGTATGTTACTGTTATTTAGCTTGTTAGTCTTGTCATACACCAAGCACTTAGCCAAATCTTTGGAAGCGACATGACATCCCAACGTGGGAACTGTACCGGCCCCAACCGATCGATGTGATTTAAAGAAACTTAATAGACAAGGCAAAAGTTCCCCGATTGGTAAATGGTCTTCCACAGAATTAGGGATAGGAAAATCGTTATCATTTAGGAATTCTATTGCTTTGTCTATGGCTTCGCCTGGATCTTCGATTAATATGAACATGTCTATCCTATTACCTTTATGCCTAAGGATTCATAAACGCTTGTACGGTGCCTGAATTGATTGCTTAATATGCCTATGTTTTCATCTACATAGTCATACATAATGGCATCAATCTTACCCTCACAAGTCCTTTGGATCCTACCTATTGATTGTTCGACCCTTGCCCTTTCTCGAAAAGGCAAAGCTATAAAGCCCCGATTGAGTTTTTGTACGTCGAAGCCTTCGCCCAACAACTCAAAAGTAGTTATTAGAACAGTTGCTTCATCTCTTTCAAGCCTCAAAACCTGTTCATCGTTATGCCTACGAGTGTAATCTCCCGTAGCTATTACCGTCTTGGGCCATTGTTTTGAAATTAATGCGAATAGATCCTCACAATAAGATTTCCTTGTATTTATAACTATACAGTAATTACCTTTGTAAGCTTCCCTTAGTACGTCGGTAGCTATCATTGTCTTTCTTTTCTCGTTTGGTAACACCAACTCTCTTATTATGTAATGGAAATCGTTTCCTCCCCATATAGGGGCTGGAACTGTACGCTTAATTACAGTAGGGGTTATTATTCCTCCCCTCTTTTTTACTTCTTTTCTCTGCACTATTGAGTTTGCAAGCCCAATAGTTGCGAACATAACATCTTCCATCTTATCTCTTCGATAAGGTGTAGCAGTTAGTCCGTACAGGTAATAGCTTGAGAAGTTTTCAAGAACTTTCAAGAACGTAGAAGCAGGGACATGATGAGCTTCATCTATTATGACTAATCCGAATTTTCTGCCTATCTCTGGCAGTTGCACCTCTCTCCGTACGAGGGTTGGGACCATGCCTATTGTAATGCGCTCACCTATCGAATGTTTGCCTCCGCCTATAAATCCTATTTCATCCTCTTTCACATCAGGAAATATAGGGGGATACTCCTCTGTCCCTACTATACGCTCAATTACTTGCTTAGCCAAACGATTAGTATGGGTAAGCCATAACATCTTCTGGTGTAGCGAAGCAAATATATCGAGGCCCATAATAGTTTTACCTGAAGCAGCTGGTGCTACAAGCATACCATTTGGATGGCTCAGTAATGCAAGCTTCGCTTCTTTCTGATACGATCTTAATATTATGTTTGATTTAACAGAAACAGGAGGCAAGAGGGCCCTATTGTCCTTAATGGACAAACCCAACCCTTTCCCAACCATAGAGCCCTCTATCAACTGCAAATATCCTCTTGGAAGAACTATGCCTTCGGGGAGAGGCTTATACAGACAGATGTGGGGGTTTAATTTACCTATGTATCTGTTTCTTTTGACCGCCTCTAAATATAGAGGATTGTCGAAGGTTAATTGTATTGCGAACCAAGACCTTAATTCCTCTGGGATATTAAGCAGCCGCAGTTGGTTGTCTATTATTAGTTTCACGTTTTAGGTAAGTGTCTATCATTCCTTTCCACTCTTCGTCATCATTACAGAAGAATGTAGTTTTTATGGGTTTCTTTTTCTTAGGCTTGACGTTTGTCGTACTGACGAACCCTGAAAGCTGCAATTCCCTTTTGAAGCCGGACTTAGCCCTCTTAATGGCTTGATTTATTTTCTTTCTTTTCTTTTTATTTATAACCTTTAGAGGGTTCTTAGTCGGCAATCGAAATTCGAGCCCTATTTTCCTGGTCTCTATACCAGAGAATAACGACCAAACTTTTGCTTTAGTATTTGGGTCTATCTTAGCTCCGGATTGATCCGCAAAGGCTTCATAACATTCAAATACTACTTTGAGCTCTTTGCATATCTTTGATTTGTTGGGACATTGCCTCTGACTATTACAATATAACCCGCAAAACCCCTCGAAAGTATAAAAGGATTCGATGAGTTCCGGCTTCAATATCCTAATAGTATTTATATATTTGACTATCTCCCAAAATCTTTCAGGAGCTCCGCCACATATCGTCATACAGAAAGCGGGAAATTTAGGGTCACATAGCCCACAAACAGGGCATACATGCTTTTTAAACGCTTCCATATAACGATCTTTACTAGGTATCTGAGCCATCTCTACTCCTTAAATACTTCTTTCACGGTCTTGCCATCCGGAAGTTTCCAAAACGTCCAGCCACTTCTGCGAACGCCACTTACTCCTTCAGCAGCGGCTGATAAGCTATCGTATCTTGTTATTCCCACGTAGAACCCGCCGTCCCTTACTTGTAAAAAATATGACAGCCCGCTAGTTTTACCAGTCAACACCGTACCTTCAGGAACTTCCACTTTGTTTTCTTTCTTCTTTGCTTCTATCATACTACTTATCTTATTGTCCGACTCCCTACTGGCGTCGTCACGTATGTCTTTGACTATTGCAAATAAACTATCCAGTGCATTTGTCAAACAGAACACACGTTTTTCAAGCGCCGCTATCTTTTCTGTATCAGTTACCGGCTGGGCGTCAACGACTTCTACAATTTCAGCTTCAGCAACGTCTTCTCCAAGAGATACGCACACTACTTCAGGCGATTTCTTTATAGTTTTAATTTCTTTTTGAGCCATGACGTCTTTCCTCCAGTCTTAAAAAACTAATATTATCCGGTCTTTTCGCCATAATCTCTTTTATCTGGTCAAAAGAAACCGGAAAAAAGTTATTATTGTCTACCCCTATATCCCATTGTTTCCCCTCTGGTTCTAACTTTCCATGCGAATGCCCATAGAGTTGCCATGAGTTATAGTGGGATCTTGCCCACGTTCGCATGTTGTAATGACATACCACGACATAATGGCCCTCTATCATTTTCTCCCAGATCTGAATGGACTTATTCCTTGGAAGCCAATAATCGTGACTACCTTTAAGAAATATATGATTACCATTCAGGCGATCTATAAGATCTTGCTGGATCTTCTTGCGATCCTTCAGTAAAGTGAAGTCTCCAGCATGTACAACAGTGTCGCCTCCTTTAACGACGCTGTTGTGATTACCTATCTGAAGCTCATTCATCTCTTCAACATCTTTTACTGGACGGCCGCAAAATCTTATTATATTTGAATGAAAGTAGTGTTCATCTGCCGTGAAAAAATACATTACATTGTTCCTACCTTTCAATCATAGTAACCCCCAAAAAGGTTCGGGCGCTTCAGGAAAAATCAAAAACCTAAAGCGCCCTTGTCAAGGCGAGAGGAGTAAATGTTAGGGGCTAGGAAGCATGCTTGTACCGGGCCCTAGCCCCATTATAGAGGAGGAGAACTTAATTAACTCTTATAAAGGCGGCCCGTTTTGAGGAGCGGCCTGGGGCTGTGCGTTCCGAGGTTTGAATCCGAAAGACACATTCAATAGCTGAAATGCATGTCTTATCACACCATCTACTTCCCAGTTCATGTATTTACACTCAACCGCCAATTCTTGTCCGGCCACCACGTATTTCTCGATCAATTCCGCTTTCTTATCTCTTGCAAACATGTCAACATCCATGGGTTTGTCTACCCATTGACCATTGGCTCCTTGCGCTCGGTCATTCAGCGTAAACTTGAATAACGCTTGCTTTTGCCCATTATTATCGCTGATCTGAGGGGCATTTTTGACCTTACCTATGAAAGTACTTTTGTTCCAATCCATACTTATCCTCCTATAAATTTATTGTGTTCTATGTATATTATAGAACAATTTTAGCTTTTTGCTAGACACTTTTTGCACTTTTTATCATTATTTTGTCGATATAATCCGAGAGTTTCTTGTAGGCGCTGTACATCTTTTCACTACCAAGTATATTGCGTATTTTCATCCGCCGGGCTTTGAGCCGCTCGATCTTTTCCTCAATCTTTTCTCTCTGCGACTGCAAGGTACGATACAGCATAAAGCTTGGCAAGTCAACCGGGTCTGCTTGTAAATATTCAAACAGTTTGAACGGACCAAGTCGAGATCTGGTTGCAAAATATATCTTATTTTTCATCCGAACGATCCTATTGATTATTTTGCTTCCGCCCACGCTCTTAATGAACTCGTGATAACCCACCAAATCATTGATACCAGTAGCAGCTGCCTCTTTCCGAATTAAATCGCATAATAACTGACTCGGTGCTCTATCGAATCCCAGATTAACCATTTCATCCACGTTCGCCGTGCAAATAGCATCCGTGGCTTCTTCCTGTAGAGATTTGATACCATGTTTCTGTTTGAACACGGTGTTCCCTAAAAAGTCCAACAGAAGTTCGAGGTTAACATGCTCTTCCATTCTATCGTAAGGCACGTTCTTTTCCACAATACGCATCAGATTATAAGCCAACGCAATGACTGGGCCAGTGTGGCTCTTCACTCCAGTTGCTTTCCTTACTAGGTCAGCATGTTCTTCATTGTTCGGAATGGGGAACCTATGGACATCAAAATTGTCCAGAGACATTTCTTTTAACACTGGTATTTTCTTGGCGTTTATTCGTTCTATTGCCTCCTCACACAACTCATTAGGCTCTTTCATCTCTTTCCTTAGAGCCATTATTGAATCAGGATTAGAGAAAGATGCCACAAATATAGTGTCTCCATCAAAATCCAGATTCATGGAACATAAACTGTTTCCACTTGAGCGTATCACGTACTTGCACTGAGGATCACTTGTCACTTTAACGTACACTGGTCGAATGGATACAAACCCGAGGCATGGAAATCTCTCAGCAATGACCACGTCTCCTGATTTAACTCCCAATTTCTTTGCCATTTCATCATGAATTTCGATGGTGTTTCGAGGCAAATCATCGGATAGAGCAGCGGTAGCTCTTATAGCTTTGGGATATCTTACCGCCATCCCATAGGTGCTGAGCTCTCCAACTTTGGACCCCATCATCCTTGCTATGTTTATGTAGTATCTTGCTACAGCACGTATGATGTTCAGTTCGTCATTCACGTCTCCAGTTTCAATGAATTTATGACAGGAAGCTACTATGTTGTTGATATACAATCCTATATTGTTTAAGCCCCACTTTCCAGAACCATGTCTCCAACATCTCCGAAGCAGAGCATTAGGTATAAATATAGAATTATACATATACTCCAGCTTGGTTTCAGGACTTTGGACTTCCTGTGGGATGCCCATGACGAACTCGTCCAAGTCCTCTTTCTCTACTATTGCTTGGAAATAACAAGGCAGTCTTAAAATAAACCCTTCAGGCATATATTCATCGTCAACTACCGTACCCTTTATCGCATCTATCGTATGAAATACGCCTTTACTTGTATCCACATAACCCACAGCACTGACATCGACCAGAGGATATCCTTCAGGTAGGTCTCCCTTTGCTGATCTCAATATTTTAATCTCGTCCTGAAGTATTTCTACCCCTTGAGAGTAGGACAGGATTTCTTTGAGCAGAGGATTTCTAGTGCCAAACCTAGTTGTGAGAGCTTTCATTTCTACGTGGCTGAACTTAAGCCCGGAGGTTCTTAACTCTCTGTTGTTTGTAACGTCTGTTCTTTCATCGTCCCATACCTGATCTTCAGGGTCTTTTACTACCCCCCAGAAAATTTCTCCCACTATAGCAGAGTGCTCACCGCAGTAGGTGTCCACCATCGAGGTCCCATCTTTTGGAAAACCTTTGGCCTCAAGTGCTTCTTCCAATTTTATTTTTTCGACAAAATAATCGTCGTCGACCACGATAGGGTCTTTGCCGGGGTTCAATTTATTTGCCAACAATTCTACCAACTGGCCAAAATTCTTTCGGCGATTGACAGAATCCCCAGACATCATTACTTCTATCTTCCTTTGTTCACCAGTTATTGGGTCTATTTCGTAACCGAGATCCATGAACCGTATGATTCCTTTATTTCCATGGCAATTTGAGAATTTACTACCGTCTCTGAGGAATCGAGTGGCTTCAACGGTCACAACGGTCATATCTACGCCGTCCCCATCTACATTCGAAGTTTCTCTGTGTATCCCTATTACACGAGCTTTATCGCATCTGAGACTCATTCGGATAGGTTGACCATCTTCGGCGAACCCTAAGACGCTGTTGGTTTTTACCTTACTTCCTTTCTTTACCTTTACTTTGGTACCATATATGACAAATCGCCTCGTTACTTTATGCGATAGATTGCGAAGGCTGTTATCTACGAGTATCTGGTCCTCGAAATTGAGAGGAGTGTCGAGAACAGCAGTCACGAGATTCCAGCCTTTTCTTGTTATGCCCTTATCCATCAAATCCTGCATGGATTTAGACCTTACCCGAGGATCTTCATCCCCCTTCATCCCCAAAGTGGAATACAAATTCCTCTGAGGGTTATGATACTGACTAAAAGGAGTCAAATTTCTCAAATTAGTAGTGAGAATGACGTTCTTATCAGCCAGAACGCCGTCAGATAATCCGATAGCAGTCCAGCCAAACGATTTATAATACTTCTTGTTCTTTTCTACCTGATAATCCAATCTGTCGTTCGGATCATCGATGTGTTCGAACGCTGAGTCTATTATTATCAGTCGATGGTTCATAGCCCAACTGTTCATATCCGTTTCATGTAGCGGCATGGAGTTCACTACCTCATTAATCAATCTTTGAGTAGTGCTTACCATATAAGATGTTTGTTCCCTAGCGAAAGACTTGACTATTTTGTGAACCAGAGGAGACCCACTCATTTGAGTCGGCATAATTACATTCACGTCTTCACACAACAAATTCTCCATTATTTGATGGAAATTTAGCCTTCTTTGTTCGCGTTCAAGCCAGAAATCACAAAGAACTCTTACAACGTCTCCATTTTTTAGTAGCTCTAGTCCTTTATCCGTGATGGTTGGTAGGGGAATAGTCAAAGACTTAGTGATGTCGTCCTTAGAAAAAGTCAACCAAAGAACTCCATCAAGTATCTGGGTTTCTAATTCTACACCGGCTCTGGTTATATCACTTATCCTATCGAACTCACTTTTAATGACTCTCAAGAGTTCGATTGTTCGTACGCCTATCTCATCTTGATCACATCTCTCCCGCTGGGATTGTTTTCGAACCTCTTTTGCTTCAGCAATGACCCTCTCTAACTGTGCAATCTGGTCTTCTTTTGGAGCTTCTAACTCTTTGAGTAGACTATCGCGCTCCTCTTTCAGCAGACGATAGCGCTCTTCTCTTAGTAGATTATATTTTTCTACTTTGAGTTCCTCATACCGCTTCTTCTTAAGCTCATCCGTGTTCCCCACAATCTACCTCCTCTCAATAGATGTAGTTGGGTTTCTTATACGAGCAAATCTCTTTCAAATATGCGGTTAAGAGCCGCACTACCGAAGTCTGCCGCCCTTTTCATGTCTTCGAGTTCTTTAGACATCTCTGTAATTTTACTGGGTTTCCATCTCAATGCATGGGCTTCGTTCATAGAGAGCAGTCCGCTTTCCGTATTTCCAGGCATAATAATATGTCTGAAAAAAAGGTTGGTTAAAAATTTAACTATTACTCCTGAAGTCCCTGGCCCGTGGCCTGCCATCTTACGCTTATAGGCGTGTTCTATTCCGTGCTTACTCCATTCTTTAGAAAACATATCCATAGGTATCCAGTTAGATTTGTCCATCAAAATCTTTGTGTCACAGTTATGTAATAGAGATTTAGACATGGCGTGAACCAGTTGAACGTTTTTTACAGTGCTCTTTAGATCAAGTCCTCCAAAGCGGCTTATTGCGTCTTTACGTAATATTATTACGTTTTCACCGGCTTTTAATATTACCTTGGTACAGAAGTCTATCATGTAATATAGGTCACTGGCCTTGTTGGCTATGGGGGTTGATACGCCATGATCTATAATATGTAATATCTCGGCGTTAAACACTGGAAGCATGCATTCTATCCAGCAGCGCACTGCTCCCATGCCATCCAACTCGATAGATCTCTTACGAGTTGGGGCCAATGCTATGTGCCCATAAGGTATCTTTGTCGCAACTTTCATTCTTGACTGCATTTTTCTGTTAATAGTCCGGTACCACATTGAGCTTACGTCCGGTGATTCTACTAATACAGATCCGCTTATCTTATGGCCAGCAAGAGTCAGATTGGTTACGTAGTCGTTCTCAGTAAAAAAGATTTTTGGTATGCCATAAGTTTTGAGCTTATGCTTAAGCTTTTCAGTCATACCTAGGTCTATTATAAACCGCTTCCTTTCACAGCGATTCTTCTTATTCCCTTTGTCCGATGGATATGAAAAGAAAAATGCATCTAGCAAAATAAATCGGTCAGCAAAAAAGAGATACATATTATTTAGATAGCCTATATCTCCAACGGCCGGGTGAGCTCTTCTGGACGCAGAGCTCTCTGTTATTATTATTTTACTGGCTCTTTGAAACATGCTATCTCTCCTAATCGTGTATAGATGCGTACCAGCCGAGCTCTTTCTTTTTCGCCTGTTCTTTGAGGCTCTCTAGTTCTCTTTTTCTACGACGATAGTATTTTATCACATCGTTTATCCTGGCAGAGTTGTTTTGGAAAGACTTCTCTATGTACTTATGGTGCTTGTCTAAAGCCGTCTTAGTCATAGCCATAGATTTGCGCAATTTGTTTAGTATAATCCGTTTTTTGGCTGGATTTGATATTTGAGAAGCTAACGATTTTGAAAAATAAATTCTTTCTCCTTCAGGGACATACCGATTATACTTTTTGGCGTCATATCCCATACCATATAGTATATAATGGGCCAATATTTCTGGGTGAAGTGTTGAGATATCGAACCCAGAGTTTACAAACTTTTGTGCTTTTAATGTAAATTGTCTAGTTAACATGTTTACACGCTTTCCACGGACTATTTTATGTAGAAGCAACGACATAGCCATTATATAAGCGATAAATTCTTCATCCGAAACATTCAATAAATCCTTTACGTCGGACGGAGCTGGTTCTAATTTAGTATCTCCCAATTTACCGGCAACTCGGCCTCTCTTGTCGGGGTATAATCTAGGCTCTATCCCTTCAGGTGTCGCAGCAATACTTAAAATGTACTGATCACTCTCTTTCATAGTGTCGTACTCTATCATGTAAGGACGTACTATTACCGGTTCGGATCTAAGTTTACCCTTTTTTCCAAAACGGGTAAATACAATACACATATCCCACCCGTTATAACTATTGACAGAATCCTGGGCTACAAAGTATCCTAAAGATCCAGCTTTGCACTTTTTTGTACTCTCAAGGACTCGTATCCTCTGAAGTGGGTTTAGAATCATAATTTAGTTCACCTCCATACTATTCGCCTGGATCATTTTCATCTTCTGCGTTTGCTTCCTCAATATGCTGAGTGATGACCCCATTTTCTACAACGATTGTGTGTACGGTCTTAATCTTTTTAGCCTCTGATTCTCCGATCTCCTGCACGTCTATTTCTCTAATCTCTTTCTTTATTACATGTTTGCCCATATAATAAGGAAAATCGCTACTTAATTCATATGTCCCATTTTCAGGCCCTCTTAACCTAGACATCGTAGCCTTCTCCATATGCCTTATACGGTAGTCTCTGGAAGGTTCTGGAGGCTCCGGGGGATCCGGCTCCGTAGCAGGGTCTATATTGGAATTATTATTGGAGTTATTGTATTCGGCGTCAGTGATGACTGGTTGAGTATGGCCACTGTTATAGATGACATAATTGGGCATATCGTCCCACAATAAATCATCATCCACCATGGCTTTTTCAATCACAACTTCTTCGGTAGCTTCCTTAGAATCGACTCTGGATCGGGACACGCTCATCTTAATCATATTGTTTATCATAGAGTACCTATCGCCTATATGCTCAACTCCTGGTACAAACTGGGGCGGTACGTTCATATGTCTAATAGCCCAGGCCACTAAGGCTTTGTCAGGCCATTCGCGCATGTTGATCAATCGATCATCCAACTTGCGTGTATGTACATCTCGGAGTGTTTCTCGATTGGCTAGGATAGTCCTTAGATATATAGGTATTCCACCTATGATGTCAGAAATCCGGGCCCTGGCAAACTCTTTAAACATCCGTACTATAAGTTCGTCCGATATTTCTGTTTCTTTTCCCCTAGCGTTGAGTATTACTACGCTTTTATCCGTACGCTTGGATACGTTGTGTTTGAGCTTGTCCATGCCCAACAGAGTAAAAAATATTTCGTTTTTTGAAAGCGCCGTGGTCAATAGAGCCAGTGTTGAGAGACCCTCCATTTCCATATGATTTATGGGTCTGAACATAGTATATGGTAGAAATATGTCCCCAAGACGTGCTTCTATAGGGCGAACTCCGCGACCTTTATCTATTTTTATGTATGTTATAGGTGGTTTCATTACAGCTCCGTGAGAGTATAGTCATTCTCGTCTTCGCACTTGAACGTTTTCCTACCAAATCTAATTGACATATATCTTATGGTGGGGGAGATAAATATTTCTCGGCGTTCGTCCGTAGAATAGTTTGAAGTAGCTACAACAAATCTTTTCTTACTGGTTACACTTTCAAGCTTGTGTACGGAAACGCTCTCAGCTGAGAATATTTTTCTTCCGGCATCCTCTGTATTCATAACGGCTCTGCATTCTTCGTCAGTTATCAGACCTATGAGTCTACCAGTAAATTTCTCTCTGTTGTTTATGACGACTTCTATATTGTCACTCATAAAATTCCCCCTATCCGTACACTTTTGCTATTTGTAATGATGTACCAGTAGATCCTACTTTTAGGCACATGTCTAGGTCTTCTGCAAGTATTACCGCAAAATCATCTATGTGTGCATTGTAGTTCCTCAGATAGTCTTCAATGGCCTCTGTCAAGTCTTTAACGCTTTCAAAAGGTTCCATCGTTAAGACGGCGTTGCTTTCATCGGTTATTAACCAAAGATTTCTGTCTTTCATTAGCTCTTCGGGTATTTCAAAAGGAAGTTCGAGGTGATTCAACACTATCCCATACACCAAGACGACGGCCTCTAGGTTATCGTCGTGTACAGTTACTAATGTATCCTCCCCTTCGAGAAATTTGTCCAGGTCATATTTTGACGAACAAGCAACTACCATATCTTCTACGTAAAGTACATAGAGGCTGCTCTTGTATTTCTCATTTATTTGTTTAACGGTTATCAATAGATCGTCATTCATTGTTGGCTCCTTCTATTCCTTTTTCCAGGACCAAGAACACGTTGAATGCCCCAACAAAAGCCGGTGAATATTCGTCCATATGGCTTTCCACGTCTTCTATGAAATCATCTAACTTGCCCATTACTATCTCGTCCACTTCTTTGGGGTCAGGTTTCAGAACTTCTTCTTCGGGATCCATTAAATAGCTAAACACTACTACAAATTCATTACCATTGTCAGCTGAGGGTTTGATTTTGGCTATTCTATGTAGGTCTTTCTTTTCGATCTTGAGGCCCAGTTCTTCTTCCATCTCTCTCATGGCAGCTTCTTCGTAGCTTTCATTGTATCGTACGTGTCCAGACACGGCAGAACTCCACTTACCAGCATTTTCAGTCCCTTTAGCTTTCTTTTGCAGGACAAAGAGGCCGCCGAATACTTCTATAAGGATGTGCACTGCTCTATGATACCCACCGTTCTTATGTAGGTTTTCTTTACCAAATATCACGAGCATATGCTCGTCCTTACTATTTACTATAGAAAAGGATTCTATGTCCATAATTTTAGTCCTCGGCCCAGCTCATCGCCCGCCAGTAATCTATCCTACTTATGAAAGCCCGCTTGGAATGCACCATTAGTTCTCTACCGATCATGATTATGAAATCCTCAATACTCGCGTTTGGATACGTTTTGATAATGTTTTCTATATTCTTTGTCACTGCCACTACGCTATCGTACCTATTGAAGTCCCATTCATCATATATAACAAAGACTTCCTCGTCAGAGTTTATTTCATAGGGTAAATTTTCAGGATCCAGTACAGCCACTGAAAGTATCATGAGGCTTTCTTCGTCTACAGTCTTAGGGAACATTTTGTTCTCAACTGCATAATAGGGCAAATCATATAGCCTAGGACATGCTATTACTTCTACGTCAGTAGAGGAATCGTAAAGCAGTACCCCAACCTGTTGTCCCATGAACGTTATTAACGCATCGATTCCAACAGCTACGTCCTGTGGTTCGGTTCTTATGTCTTCCGGCTTATCACCTTTCTTCTGCAAGTTCGTCGTCTTCATTGTATTTCACCCTCTTCTGGAAGTTGCTTGATACATCAGACACTAATGCGGCCTGGATCTTCTTCAATCTGCCAAGCAAAACTTGCACATTATCGAATTGACCATCGGTGTGTAGCTTGTTGTAGATGTTTATCACGAAGACAGCTGGGTCCACATCATCTCTCTTTTGCTCTCGATAGAAGGATCTAGAAGTAGCCTCTACCTGATCGCATAACATAAGGATGAGGGACTCCAAAGAGTCTGGCTTTTCAGTCCTGTACCGAAACATTTCTTCGGGTATGTCTTTGTCTACTTCCCGAGCTTTTTCGAAGAAAGGTAGCATTAGGCAAGTGCCGTGGTGTTGGCCAGCTATTTTTATGACTTCTTTTGGAAAGTCGTTTGCGAATAGTATGGCAACCGTGTCCGACACATGTCGGGTTATTAATTGACAACTTACCCAAGGAGCTAGACCATCATGTATATTCTCTTCAGCCTGGTTCTCCGTAAATAAATTCGGGGCCCACATCTTGCCTATATCGTGGTACATTGCTGCCATTTTAAGTATTTCAGAGTCCATGTCGATAGCTGCACACACATTTTCTACCATGCCTACTAGAGCCTGAGCATGTTTGTGACTACCTGGAGCCTTTTCTCGAAGCTCCTTGAGTAGAGGGAACCCTGGGTCCATAGGACC
>Ga0272443_10002623_pt1 | contig 22620 bp, 23 predicted proteins | sample SSMAcet12_FD_193581 | JGI IMG/M metagenome (GOLD analysis project Ga0272443, IMG submission 193581) | Marine sediment archaeal communities from Little Sippewissett salt marsh, Falmouth, MA, United States - SSM-Acet-12 | ecosystem: Environmental > Aquatic > Marine > Wetlands > Sediment ...
CCCTTCCATGCTGCCGCCCTCCAGGTCCGTCCGGCCGATCCCTTCCCTGAAAATGACATCCCCACAGAACAACGCACCCAGTCTGGGGCAATGGAACATCACATGCCCGGGACTATGCCCGGGGGCCAAAAGCACCTCTGCGACCGACTCTCCACCCGGCACCAAACTCAGGGACATGCCCTCCTCAAAAAGGATTGCGGGGTCCGGCGGCTGCTGAATGGACATACCAAACATTCCCGCCCCACCTTCGTTGTGATACCAGTCCAATTCATCGGGGTGCAAGCCAATCGGCAAAGGCGGGTCAGAGGCCCCAGCCAGAGCCGCCGCGCCAGCGATATGATCGAAGTGGGCATGGGTCAGCCAGATCTGGCGCAACGTCCAGCCCAGCGTTTCGGCCCGCGCCAAAACCAGATGGCTGTCGTAACTGGGATCAATCACCACCGCATCACCGGTGTCCTGATCTCCCAGCAGATAAACGTTATTGGGCAACGGGCCCAAGGTCAGGCGGACGCTCTCAAGGTTCATGCGCTATTTCCTCTTCTAAAACCGGTTCCATCTCCGCAATGATCGGGTGATGGTACCCCTTTCGGTGAGTATAACGCAGACTTAGCACAAAAGTCACCCCAAGAACGATCAGGCTGGCCGGGAAGATCGAGACCGGCTGCCAGCTATACAGTAACCCAGCCAACACCGGAGCAATCACGGCGGCCAGGGAATTAAGCGATTCCACCAGACCGAAAGCCAGGCCAACCTCCCTGTCCCGCACCACCGGTCGGACCAGCGCCAGGGCCATCGCCCGGGTCAGGCGGTAACCGCCCAGAAAGAGATACCCCAGGCCATACCAGAGGAGCCCCCCACCCTGCCAAAGCAGCAGGGCGAACCCCATCAGCGACACCTGGCCGATCAGCATTGCGGTTCCGGCCTGCGCTTGGCCCAACACCAGCATCAGCACCACGCTGCCCAATGCGCCCAGCGAACCCAACTGGCCAATACTGCTGAGGGAAATTCCGCGCTGGTTCTGCAGAAAATTGGCGGCCAGCGGCTGTGGCAGGGTGACGGCCGTCATCACCAGTAGGATCATGACGAGCATCCCAACGAACTGGCGGTTCTGCAAAAGATGAGCATCGCCTTTTCGCTTCGGTTGGGCCAGCACTTTTTGATCCCCGGCGAAGAGGATAATGGCTGACGAAATGGTGAAGATCACGCCCGAGACGTAGTAAACCGTCTGGAGGTTGAAGTGCTCGCCAATCAACCCGCCTACAATTGGGCCGATGATCCCGCCGATATTATATGAGGCGGAGACAAAGCTGACCGCCCGGCCAACCGTCCATTTTCCCCGAGCGCCCTGGACATAAGTATTGAGCGGGGCCATCACCGAAGAGGTGATGCTGTAGAGCAGCATACCAATCACATACATTGTCAACGAAGGGGCCAGCGCCATGATCCAGGCCGCCACCACACCACTGATCCACGAAAACCACATCAGCGGCCGGCGGCCGATTTTATCCGCCAGGAGCCCGGCCGGCACCTGGCCAAATGCCATGATCAACCCACTGACGCCTAAAATCGTCCCGATCATAATCGGGTCCGCACCAAACTGTTGGATATAGAGGGGTTGGAAAATATAAAACATGCCTTCGCCAAGCCCCCAGGTGAGCATGGCGGCCGACACAACCTTTAAATCGCGCGACATTAAACCTGCCTTTTAATCGATGAAATCTTCAATGGGTAATACTTCGCGGGGCAGGTCTGTCAGGGTTTGCAGGCCATCCGCAGTTACAACCACATCATCCTCAATCCGAACGCCCCCTCTGCCGGGCAGGTAAATACCCGGTTCAACTGTGAAGGTCATCCCGAGGGTGAGGATCTGGTCGTTTTCAGCATAGATATAAGGCGCTTCATGGGGTGACATCCCCAGGCCGTGGCCGATGCGATGGAAGAAATATAGGCCATAGCCCGCCTCTTCGATCACAGCCCGCGCGGCAAGGTCCACTGTTCCGGCTGCCAGACCCGGCGCGCCGGCATCCCGCCCGGCCTGATTGGCCCGGCGGACGATGTCGCCAATTTGCTGAAGCTCTTCCTCCACCCCGCCAAAGGTGAAGGTGCGGGTGATGTCGGAAAGATATCCATCATACGAAGCGCCCCAGTCGAACAGGACCAGGTCGCCCGGTGTCAGGGCGCGATCGGTCGGGACCGCGTGGGGATTGGCGCTGTTTTCGCCAAAGGCCACGATCGGCTCAAAAGGCAGATTCGGATTCGAGCCGGCCCGCAGCAATTGGATAATCAACTCATTGGCAACCACCTTCTCGGTGACACCCAGGCGTAAAGTCCGCAGAGTCGCCAGCAAGGCTTCCTGGGCGATCATAGCCGCCCGGCGCATTTTGGCAACCTCTTCTTCATCCTTGTTAAGACGCAGCACGGCAAAGACTTCGGAGCCATCCAGAAAATCCACGCCCGGAAAAGCGGCGTTCAGATATTGCAGTTCCAGAAAACGCAACTGTTCCGGTTCCACCCCCACCCGTCCGGTTTCCAGCTTCAGCGCGGAAGCCGCCTGTTCAAAAGCCGTATGCCAGGTGCCGGGATCATCCCCATAAGTGAAGGCCTGGAACGATTCGGCCTCACCGGTTAGCTTGCCCTTTTCAAGTTCAGGCAGAACCACGGCAATTTCACCCTCATGAGTGATGATCAGGATCGTGGGCCGTTCCATCAGGTGGAAGTGCAGCCCGGAAAGATAGGTCAGGCTCTGACCGGGGTTGAGCACCACGCCGGCCAGGTCATTGGCTTTGATCAGTTCAATGCATTTCTGGATTCTTGTATTCACCAAACATCTCCTTGGATTTTTGTTCGGCGTTCATTATATCGCAGGAGGTTCATGGAAGCTATGGCCGGGTGGCCAGTTATCGACTTTTTTAACCTTTTTTAGAGATTGGAAATTGACTTGACTCTTTTTTGATTATCGTTATAATTAAGATAATTATTATCATATTAGGAGCGTTTGATGTTTAATTGCTTGTGTCTGAGGCGGGGTCGCTAGTCACCGTCCAGACGTTCTAACTGAGAAATCTTTCAGCCAGTCGAACTGGGCGGCGGACAGCCCCGCACATCATTGGATTGCGGTGTAAGCTACTCGCTGCCTTTTGATTTAACCGACTGGTTTTGCATTTAAAAGCAAGACAAGACAAAGATGGAGAAATACAGAATGAAAATTTATCACGATATTACGGAACTGACCGGCAACACCCCCCTGGTGCGGCTAAACCGCCTGACCCGGGATTCAGTTGCCGATGTTGTCCTCAAACTGGAATACTTCAACCCCGCCCACAGCGTTAAGGACCGGGTCGGCGTGGCAATGATTGATGCGGCCGAGGAAGCCGGGCTGCTCACGCCCGACAGCATCATTGTGGAACCGACCAGCGGCAACACCGGCATCGCTCTGGCTATGACGGCTGCCGCCCGCGGCTATCATTGCGTGATCATCATGCCCGAAAAGGTCAGCTATGAGCGCAAGATGATGATGAAGGCATTGGGCGCAGAGTTGATCCTCACCCCCGCCAAAAAAGGGATGCAGGGCGCGATTGACAAGGCCAGGGAACTGGTCGCCTCCGATCCCCGCTACTACATGCCAAACCAGTTTGGCAATCCCGCCAACCCGGAGATCCACCGCCGCACCACCGCCGAAGAGATCTGGCGTGACACGGATGGCAAAGTTGATATCCTGGTGGCAGGCGTGGGCACGGGCGGCACGATCACCGGCGTGGGCGAAGGCCTGAAAGCGCACAATCCCAATATTGAAGTGGTCGCTGTGGAACCTGCTGCCTCACCCGTCCTGGCGGGTGGTGAAAAAGGTCCTCATCCGATCATGGGCATCGGCGCGGGATTCATCCCCGAAATCCTCAATACTAGCATCTACGACGAGATCGTTGAAGTCACCGGGGAAGATGCTTTTGCCACAGCCCGCGCCCTGGCAACGCAGGAAGGGCTGCCGGTCGGAATTTCTTCCGGCGCGGCCACCTGGGCGGCGCTGCAACTGGCAAAGCGCCCTGAAAACAAAGGGAAGCTGATTGTGGTGATCATCCCCTCTTTTGCCGAACGGTACCTCAGCACGCCGCTGTTCGATGACATTCGGGATTAACCCGGGGCTATAGGAGGAACACCATGACAGACATAAGCATGCTGGAATATCCCAAATCGGTCCAGGTCAATCGGGATAAAAAGATCGGATTACTTAAAATGATTGTGGAAGACATTCGTTGCGCACTGCACCGGGACCCAGCCGCCCGTAACTGGGTGGAGGTCCTGTTCAACTACGCCGGGCTGCACGCTATCTGGACCTACCGGGTCAGCCATTGGCTCTGGACCCATAAGGCCTATTTCCCGGCTCGCTGGCTTTCCCAGGCTGCGCGTTGGTTCACCGGCATCGAGATCCATCCCGGTGCAAAGATCGGCCGCCGGGTCTTCATCGACCACGGGATGGGCGTGGTTATCGGCGAAACAGCGGAAATCGGCGATGAGGTCACGCTCTATCACGGCGTGACCCTGGGCGGCGTCAGCCTCGAAAAAGGCAAACGCCACCCCACCCTGGGGCACAACGTCGTGGTTGGCGCAGGGGCTAAAATTCTCGGTAATATCGAAATTGGCGCAGGCAGCCGGATTGGTGCGAACGCGGTGGTCGTCAAACCCGTCCCACCGGATTCTGTGGTGGTCGGCGTGCCCGGACAGATCGTCAAGCGCAGCCATAAGGGCATTGAAGAACCGATTGACCTGCACCATGACCGCCTGCCGGACACCCTCGGCGACGCGCTGCGCCAGGTGCTGGCCCGGCTGGACCGGCTCGAAGATAGTTTGCAGGTGGAAGACGAAGCCCGGATCGAAACTGACGAAAACGGCAATTGGATCGGTGAAGATTTCAGTATTTAGGAAAGTATAAATACCACGTAAAAAATTAATTTTAAAACCTCCCCTCCCGTCTTTTGCACAGACACCCTTCCCCTCCGTGGGAGGGGAAGGGACGGGGATGGGGTGTTATTTTTTGGGGATCCACCCCTCTCTTTAGCGCGTAGGTCACGTGCGCTGCGCGGCACGTGACAAAAAAACACCCCGAAAGGGGTGTTCACTTTATCTATCAATGATCTTTACCGCTATCGTTTACGATACAAATCCAGCGACTCAATCGCATGCCGCAGATGGGGGATCACAATACTCCCACCCACGATCAGCGCCACATTGAAGGCATCATACAGTTCCTCATCCGACCAGCCCGCCTCCCCACACTGGATGATATGGTAATCAATGCAATCATTGCAGCGCAGTACCATCGAGGCAACCAATCCCAGCAACTCCTTGGTCTTTGCGTCCAGCGCGCCATCTTCGTAGGCCCGGGTGTCCAGATTGAAAAAGCGCTTGATCCCCAAATGATCCAATTCGGTGATGCGAGCATTCATCCGTTCGCGATAAGCCTCAAATTCATCCAATCGGTCACTCATCACGCCGTCCTTCATGCATGCTCCTGCGGCGCAGGGACTCACGTAAAGTGCCCACCAGCAGGATCAGCACCAGAACCGAACTGCAAAGGATGATACCATCCGTATAGCCCACTTCCTCGGCGGAAGGTGGTTCCGTGGGCGTCACTGAAGGCGTTGCCACAGGGCTTTCAGCCGTCTCGCTTTCCACCGGATACCCCACCAAATCAGGCGTAGGCGTTGGCAAAGCCCGCCCTCGGGAAAGGGGCTGCATGAAAGCCACACTGGTGATGATCATCACCCCAATCACCAGCGCCAATAAAATCCACTGCGGGCCAATCCCCGGTTTATTGGGCTGGGGGTCCAGTTCGTCTATCGCCATACTCACTCCTCCAGGCTTTCAACGGCCGTCTGAGCAGCCTGCCCTGGTGACATCGTCCCCTGCATAACCTGCCGAGTGCCTTCCTGTAACAGGGGTCCCAGGTTGGTGATTAAATCATTGGATGGGATCAGGCGGCTTTCCAGCGCGATCTGATTCAAAACGCTGCGCAAGGCTGGGTCCTCCAAAAATTCCATGGCAGAAGGCCGGGTTGGCAGGTAACCGGCAGCCGCCGTCCACTCAGCAATGAACTGCGGGTCCACCAGGAACTCAGCCAGAGCAACAGCCATTTCCTGCCGGGTGTCAACCGGCGTGGCCATTACCCAGCTCATCCCGGTTCCCAGGGTGGCGCTGCCAGCAGCCATTGGCAGCAGAGGCGCCAGGCTCGTATCCGAGGGAAATTCCTTCAGATAATTGGACACCCAGGTGATCGCCATATTGGTTTGAGCCTCACGATAGGCAGACCAGGATTGTCCCATCGTCTGCATCTGGCTCATCCAGGAGGGCAGCACCCCGGATTGTGCGCCGGTCTGATAAAGCTCGTAGACAACCGCCAGCGGGTCCGCTTCCAACATCGGACGGCGCTGGTTATCCTGGATCAGGCCGCCCTGCGCCTGATAAAGCGCGAGGGTCAGCAGCGCCTCACTGCTCTCCACCGGAAATGCCAGTGAGGTTTCACCATCCAGCAGGTCATTCCAGGTGGGGGGTAACTCATCCAGGCTGGCCAGACGATAGGTCAACACAATGGCATCCGCGGCAAATGGCAGTCCAAAAGTGCTGCCCTGCAGCAGGGCCATTTCATGGGTGAAATCGTACCAGTCCTCATTATCGGGGATATCCGTCAACCCATCCATAGGATAGATCAGGCCCTTCAAAGCCGTTGTCTCAAGTTCAGGCCGAGTCAGGGCGATCAGGTCCGGCAGCGCTTCCGGAGCGGCTTGGCTGGTCGCAGTCAGCGCGTCCAGCAATCCGCCGGTCCCGCTGGCGGCCTTCACCCGTACAATAATCTCCAGCCCATCATGCATACCAGAGAAGATTAACAAACGCTCGTTGAGAATCTGAGCAGCTTCGGATCCCGATTCAGGGTCCATCTCGGGCGGCACCCAGAGCGTCAACGAAGTCACAGGCTCCGGCGTTGCTTCAACGGTCGCTTCAATGTCCGGTGTAGGCGTGGCTTCGTTATCCATCCCAGGCTGGGGTGTTGGGGTTGAGGTGGGCTGTGAAATCCCGGGGATATCAATAATGCCCTGGCATGCTGAAAGCAGCACCGCCAGGATCAGCCCCATCCCCATCAAAAGTCTGATCTTCTTCAAAAGACAATCTCCATCCCGGGATTAATCCAACTCAATCGGTTCGCTTAATAGTTTAACCAACAGCTTCACCGAATTTTCCACATCATCCGTATCCACCATTTCAGAAGGAGAATGAATATAGCGGCAGGGAATTGAAATACAGCCTGCGGGCACGCCGGCCCGGGTCATTTGGATCGCGCGGCCATCCGTACCGCCGGCGGTCAGCACTTCCATCTGATAGGGGATTCCAGCAGCTTCGGCCTGTTTGACCATCCAATCCACCAAGCGGGGATCGGCAATAAAGGAAGCATCCCGGACCTTGATGGCCGGGCCATCACCGAGGGCGGTTTCCATCCGAGGCATCGCCTTGGGAGTGTCGCCGCTCAGGGTCACATCCAGTGCGAAACCCACTTCGGGGTCCACGCCATAGGCCGCCGTGGTCGCCCCGCGCAGGCCGACTTCCTCCTGCGTGCTGAAGACAAAATGGATTTCGTTGGGGGTGCTTTCCAGTCGCCGCAGAGCCTCAATCGCAATGGCTGCCGCAACCCGGTCATCCATCGACTTGGCAACCATCCGCTTTCCCAAATCCTGGAAGGGGCGCTCAAAGCCGCACACATCGCCCACTTTCACCGGGCAATCTTCCTTGCTGGTTGCGCCAACGTCAACATAGAGGTCCGAAATTTTCGGCTGGCTGCCAGGTTTGAGGTCGCTGGCATAGATCACGCCGCGAGTGCCGTTCATAAAAAGCACCCGGCCGCCGACACAGGTCATGGGATAGACACCGCCGATATTCGTGACCCGGACAAAGCCGTTCTTGTCCACATGGGTCACCATCAAGCCAATCTCATCCATATGGGCCGAGACCATCACGCGTTTGCCGCCCGCGGCCTTCTTACCCTTGACAGCAATCAAACTGCCAAGCGCGTCCACGCGGATCTCATCCGCTGCATCACCAATCGCCTCACGAACGGCATCCCGGATTTCATATTCGAACCCGGAAGGGCCGGGGGTTTCAACAAGTTTCTGGATCAAGGATTTCATCTAAAATTCTCCTAAAGGATGTTCAAATAAGTGATTCAATCCGCCGGTTAATCGCGGCGTTCAACAGCCAAAAGGTCAGGTGAGACCTGACTCAAAGCCGTGTGTAATAGTCTCAAAGTATTGGCCCAGTCATCAATCCGGGCGATTCCGGCTGCGGAATGGGCATAGCGGGAGGGCACCGATACGGACAGGCTGGGCACGCCGGCGCGCACTTTATGAATCACGCCCGCGTCCGTCCCGCCGGGGCCGGGCTGCCGGATCTGATAGGGAATCTCATTCTCCGCGGCCACTTCCGTCAATAAGCGGATCAGACGCTGGTCACCAATCGTAGCGCCGTCCATCGCATAGATCGCCGGGCCGGCATCCAGACGGGTGTTATAGCGGCTGTTTTCAACGTCCCTGTCCCAATTGGGCAGGTCATTAGCGGGGGTTGAATCCACGGCAATCGCCATATCCGGGTCAAAGCGATAGGCTGCCACCCTGGCGCCCCGCAGACCTACTTCTTCCTGTACGGTGAAAGCAACCAGCAGGTCAATATTCTCCGGGGCATGCTTGAGCAGTTCAATCAAGATGGCCACCCCCAGGCGATCATCCAAAGCCTTGGCGCGAATGCTGGGGCCGAGGATCTCAAACCGGGTGGCGAAGGTCGCCCAATCACCGGGTTTGACCTGATCGCCCGCTTCCGGGCCGAGATCAATCCGCAGGGAACCCACCTCAATCTTCTTCTTGCGTTCGTCACGGGTGGTCATGTGGATCGGTTTGGCGCCGATCACGCCCGGGAGATGGTCCCGGCCCACCAGCACGGCCTTGCCGGGCAGTTGGCGTTCATCAATCCCGCCCACCCGCTCAAATTCGAACAGACCGTCATCATGCTTCTTGACGATCATAAAGCCGATCTCGTCCATATGGGAGGCCAGCATCACCCGCACTCGATTTTCACCGCGTCCGAATTTGGTCGCCAGCACATTGCCCATCGCATCCACTTTCACGTCATCAGCGATCAGCTTGATCTCTTCCAGCACAATTTGGCGTACTTCATGCTCATCGCCCGAAACGGCGGTGGCGTTGGTCAGTTTTTCCAGTAAGGCGAACTGGTCAGGGCCGATCTCCGGCACCTTACCAGCTGAAATTTCAAGTTTCTTGGTCATGGATCACTCTTCCCAATTAATCTTATCCATCGCGTCCGGTTTCAGGTCCGCGATGAATTCAGCCATCAAACGACCCACCCGGCGGACGTCTTTCATCGATACCGTTTCCACCGGTGTGTGCATATAGCGCAGCGGGATGCCCAACACAGCCGTCGGAATGCCTTCCGCAACGATCTGAACGGCCATCGCGTCTGTGCCGGACATCTTCGGCATCAGGTCCTGATTGGCGGGAATTTCAAGGGCTTTAGCTTTTTCCTCAAAGGCCCTATAGAGCGCGGGATGGATGTTCGGCCCCCATCCGAGACCCACACCGCCGCCGAAAGGCAGGTTGCGCCAGTCATTGGCGCCCGGCCCCTTGGCAAAGCAGACATCCACCACAATGGCGATATCCGGCCGAATTTCAAATGGCGAGGTCAGCGCGCCGCCCAAAGTTTCTTCTTCCTGCACAGAAGCCACTGCCCAAACATCCCAATCATGCAGCCGGGTCTGGAGTTCATCCAAACAAATCGTGGCCGCCGCAACGGAAACCCGGTTATCGAGGGTGTGTCCGGCAATCGCATCGCCGGTCAGCTCAAGCGGCGCCTGGGCGTAGGAGACCAGGTCCCCTACCCGCACCTTCTCAACGACATCCGCCGGCCGTAAACCCACATCCACCAGCAAATATTGCATTTCAACCGGGCCACTTCCTGCCGATTCTGGCAGTAGGTGGGCTGGCGGCTGAACGACCTGTCCGGGCAGGTCCTCCCGTCCATGTACGATCACGGGCTGGCCGGGCAGAATCCGATGGTCAATGCCGCCGATCTGGGTGATGCGCATCAGGCCTTCCTCAATCCCGGTCACCATCATGCCGATGGCGTCCATGTGGGTCGAGATAAGCACCCGTTTGCGCGGTTCCGGCCCGCGGCCCTTCTTCAGGCCGTGCAGGCTGCCAAGCTTGCTGACCGAGAGTTCATCAGTGAGCGGTTCCCAGGCTTCCCGGATGATCTCCCGGATCGGGCCTTCAAAACCGGAAAGGCCTGGCGCCGAGATCATTTTCTTCAGAAATGGCAAGAAATCAATCATAGGGTTTGTTATCCTTTGGTAAACGTTAGGGCGTTTCTGTGTCCGTCGGCGTCGCTGTGGGCGTTTTGGTTGCCGTGGGCGGCGCAGTGGTCACAGTCGCTGTAGGCGTGATGGTGGATGTCGCCGTAGCAGTATCCGTGACGGTTGGCGTCAGGGTCTCTGTAGGCGTTATAGTTGGGGTTTCCGTGGGCGGCTGAGTACCGGTTGTGGTAATCGTCGCCGTCAGGCTGGGGGTATACGTGATATAGGGGGTCAGGGTAATTGTAGCCGAGGGGGAAGGGGTCAGTCCCATCGTTGGCGTGGGGGTCATATTGTTCTGATTGACTCTCAACACCACCAGCCCCACACAATAACAGGGCAGGGTGATCAAGATAGCCAAGATAAGCAGATAGCGGATCCGCTTGGTGCTGCTTAAGTTCTTCAATATGCCTCCAATTTCACCAAATCATAACACCAGGGGGATGACCCGGCAAGTTAAAGTGTACTTCAAAAGGATTGATTTGGCGCACAGGCCTCCTTCCAGGAGCGTGTAAAATAGATGGGGAAGCAAAACAACCAACAGATCGGATGAACAATGCAATACAAACACGGGCAGCCCCTCGACCAAACCATCCCCTGCCGGGATATTTACGGCAATACCGTCACCCTCCCCCTCGAAAAGATGATCTTTCGCAATTCCGTTTACGGATTAATATTAAATGAAGCAAAACTACTGGTCGTGCGTACGCGCAGCACGGGGCTGTATGCCTTCCCGGGCGGGGGGATCGAACTGGGTGAGCCAATCGCAGAGGCTCTGCACCGTGAAATTCGGGAGGAAACCGGCATCACCATCGAAATGGGTGCACTGGCCACTCTGACGGAAGATTTCTTCTATTACAACCCGGAGGATGAAGCCTATCACGCCATCCTGCTCTTCTATTGGTGCCAACCGCTCACCACTACCCTGATCACGGATGCAGACGTCTACGATGAGGAATCCGAAGCGCCGCGCTGGGTGCCAGTGAGTGAGCTGACCGCAGATGACTTCCAGATTATCTGCCGGCCGGTATTCCAACTGATTCAGCAGAAACTGCTCGATTAATTTGGCTTCCGCACTGCGAACCAGACCCGCGAAGAGGTCGTTTGGACCTTTGTGCGCTTGGTCAGGCTGCCATAGATCCCAACGATCTCAAATCCCAGATTGGTCAGCAGGAACTCAATATCCGCAATTGGATAGCCCCGTTCCTGGTGAACTTCTTCAAACCGCTCCCACAGCTTCCCCTTCTTTTGGAAAACGGTCACATACATGCTGGCGATCTGGTTTTCGTAATCAAATCCCTGCCGGTGGATCTCAATGAAATCGTCCTTCTCATTCTGAATATAGGTCTGCTGCCGCATCCAGTCCACCGCCAGGCCATAGACGGTGTTCATGTCAAAGATATAAAAACCACCCGGCCGTAGCGCCCGAAAAGCCCCGACAAAGGCATCCTGCAAATCCGCCACTGTCAGCATATAGTTCAGACTGTCGAAGAAACAGGTCACCAGTTCAAACTCACCGTCGAAAGGCAGCGAGCGCATATCTTCCACCATGAAATCCACTTTCACCCCGGCCGATCGGGCCCGGTCCTTGGCCAGCGCAATCATCTGGGCCGATTGGTCAATGCCGGTCACCTTAATGCCTTTCCCGGCCATTGTCACGGCCAGTGACCCCTCACCACAAGCAACATCCAGCATCTTGCGCGGTTTGCAGCCCAATTCCTCCAAATATTCGGGAAGAATGGACTCAGCCAGCCCCTGCGAAAAGCGCAGGTATGGACCGCGTTGGTAGATTGCAGCAAATTGATCGTAGAGGGCCATGGGTCACTCCTTTGTTTACGATGGTTACTCCCATTATAACGATAACCCCGGAAAAACCATACCCATCTGAGACCATTCCCCGCTATAATATTCCCATGAAACAAACCCTCCGCCGAATCCTGTTCCTCCTGCTGGGCGTCCTGCTGTTGGCCGCGGCCTTCCCGCTGACCGCCCGGGCAGAGGACATTCCTGATGAAGCCTATGTCTGCTGTATTTATGGGTACCCGCAAACCTACAACCTCTCCTGTGAGGCCCGGGCTGCGGCGGATTGGGCATCCTTTTTTGGTTATTCCGTCACGGAATATGAACTGATGGCATCCTTCCCCATCTCGGATGATCCCGAGGTGGGATTCGTTGGCAGATGGAATGACACCTGGGGACACATCCCGCCCAACTCCTATGGCGTCCATCCCCCACCGGTGGCAGCCGCCCTGCGTGATCTCGGTGTTCCCGCCCAGGCCCACAGCAACCTGACCTGGGATGACCTGCGCCGTGAGATCGCAGCCGGCCGGCCGGTGGTCATCTGGGTGATCGCCCTGATGTGGCCCGGCTCACCCATCGAATATACGGCCAAAAGCGGTGACACCACCATCGTGGCCTATCACGAACATGCCATGATCCTGACCGGTTATTCGGAGACCAGCGTCCAGGTGGTTGATCCCGGTGACGGCAGTCTGAAATATTTCTCTGTGGACTCTTTTCTGACCTCCTGGGCCGTCCTCGGCAACCGGGCCGTCCTGGCCGGGGAGCCTGAACCTACGCCCACGCCAACCAATACACCCACGCCAACCCGCACGCCCACCCCAACCCCCTCACCGACGCCCATCAATCAGATGACCGTCCAGGCCGGTGACACCCTTCTGGGGATTGCGGAGCGCTATAGCGTCTCCTGGCAAACGCTGGTGGCCCTCAATAACCTGAAATACCCCTACTTCATCCACCCCGGTGACGTCCTGCGGTTGTATTAGGGGTGTCAAATTTAGAAACATTTGGGCCGCCTCTTATAGACGGCCCTTTTTATTTAGAAGTTGGGGCGCCCCTTGTGGGCGCTCATTATATTTGGGCGGGTACAAGACCCGCCCCTACGTTTGGAAAAAATTTTTGTCTATTCAGTTTCGTAGGGGCGTCCCCGCCTGCCTCCCTTGGGAGTTGTGGGCGCCCATAATCATTAGACGTTCACGGAACCTGCCCCAACAAAAACCGACTCAAAACAAAAAGGCCCTTGCACATTACACTCTGCAAGAGCCTTCTTATATTTTCAAACCAGGATTACGAGAACAAATCCTCGCGGGCGTACTTCTCATCCAGCTTCGCCAGTGCATAGGAAGCCACCACCCCCAGCAGAGCCAACCCAACACCGACCAACAGTGGGTTCCCATTGATCCCAAAGGGGAAAATCGCAATCGTGGACCCAACCACGATCCCGAGGATCAGGTGATACATGGTTGCGTAGAACTTCTTGAACAGCCACGAGATCAGCCGGGCCAACAGCAAAACACAAGCCAGCCCACCGATCATCAGGGGAATAATCACGCCAAAGTCCAGGGTCTTGATCCCGGCCGCCATCGGCTGATACAGCCCGAGGTAGATCAGGAAGTTCGAAGGACTCATTCCGGGCACGACCACGCCCAGCCCGATCATCGCGCCGCTGAACACCCAGTTGATGAATGAAGGCGCCATCTGCACGCTGCGGACGGTTTCCATCCAGCGCATGAAGAAGAACGTGCCCCCCGCCATCAAAACCAGGATCACCCAGTGCCACCATTTGCGGCCCTGCTTGCCTGAGGTCTTGAACAGCGACGGGAAGGTGCCCACAATGAAGCCGATGAACATCAGGGTGAACTGCCCGGCATAGTTGGTGAAGGCGAAGTCCACCACAGCGGAGAAAGCCACCACGCCAATCACGCCGCCGATTCCCACCGGCAGGAAGAAAAGGATATTCTGGATAAATTTTTCCCGCAAATTGCCGAGGAACCGCATCAGGCGTTCGTAAATGCCAAAGACTACCGCCAGCACGCCGCCCGAAAGGCCGGGGGTGATGAAACCAATCCCCACCATCACACCTTTCAACAGCCGGATGATCCAATCCACAATACCGCTTGTTTTCTTATTATTCTCAGTTGTTGTCATATCAACTCAATTCTTTATCCATTCAGAAACGGAATAATTTCTCATTTGCAAAGAAGCCAGTCTATTCTAACCCAAAATTCCCCAGGCAAGTAGCCCCTAGAATAACCGGCCCACCACCCCCATCACCCAATCACCCGCATAGGCAAACATCATCATCTTCAGGATCTTGCCGATCACACAGAAGATCAGGAATTTCCAGACAGGCATCTTGAGAATTCCCGCCGTAATCCCGGCCAGGTCAAAGAGCGGATTTGGGATGAAGGCCAGTACCAGAATGGTGATATCGCCGTATTTTTCCATCCACCCCACAACGCGCGCATACTTTTCCGAGTCCTCCACCACAGCCTGACCGCTGAAACCGGCCAGATAGCCGGATAACTCACCCAAAGCAGCCCCGGCCCCGGCGGCAATCGAGACCCACAACGGGTTAAACACCGCCCCCATCGCCGAGGTGAAGATCACACCCGGGATGGGCACCAGGATTGTGGCATTGGCCAGGATGGAAAAAAGGAAGATTCCGGGGTAACCGTAGGATTGCAGGGCTTGGATCTGGTCGCGGTAAATCAGCAGGACAATCGTCAGGGCGATCACCGCCACCAGCACAACCACCCGGATGATATTGGTGGCACGCCTGGAAAAAGCTTTTTTTAAGGCATTATCTTCGTCGGGGTCCAGATCATCGGGAGGGCGTGTCGAATCCTCAATTGTCAATGGGAGCTTCTCCTAATAGAAACTGCAATCGGGCGATCACCATATCCAGCGCGACGGCATTCAACCCACCTTCCGGCACTATGATGTCCGCATAACGTTTGGATGCTTCCACAAATTCCAGGTGCATGGGGCGCACTGTTTGCAGATATTGTCCGATCACGGATTGCACTGTGCGGCCGCGTTCTTCGATATCCCGGGTCAGCCGGCGGATGAAGCGCAGGTCCGGGTCGGTATCCACATAGATCTTCATGTCAAATAGTTCCCGCAGGTTTTTTTCGGCAAAGATCAGGATGCCTTCCACCAAAAGCAGCCGCTTGGAGGCGACATGAATGGTCGCGTCTTTCCGGCTGTGGGTGGTGAAATCATAAACCGGCATTTCAACGGATTTCCCCGCCTGTAACTGCTTGATATGGGCAACCATCAATTCCGTTTCAAGCGAATCGGGGTGGTCATAATTAAGCCTGGCACGTTCCTCAAGGGGGAGGTCCTTACGGTCACGATAGTACGCATCATGGGGTAGGTAAGCCATCCGATCCCGTCCGATATTGTCGAGGATCAGTTCAGATAAAGTTGTCTTTCCGGAGCCCGTCCCCCCGGCAATTCCGATGACGGTTGTAATGGTATGGGAAGAATCCTTGGTCATGGTGAAATTATAACTGTTGATTCAGGTATAATCCTTAAAATAAGAAAATCCGGAGGCAGAATGACAGCAAAAATCATTAATGGTAAAGCTATTGCGGAATCCATCCGCGACGAAGTGAAACAAAGCGTGACCGAACGCCGGGAACAGGGGCTTCCCATCCCCGGATTGGCCACTGTGATCATCGGCGATAACCCCGCCTCAAGGGTCTATGTACGCATGAAACACAAAGCCTGCCAGGAAGCGGGAATCCGCTCCGTGGGGCATGAACTCCCGGCCACAGCCACCCAGCAGGAAGTGGAAGCGCTGGTGTCACAGCTCAATGATGACCCCGAGATCCACGGCATCCTGGTGCAGCTCCCGCTGCCCGCGGGGCTGGATGAGGAGCGCGTCCTCAACACCATCAGCATCCAGAAGGATGTAGACGGTTTCCACCCCATCAATATCGGCCGTCTGGCTCAAAAAGGGCGCGAACCGCTGTTCGTCCCGGCGACCCCTGCCGGCGTGATGGTGCTGCTGGAAAAGAATGGCACGGTGTTGGATGGCGCCAAGGCTGTGGTGTTGGGGCGGTCCAACATTGTCGGTATGCCTGTCAGCCTGCTATTACTCCGCGAAAATGCCACCGTGACCATCTGTCACTCCCATACCAAGGACATCCCCGCCACAGTACGTGAGGCGGATGTGCTGGTGGCAGCCATTGGCAAACCCGGCTACGTCCGGGGGGACTGGATCAAGCCCGGCGCAACCGTGATTGATGTCGGCACCAACCGGGTGGAGGACCCCACCGCCAAGCGCGGCTACCGGTTGGTCGGTGATGTGAATTTTGACGAAGCCCTGAAAGTGGCCGGCGCTATCACCCCCTCACCGGGCGGTGTTGGCCCGATGACCATCGCCATGCTCCTGCGCAACACCCTGCGTGCCGCCCGTCTGGCGGATGCCCAGGATCAATGAGTAATAGATTATCCCAGTAAAAACATAGGGTCGCCCATTGAGGGCGACCTTTTTATTTTGGGCGACCACAGCTCCCACGGGAGGCAGGCAGGGTCGCCCCTACGATTTAATCAGATCATTTCTGGGAGTGTTCTTATTTAATACTCCATCACAATCGTGACCGGCCCATCATTCACCAGCGCCACATCCATCATTGCGCCGAAGACGCCCGTCTGGGTCGGCACGCCCTGGTCCGTGAGTAAATGGGCGAAGTTCTCCACCAGTGGCTCAGCCAGTTCGGGTTTGGCTGCACCAATAAATGAAGGCCGCCGGCCGCGGCTGGTGTCGGCGTAGAGCGTGAACTGCGAGACCACAATCGCCTCTGCATCCACATCCAACGCAGAGAGGTTCATCTTCTCATTCTCATCCTCAAATATCCGCAGGTTGGCAATCTTCTCAACCATCTTCCTGGCCAGCTCAACGGTATCCTCCGGTGCAATGCCCAACAGGATCACCAACCCCATGCCAATCTCGGCCACGACCTTTCCCTCGACGGTCACCGAACCCTCACTCACACGCTGAATCACTGCCTTCATACAATCATCCAATCATCCTATCCAGTTTTCCTGAAAATGCTTCATTATTTTCACTCGATTATAGCATCAGCCCACCCTGTCCAGCGAATTATCCCGTCCATCTCGCCGGGATACGCTATAATCAAGGCATGTTGACATCACTTCAAAACACTGAACTGGTCTGGATTGACCAGCCAAACACATTGCACGACGCCGTAAAAGAAATCACCCAATCCGAGATTCTCGCTGTGGATACCGAATCCAACAGCCTTTATGCCTATCAGGAGCAGGTCTGCCTGATCCAGTTTTCCACCCCGGAAAAGGACTACCTGATTGACACGCTCTCGCTGGATGACCTCTCCGTTCTGGGGCCGATCTTTCAATCGGACCAGATCCTCAAGGTCTTCCATGCCGCCGAATATGACCTGATCTGCCTCTTCCGGGATTATGGCTTCCGCTTCGATTACCTTTTCGACACCATGGTCGCAGCGCGGATCCTCGGCCTCCCACGGGTGGGCTATGGCCCCCTGCTGGAGCAGTATTTTGATATCAAGATGAACAAGAAATACCAGCGCGCCAATTGGGGCAAGCGCCCCCTGAACCCGGAGATGCTGGAATATGCCCGGCAGGACAGTCACTATCTGATCGCCCTGCAGGACCTCCTGCGGCGCGAACTGCAAAAAGCGGACCTCTGGGAGCTGGCGCTGGAGGATTTCCGCAGGCTGACCCAGGGCATTGAAGATACCACCGAATCCTCCGAAGAGGATTTCTGGAAATTGCGCGGCGCTCGAGACCTTAGCCCGGAAAAAGCCGCTGTACTGAAATCCCTCTACCGGTTCCGTGAGGAACAGGCCGCCGCCCAAAACCGTCCGCCCTTCAAGGTCGTCAGCAACCAGGCCCTGATGGAAATCGCCCAGGTTTGCCCCAGGCACAAGGAAGAGCTTTTCATCCTTTCAACCCTGAGTGAACGTCTGGCAAAGCGTTACAGCAGCAAGATCATGCGGGCCGTCAAAGTCGGCAAGCAGGCCCCGCCCGAACATCCACCCGTACACAAGCGGCCAAAGAATTCCGTCCTCAAGCGGATGGATGCCCTGCGGGAGTGGCGCAAGGTCACCGGCGTGGAACTCGGTGTCCCCTCCGATGTCGTCCTGCCCCGGGATGTCCTCACCCGGATCGCCTGGGCAGCCCCTACCTCGGCCGACGCCCTGAAGGAACAAATGCAGGATGTGCCCTACCGGTTTGGACGCTTTGGCAGCGAAATCCTTTCATCTATAGGCGCCAACAGTCATCATTAAAACTTATCTCCGGTTGAAAAATTAACTCCTCACGCGGACTCTTACAATCAGGGTTAGAATTAACCCAGACCCAACCTATTTCCTCACCGATAAAGGCGCTTGCCGAACGGCAGGTGAAAATAAAAAATGATGGAAGACAAAGCATTTCCCAAAATAAGTATTATTACCTGTACCTATAACAGCGAGAAATTCCTGAGCCGCGCGCTGGAAAGCATTGAACAGCAGACTTACAGGAATATCGAGCATATCATCAACGACTCCTATTCAACCGACTCCTCACTGAAGATCATTGACGAATATCTGGCGCGAAACGAGGGGAAATACGCCATCAAATTGATCCATTCAGATCCCAAAGGGGTGGGCAACGCCCTCAACGTTGCGACCAAAGAAGCCACGGGCGATCTGATCCACTATCTGCATTCGGATGATTACTATTCAGCTCCAACCTCGCTTGAAAAGGTGGCGCTGAAATTCCGGGAGAGACCCAACCTGGTCTGGATGACGGGAAATTTCCTGGTAGAGATCAAAGGCAAGCAATTCACAATCCCCAATACCCAGCTCATCCGACTGAATCCCAAGATGGCGCTCTCTCTGATGAATTTCATCTCCCATGAGAACACCTTCATGCGCCGGGATGCCATTGAAAATTACGGTGGCTTCAACGAGACCAAAGAGGATGTGGTCGAATACTCCCTCTGGCTGCACCTGATCCGGGAACATGACCCATTGATTATCAATGATCAATACACCGCCTTCATCATCCACAAAGGCAGCACATCCACCGGCAATGTTCTGAAATTCCTAAAAGCGATCTTCCGCGCCTTCCACACCCTGACGAGGGAAAAGGTCTTCCCCATCTATGGGTATTATGGCGACAGCCAGTTTTACATGAGCTTGAAGCAATTGATCCGGAGAGTCACCAGGATCTTCTCCTTATTAAGTACGCTCACCTGAAGGAGCGCCAATAAACCAAACCTGGAACGATTGATATAGCATCAATCCGCATTGTTCCATCCGAAAGAAAGAGCCAACACCTATGAAGCTGACTATTTTCGGGGCTGCTCAGACTGTTACCGGCTCGAAGTACCTGCTGGAGATCAACAACAAGCGCCTGCTGCTGGAATGCGGGCTGTTCCAGGGGAAACGCGCCAAGACCTATGAATACAACCTCAACTTTGACTTTGACCCCGCGTCCATTGACGCGGCGATCCTTTCGCATGCCCATATCGACCACAGCGGCAACCTGCCCAACCTGGTCAAACAGGGCTATAGCGGCCCGATTTATGCCACCGACGCCACCCGTGACCTGGCGGATATCATGCTCAAGGATTCGGGACACATCCACGAATACGACGTGAAATACGTCAACAAAAAGCGCAAGAGAAAAGGCCTGCCGCCCGTGGAGCCACTCTATACCCAGGCGGACGCCGCCCGGACAATTCCCCTATTCAAACAAATCCCCTATGACACGGGATTCGAGCCTGTCCCCGGCGTGAAAGCCCGTTTCGTTGAAGCCGGGCACATCCTGGGGTCGGCGGCTGTCGTGCTGGACCTGATTGAAAACGGCCGCACGCATCGCCTGTGGTTTTCCGGCGATATCGGCCGGGCGGATAAACCCCTGCTGCGGGACCCGGTCCTCCCCGGCGGCCAGGGCGTGGATACCCTGATGATGGAATGCACCTATGGCGACCGCCCCCACGATGACATCAGCCGGGCCGTGGCAGAGATCAAAGACGTGGTCAACCGCACGGTGAGCCGCGGCGGCAAACTCATTATCCCCTCGTTTTCCGTGGGCCGCACGCAGACCCTGGTCTATTACCTTAATGAAATGATGTCCAACGGCGAGATCCCCAAGATACCCGTCTTCGTGGATAGCCCCCTGGCCGTCTCCGCCTCCGAGGTCTACCGTCGCCACCCGGAATGTTATGACGCAGAGACCTGGGCCTTCATCTCCGAACATCGCCACCCCGCGCTGGACTTTGACCAGCTCACCTACACCCACTCGGTGGACGAATCCAAAGCCCTGAACTTTCGCAAAGACCCGATCATTATCATCAGCGCTTCGGGCATGGCCGAAGCCGGGCGGATCCTGCACCACATCAAGAACAATATCGGTGATGAACGCAACACGATCCTGATCGTCTCCTGGCAGGCCCCGCACACTCTGGGCCGCCGGCTGGCCGACCGGGAAAAGGAAGTACGCATTTTCGGTGAGACCTACTACCGCAAGGCACAGGTGGAGACCATCAACGGCTTCTCAGCCCATGCCGGGCAGGGCGGCCTGGTCAAATACGCGTCCAGCGTCGCCGGACAGGCCCAACGCATCATCCTGATCCATGGCGAAGCCGATGCCGCTGAGAAGCTGCAGGAAAAACTGAAAGGCGTGCCAAACATGCCGCCCATCCACTTCCCAGAGCGGAAAACGAGTTTTGAGCTGTAACCGATGCGCCAATTTCGAGTATAATGGATGCCTGCTTGTGGAGAGGTGCCAGAGTGGACGATTGGGGCGGTCTCGAAAACCGTTGTAGCCCTTGGGGCTACCGAGGGTTCGAATCCCTCCCTCTCCGCCAGAATCAAAAACACCCGGTTGGGTGTTTTTTTAATCACAAGGATATTTTGAGGCAAGTTTATAAAATAGGGCAAAGTAAGAGTAGTCACTCTTTTCGATGATATTCTATCAAATAGTCGAATACTGTCTTAATTTCATCAAAATGTGATAAGTCTGTAATATCAACTGCGGCGCACGGTCCATTATAAAAATCTTGCACTCCTTGGGACAAAGAGGATACAGAATAATTATGCACCAAATTTCGAAGGACTTCTTCAGGCAACATAATTATTGCTCTAATTTTCTTTTTTCTAATTTTTAAGTAAACAATATTCTTTGAATCTTTTATAGAGATGTAATATTTTTGCGGATTAAAATAAATATTTGGGTCCTTTTGAATAGCCATCTCTTTTATTTTTTCATAAATTTTCCTAGTTACTTCAGAGACGCCCTCTAAGTGAAACTCTTCTGAATAAGCTACTCCATCAGAAGAAGGTTCTTCAATATTTACTATCGTTTCAACGTATTGTATGGTATCAAAATCGGGGATAATCGTATAAACAGAATCATCACCAGATATATACTTACATATTTCAATGTATTTTACTAACTTTCCCCAAGTATCTGTATATGTGTCAGTAATTTCTTGAAATTCCTTAAAAACACCATTTGCTATTAAAAGGATATTCTGACTTGATTCAACAATGTCAGTTAAAAACTTATATACTTCAGTTCTACCCAAGAACTTTTTAAATAATAATTTTAAATCCTGATCTTCTTCAATAATCAAGAATAATTCATCTACAAGAGATTTCTGAACATTAGTATTCTTATAAAAAGCAAAGAATTTCGTGATTTGTGGAAAGACATGATTAAAAAAACTATGAGATATAAGTTCAACTTCTACGATATAGAATTGGGGATCAGTAGGATCATGAAAATCAAAGAAAAATCCATCAGGAATAACACCACCAAGTGACTTTGATTCAATTTTTTTCTTTGGGTTTATGAAAACTATATTTTCTCCAAACAAAATATTTGAAGATTCTACTATATCATCTTCAAATTCTGCCTCTGATGAAAATCGGACTTTTTGAAAGTGTTTTCCATTACCAATTATTGTCATTGACTTCTCCCTCTATACCTTAATAACTCAAAACAACCATACACATAGTTTTGATTTCTAATTATATATGATTTCAAACAGTATTACCTAATTGTCGTTGTTCAAATAGCTAAGAACCCATACTCTCGTACGAATTTCCACCTTCAATCATTCCCCACCCCCTACATCCCCAGGCTCTCCACCAAGGCGACCAGCGTTTTCCTTATTAGATCCATCGTTTCCTCCATGACGAATTCGTTACTTAAATAAAAAACCCGCGCAATTGCGCGGGTTTGCCTTTCAGGCGGGGAGGGGGGGATTCGAAGAACCGAGGGTTGCGGGAGCGGAGCGACCGCAAAGGCTTGGCCGGACCGCAGGGCCGGGTGAGCCGTCCCCGGGGGAGGAGTGCGGCTTGGTGACCCGCGATCATGAGCGACCACCAAGGGAGCGAATGCGGGGCACCAAAAGG
>Ga0272443_10002625_pt1 | contig 22617 bp, 21 predicted proteins | sample SSMAcet12_FD_193581 | JGI IMG/M metagenome (GOLD analysis project Ga0272443, IMG submission 193581) | Marine sediment archaeal communities from Little Sippewissett salt marsh, Falmouth, MA, United States - SSM-Acet-12 | ecosystem: Environmental > Aquatic > Marine > Wetlands > Sediment ...
ATTTGATACAAGGGCAGAATTAGTAAAACATAGAATTGAAGGAAAAACATTTGAAGATAACATTCCTTTCATATTAAGAAACCGAATTGATAATCCTGATATTTATACAAATTATGCTCATACAAACCCTTTAAAGTTTAACTTTTTTGATATAGAGCAAGATTGTGCTCCAAACAAGTTGTTTCCTACTTTTGATGACCAAATGCTTTCCATTAGCTTTGCGGGAAATGATAGAAAAATTAGGGCAATTTACTTAAAAGACAGTAAAACTACGGATAAAAAGCTGCTTGAGAAGTATAGAGAACATTATCCATTTCCAGATGTTGAAGTGTTATATAACAAGATGTATGACTTTCCAGTTTTGTTTGAAAGATGTAAAGCACATCAGTTAGAAACAAATTGGTTTGCTAAAGATTTTACTAATCCATATATTGGAGGAAAGTCTGGTGTAAGAATCAATGGAACAGTTATTTATGATATTTTAGATTCAACAAGAAGAGACCAATCATTAACAGGGAATGTTCCAAATAAAGGATTAAAAGTTGTATCTGATTATTTTGGTTTTAAAAGCCAAGCAAAAGTATTAGTAGGAGATGAAATATCAAAGGCAAGTAAAGAAGAATTAGTTGCATATAATAAAGAAGATGTAGCAAGATTGTTTCACTTGTTTGATATTTATTGGAAAGGTATTGAATATACTGCTAACGACCTTAAAATCCCACTTAACTTGGCGGTAGACATCAACATTACTGATTTGGGGATAGTTGTATTAGGTGACTTATATAGAGAGCATAACATTATCTGTGATGGTGACAATGCAACTAGATATCCAGAGATATTCAAACGAAAGAAAAAGTTTGGGGAAGGGAATTTTCAGGGAGCATTAGTATTCATTAAAAGAAGGGGATTATTTACTCCAATATTAAAAGCAGATTATTCAAGTATGTATCCCACAATAGTTGCAGAATTTAATTTAAGTCCAGATACATGCAAACTTATTAGATATGATAAATATCAAAAGGGAGGATTTAAAATTGAGGAAGATGATAAGTCCTTTACATATCATATACCAGATGTGGCGTTAAAGAAAAATGTAGTAGTACAAACATTAAAAGGAAAAGAAGGATTTTTATCAAAAGCAGTTCATAGATTTTTAGATGAAAGAAGTAAGTTTAAAAATGAATGGAAAAAAACAGGAAGTAAAGTAGCAAGGGCAAGAAGTGATATTGCTAAAGTAAAGGCAAATGGAGGAGTATATGGTAATCAAGGTAATCCTCATCATCCATTTGGTTTTGCTCCAATTGCAGTTGCTACTACTGGAATAGGTAGAGAGTGTGCAAAATTGTTAATTGATATTTTAGAAAAATTATATCCAAATTCAGTTGTAGAAGTGGATACAGATGGGGTATATTTTACAGCAGAGGATTACAATGAAGAAAGAATAATACACTATTTCAACGAAGCATTAGAAAAGAAATTTAAGAAAAAGTTAAATCTATCTATTGATATTGATGTTTATGATTGTGGATTTTTTCATAAAGCAAAAAATTACATTCTAAAAAAGAAAGATAACATTATCCTTCATGGAGCTGCTATGAAGGCAAGTAGTAAAGATAAATTAAGTAAAAATTTAATCAATGATATAGCAAGGGCAAAACTTGAGAATAAATCAACAGAACCTATTGTTCTACACTATAAAAATGATTTAAAATCATTCCCCTTAAGTGATTTTGCTATGCAGGTTACAATGGGGATGCATTTACATCAGTATAAATCTACCAGTTGTCTTTCAGTTCAGATGGCAATGAAGGGACAACAACATTTTGGTATTAGACCTAAACTTGGGAATAACTATCACTATGTTAAATGCACGTATGGATATGAGTTATTTCAATTAGCTAAAAAAGATAATTTAGATTATAGATATTATGCAAACAAAATTGATAAAATCATTAAAATGCTTGAAAGTGAATATGAATTGTTTTCTAAAATAGGGGATTTTCTTGATGATGAAGAGAATTCATGGGAAGTTGAAATGAAAGGTGTTAAAGTAAAAGAGAATCAACCACAAAATTTGGAGGGATTTTTATAATGGGACACATAAGAGTAAAAAGGTCAACTAGACACTATATGTCTGTAGGAGGAACATTCATTGTTATGGGTGTTTGTTTCTTTCTCGGGTTTATAGTTGGCTTACTTGTTGGAAATATGTAATAGGTGAAAATATGGAAGAAGAATGCAAAGAGGGTACTTTGTGTTACAACACAGTGTATCAAAAATTATTAAGAAAAAAGAAAAAAAAGGAGGAAAGAAAAAATGATTGAGAAAGACGAATTTAAAGGAAACAAACTAATAATATTGAAAAGACACGATGATGACCAATATCCATTCAGATTTGGTGTCAGTAAAGCAAAACTAATACTTGCTCATATTGATGATATTAAAGAGTTTGTAGCAGAAAATGAAGCAGAAGAGCAGTGATTGAATGGAAGAAGAAGACAAAATCAAAGCAGACGACCATGCAGATTACGAAGAAAGAAAGTATAAAAAAGAGGAGGAGCAGTTAAATCCTCCTAACTTCGTAAATAAATTGGCATGGTCTATATATGAAGCAAATCCAATAGTACATTTTGATGTTTCTTTATCATGTGCTAGTACATTGTTAAACTCTGTATTACCATATGTTAGGATTAAAACACGTTTAGGATACTTACCATTAGCAGAAATGAATTTAGTAATTGGAGCATCTGGAACAAGTAAAACAATGCCTTTTAAGATTGTAAAAGATGTATTAACTGAATTAGGTTTAAAATTACCAGAAAAATACACTACAGAGGGAATAGAGGCATATTTTGCAAGAAGACGTATGAGAGATGTTCTTGATAGAGATGGAAGAGTAGTAAGACAAGAGGAAACTGATGAATATGAAAATCCTCCTTATGGAACAATGGTTATTGATGAAATATCTCAAATGTTTAAGGAAAGCAAATCAAAAGAATATTTATCGGGGTCTATTGAACAAATGGCTCAATTTTATGATATGGATTTAAAATCAACAGCATTGTCAGCTAGAACAAGAAGACCACAAAGTCCTTACATTTGTTTAATTGCTGGAACTGTTCCAGAGGCTATAATTGATTTACCAAAGTTTATATTTTCTCAAGGTCTTGCTGGAAGGTTTCATTGGATATTCATAGAACCTCAAAAAACAGCACCAGAAATAGAAATTATGGATTATGGGAGATACAAACAAGCAAGAACAGGTATTATGGATGTATATTACGATACTCTTAAAAAATTGTTTGAGTTAAATGTTCATCCAGACTTTAATCCTGACTTAAAACCACTAGAGATAAGAATAGATAGCAAAGCAAGTAAAAGATGGCATTTATTTCATATGGAAAAATATGCAGAATGGTATCAACAATCAATTAACAATCCTTATGGTTATGATTGGCAGTATTTAAGGAGACTTCCAGAATTGGTATTGAGACAAGCAGGAACGTTTGCAGTAGGAAGAGGGATTAGCTCATTAAAACTGGCTAAAAAAGGAAAACATACTGGTCAAGATATGTTTAATCTTATAGAGATTACAGAAGGGGATATCAACAAAGCAATAGAGAGAGTAGATGTATATGAAAAGAATTTGAAAAAGATACTTCGAATACATATTACTGGTATTGTATATACAATGGGAACTGCAAGAGCAAAAGGAGAAGTATACAATGTTGATAATTTGATTGTTATATTATTGAAAAACAAAAGACGGTTAAATCTCAAACAATTACATGACCTATCAAAAATCTCTGATTACAAAACTTTTACAAATTATGTCAATAAAGGAATCAGAGGAGGATTAATGAAAAAATGGAACAAGAAGGATATAACTGTACAACTTAAAAAAGAATACAAAAACAAACAAGATTATGACAATGAAATTAGTAGACTTCATTTAGATAAAAATGTTAAAGTTATAGAACTAACTGATGAAGTTTAGTGCGGAATTGGGATGCCCCCAATTACCTCCCCAATTTAGAAACACACCAGCACCATATCAAAATTAGAAAATAGTGGGATGACTGGGGGAACTGGGGGAATTATGGTAAGACACGTAATATATATATATAATGAATATATACATAGTATATATTCAACACGTAAGTAAGAGGAAGAGGAAGAATGTACGTAGGAGACATAAACCAAGTTAACAAACTTGTAAAATGGTTAAATGATTACTATCATAGCAAACAAAATGATACTCCAAAGTTTGTAATCTTACATGGACCAACAGGGAATGGAAAAACATTATTAGTATACAAGCTTGCTGAAAGGTTTAAAGTTGATGTATATCGAATTACATCAGAAGATGTATCTACAAAGCAAACATTATCTGATACACTTCAACGAATTAATCTATGTTCTATTGATGGGAATCAAACAAAAAAGATAGTATTAATTGATGACATACAAGACTTTTCAAACCATACCTATATCAAAATATTAGATATAAGTATGCATCCAGTCATGATAACATCAGATAAATACTTATCCCCAAACATCACAGAAAACATTAAACATAAATTCTTCCAACTAGAAATAAAAAAACCACTACCTTCACAAATATTCAAAATCATTAAAACAGTCCAGCAAGAACAAAAAATAGGAATTAACCTAACAGACCAACAATTAGAAACAATAGCAAGAGAAAGTAAATCAGCTAGAGGAGCAATCAATGCTCTTTATACAGGTCAAATCCAGCATCTTACGCCTCAACCCTCTATTTTAGACATTAGGAGACAATTACCAAAACGTGAGCTAACAAAAGACATTGATATACCCTTAATGGTATCCCTTACTAAAACACAACATTGCTACGACACTGATACATTAGATGTATATAATCGATTTTGTGAGTTTGATTTCTGCCTCAGAGGGAAGTTTTATCAAAAGATAGATAAGGAGATAGTAAATCTAATTCCAGAACCAATAGAACAGATAAAATGGATAAAACAAGAAAAAAAGAAACAAAAGAAATTTAAATCTAAAAAGGAAGAACCACCAAAACAATCAATAAAACCAGTAAACACACTAGATAAGTATATGGACGAGGCATCATACGATTGGTAATACCCCCTCCCCAGTGCAAGAATTAACCAATTCAATGATTCTATTAAATAAATAATAAATATTAAATAAGGATACTTCATTTTCAGATTGGTGAGAGGAAATGGGAAAACGACTAACACAAGCATTCAAATTGTTAGAAAAGGATTATCGATTAAAAGTTAAAAAAGAAAGATGGGATAAGGGTATCCCAACATTCAAAACTTTTGATATTCCTTTTGAGTTAAGAAAAAGTTTAGAAGACATCACATTGTATGTTACAGATGTGTTAAATGTTGAATCTCCAACAAGGGAATCAAGAGTAATAAAAGTAGATAAGAAAGGGTCTACTTATATGATAACAAGCATAGTATGCCCAGTATGTAACCAGATATTGGTTATAAACAAACACTGGCATTGCTATTTTTGTGAGGATATATCACATGGAAGAAAAATCTTCGAAATTACAAAAGTGGAATACCCTGTTGAAGATACAGGAGAAGATACATCAGAGGCTTCTCAAGAAGAAAGTACTGATTAGGGTATTGGCAAGGACAGGGATTATATGTTCAATTGCATTAGTACTTGCCATCAAAAGTATAGTAACTATATTTGATGTCCTGATGTTGCTTCCTGGGCTGGTTATTCTATCATATATAGCTCTTTTTGGATATAAAAAAATACTAGATGGGTAATATAAAAAATTTTCAATCTTTATCTATACTATCTAGCTTCGCTATAGTTAGAGTCATGGAATTATATACAATGATAAGTATTAGTATAAAGAAAAAAACAATGAAAAATGGGGGGGTAAGGATTTATATTTTTTTCCCTATCCCAGAAACATGTAAAGCCTTCACTACTTTACCCAAATAGGTAATTTTGATTTTTTTTATGATATATTATCATATAAGATATTTAAAATATCAAAAATTCACGAACGAAGTAAAAAGTTTTATTTATTAGGATTTCCTCTTTTGGAAATATCAAGTTTATCGTCACAGAGAAATTCCTTCCAGTCTTTAGCACCCGATTGTTCTTTCAGGTTTCTCAAACGTTGGAACTCCTTTATTGGTAACTCTATATTGATATTCCTTACTACCTCTCCTTTTTTATTTCTTCTCATGTTAGAGTCTCCTAAGTTCCTTATGATATAAGTCTTAATAAAAGTATGGATTTTTTTAATAGTTATGATATATGATAAGTATAGTATGTTTTTTACAAAAACATAATATTCAATAATTATATATATGAAAAACTTGACATAAGTATAAGGCACTATGAGAGATTAAGAGAGTTAAGTATGAGAAAGTAAGAGAGATGATTTTATGAAAAAATATAGGTCCCGCATTATTTGTGATAAGTGTGGTAAAAAATACATCACAATTAAACATAAAGGCAAGAATCCTTATTGCTGTAAACATTGTAAAAGTACAATGATACAAGTTGTAAACTCATGGGAGGTGCAATAATGCCATTACCTCCTGCGTTGATGAAAAAAGTTTTAAGTTCCCCAGTAGTATCAGCATCAACGAAACAAAAAATAGCTGCTTCTGCTATTAAATCTTCATCCAAAAAATCTTCTTATACTCCACCTCCACCAGGGTCGTCTTCAAAAAAACCATCTCCACCACCATCAAGTGGCGGTGGTGGCGGTGGTGGAGGAGGAGGGTCTCCTTCACCTGTTTATCAAGTACCAGGGGGTGGTAAGGCAACAGGAGATAAAGCTGGTATAGCTGAAAAATATGGAGTGCCAGTAGAATCATTAACAGAAACTAAATTACCTCCAGCCCCTGCATCAGGTTCTTCAAGGGGAGTTACTTTAATAAGACCTTCAACATCACCATCACCACCATCCCCTACAACACCAGGTAGAACACCAATGATAGGAGGAACCCAAGCAACTCCAATTGAACAGATTTTAGCTAAACAGGGTGGACCAGGGAAAGGTTTATCAGAAGTAATGTATAGAGCAAGAACAGGACAACTTTCTCCACCTACAACAACTAAACCAGTTGATATTTCAAAAACAGATAAAAATTTAGAGATGTATAGAGGTGTAAATCTTACAGGATTAACAACAGAAACAGTTAAAAATATTAAAGATTATTATCCAACAGATACAGAAATAACAAATACAGTTAGACAAAATTTAAGAGATGCTGGATATACACCACAAAATTTTGGTTATTTTAATAAAGAAGGCATAGTTATTGATGGTGTTAAGGTTGGTGCACATTCTGGTGGTTCATGGGCATATGAAGATTTTGTTAATGCTGTAATTAATTATCAAAAAAGAAATGTAAACCAACAACTTCAAAAAGATATAAATATTTTGAGATATGAATCAAAACTATCAATTGATAATGTATACAAATCTGATTTATCAAAAACAGATGCAATAGATATAACTAAAAAATTTAACAAGGAACATAAAAATGTTTATGCTTCTACAACTAAAATGCCAAATGGAACATATAGTGTTATAACATCATATATTACTCCAGTAAAAACAATTGTTTTTAACAATAATCAATATAATGTTAAAAGATATGGTCCAGGTATGTATAAGGTATTTGATTCTTATGATAAATCAGTAAGTAAAGGGTTTTATATAACTATTAATGATGCTATATATGGTTTACAAGATAAACTTGGTTTGTTGGATATACCAACAGAAACTGTTACAACCACTGAAAAATCTGGTATTCCTGATATGGTAATAACACCAGTTGATACTAGTAAAGAAAAAATAACTGTAACAAGTCCGAGTGCTTTAACACCAACAACTGGAGTATCACAAGCAACAGGAAGGCCTGAACAATTACCATGGACTACAGAGGGTGCTATTGCAAGATTAAAACAAGAAGGAAGACCTGTCACTGCTGAGAACATACAAGAAATACAAAAAAAGTTCCTTAAAAAAGAAGGAGTCCTTGAAATTATAGAACCTGGAATAAAACTCTTTTCTGAGCCTTTTAAATGGATAACAGGTTATATAGAAAAAGCTCCACCATTAAAAAAAGAACAATTTTTAGGAGTAACAACTGAAGGAATTTCATTTTATACAGCACAAGGAAATAAATATAGTGTTTTAGATTCTGGTTGGACTCCAATAGAAATAGACACAAAATCAATGGGTGATGCTTTACAGAATTCATTAGATTTATATTTAAGTTATAGAGAGTCACTTAATTCATCAATAAATACAATAAAAAATAATCCTAATGTTAATGATTGGAAAACACAAACAGGTGGTACAGATGTGTCTCCAATTTATACTACTATGAATAATAAGGAAGCAATGACATTTTATATAAATGAAAAAAACAAAATTGTTAATGAGATAAAAGGAATTAATTCCCAAATAGATATTTTAAATAAAGCAAAAAAGAGTGGTTATGTAATATATACAAAAGAACCAAATGCTTTGGAGAAAGAACTTAAAAACATCAAGAGTTTAATGAAAAGTGAAAGAGGATTATCTGGTGTTGAATGGGTTTCATCTGGCATGACAGCAAGAGGTCTTGCAGAAGACCCATTTAGTATTCCTTCAACATTGAGATTTTTAGTAGGAGATACAGAAGGAGCAATAAGAAAAAAAGCAAGTATTCGTGCAGCAAGATTTAACCCTGAATATAGAAACATTAGTTATGAAAGAATGGGTTTAGCACAAAAAGCAGTAGGTAAGTTTTTTGGTGGAGCTGCTGGCATAGTAGCTGCTCCTGTTATAATTCCTCAAATGGGTATGAAATACTTAAGGGGACAGGGACCAGGAACAGATGTTTTTGGAAGAATAAAGACAGGAAAAACAATTGGTCCTGATGTTGGAATGTCTATTTATGAAGCTGGAACAGGGGGTAAAGGACAAGGTCTTATATCTGTTGGTCTTACAGAAGCAATATCTTTAGGTAAAGAACCAGCATGGGAAGAAGCTCAACAAGACCCGTGGGGAACATTTTGGGCAACTGCAGGAGAAATAGTGGGATTTAAAGCACTTGGTGCAGGGACAAGCACAGTATCAGCGAAACTTCCTCGTACATATCAAACATATATGAAATATAGACCAACATCACTTGTTAAAGGTGCAGTTAGAGGTACATTTGAAGGTTTTAAAGTTCCTTCTTTTAAAGGAACAATAAGAAAAGGAATTTCTCAAATTCCTCGTGGACAAAAGTTTTTAGAAAGAATACCAAAAGAAATTCATATGAAAGGTAAACCAGGTTTAGTAAAAACAACAGGAAAAATAATTAAAACACCAACTATGAAAAGAGCTATAGATTGGTCAAAAGCAGGACCAAAAGACATTCTCAAACAAACAAATGTTGGTATTAAACCATTTATCAGACAACTACCAAAATATGGAGAAAAAATAAAAGAGTTAACAGGATTAGAAATGACTTTACCTAAAAAAATAATTACCACAATAAAAACATCTGAATTAAAGGCAATCTTACCAAAAATACAAAAAGAACTTAATAAAATTACAAAAGCATCAAAAAACCTTACAAAAGATTCATCACATACTGAAATCTTTAAAGCAGTACAAAAAGGATATGGAACAAAACTTGGAGAATTAGCAAAAAAGGCAGTATTAGAAGGGGATGTTACTGGTAGTGATTTAGTCTATTATTTATTTGAATTGCCAAAGAAAGGTTTTAATAAAGAAATATCTGTAATTAAAAGTACTTTAAAGGGTAATAAATTAAGTTTAGATGATATAGTTTATTATAGATATGTTTCAACATTACCTGATAGATTAAATATGTGGGCAAACAAAATACTACCACCTGCAAGACTTAGACACATGGTTCGTGGTAAAATATATAGACCACAATATTGGGAATTTCCAAAGGAAGTTATTCAGGGAAAAACACAATTTATAAAACCAACTGAAGCAGAATATGTACCATCTTATTATAGAGGAGGAGCTCATGCAACAGCCTCTTCACCACAATTTGCATCACAAGTTAAAATATTTGGTCAGTTAATTGATGACGCTGTTACAAAAGGAAAAATACCTAAAACAGTTGATTCTGTTTTAAGACTTGGTAATCCTGTTGATGACATTGTTTTTGATGCATTATTATATGATAGAAATCTTGTTTTTACTGGTGGTCGTGCACTTAAATTACAATCACCTTTAAGTATAGCTAAGTTAAAAAGGTTTTTTGGTAAAGAATTAACAGATATTGATTTAATTCGTATAGGTGGATATAAAGAAGCAGAACAAATGGCTATTGAACTTACAAAACAAATTTCACAACGTACTGGGAAAAATTATAAAATGGTTCGTTGGAATGATGGTGCTATTAAAGTTGGAGGAAAAAATGTTAAAGTAGTACATGAAGGAACATACACAATTGTTGATTCTGCAGGAACAAGAGTTATTGACATAACATCTTCAAAAGCTCCTCAGAATCTTGGTAAACCCCTAGCACAACTTTATGGTAAAGAAGCAATGCCAATAGAGGCAAATATTAAAAACATTGCGGGTATAAATGTTGCTAGTCCTGCTTACTTAATTTATCAATATGTAGATATGACAGCATTAAAATCAGTAATACCTAAAGCAAGAGCACTTGCTAAAGAATTAGATATATCTGTTGCTTCAGGTGGTCAAAAAGTAAAAGACTTTGGTATGTCTTTTAAGGGACAACCAAAAGATTTACCAATATTTAGAGAAACATTAATTGATAAAGCAAGTAAATATTTACCTCCGCCATTTAAATATAAAAAAGGGTTTGTAATAGGAAGAGGAAAAAGATTTACTGAATATAATCCTGCACAGTTAGAATTATTCCATCAATCAGCTCTTGGACATGTTTCAAGATGGATGTTTCCAAAAAGTGGTATTAAATATGAACCATCTGCATTTGGTTTTGGATGGGGAGCTCGTCCAAGAGTTTTAATTGATTTAACTCGTGGTGTTGGAGAAAAAGAAATAATACAGAGATTAAAAAAGGCAGCAGGTAAAGGACCAGCAAAAGGACCAGATGCTGGTGCAGGATATATGAGTGAACTTGCCAAGTATGGACAAGAAAGGTTTTCATTTGGTAAACAACCACAACCAACAATTTCATATAAATTAGCAGATATATATAGAAAGGGAGGAAAACTTGCTCGTGGTGAAGAAGAGCGAGTATTAATGGCATACCAAACTTATATGAAAACAGGATATAATCCCTTAGTTGGTAAAATGTTTGAAGCTTATCCTTCACCACGACTAACACCAAGAACAACACTTGGAAAATTAGCAGAAGGGTATGGAGAAACTTGGGGAAGAATTAGTGGTTGGAGACATTATACTGTTGATGTTCCAACTGGTAGAACTATTAGGTATTATCCAACAATTCCAAAACATGTTGAACATGCTCATTTTATTGGTGGTAAAAAGAAACCAAAAGAAATATATCAATTGGGAGAAAAAGCACAACAACCAGTATTACCAAAACCAGAATTACCAAAAGGACTTGAATATTCTTCAAGACATAAATTATCTGCTTTGGATATAGCAAAAGAAACTGCTTATGAAAGCAAACGTTCTATGATTTATCGTTCTCCTTATGGTTATAAAGCTATTGGTAGTAGATACATCCCAAAAGAAATACGAGAAACAAGAAGGTATAAACCTCGTGAAGAACGTATATATCAACGACCAAGACTTCAATATAGTTATCCAACATATAAAGCTTTTAGACCAACTAAAAAATATGATAAACCTTATTATGAAAAAACATATTATGAACAAGATTATTATAGACCTGGATATCCAGAATATAGAGAACCAATTCCACAAAGACCTGCTTATAGACCACCTTCAAGATATGGAGAATATTATCAAAGAGGATATACTGGTCGTGGTCGACCTGTTCCTGATGTTATTATATTTGGACAATTGCCTTCTAAACCAAAAAAAGCAAAAGTGTTTAGAAAATATAAAGACTATCCAGAAAGATATAAAGAAAGAGAATTTAAGATACCAACACTTTCAGGACAATTAAAAAAATTATACAAACCAAGAAAACTTAAAGCTAATATACCAAGACAAATAAGGATGTGATTAATATAGACTTAATACCTTTCTTTAGATATATAGCAGCAATAGTAGTATTTGGATTAAGTTTTTACTTCTTTGGAATATTACTAGTAGGACTTTACACAGAAATGGAATTCGGTGGCACATATGCAGGAATACTTACTTCATTATGGGCAGCTCTTCCTGCAATAGTATTGTTCTCTGCTGGTATTAGATTGATGATGGTACAACAGAAAAGAGGTGGATAAAATGATGTCTGCAAGAAAAAAGAAACTTCCTCCTTATGGAGATTACGATAAAGATGGAGCACCCAATTGGTCAGATTGTGACCCTTATGACCCAGATGAACAAGGAGTATTCAAAAGAGCTGCTCATATAGTAACAAGAGGTCGAGTAGGACAATCAAAAGAAGAATATGAGGCAGAAAAACTAGAAAAACAAATAACAAAAGAAAAATTAGAAGAATTAAAGAAACAAGCTGAAGCTGCAGGAATAGAAGTAAAAGAGACAGGACTCAAACCTCAAATAGAAGCAGTAGTAAAAGGTATTGCTGATACAGGAACTCCTGACCCAGGTGTTAGAGGAATGCAAAAAATTCTATATGGACAACCAACACCACAACACCAACGAGTATATAGAGCTCGTCCACAACCTCAAATGCAACCTCAACAACCCCAACCAGAATATTATCCCCAACAAGATGAATATACATACAAATCACACTACTATGGTCGAAAAGGATATCTATACCTCCCATCAGTAAAACGACCACAACCACATCGCCACCGCAGAGCACAAGCAGTAAATCCATTTAAAAGGTCACAACGAATGTTTGCAAATGCAGGACTCCGTCATCAACCTCTTCGACAAACAACTTGTTATAACTGTGGATATAAATCATATGCTTATAAATGTCCAAAATGTGGAGCGTATTTAGAATGAATTGGTATATAGTTGATGGTGATTACAAAGGAAGTGACATAAAGCACACATCTTTCAAAAAAGCCAGATTTAGAGCATTACTTATAAGGTCAGGTATAGAACATTTGGATAAAATAGAACCAGGTCTCTACAAAGTGCCAACAATAAATGTATATGTTATGGATGAAAAACACTACAAAAAAGAAAAAGGATATGGATTTTATAAATGGTGATTAAATGAATTATATAAGAGCAACAGTATTCCTGGGAGTAGTATCATTTATAAATTTAGTTCTTGCTGTAATCTTTAACCGCGTCCGAGTAGCACTATGGGACGCGCTCAGAACAGCATCAAACCAAACAGGAGTATATTCTCAAGTAAATGCACATTTAAATAACTTCGAATTAGTCTTCTGGTTGATATTTATACTATCTGCAGTAGGAGCAATAGCTTGGTATATATTAGGTTCACATAGGGAAGAACATGAAGAATATCGTGGTTAAGACAATGATAATAATATCAATAGTTGCTATACCAACTACATTAGCACTAAATCCGCATTTGATTGTTTCAAATGAAACAAATCATATGATAGTAGAAATACAAGGAGCTGATTTAGACCAAACTTTATTTTATTTATTACCATCTACCGCTCAATATAATAATATTGAAGTAGTAATTCATAATTATAATAAAGTACCTGCACCAACACCAAAAACTAAATTTTATTCAACTGATTCTCCTTACCCTGAAATAATTAGTTTAGAATGTGTTAAAACAAAATCAATTTATTATGATGTCCTTGAAAAAGGTAATTTTGATGTAATTCGAATATATGTTCCATCTGTATATTATTCTGATGGTTATAAACATACAACAACGTCATTAACCCTTCATATAAACTATGATTATAAACCAAAGTCCTTTACTACCCAAAAAGACACGGAAAATATAGGGGGTTTAGTAGAAAACCCTGGTGTCCTCACCACCTTTGAAACACAAACCCAAAATTACCAACCAGAATCCCCAGATTATGAATATGTTATAGTAACAAACTCTTCTTTTTGGGAAACAATCAATAACGAATTTAAAAGTTGGAAAATATCCAATGATGCAAAAATCAATAATATATGGATAGTAAATGTTTCCAATATAACTTCAGATTTTACTTTTGATGTAAATGGGTCTTATGGAGACGCGACAAATGATACAGGAGGAAATCATTGGATAACAGATGATGAAGAAGTAACTTCCTCATATAATTTATTTAATGATACTCAAGCAATGATTAGAAACTTCCTCCGCTACTGTTATGATGTCCATAATACTCGTTATGTTTTACTATTAGGAGACAGAAACTATGTACCGCCAAGAATGGTGGCAAGTTATGCAGCTGGAACTTGTCCTGGTTGTACTGATTTTCATAATGATTCTTCTCATGCATCAGATATGTATTATGCTTGTCTTCATAACAATATGAACAATAACACTAATTCATACTTTATGGAAAATAATTTATGTGGTAATGATTATGATAAAATAGATTGGGGATATGATTTATGTGTAGGTCGTGTTCCAGTAACATCATGCCAAGATGTATACAATTGGACAAATAAAACCAAAGCATACATCAATGGTAACTCACAAGGAAATTATTTAACATATGGAATGGTTCCAGCAAAAGATAATGGAGGAAGTGTTACAAATACAACATGGTTGATGTTTGGAGATGAATTCCCCGCAAACATATCATTTGTAAACAATCAAAATTTATCTTCAACACAGTATGAAAATGCAAAAGAATATGTAAATGGAAATGAAACAGGTATTGATGGAATTACTCTTATATTACAATCAGGTCACTATAATTCATTCTGGTCATACTACAATAGTGTTCTTGCTGATAATAATGATATGCCAAACTTTTACTATTCAGAAGGTTGTTCAGAAGGAGCATTTGGTGAAGGTCAAAGTCACATGGATGAAGTAATGATTTATGATGGTGCTGCTTTTGCTGGAATTGCAAATAGTGCTTATGGTTGGTTTGTAGCATCAACTTATTATGTGGAAGAAATGATGTCTCAAATGTTTAATGCAACAACTGGAAACTTTACTATGACCTTTTGTAAAGCACATAATGATGCTCGTGAAATATATGGACACGATGTAGATTGTGTTTGGGGTATGATAGTAAAAGAAACAAATTTCTTTGGAGACCCTGCACTTGAATGGACATGGAACACAACATACTCACCACAAGCAAGTGATATAGAAATAGTAAACATAAGTAATATGGAAAATGGAACAACCTTTTATCCAAATACAACATTAGTCTTTAATTGGTCAACAGTAGAAAATACATCATATTATCAATTCCAAATATCAAACAATTCAGCTTTTACTGATTTAGTTGTTAATCTTTCAAATGTATCATTTATTAACTACCCAACTTACTTAACTGAATTTGAATCAAATATGTCTTTTATTTTACCACCAGCAAATCAATTAACTGATTATAAAATGTATTATTGTCGTGTGAGGGCTTATGCAAGTTAAAAAGAAAATAGTAATAATATTAATGGTAATGTTGTTTACATCTCCGCTAATTCAAGCTGGTAGTTCTTGGACTATATATCCACCTGAAGCTAATTGGGTTCAAGGATATTGGGATAATAGTGCAGGGTCTGCAGCTTTTAAAACAGATAGCATTATGATGTTTGAAATAGCAAGAAATGCTGGAGGAGACCTTGATGAAGTTTATTATGTTACTGATAATACAGTTAACTTAAATGAAGTGTCATTTATAAGAGCAGATTGGTATAGAGTATCAACATGTAATGGTAATGCAACATTTGGAATTGATACAGTAAAAGCAACAAATGCTTTTGATGCTGTTACAAGAGTTACATCAGACTTTTCAAGAACAAATAGCACATTAAATGTAAGAAACTATTATGGGAGTTATTATGTTAAAGCTGGAGGAGATACAACAACATCTGCTTTTCCTGGTTCTGTTGATTTAACTTTTTATAATATAACTCTTCATAACTACAGTTATAGTTATCCTTTAAATGCAACATCAATAACTGATTCTACTGCAACACTACAAGGCTACCTTGTAAATGATAGTGGTATGACAAATATAACTTGTGGGTTCCTTCTTGGAAATGTTTCAACTAATATATCAAATTATGAACAAAATATATCAGCAAGTGGAACATATACAGCAGGAGATACATTTACAAAATCAGTATCAAGTCTTACACCTGGAGAATATTATTATGTAAGGTCTTGGTCATATGATGGACACAATTATAATTATTCAGAGAATGAAACTTATTTTATATCATTACCTGATGCTCCTTCAAATTTTGATATAATAACAAGGGGAGCTTCTTCAATAGCATTAAGTTGGACTAATTCAACAGTGGGAGAAAACACAAACCATTCAGTCTTAATACATTATGGAACATCTTCACCTCCTGGAGGAGCAACACCTTCTACATGGGGAACATATGGAGCAAATGAATCAAGTCTTTCATATACAACAGTTTCAGGATTAGAAGGAGATACATATTATTATTTTGTTGCTTGGACTTATGTAAATGATTCTGGTTCTCCTTCTCATGCAGCTTTCAGTAGTTCATTTGCAACAACATATAATACAACAGTAGGAGGTAATTATACAATATTTGTAAAATATGAAAACGAATCATCATCTGGCAACCTTCCAGTTGATTTATCAAAATGGGGACAACATAAATTTGTAATACATACATCAACATTTACAGGTGAAGTAATATTTGATGATGGAATAGATTATCAAACTGGTAGTATTGATTTATTGGGGTATTTTGGAAACAATGCATCAGGAACATTTTCAGTAGAATTAAATGAAACATTATTGTGGGTAGATTTTTATTGGAATACATCAAATGATAGTTACTTTAGATGTACAAGAAGTCATGTAGTATTGTCAGGAGAAAGAAATATCACTTTTTACATTAGAACTGATTTGCCTGTTTATGGAACTGCAATATCAAAAACTGTTCATTCAGATTCAGCTCCAGTGTTAGACCCATCAAATCCTGTAACAATTTCAACAACTTATGATATAGATGAAATTTATGGTGTGTATGTATACAACATTAGTTATTATGGAACTTGGGTTACAATTGCTAATGATAATTATACATCAACAATAAATTCAGTAACAGTATCAGCAGATGTTTTAGATGCAAATTCTACATTAGTAAAAGTAGATTATTATACTTATGAAGTAACTGCTGGAACAGGAAATATAGAAGACTCTTTAGTACAATACACTTACACATTTAAAGACCCATCAACAGAATATAGAAATGCAGCAGATTTAGATGCTTATGCTGAAGTTTATTATTATAATGATTCTGCTGTAAAACAAATTATACACAGAGAATTCTTTTCAGCTAATGATGAAATATATCCAATGCTTATTTACGATAAAAAATATAGAATAGGAGTAGGATTATATTCAGATTCATCAAAATTAATAGAGCTTGTTGGATTAGCTCCAACAGGAGATGATACAACTCCTGAGGCAATTGAAATACCATTTATTACAACAGATTATTTTACATTTTTTGATGTAATAGATTTAGATATTGGTTGGCTTAATACAGGTTCAGGTCTTTATGTATATTATCAGGATACACTTTATGGAACAAACAATGTGACATTTTATGTTTATAATGCATCAAATAATGATACTTTAATGTATAATGAAACATCAACATCAGATTATAAAAACTTTACATATTCTGATGCAGAGTATAACTCAAGTTATACAATTGTATTGGTTGTCAATCATACACAATGGACAACTAATCAATCAACATCTTTTACCCTTTATGGAAGAATTTCTCCTATAACTGATATAACTTCACTTGATGACCTTTTAGAAAAGATTTTTGGTAGAACACCGCTACAAAACTTTGAAACAGGAGAAACTGTTCCATGGTCATATATTCTTGTTGGAATTGTTTCATTTATTTTAATGATGTCATTTGGATACTTTAATGCAACATTAGGTATGATGTCAACAGGACTTTGGTTGGCGGCTTCTCCAGGATTTATACTTGGTTTACCTGTAACATTTACAGTAGTTGGAGTATTTTTAGTTTCAATGAGTGTTATATTTGCATTGGGGGCTAAAAAATGAAGGCATATCATATATTGTTGTTTCTATTCATATTCAATATGTTTTTTTGGGTAACAACAGTTGGTTTAGGTTTATATAATATGGAAGAAGAATATGGAATTAATCCTGGCTTTGATTTATCAGATTCATCAGCAGATATAACAACAATTGGTTTAGGGGTTCTTTCTATTTTTAGTATTACAGGACATGCAGCTGTTGATATGGCGTTTTTTACAGGAGCATTAGTTTTAGCTGCAGGTATTGGTTGGACAGTTTCTCAACAATCAACTCAAGGAGTAGTTTATGGTTTATTTGGATGGATGTTTTGGACATCTTTCAAAAATACAATGACATTATTTTATAATATATCATTAGCTTCAGAAGGGGTTTTATTTATAATACTTATTTTTACAATGATAGTTGGAGTTGTATTTGTTGTGGGATTATTCCAAATGGTTACAGGAGGGTGGAAAAGCTTTGAATAGTTTAATAGCACTAATAGTAGCATACACATTTGACTTTAATGTGTCAGACTTCATCAACAACTGGCTTAGATATGCCTTTGACCCATATACATCTTTGTTTGGAAATATTACATGGGGAATCTTATTTGGATTTATAGGTGGAGGTCTTTATGTTGGAAGTAAAAGTACTGTGACAGTATTTACATATTTAACAGTTGTAGGTCTTATATTTGCAGCTGTTTTGCCATTGGCATTGTCAGCAATATTTGTAATGATTCTTACATTTATTGGAACAATTGCATTGTATATAGTTTATGTTACAAGAAAAGAATAGGAGGAAAGGAATGAGAAAAAGAATACTGTTGGTTCTGTTAATCCTTATATTATTTGGAACAACAGCAAAAAGTACAGTAGGTCCAACTTGGCCTGATTTATATCCACCGTGGGAAGGTCCAGACCCACCACCAGATGGAACATGTGAAAATGACACGGGATATATCACTAATGGAAACCCTGTTAATGAAGAAGAAGATGTAGTAATTATACCAGGTAAAGGAGTCCAAACTTGTATTAATGTAACAGTACCTTCAGGTTGTGAAGCAAACATTACCCTTCAGTGGCTTAATTGGTCTCTATATTTTGATATTTGGCTAGAATGGGCTTATGAACAAGATTGGTGGTGGGGATTTATAGATTGGGATACTGAGCCAACTTGGGATAATGATTCCCTTTGGAGTAACTATTCTAATTGGACTATAAATACATCACAGCAATTATGTGCTTATAATATCAATGTTACTTGTTTTACTTTGGGAAATTATGAAACACAATGGTTTGATTGGAGAATTATAGCAAACTTTACTTGTCCTAACAATGAAACATATAACACAAGTTGTTATTATTATTTTACGGCAGAAGAATGTTCTATAACTCACATTTTTCCACCATCACCAAATGGAACAGCTTGTCCCTGTTGTAGTCCTTTATGTATAGAAATAAATAACGAATTTGGAAATCCTATGAACATAACTGTTTATAGAAATGATTCCATGAATGAAACTTTTTACATAGTAGATAAATATATAGAGGTTCCAAATGGAACATATTGTTTTTGTTTATGTGGGCATGTTGATGATATTTATTATCCAATGCGATACAATGAAACATATCATTGGTATGTAAATACAACAGATTCAGTAACAGGAACATCAACTAATAGTTCAATGTTTCAATTTAGGACAGAAGCAAATATATCAAATTGTCCATGTGGCATAGATGATTTAACTGAATTAATAGAAGATACTGACACAATCAGAGATGATGCATGGCTTATAGGTTTAATAGTATTATTTTTTGGAGTAGTGTTAGTTATGAGAAGGAGAAGGATATAGAATGTTAGAAAGTGTATTTATACTGTTAGTAGCAATAGCATTTGTTTTGTTTTTGCTATGTATAGAAAACCAAAGTAAAGTATATGGAATGATATCTTTAATTTTGTGGGTTATTATATTAGTTCAATCGTTATGGATAGAAGTTCCAAATGATACTGATTATGCTGATTATACTTTAAGTGCTATTAGTCTCATATTTATATTTGCAAACTTAATCTATGTATTAGCTTTGCAATTTGACTGGAGGCGACGTTTCTTTGGATAAAAAAATAGTTATATCTCTAAAGAAGACTAAAGCTCCAGAACATATTAGAAGAGCTTTAGACCAAATATTATATGAATTAGAAAGATATGGTAGAGCTATTACTACAAATGGCTCTGCTTCTCGTTTTTTAGCATACAGATGTAAAAGACCAAAAGATAAAGAACATATATACTTTGGTTGGAATAAACAAAACCAAAAATCAATGATATTATTAGCAAAAAATGTAAAACTTGAAAGAATTAATGAAAATAAAATAAAGATTATATATATACCTGAAATGATGGAACGTTAATTACATAAAATATCCCCATATAATCTATAATTTTCTATAATAATCTATAAGGGGAATATAGAATCAATCTAATTAATTAGTCTTTATATATTGAAAACACCAATTTTTAATACGAAAACCTATAAAATGAAAGGAGGCAGCACATGAAGCAATTTAGGTATATGGACCCCGAGATGATTATGACTATAGTAGTGTCATTAATTATCTTAGCAGTAGGCGTCTTTGCTTTCTTTGTGACAATAGACAGCATACCAGGCTCGTCAGCTCCAACGTGGGCGTCAACACCAGCGTATAATGCCACATATGCAGCTATACAAAATACAGCTGGCACTGGAGACAGTGTATTTAACATAATTGGCATTGTATTAATCATTGGTGCAATTATGACAATCGTTGGTCTAGTTTACAGCTATGTGCGACCTGGCTATTAGTTGCATAAAAAGCAACCCTTTCAAAAAAATGAAAAGGAGGACAAAAAGATGAAACAATTTAGATACATGGACCCAGAAATGATAATGACAATCGTTGTATCGTTGATTATCCTTGCCGTCGGTGTTTTCGCGTTTTTCGTGACAGTCAACAACATACCAAACCAAGACGCAAATCACCCAGCAACATGGTCAGCAATTAACAACACGACAACAACTGGTAACAGCGTATTCAACATTGTTGGTATAGTCCTTATAATTGGGGCAATAATGACAATTGTGGGTCTTGTATACTCGTATGTCAGACCTGGATACTAGGTCTCTGAAAAGGGTATATAACCCCTTTTCTATTTTTTTAGTCTTCATATAGGTTTCAAATAATAATGAAATATAATATTAGAAAAAAATCTGGAGATGATAAAAATGGAAGGAACAGAACAACAAAATCTTGTTTTAATTATTGTTGTATCTATAATAACATTAGCTGTTGGAGCATTTATAATAACAACATTTGTAACAAGTGGTGGAGTAGAATCAAGTTCAGTAGAATATTTTAGTGTTGCAGACCCATCATCTGATTTAACTGTATCTTTAAAATATACCCCTGCAGCAACGCCAACTGTAACCCAATATAATGGAATAGAATGGGTATCAGTAGACTCAACATATATATCATATATGGGAACACAACTTACAGTTGCTGCTGGTGGAATGCAAGGATAAACATTTTAAGATTAAAAAGGTGTTTAAATGAGAAAAACTTTAAACCAAAATAAATCAAAACAACATCTTTTTGGCTCTATAATTTTAATTATGATTGTAGTTATCGCTTGTACTACAGTTATGTTTGTAGGTCCAAAAAGTTTTGTAAAAGCAGATGAATATCAAACACAGGCAACAAATGATTATGATTATTACAAAGAAATAACAATATCTTCAACATATGTTGATTCTACACTAACAAATTTTCCAATATGGATACATAATACTAGTTCAGATTTTTCAAGTAATATATTAGCTAGTGGAGCAGATATTGCATTTTATGATTCAACTAATAGTACAAGATTTAATCATGAAATAGAACTTTGGAATAGTGGAACAGGTGAACTAGGTTGTTGGGTAAATATTACATCATTAGCACATGATTCTGATACAACGATTTATATGTATTATGGTGATAGTGATACTTCTGATGGTCGTGGATATAATCCTACCAGTGTTTGGGATGGAAATTATATAGGAGTTTTTCATATGAATGAATCAGCAGGTAGCAGTTGTAATGATTCAACAGCATTTGGAAATGATGGAGAATATAACAATAATTTACCAAATCAAACAACTGGTTATTGTGGATATGGTCAACAGTTTGTTTATGATGATGGTGACTGGATTAGTATGCCAGCTGGTTGTAGTTCTGCTGCAAATGGAACTATTGAAGCATGGGTTAAGTGTGATGGTTCAGCAGGAGGAGATGACAATCAAGGAGTAGTATATGATAGACCTGGAGACACAGATTATATTGTGTTAGCATTAC
>Ga0272443_10002627_pt1 | contig 22610 bp, 16 predicted proteins | sample SSMAcet12_FD_193581 | JGI IMG/M metagenome (GOLD analysis project Ga0272443, IMG submission 193581) | Marine sediment archaeal communities from Little Sippewissett salt marsh, Falmouth, MA, United States - SSM-Acet-12 | ecosystem: Environmental > Aquatic > Marine > Wetlands > Sediment ...
TGCGTTGCTTGATTGTGGACGTGGCGGATGGCCGGGAGTTGGGAACGTGTGTTTATGGCTACGAGACGGGCGAGGCGGGGATCATCCTCGATCCGGCCGATCATAATCTCGCCCGCCAGAATCCGGCGGACTATCTCAAGGGGGTTGAGGTCACCATCGCCGGGGCGATCGCCGAGGCGCAGAAGGCCGAGCCAAAATTCGATCCCAAAGACGTCATCGGGATCGGCGTCGACACCACCGGCTCGACACCGCTGCCCGTCGACAAAGACGGCACGCCGCTGGCTTTGCTCGACGCCTTCAAGGACAACCCCAACGCCCACGCTTGGCTCTGGAAGGACCATACGGGGTACGCCGAGGCGGCCGAGATTACCGAGCTGGCGGCCCAGGAACGTCCCGAGTACCTGGCCAAGTGCGGCGGCACCTATTCCTCCGAATGGTTCTTCAGCAAGATCCTGCACTGCCTCCGCGTCGATCCGGCCGTGTTCGATGCGGCCTATACGTGGGTCGAGCATGCCGATTGGCTCCCGGCGGTTCTAACCGGAACCGATGCACCGGAGAAGATCAAACGTTGTCGTTGTGCGGCCGGACACAAGGCCATGTTCAACGACGACTGGGGGGGCTACCCCGACGCCGAATTCCTGGGCAAGCTCGACCCCAAGCTGGGCCAGTTGCGCCAGACGCTCAGCGACCAGACCTACGCGGTCGACGAGGCGGCCGGGAAGCTGACCAACGAATGGGCGAGCAAGCTGGGCCTGACCGCCGGCATTCCGGTGGCGATGGGCGCCTTCGACGCCCATCTCGGTGCCGTCGGTTCGGGGATCAAGGAAGGCGTGCTCGTCAAGATCATCGGGACCAGCACGTGCGACATGGTGGTGGCGCCCAGCAGTTCGAAGCTGCCTGACATCCCGGGCATCTGCGGTATCGTCGACGGTTCCATCCTTCCCGGCTTCTACGGCCTGGAGGCGGGGCAGTCGGCGGTAGGGGATATCTTCAACTGGTTCGTCAATTACATCCAGCCCGGCGGCAAAGACGCCGGCTCACATGAAGCGCTGACCACCAAAGCGGCCCAGCTCAAGCCCGGCCAGTCGGGTCTGCTGGCGCTCGACTGGAACAATGGCAACCGCACGATTCTCGTCGATCAGCGTCTGACCGGTCTATTGCTGGGCCAGACGTTGCACACGAAACCCGAAGAGATTTACCGCACGCTAGTGGAGGCCACAGCCTTCGGCGCCCTGACCATCATCAATCGCTTTGCTGAATATGGCGTCGAGATCGCCGAGGTGGTCAACTGCGGCGGTATCTCCGAGAAGAACGCCATGCTCATGCAAATCTACGCCGACGTCACCGGACGCGAGATGAAGATCTCCCGCTCGGCGCAGACCTGTGCCCTGGGGTCGGCCATCGCGGCCGCCGTGGTTGGCGGCGCCCATGCCGATTTCAGTACGGCCCAGACCGCCATGTGCGGGATCAAGGAAACGATGTTCAAGCCGATCCCCGAGAACCACCAGGTTTACCAGCAACTCTACAAGCTCTATCGGCAGCTTCACGACGGCTTCGGGCTCAAGGCCGATGCGATTGCCATGGGCAACGTCATGAAAGAGCTGCTCGACATCAAAGAGAAAGCGAACGCATAGCGATGTATCACAAGCTCAAGCAGCAAGTCTACGATGCCAACATGGCATTGCAGCGGCACGGTTTGGTCGTCTTCACCTGGGGCAACGTCTCCGGCATTGACCGCGACGCCGGTATCGTGGCCATCAAGCCCAGCGGCGTCCGCTACGAGGACTTGACGCCCGAAAGTATTGTTGTGCTCGATCTGGGAGGTAAGATCGTCGAGGGAGACCTGCGTCCCTCATCCGACACGCCGACCCATTTGGAGTTGTATCGCCGTTTCGATGGCCTCGGGGGTATCTGTCACACGCACTCGACGCATGCCACGATGTGGGCCCAGGCACAGCGTGACATTCCCTGTCTGGGGACGACGCACGCCGATCATTTCTATGGCCCCGTCCCGGTGACGGCGCCGATGACGGCCGCCGAAATCGAGCAGGACTATGAAGCCAACACGGGCAAGGTGATCGTGCGCCGCTTCGAGGGGCTCGACCCGCTGCAAATGCCGGCGGTCCTCGTCGCCAATCATGGCCCGTTTACGTGGGGCGATTCGGCGGCGACCGCGGTCAAGAATGCTGTTGTGTTGGAGGAGGTCGCCAGGATGGCTCAGGGGGCTTTGGGGATCAACCCGGCTCAGGAGGCCGTCTCGCAAGCGCTGCTGGATAAGCACTATTTGCGAAAACACGGAGAGAACGCCTATTACGGCCAAGCCTAGAGGAGAACCGAAATGAAGAAAGTGACATTTGGTGTCATCGTTGGTAACCGCGGGTTCTTCCCCGATGTGCTGGCGAGAGAGGGACGCAAGGATATTTTGCGCGTGCTCAAGGAGAACGGTTACGGTGCCGTGGCGCTGCCGACGACCGAGACCAAATACGGGGCCGTGGAGACCTTCGAAGAGGCGGCCAAATGTGCGGCGCTGTTTGCCTCGAAAGCCGACAAGATCGATGGCATCATCGTGACACTGCCCAACTTCGGCGATGAGAAGGGCGTGGCCGAGGCGATCAAGCGCAGCGGTCTCAACGTCCCGGTGTTGATCCAGGCGGAAGAGGACGAGGTCAGCAACATGGCGATGGGCCGCCGCCGCGATTCCTTTTGTGGCAAGATCAGTGTCTGCAACAATCTTCGCCAGGCCGGCGTGGCGTTTACCCTGACCGATTCACATACGGTCAAGGCGACGTCAGAGGAATTTAAGGAGGATTTGAATCGTTTCGCGGCGATCTGCCGCGTGGTGCGCGGTCTGCGCCACGTGCGCTTCGGCGCCATCGGCAGTCGTCCGGCGGCGTTTAACACGGTCCGCTACAGCGAGAAGATTCTGGAGTTTGCCGGCATCGCGGTCGAGCCGGTCGATCTTTACGAAATCCTGGGCAGAGTGGACCGACTGGCCGACAACGATCGCGGCGTCAAGACCAAGCTGAACAAGATCAAGAGCTATACCGACGTGACATCCATTCCGGACGAGGGGTTGCTGAAGATGGCCAAGTTCGGCTATGTCGTCGACAAGTGGGCCAAGGAGAACCAACTCGCCGGTACGGCGATCCAGTGCTGGACGGCGCTCGAGGAGTTCTTCGGCATCGTCCCCTGTACCCTGATGAGTATGTTGAGCGAGTCCCTGATGCCCAGCGCCTGCGAGGTGGATATCACCGGACTGCTGGGCATGTACATTCTCCAACTGGCGGGCGGCACGCCCAGTGCTTTGCTCGATTGGAATAATAACTTCGAAGGCGATCCGGATAAGTGCGTCCTGTTCCATTGCAGCAATCTGCCCAAGTCGTTCTTCAAGGACGACCGGATGGATTTCCAGGAGATCATCGCCGGTTCGGTGGGCAAGGAGAATACGTACGGCACGATCGTTGGACGCGTCAAACCCGCCCGCGCGACCTTCTGTCGCACGAGCACGGACGATGTGGAAGGACAGCTTCGCGCCTACGTCGGGGATGGCCAGTTCACCAACGACAAGCTGGAGACCTTCGGGGGCTACGGGGTCATGCACATCGACAATCTGCAACTCCTGCTCAACTACATTTGCCAGATGGGCTTCGAGCATCACGTGGCTGTCAACATGTCGGAGACCGCCGATGCGATTGCCGAGGCCCTGGGCAACTATATGGGGTGGGATGTGTACCGCCACGTTTGATCGGGGCGTTGCAGGGTTGTCGTTTCCGAACTGTCCGGCTGCGGCAGGAAGCCGGACGCCTGGGGTATGATGAAAGACCATGGCTGAGAGGACCCGTTCAACCAAGCCGGCCAAAGCCGGTGCTGAGAAGACGCCTTCGGTGCTGCTATTCATTGAGACGTCGCGCGAGTTCGGACGGGGTCTGCTTTACGGCATCGCCCGCTACTCGCGCCTGCACGGCCCCTGGCGCGTCTATCGCCGCTCGGCCGGCCTGGATTCGTCGCTGCCCGAATGGCGCGATTTGAAGATCGACGGGGCGATCGTGCGCGACGTCAACATGGCGAGCAATCTCGCCGGCTCGGGGCTGCCCCTGATCTTCGCGCAGCACAACCAGGAAAGTTACGCCCCGTTTCCCGCGATCATCACCGACAGTGCCGCCATCGGTGCGATGGCCGCCGAGCATTTTCTCGATCGTGGTTTCGAGCATTTTGCTTACTGCGGTCTCGACGAGTTCGTCTGGTCACGGTTGCGCGCCCACCACTTCGGTCAACGGTTGGAGCAGGCGGGCCTGCGGGCCGACGTCTATCGACAGCCCAAGGCCCGGGCCAAACGCGCCTGGAAGAGCGAGCAGAACCTGATTGCCGACTGGCTCCGTTCGCTGCCGAAACCGGTGGCACTACTGTGCTGTAACGATGATCGGGCCTTGCAGGTGATCGAAGCCTGCAAGCTGGCTGAACTGTACGTGCCCGACCAGGTGGCGGTGCTGGGGGTGGACAACGACGTTTTAATTTGCGATCTGGCCGATCCGCCGATCTCCAGCATTGCTTTGAACACGGAGATGGCCGGGCACGATGCCGCGCGCCTGCTGGACCAGTTGATCCACGGCGAAGAGATGGCCGGCCAGGAGATCCGCGTGCGGCCCACGCACATCGTGACGCGCATGTCGACGGATATGCTGGCCGTCAACGATCCTGAAGTGGCGGCCGCCGTGCGCTTCATCCGGCGCAATCCCAGTCGCATGATGCAGGTCAACGATGTCGTCGATGCGACGAACGTCTCCCGGCGCGTGTTGGAAAAGCGCTTCAAGGCCATTCTCCGGCGGTCCGTGTACCAGGAGATTCGCCGGATTCGTGTCAACTACATCATCGAACTGCTGGTGGGGACGGACATGAGCATCACCGAGATCGCCGTCAAGTCGGGTTTCGACGGAGTCGAACACATCTCGCGCTACTTCCGCAAGGAAACGGGCATCAGCCTGCGTGAATACCGCAAACGACGGGGCAGCAAGTAGATACAAGCTGGCGCCGGGTAGAAGAATCTATGAAGGAGCAGACATGACGCGGCAGGTTATAGTGATCTCGATGATGCTGGCCCTTCTGGCCGGAGGGTGTCAGGTGCTGGGCTCGAAGCCGGCGACCCAATGGACGCCCGCGCAGGCGAATGCGTGGTACGCCGAACAGCCCTGGCTGGTCGGATGCAACTTCGGTCCGAGCACGGCCATCAATCAATTGGAGATGTGGCAGGCCGAGACGTTCGACCCCGAGACGATCGACCGGGAGTTGGCTTGGGCCGAGCAGCTCGGCTTCAATAGTGTCCGTGTCTATCTGCACCATCTGTTGTGGGAGCAACACGCCCGCGGCTTCCTCCACCGTATCGAGAAGTTCCTCGACATCGCTGAACGGCACAACATTGGCGTGATGTTCGTTCTACTCGATGGGGTGTGGGACCCGTTTCCGCGCTTAGGTGAGCAACCCGACCCTACGCCGGGCGTCCACAATTCCGGCTGGGTCCAGAGCCCGGGCGTCAAGATCCTCCGCGACCCGGACCGGCACGACGAGTTGAAAGGCTATATCAAGGGCGTTGTTGGGCATTTCAACAGGGATTCCCGCATTCATGCGTGGGATATTTTCAACGAGCCGGACAATATCAATCGCCCGGCCTATGTGCACCATGAGCCGGAGAACAAGGCCGAGTTGTCTCTGATGCTGCTGAAGAAAGCCTTTGCCTGGGCCCGGGAGGCCGGACCGACACAGCCTATTACCGCCGCGGTCTGGGCGGGCGATTGGTCCGAAGGCAATCTGTCTCCGATTAACCGGTTCATGTTGGAGCAGTCGGACATCATCACCTTCCACTGCTATTCGGATCTGGCCCAGGCCAAGCTGCGGGTTGCGTCTCTGAAGCGTTACAATCGGCCTCTCATCTGTACCGAGTACATGGCTCGACCGGCCGGCAGCACGTTCAAGGGCATTCTGCCTTACTTCAAAGAGGAGCATGTCGGAGCCTACAATTGGGGCTTTGTGGCCGGCAAGACGCAGACCATCTATCCGTGGGATTCCTGGGAGAAGCGCTACGAATCCGAGCCTCCCGTCTGGTTCCATGACATCTTCCGCGCCGATGGCACCGCTTACGACCCGGAAGAAGTCAAGCTGATCAAGCAGCTCACTGGTCGAGGGCAATAGGGAAGACGAGCCGCTATTGTTCGGCGGTCTGCTCGATGGCATCGTCTAGGCCCGAGGCCAGGGTGGGCCATTCGAAGCGTTTCAGTCGCTCTCTGACGTTTGCCGCGTGGTCGTAGAGACAGACGCCCTGGTCCAGTAGTCGAGCCAGTTCAGCCAACTTTTCAGCCATCGCTTCAGCACTGCCGTCGTAGAAGAATGCGGCTGCTTCGCGATCGTGCGACAGGTCGAAGATCTCGGGATAGGCCAGGCGTTCGGGCAACAGGGGGTAGGCGCCCGCCAGCGTCGCCTCGATGGCACTGAGGCCGAAGAATTCATGTAGAGCGGTCGAGACGAAAACGTCGGCACGCTTCAGTGTTTCGACATACTCGGCGTGCTGCTTCTGAAAGCCCCAGGTGTCGATGCGGTCGGCGAATTCCTCACGCGCTCGGGCGAAGATCTCGGGGCTATCGCGAAACTGCTCGCCCATGACGCTGATACGGAAGGGCACGCCCCGCGCCTTGAGGAGGGTCAGGGCCGCGAAGAAATCTTCCGGGTTCTTGTCGTGTTCCCACCGCGCCGCCCAGGCGATGTGCAATGGGCCCGGAGCTCTTCCACCGCGCTCGGGCGGGGAGGCAACGCCCGGTGGTTGTACGGCGGTCTTGTTCCGAATGCGGGCCACCGCATCGGTCGGCTGATGATCGGGCATACGTCTGAGAAAGCCATCCAACGCTTCCAGGAAGGAGTCCCGATGATAGACGGAGTTGAACCACACGGCGTCGGCGGCCAGGGCCCCGGTCATGTTGGTCATGGCAAATTGATAGTCCCGCTCGCTCTCGACCCGCACCGGATAAGTCAACTGGTTCTCGTGAAAGTAGAACACGGTCGGTAGCGTAGCGATCGCGCTCTCGCTGAGTCCCCGAAACTCCGCCAGGTTCAGCATGTCCGAACAGAACAAGGCATCCCACCGCGCGCCCTGCGCGAGATGTTGTCTTGCCTCGTCGGCAAACGTCACGGCTGCGTGTCGCATCCGCCACTTCCATTTGTAGGGGGGCAGGTGCAGGAGCGTCCAGCGGTGCCGGCTGGCCTGGGACCATCCGTTGAGGAAGGCTCTGTGGCTGCCGCCGTAGTAGGGTTCCAGGGCTAGGATGTGCATGTCGGTCGCTCGGATGGGGCCGGGGATGGGGGTAGGGATTGTCTCAGCGGGATCAAAACGCGTTCCAGTCGTATTCGATTTCCAGCCTCAGTTTGTGCTGGGCCTCTTCCTTGGCCAGATGCAACAGGGTCTCGCGAAACTCCTTCTTCTGCGCGATGGACGCCAGATTCGTGTAGAGTCGAAACGCGGCTTTCTCCTGATTCATCGCGATCAACAGTAAATCGGCGTAGCTCATCTCCTTCGTCGGGACCGCATGGCCGGCATTTTCCGACATGGTGAAATCGACCAAGGCCTCCTCGTCGAAAGCAGCGTCGCCTGCCTTGATCGCCTCCAGTCGTATCCCATGCTGTAGCTCGTCGATTGCAAAGCCTTTGATCACGTCGCGCAACTTGGCATCGGCCACGAGCTGCGCCAGACCCATATAGAAATCGTGGGCTTCGTTCTCTCTCTCGATGGCAAAATCCAGGATATCGTTGACGGATCTGAACTTGGGCATCAGTAGCCTCGGCCTCTGCATAGTTCGTTGGCTTCACCGCTGGCGCCGCCTCGGTACGACTCCCAGTCTATCCGCATCGAGCCGGAATGCAAGCGCAGGGTGAACCCTGGATACGTTGGAGGAAGCGAACCAGGGGGACGATCGGCGCCGCAAGAAGGGCCCCGACGGACGTCTGCTCCATCAGGGCCCCTAAAGTCGAACGAAACGCTCTGTCGGCCGAGGCCGAAACAGGCTGTCTAATACCAATAGTGGACGTACCAGTTCTGGCCGGCGCTGCCGACCGTGTTGGGATGGTCGCATAGAATCAGACCGCACCCGGGGGGGCGCAGTTTCAGAGTCGTCTCGCGCACCTCATTCAGTTCCAGGCGAATCGCTTCCAGCGTTTCCTTTTCGGCTGCCTGCATTTCGCGCAGTTCCGCTCGGGTCTCTTCAAGCTCCCGGGCGAGTTCTGCGCAAGCACCGTCCGGTTGGGGCGGTGGACACGCCGGCCAGCGTTTCATGGGCGGAGCCGGGCGACCCGCGGGACGGCCCAGTTGCATCTCGATCCAGCGGATCTGCTCGCGCGTCTCCTCCAGCGCGCGGCGCAGTTCCATGGCCTCCCCGTCATCGTGTCCCAGCTCGTCCAGCGCTCGCTGCAAACGCTCGGCGCGATGGTGGAGCGCCCGGAGCTGGTCGCGCAGCGCCTCGGTCTGGCCCCGCACCTCGTCCAGCAAACGGCGTCGGCGCTCCTGCCGTTCGCGTTCGATGCGCGCTAATTCCTCTTCCACCGCTTTCATTCGCTCGTGGATGTTCTGGAGTTCCATGCGGATCTCATTCTGACGCCGCTCGGTCTGTGCCCGCAACTCCTCCATCTCCATCTCACGCCGATGCGCCTGCTCAGCCAGTTCCTCCCGCCGTCGCATCAGTTCGTCCATCTCTTCTCGAATGCCGCGCAACTCGTCGTCGATGTCACGCTGCCGATTGCCCATGTGCTGGTGCAATTCCTCCAACTCCATTTCGCGGTGACGCGCCTGTTCGGTCAGTTCCTCACGATGCCGGTTCAGGTCCTCAATGCGGGCGTCGGTCTCGGCCCGTACCCGCATGACAGGGCCGTCCCACCGGGGTTCTTCCTCAGCCGGACGATCCTTATTGGCCAGACGACGCTCGATCATGTCGATCTGGGCACGCAGGCGTCTGATTTCAGCCTCTGTATCCGGGTACACGGCCGGCCTGACAGGTCGGCGGCGTGGCATCCGTTGCATGGCCACCCAGTCGTGTTCTGGCCGATGGTACTGAACATAGGTGGCGGTCGGATCGGGCGGTTGGATGGCCCCGGGCGCCGACAGGGGATGCTGGGCCTGCGCGAAACCGCCGAAGGCCAACACCGCCAGGATGGCGACGGTCAAGGCCCACGGCACGCTCAGTGTGCGCGATGCGCATACATCATCTGTAGTTCCAGGAATGTGCTCTCTCATGACTCTCTCCTTTACTCCGTTCGTGGGCAGGGCCCCTCGTTAGCTCTCCGATGGCAAGTTCAACACCCTCTCTCACAAGGATCTTGCGGGCGGAAAGGCTTGGGGTGGTCAGGGGGGATAGGGCGGGGGCCGCGATCGTCCCGATCTCTCTGGCGTCTTCACATCCATGGCGCTCCTCCTGAGCTTTCCATGCCAAACCCCTCCTTGGGGCAACGATGGTCCAAGACCATCGTTCATGTTACCCGGGTCTCTCCCGGGCGTCTACCTCGGACACTACGTATTTTCTCCTCACCGGTGCGATTGACCCGAAAGGATGCAAAAACGGGCCCCACGCCTCCGCATGCCTGGGGCCCGCTGCAAATGTCTGTGGTGCATAGAGTTAATGCGAATCGGCGCTACAGCCGGGCGGCCGCTACCGCCTTCTCTTCGGTGACAAACCAGATTTCTGCCGGGCGTGTCTCGACCGTGAATGTCAGGTTTGTTGTCTTGGCCAGGTTGTCTAGAAGATCGTCGAGGTGCTCACGCTTGACGTCGGGCAGGTCGCCAATCCAGGCGAGGTCATTCGTCGCCACATACGGGATCACGGTGGCTGGTGCGGGGTCTGTCTCGTCGACGATCTTCATGGCGATGTCGCGTTCGAGCCATTCAAATATCTCTTGTAGCGAATCGGCCTGTTTGTGGTGTTCGTCCACCGTGCCATCCCACGACAGGTGGACGTGGTTGGGTTGCTTGCCGTTGGGATGGGATGTCAACCGGTACCGTCCTCGGGCCACGACGACTTCGCGTTGCGTGCGGCGCTTCTGGAAATGGATCGACCGGTTTGTTTCCGCCAGGATGATCTCTTCCAGAGCTGCCATCTGATCCTCCAAGGGAGCATTCTCGCGGACGACCCAGTCGCCACCACCGGGCAGACAAATGTCGAGCTCCTTCGGCAGGCTGAAGTCGTGCTTCGGTATCACCAGCATCAGGCGCAGGATGCTGCTGAGCCTTGATGGCCCTGAAAAACCGTAACGCGGCTTTTCCAGCTCTCCTCTCCAACCCCATCTGAATTGAACGCCACGTCCGACCGACGGTTCCTGTAGAAGGCACTCCTGGCGTCCGAGGACGAACGGAGCCTTGACGAGCTTGAGGACCTCACCGTCATTGAGGCGATAGAGTTCGAGGAAGGCCTCTCTCAGGTCACGATCCGGCGCGCGGGAGATGGCTGTGGCGTCTCCAGGCGTTGTCCGGTGCAGGGTGATTTCGCCCAGGTCGATGATATCTGCGTTTTTGTCCGATGCGTCGACCGTGACGGACTTGCTCTGGTACCCATCCGCTTCAATCGTCAGTCGATAGTGCGGTCCAAACGGAATCGGTGAGAACAACTCGACCCGGGGGATTCCCACCATGGTCGTATCGATAGGCGCCTGGCACTTGAACTCGGTAAACAGAGACAGTGTGGCCGTGTATCTCGGTATGCGCTGTCCGTCCGGGTCGACGACCGTGGCTTGCAGAGTGAAAGCCGGCTCCAGGCGAATGGTCACCGGTGCCGTCGGATCTGTGATTGTCACAAACGCCGCTTGGTTCCTATAACCGAAGGCGATAGCCACGAGATGCAAAGGCTGACCTGCCTCAAACCACGCGGGTGACCAGGGCAGTTCAAAGTGGCCGTCTGCATAGCGCACCTCGGCGTCGCAAAGCGTCATGGGCAGGGAGAAAACGCAGACGTTGCTGGTTGGCTTGCCGTCGCAGTCCAGGACGGTGCCTTTGATGGTTGCGGCCGGTGCGAGTTGTTCGATGACGGCGCCGTGGGCGAGTTGGGCCCGGATTGTGCCGTTCGATTGAGTGGGTCTCGCTTGGGCGAAGGCGAGGGTGACGGTCAGGCAGGCGACCACGCCGATGGCGGCCAGGGTCCAGTGGACGCCACTGTAGGGGCTGGCGCATCGGTCGGCGAGAATGCGGCGGACACGGGTGGCCAGGCTTCTCCTGCTGGTGACCACAGCGGGGATCAGGGCGGCGCGGCCCTGCGGCGTCAGGCCCAGCAGGGTGCGGGCGTAACGCGTCCCGACTTGGCCCGACGCCATGACCCAGTCGTCGCAGGCTTCCTCGCTCAGACGGACCAGCCGCCGCTGGGCGAGCCAGCTCAGCGGGTTCCAAGGCAGCACGCAGACCATCAGTTCGGCCCACAGGCCGCTGAGATGGTCTCGCCTTTTCCAGTGCGCCAGTTCGTGACAGACGACGCTATCCCAGTCGATGTGCTCGCCTGCTTGGGCCGGGATCAGGAGAATCGGCTTCGCCCCCCAGCACCAGATCACCGGGCTATGGGTCTCGGCGCTGCGCCGGAGTTGAATGTCGCATGTAAGATCCAGTTTGGCCTTGGCCCTCTCAATCGGTCCGGCGAGCATCGGCAGCTCATGGGGGACAGACCGCCGGGCCAGACGGTAGCCCAGCAGAAACCGTAGGGCCAGGCGCACGAGCAGGGCAGTACCGAGAACGATCCAGAGGGGAAGGATAAGCGATTTCCACGCGATGGATGGCACGGAGGTTGTGTGTGTGTCGGTCGGTCTTTCCATCAGGGTCGTTGTGGCACCCTGCGTTCTCGGTTCTGTCGCCCGCTCGAGAGTCGGCAGGTTTTCCGCTGTAGGAATGGGACGCTTTTCGACTTCGACCGCTTCCGGCCGTGCTCGGAGCAGCCCCCATTGGTGTTGTTTGACGAGATGACTCAGGCCGGGGACGACGAGTGCCGCGATCGACGCCATCAAAAGAAGCTGATGCGCGCGGACGGCGCGGGAGCGCCATGAAAGGCTTGCTCCCAAGCCCACGGCCAACATAGTCGTGCTCTGCCACACGGCGGGCCAGAGCCATCGGTGTTCTACCAGAATCTCGCTGATCATGGTTTTCCCTCCGCCTGTTCTTTCTCTTTCTTCTCGATCATCCTCCGCAACTCGCTCAGCTCTTCGCTGGTGAGGTTGCCCTCCTGGATCAGGTGCTGGAACATGGCCAGAGCGTCGCCTTTGAAGAGGCGCCGGGCGAGCCGACGGACTGAGCCGGCGCCTGCCTGCTGGCGGCTCTGGGTCGCGAAGTAGACATAGCTCTTGCCTTCGGCGCGGTGGTCCAGCCAGCCGGCTTTTTCCAGCTTCTGCATGGCCGAGAGGACCGTGGTGTAGGCGAGTTGCTTCGTGCGGTTCAGACGCTCTCGGACCTGGTGTACACTGGCCTCGCCCAGGTCCCAGACGGTCTCGAGCACCGACCGCTGAAGATCGCCCAAATCGTCCAATGGTTTGCGTTTCATGACAAGGCCTCCTCCTGCACAGAGCTCTGACTCCTTTTCTACTCCAATACAAAGTACTCCGCTGCGTAGTAGATGTCAAATGAAAAAATGAGGATTTCGGCGAAAACTCCGACCGGCGGGGGTATGGCAGCGAATCTCCTCTTGAAGATCGGTGCCGCGCGGTCGGAAGGGCGTCGAGAAAGCGTGTTGACGCGGTTCGAGGGGTGGCGTATCTTAGGGTTGGCTAAAGATGCGCGATCAGGACACACAACTCAGTGCCAGTCTGGAGGACTATCTGGAGGCGATCTTCTGGATTGTCTCGAAGAAGAACGTGGCCCGGGCCAAGGAGATTGCCGCGGCGCTGGGCGTTCGCGCCGCTTCCGTGACGGGGGCACTGCGTGTTCTGGCCGAACGCAAGCTGATTCACTACGCGCCGTATGAGGTGATCACGCTGACCTCCGAGGGGCATGAAGAGGCTCAGAAGATCATCCAGAAGCACGAGGTTCTCAAGGGTTTCTTCACCAACCTGCTCGGTATCGACGAGGATCTCGCGGAGGAAGGGGCCTGTCGCCTGGAGCATGGCCTGCCCGAGCCGATCATGGAGCGGTTGCTGGCTTTCACCGAGTTCGTCCAGGTGTGCCCGCGCTGCGGCCCGGATTGGCGCCAGCAGTTCGTCGAGAAGTGCACGTCGCGTTCGGTCCTGCCGTGCCCGGAATGTGTGGACAGTTGCGTCGATCGCTTCCAGAAAGGCGAATCTCCCCTTCAGATCGCCAGCGTGCGACCGCTGACCGATATCCGGCCGGGCGGCAAATGTATTGTCAAGAGCATCAAGAATCGCCGCACGGTGGCCAAGCGGCTCGTCGAGATGGGGGTCCGACGCGGCACCATCATTGAGGTCAAGCGAGTCGCTCCTCTGGGAGACCCCATCGCGATCAAGGTACGCGGCTATCATCTCTCCCTGCATCGCCAAGAAGCGAAGAGCATCGACGTCGTCCCGGCCTAGCCCGCCCCCGCCCTCCACGCCATCCGTGCTATTTCGCGAACTTCCCGAAATAGTCGAGGCAGGTGTTGCGCCACGCGGTGGCGTCCTTGAGATGGGTCTCCAACCTGGCGCGGACGTGCGAGAATATCTCGGGATCGATCCGGCCTTCCAGCATCTGCCACGTCCGGCCCATCTGTTCGACGTCGGCGATGCCGAGATCGTAGCGGTGCTGCATCTCCTCCCAGAGCGTACGACCCGAAGCCATCTCGTGGGTCCAGGGCACGTGATGGAACCAGAGCAGATACTTCTCGGGGCATGTCTCCAGGTTGTCGAAGCGCTCGCGCACGGGGGAGAAGTACTGGCTGGTGGCATTGCTGCCGGTGGAACTGCGATCGAAGCCGACGCCGTTGCTGTCGGCGCGGTGGTAGTAGACGCTGGTCCAGTCCTGGCGCGGGGCGCGGGCGTAGCTGGGCTGCGGGCCGTAGTGGAAGCCGGCCTGCATGATGTGGTGCAGCCCCAGCGGCGTCATATAGTTGATGCACGCTTCCCACGAGCCCAGCATCATCGACCGAACGGTCTGCACCACCTGCGTGTCGCGGCTGAGGGTCATGCGAATCCACTCGTCGGCGATGGTCTCGGCTGATAGCTGGTGGTCCCACGCCAGGCGGCCGAAGGCATACCAGTTGGCCTGGCCGAAGAGGTGGCCGCACCAGTTTCTGTCGGAGCCCGTGTTGGCGACGCCGGCGATGCCGGTCATGGGGTAATCGTGCAGCGAGCCATCGATCACCTTGGCCACGGGCGAGCCGGGGCCTTGTGCATGCGTGTCGAAGTCGAGGTACTCTTTCCACATCGGCGCCAGGTAGACCAGGTGTTTGGAGTGGCCCAGGTATTCCTGCGTGATCTGGAGTTCCATCATCAAAGGTGTCTTGGGCAGCGCGCCGAAGAGCGGGTGCACGGGCTCGCGCGGCTGGAAATCGATCGGCCCGTTCTTGGCCTGCACGAACACGTTCGAGGCGAAGACGCCGTCCAGAGGGACGAATTCCTTGTAGGCCCGCTTGGCCCGGTCGGGATCGGTCTCGGCGTCGTAGACGAAGGCCCGCCACATGACGATACCGCCGTAGGGCTCCAGCGCTTCAGCCAGCATGTTGGCCCCGTCGGCGTGGTGACGCCCGTAATCCTGCGGTCCGGGCATCCCTTCGGAGTTGGCCTTGACGAGGAAGCCGCCAAAGTCGGGGATCACATCGTAGATCTCCTTGGCCTTGTCTTTCCACCACTGCCTGACCGCGGGATCGAGCGGGTCGGCCGTGGCCAGATCGCCGATGCCGCCGCGTCGACTGCCGGCCTGTGACGCAGGACGCAAGGGCGATGAAAAACGGATCGAGAGAAACAGCTTGATGCCGTAGGGACGAAAGACGTCGGCCAGGGCTCGCAATTTCTCGATATACTCAGCCTGAAGCAGGATCGGGTTGGCGTTGACGTTGTTGACGACGGTGCCGTTGATACCCAGCGAGGCGTTGGCCCGGGCGTAGTCTACATAGCGCGGATCGATTTGGCCCGGCAGTTGGTCCCACTGCCAGAGAGACTGGCCGGCGTAACCGCGCTCGATGGAGCCGTCCATGTTGTCCCAATGATTGAGCAGGCGGTATTCAATGCGGGGTCGTGACGTTACGTCCAGTTCCTCCAGCGGCGCATCGGTCTGGATGAGGCGCAGGAGGGCGAATGTGCCGTAAAGGAGGCCTGCCTCGGTATTGGCCGTAATGACTGTGACGGGCTGGTTGTTGATTGCGCTCGATCGAATCAGAAAGCCTTCACGGCCCAGTCGTTTTATCTCGGTATCCCAGCCGAATGATCCGACCGTGGGGGACGTGCGAAGCGTACCGATCAGGATGGTTCCTGTCTCGGAGAGAGTCTCGTTCAAGAGTAGATCGATCCCGAGCAATCCATCCAGGCCTCGCTTGAGTTCTTCACGGATGATACTTACGGTTGTGGAATGGCCAGGGACCACGGCGGCTGAGAAGCTCTCTCGGCCGGTCTGTAAACGGGCTGGGTCGGTGAGCCGGTCGTACTTCAGCCAGAGACGGTAGCCGTCGTCGCCGGAAGCCGTCGGGCCGGCAGAGGCCAGAAACATTGTGACACAGAGCAAGGTATGCGATACACGTTTGCAGTTCATCGATATCCCCTTACTGCGAGCCGGCTAAAGCTTGGTGCTCATTTCCTCAGCGTACGCAAACGATCCGCAACGAGGCTAGTGGGAGGCAGGGGAGGTGTCAATCGAAATGTCGGCGTCGCCGCGTCTCATACGGAGACCCCCTGACGGCCAAAAAAGAAAATGGGCTCTGAACCGGTTGGCCCAGAGCCCGTCATGAATCTTGTGTGCCGGTCGGGTGGCTATTCGGCTTCTTCCGCTTTCTTGTGCGCGGCTACGATCTGCTGCTGCACGTTCGGCGGGACCGGTTCGTAATGGCTCAAGGCCATGGAATAGCTACCTCGGCCGCCGGTGACGCTCTTGAGTTGGCCGGTGTACTGGGTCACCTCCGCCAGGGGCACCTGGGCCTTGATAACGATGAAATTACCCGGGAGCATTTCCTGCCCGATCACGCGGCCACGCTTGGACGACAAATCGCCCGTGATGTCGCCGACGTTGTCAGCCGGGATCGTCACTTCCATATCGACGATCGGTTCGAGCAGAGCGGGCTTGGCCTTCTGAATGGCATCAATGAAGGCCCCTTTGCCGGCGGCGCGGAAGGCCACTTCCTTCGAGTCGACGGGATGGTGCTTGCCGTCGTAAACCGAGACCTTGACATCCTGGAGCGGATAGCCGGCGACGACGCCGGACTGCATCACGTCGTTGACGCCCTTGACAATCGCCGGCTCGTACTGGCCTGGAATGGTCCCGCCGTAGATGTCCCAACTGAATTGCATGGGTGGGTCGCTGTCCCGCTCGGCCGGCTCGACGCGGAGATAGACTTCCCCGAATTGCCCCGCGCCACCGGTCTGTTTCTTGTGACGGTAGTGACCTTCGGATTTGCCCGTGATGGTTTCGCGATAGGGAATCTTGGGCTCTTTCGTATTGACCGACAGCTTGAACCGCTTCTCCATCTTCTCGAGCATGATGCGCAGGTGCAACTCGCCGAGACCGTTGGCGACGAGTTCCTTGGTTTGCGCATCCCGGCTGATCCGGAAGCAGAGGTCTTCTTCGCAGAGCTTCTCCAGGGCGCCACCGATTTTCTGTTCGTCACCCCGCGAGGCGGGCTCCAGGGCCAGCGAGAACATCGGAGCCGGCACGGGGGGCATGGTGAACTTGCCCACGGCATGACCATCGTGGATGAGGTCACCGACTTTCAACTCGTCGACTTTGGCGAGGGTGACGACGTCGCCGGCTACGCCGGCGGGAACCTCGGTATATTCTCCGCCCTGCGATCTGAGAATGTGACCCGGTCGCAGGCCCTTCTTCTCATCGTTGTACATCAGGTTCGTATCGGACTTGAGCGTGCCGCTGAAGACACGAATTGTCGAGTACTTCATGTTGGATTTCGGGTCGAAGGCGACGCGGAACACCAGGCCGGCCAGCGGGCCATTGCTGTCGGCTTTGATCTCGGTGCTGTTTTCCCCGTCGATGAGTTGGGCCGGCGCGGCTTCGGCCGGCGACGGCGTACATTTGGCGATCAGGTCCAGCAACTCCGTGACGCCCACCTCTTGCCGGGCCTCAGTGAAGACGATAGGCATCAGCGTGCCCGACTGAAGGGCTTTGACGAATACACCAGCCACCTCATCGGCCGAGACCTCCTCGCCGCCCAGGTATCGCTCCATCAGGGCATCGTCGGCTTCGATCACGCTTTCGATCAGATCGGTATGCGCCTGGCCCACATCCATCAAAGGCGAATCGCCACTGTCGTTGGCAATACAGTCGATGATGGAGGCCTTGTCCGCACTGGGCAGATTGGCGCAGCGGCATTGGGCACCGAAGGTGTCCTGGATTGTCTTGAGCAACTCGGCCATGTCGACGTTGTCGGCAGCCATCTTATTGACCACGATGATGATCGGCTTATTGGCGTCACGGGCCAGTTGGAACATCTTGCGGGTATTGGTCTCGATGCCGGCCGAAGCACTGATGACGAGGATGCCGGTCTCGGCGGCCGGAATGGAGGTAATGGCCGGTCCGGTGAAGTCAGGATAGCCGGGCGTATCGATCAGGTTGATCAGCTTGCCGCCGTGTTCGACATGAATGATAGCCGACAAGATCGAGTGCTGATGCTCCTTCTCTTCGTCGTAGTAGTCGCATATACTGGTCTTGTCGTCCACGCTCCCCAACCGACTGGCCGCACCGGTCTTATGGAGTATCGCTTCGGCCAACGACGTCTTGCCGCTGCCGCCATGTCCCAAGAGGACCACGTTCCGAATGTCGCCCGTTGCTGTCACGTTACAACCTCCAAAAAGGTTTCGGCCGCTTTGTCTTCCTGCCTCCAAAACGTTGTATGTTAAGGACTTGTAAGGCGGTTCTCAAGTGCTTTTTCGCCAAATTACCGAGTTCCACCCGTTTTGGGGCCGAAACCGGCGTTCGGTCGCACGCGAGCTTCGGAGGGAGGACTGTCAGCAGCGCAGGGTGAATTGGTGCAGCTTCTCGTAGAGCGGTGCCAACAGGGGGGTAACGACGCAGCCTTTGCAACTCCAGTGGAAGAGGATCTCCTGCTTGTGCGTCGGAAACTCGCTCGGGGCGTAGGGGTGCCTGATGTACTGGGCGACGCAGCAGGGAGGATAGCCGAACAGAAATCCCTCGACCCGGACTGTCTCGGCGGATTTGTCGACTGCAAGACCTTCGAAATGCTCGGCGTAGACCTCGAGATAAGCCGGCGTTCTGCCGAAGAGGGTCTCGGTGAATTTCTTGCCCGATCGTACCCTGCGGCCGACGGTGCGTGTCTGAAGGCCGAGTTCGTGCAGGGCGTCGGTTTCCGTCCGGTTCAAGGCCTTCTCCCATCGGCTCACAGGCTTGAGTCCCGTCTGCGTGAGCAATGCCAGATAGCCCAGCTCAAAGTCCACGGTCTTGAGATGCTGCAAAGCCGTTAGCTCGGCAGCGTTCAACTGGATTTGCATACCGTCCTGGTCGATAGGGTCACTCATCCGTCTGTTGGCTCGATCTAATCGAGCCATCGTTCCGCAAATTCAGTGAAGTCCGCGCCGTCGACCTTGCAGTCCCGGTTGAGATCGGCCGGTTTATAGGGTATTCCCAGGTCGCCACATGTCGCCGGCAATCCGAGAATCTCCAACAAGGCCGCGACGTCCATCCGTCCGGCACCGTGGAGCGATCCCATATAACTGAACGCGCCATGTTCCATGAAATGACGAGCGATTTCGGAGACGTCCATCGAGGTCCCGGCTTCGGTGTTAACGATTTGCCAGTAGCCCATGTTCACGGATTCGCCACAGATTTCACACCATTCCAGCCCGCGCATCATGTAGGAAATCTTATAGATGCCTTTGGCCTCCTCATGGGTTGGGTCGACGATAGGCAGGTTGTCGATGGCTTCGGCGCACCGCCGGGCCAGTTGGATGCCATCGGGTACGAGATCGTCGTCCTGATCGGCATCGTACAGATTCAATCCGGCCGCTAGTTCCTCACCGTCGGCCAACAGGTCGCCATCCAGATCGTTGGCGTCGGGAGCGATCTGGCCGGTGGGGTCAATGGTGTACTCCAGCGGCACGTGGTGGTCGTCCGCCGCCTCCGGATATCGAACTTCGAGAATGCGAGCCAGTTTGGCAATGTCGGCGCGTCCCTTATTGATTTCGCCCGCGTAACTGAGACTGCCATGTTCCATGTAATGCGCGGCGATGATGGGAACCTCGATCTGAAGCCCCAATCGGGGGTTGACGACACGCAACAGCCCCATGTTGAAGACTTCGCCGCAGACGTCGCACGCCTCCTGTCCGAAGACAAGGAGTTCCTCCTTGTAGGTCTGGTCAGGGCTCGTGACTTCCGTGTTCAGCGGTAGCGCTGTGATGGCTTGAGCACAGCGTGCCGCCAACTCGGCTCCATCTGCCAGGCCGCTGCGGTTTTGGTCGGCCTCATACGGGAGATAGCCCAGTGCGGTTTCCTCGCGGTCGTTCAGCAAATCGGTGTCGGCATCGTCACTCACGACAACCTGATGTTTGTCGGAGGCCGATACCATGGGCGGATCGGCCCAACCCGTCTGGGCGGCCAGTGACAGGGCGGCTGCCGCCCCCGCGGTCAGGAAATGCCGTCGGAAACGTCGATTGGCGTGGGCGTGTCTTTGCTTCGCTCTTCTGAGTCTTCTCATGTTGGTTCTCCCACCACACCATCCCCAATGGATCTCTCGGTTACCACGAATTATACCACATTGGCTGGACCCAATCCATAAACTGTGGGGCCGCCTCCAATCGGCCGGGCGGGGGTCGGGCGACGGGACATTGGGATGAGAAAGCCTTCGGCGCATAAAAAGTCGGCGCGCCTGGGAAATTTTCTGCCGCGCTGTCGACTTATGGCACGTTTGATTTTATTGGACAGTCAACACGGCTGTTCCAGGGCGGCTTACGGGCCCCCTTTATGTTGTGGTGTTATTAGGCGGTGGCCCCTCATGTTGTACGTTTCGTTATGGGGCTTTGTGGCCCCGCGGCGGGCGCCGGCTAAAGAATAGGTTCGGGTCCTGCCGATAAGCCACAAGTCTTTCCGGCAGAGTTCATTGAGCTATTTTAGGATGCAAAAAGATGGATAAGAAGGAACTGATCGACCGCATCTGTCAGATCAACACGAGCGCCAAGACCGAGTTCCTGGCCAAGTTCTCCGAAGAGGATCTGGCGGCCTACCTCGACCATCTGTTGGAACTGGATCTGGAGGAATTGGCGGTTTGCAGTTGAGCGATCCGTACTCGCTTTCGTCCCCTTTGCCGTGCGCGGTCGCAACGGCAAAGGGTCGCGACGTGTTGTGACATTCACCGCGACGATGCCTGGCACCATTTCTTGAAATGCTGACGGCCGCGACGGTTTCCTTTCCCCCTGACTGCTCCCGTTCGATGTCTCGCCTGTCTCCTTTTCGGGCCTAGTTTTCCTCCAGGGCTCCGCCCGTCAAGGCTTGGCCCACCGGGCTCAACCCGCTGCCCTGGCGCTGCTCCTGGCGTGATGAGGACGAGTCACGTCGTCGACGCGGCGGTGCATTGGAGGCGTCCGATGCCGGAGCGTCGCCGCTCTGCGGAGCGCCTTCACCAAAACGCACGCTTGGGGGAATATCCTCACCTGAAACGGGCCGGGAAACCTTCTCCAGGTTGTTGCCTTTGAAGCCGATCAGGGCGGGGGTCAGACCGGCGGGGACATAGAATGCGAAATCGATGTCACGAGTGCTACCTTCTACCTGCCCGCTCTGAATGGTGATCACGTCACTGAGTGACTTCTTCTCCAGACGACCGGCGGAGCCGATGTAGCCGATCGGGTATGCGGTCTGCCCACTGCCGGCGAGCGGTTCCTCTCCACCACTCTTGGGGACACAGACCAGACGCAACTGCGAGAGTGAGAACTTCCCGGCATCCTTCAAGGCGCTCTTCTTGATACCGACACGGACCAGCATGAGTGTTTCGCCTGGCCGAGCCGGGAGGTTTTGCCCTTCGCTGTCGCGCAGCGTCGCAGGGGCTTCCCAAACACCGGCTTTGGTCGGGATGCTCAGCGCTGGTGTACTCGTTCGCAGCGGAACATCCTGGCCGACCTTGTGGCGATTCAAATAGAGTTGATTCAGGAAGTCGGCGTGGAGCACGGCGAAGCTCCGCGGGCTGCCCAAGCTCGCAAAGCTGCCCTTGCTGACAATGCCGAATAATCCGGAAACGAAACCGTCCGGGCTGAACATGGCCTTGTTCGGCTTGGAGACATCCGGGTTCCGCTCATCGAATCGCGTGTAGGGGTATTTGCCGGGCAGAGGGGACAGGGCCAAAGCCGTCAGCAGATATCCCGTGATGACGTAGCCCAGAACGACGCCGGTGGCAATGCGACCGATGCGTTCAGCCAACAGGCCCATATCTATCTTCCCCTTGGCCAGTTGCATGGTGACGGTCTGTAGGATCGCCAGCAACAGAATGAACAGCAGCAGGAAGCAGATCATCTGAGACCAGGCGGCAATCGCTGCGGCGTACTTGGTCAACAATCCGGCCAGTGTCTCGTAGAAAGCGAAGGCGATGAGGCCCGCGATCAGGGCATTGAAGATCAGCGTGATCCCCTGCACCAACGTCCCTTTGAGATACAGAGCTACCGCACAACCGGCGATGATGACAAGCATGACTAGGCTAACCATTATGCGTTCTCCATTTCTTTCAACCGATGCCGATCTTTCCCCTGAGGCATCGCAAAGTCGTCACTAGGATGCGGCGTTGTTTTGCTTTTTGCCCGACGAGAGGACCCGAAGCACTTCATTGATCGCGGTCTTGCCGGCAATCACTTTTCTCAGGGCTTGCTCCTGAAGGTACAGCATTTTGGCTCGTCTAAAGTGCATGCCCAGTTCCGGCAGTTGCTTCACTTGACGCAGGGCCTTGCGCAACTCCTCGGTGAGCACCACCATTTCAAACACGCCGGTTCGGCCGACGAAGCCGGTTCCCTGGCAGGCGTCGCACACGGACGGCTTGCCGCGCTTATCGTAGACCTCCTTGCCGGGGCGGTAGAGAACTTTGGCCTTCTCGGCAGGGAGGTTGAACTTCTTCAGCAGTTCTTTGTTGGGAGCGTATCCCTGCTTGCATTCGTCGCACAACATTCGCATCATGCGCTGATTGCTGATTCCGACGAGGGTCTCGGCGATCAGTTTTTTATCGCCCACCATCTTGATCCATTTGCCCATCGCCTGGAGCACGCTGTCCGCCTGGATGACGACGTAGACGATCTTGCCGTCATTGGCCGCGGCGCTGGCGACCTTGGCGGTGTCACTGTCTTCGCACTCACCCACACCGATGACATCCGATCCCATGCGGACGATGGACTGCAACTTCTGTGCGTAGCTGCTAGTTCCGGTATCGGTGGGTGTGAACGTGTTCTGGGTTATGTTGAGTAGTTCCGTGGCCGGTTGTTTCTCCAGCGTGTTGATGTTGTTCAGGAAGGCATCATGGTTGCGAATCAGTGCATAGAAGGTC
>Ga0272443_10002628_pt1 | contig 22609 bp, 16 predicted proteins | sample SSMAcet12_FD_193581 | JGI IMG/M metagenome (GOLD analysis project Ga0272443, IMG submission 193581) | Marine sediment archaeal communities from Little Sippewissett salt marsh, Falmouth, MA, United States - SSM-Acet-12 | ecosystem: Environmental > Aquatic > Marine > Wetlands > Sediment ...
TGTGCTGCAGTTCACTATTGCGCACGTAATGCCAGTGCAGGAGGGTCTTGGTTGGATCGTATGCCCGGTGGGAAGCGTCCCGGAGCATGCGGCGGATCAAGCGGATATCCGTCCAGCGCACATAATGTCCGTCCGGGTCCTTGAGCTGCAGGAGCGGCTCAATATACAGGCTGAATTTCTTCTCAGGGGAGATATCCCTGGTCATGTTCGGATAAAGTCCGTGCAGACTGTCGATCAAGATCACTTCATTGCTTGCCAGTTTCATGGGTGTTTGGTTGAGATGACGTGTGCCTGTCTTGAAGTCGTAGAAGGGAATCTTCACCTGCTCGCCTTCAAACAGGCGTGAGAGGTGCTCATTGATGAGTTCGAGATCCAGTGCCTGGGGAGTCTCGAAGTCGTAATCTCCGAATTCGTCCTTGGGGTGTTCCTCCAGGTCGAAGAAATAATTATCCACGTTCAGCGTGACCAGCTTCATGTTATGCCGGGCAAGACGTTCTCCCAGCTTAATGGTTGTGGTGGTCTTCCCGGAAGAGGATGGGCCGGCGATGATTACCATACGCAGTTCACCTTTACGCTCTGTGACCAGCCGGGCGGCATTTTCCACATCTTCGTTGTAAAAGGCTTCTGAAGCTGCAACGATCTCGGGAAGTTCGCCGTTCTGGATGCGTTCATTGAGGTGTTCAACCGTATGTAAGTTGTGGTCCACAGCCCAGTCCAGAACACGCCACACCTTTGGCCAGGGGATATTTGAGGAAGGACGGGCGCTGCGTTCGGCTCGCTGCTCACGCAGCCGTGCCCGCTCAGCCCGGTATAAGATGTATGCTTTGGCAACCTGGTCATGACCATTTTTGATCAGTGTCTCTTCAACAACATCCTGGATTTGTTCAACGGTGGGATTTTCACCTTCGGGGGTTCGTTCTTCTAGGATACTTATCACTTTCTCGGTCAGTTTTTCCGCGGTTTGCTTGTCCCTCCCGCCCACGGCGACCGCTGCCCGGTAGATGGCATTCGTGATCCTCTGGGGGGTGAAATCGACAACTGCCCCGTCTCGTTTGATGACGGATTTGATCTTGGACATATCGTCTCCTTTTGGTAAACCTTAAGAAAGAACGGGCTCCAAACTTAATTATATCGAAGGTTACCAAATTGACAACCCAATGGGATTTTTGTTATCCAGCTAAGAGATGTTGCCGGCCTGCTCCTGATGCCACCTACCCGTCTCACGATCATCCATTGGAATGAAGCCTGCAAGCTGATTGAACGGATTAGGCAGGCGCAGCTGTTAAGTTGACTTGGTATCCCGCAGTGTGATAAGCTCAAAGTGATGATTCAAAATTCACGCAATATGTGCAGGGCGACGATTATTATTGATAGGAAGAAATATTTACTATAACAGCTGGAGGGTGACATGCGGAAGAAAATAAGCGTTATTTTCGCAGGATTAGCATTATTGGTGGCGATCATATCTTGCCGACCTCCCTGGGAAGAGGGGATCACGCCTGTGGGTGTTACGGTGACGTCAGTCATAGAGGAAACGTCCGAGACCGAAACAGCCGTCGTGACGGACCTTGAAACCGAGACTGAAACCCCGATAGAAACTGAAGAAAGCGCCGAGACTGAAGAGCCGGAAATAACTGATACCGAAGAAACGCCGATCAGCTTATCCCCCGTCGCCGGCCCCGAGTTTTCTGGAATCACCATGTTCACGACTATAAAAGGTTGGGCAGTCACACAGGACAGGAACATGCTGCTCACCACTGTGGACGGCGGGGAAACCTGGCTGGATGCCACACCGGATGATCTCTCCACTTTACCTGACGGGTATACGACCTTGAGTATTCGTCCCTTCTTCCTGGACGAGTATGCAGCCTGGTTCACACCCAACAGCGCCAATGGCAGCATGCTTTACCACACGCAGGACAGTGGGGTGACCTGGACGGTGACTCCCCTGCCTTTCATCAACGCCCGCTATTACTTCCTGGACTTGAGTACAGGCTATGCCCTGGTTGATCTGGGGGCGGGGGCGGGGTCGCATTATGTGGCCCTTTTCCTTACGATGGATGGGGGTGCGACTTGGACGGAGGTGTTTGCACATGAGCCCGGCGAATCAAAATGTCTGCCTGAGAGCGGCACAAAGGGTGCGATGACTTTCCTGAACACAAACACCGGATGGATCGGCGGCAATATCCCGATGACCGACTACTTCCATTTGTATATGACATCGGATGGCGGAGCGACCTGGTCGCAGGTGACAGATATCTCCCTGCCGGTGACCTATACGGATGTATTCCTGGATGTCTGGTCTCCGTTCTTCATGAATGATGATGTGGGATACCTGCCCGTGAATGCGTTAACGACGGATACGACGTTTTATTTGCTGATCTACCGCACCAGCGACAGCGGACAGACTTGGACCTACCAAAACGCCGTCCAGGATGGAAACGCGGTGGACTTCTTCAGCATTGATGGCGGGTGGATGGCAGCGGGAACAGGGCTGCTGCGCACGACAGATGGCGGGGCGAACTGGACACCGATGCCTGCTGGTGGGATAGGCGCCGGTGAGGTGATCCTGGATGTGGATTTCGTGGATGGACAGCACGGCTGGGTGGTCACCACGCCGAATGAGAGTACGTATACGCCGCTGATCTTTTACCGCACCACAGATGGCGGGACGACCTGGACTCAGCTTCTGCCGTGATGGCCCTGTTCTCTATTCAGGCTTATTTGTTGTTATCCTGAAATTTGTGTAAGTAATAGAACAGACAAGATATATAATAAGCCTTCTCCTTGAGGAGAAGGTGGCACGAAGTGCCGGATGAGGTGGTCTTTTATTTTTCTACACCTCATCAGTCTGCTGCGCAGCCAGCTTCCCCTTGAAGCAGAGCGGAACGCCATCTGGGTGCGAGGGGAAGCCTTAACAAGAAAGGTAATAACCTGATGAACACATCAGGTTTAATGAAGTAATCATTTGGTTACTTCAGTGATTCTAATTATTGAATCATTCTTATACAAAACTCTGGTTAGTTATGAAGCGAATTCTAACAAGCGCGGTCCTTATTTTGATGGTATCTGCTTGCATGCCTGTTTTCCAGGAGCCAACCGCTCAGGTTATTTCCCCATCGGTGACGAACATTCCTGTTAATACGGATACACCCACATCAACCCAGACGCTTATACCCACCTCGACGGTCACGCCGACGGCCACACCCCTGCCGGGGTTCAGCTTTGTGGTTACCAGCGACATATCCTATACCGGGGGGAAGGAATACATCGATTATCCCAACTTCTTTGCCGCCCTGCTGGGGTACGTGAAAGCGGTTGATGCAGGGGCGTTCATGGTCAGCCCGGGCGATCTGCTCCCCATTGAAGAAACGCACTGGACGATCTCCCAGGTGCTGGGCAAGGATTACCTGTGGTTCCCACTGCCCGGCAACCATGACTTTGACTACCTGGCGGATATCCGCTACCTCCAGGATTATGATTACGACTCCAACGGCGAGGTGGAACCCAACATCGTCAATTGGGGGCCTGACTCTTGCCCGCACACAACCTACAGCTTTGACTACCAGAATGCCCATTTCGTGGCGTTGAACGTCTATTGCAATGAAGAGTCACCCTGGGGGATTGACGGGAGCATCACGGATACAATCTATGACTGGCTGGCGGATGACCTGACTGCCACGGATAAGGAGCATATCTTCATCTTCGGGCATGAGCCTGCCTATCCCCAGCCGGACGAACAGACGGGGTATCTGGAACATGATTACGATAGCCTGGACCAATACCCTCAGGCACGCGACCGTTTCTGGCAGCTCCTGGTGGAAAACGGCGTGACGGCATATATCCACGGGCACACGCATACCTACAGTGCGGCGAAGTTCGATGGAGTCTGGCAGATCAGTGCGGGGCAGGCTATGGGCGTGCGCGCCATGCCCTCGCCGGGGACGTTTCTGATCCTCTCCGTACAGGTGGAAGCGGTGAACATGCAGACTTACCGGGGGGAAGAAGGCCCGGGATTCGCTTACTTGCTGTATGAGGAAGTTCAGTTAAAGCCTTAAGTTTGGGGAGTTTGGGTGGCTTTACCCGTTTTCAGCAATTGCGTACCGCAATTGCGGCAGTAATCGTCGCCCGCCTGGGAGAACATCCCGCATTCACGGCAGAAGACGATGCCTTTTTCTGGGTTCATAGCTTTCACTTCCCGGATGGTTCGCTGATGCTTGATGATGATGTTCCTCTTGAACCACCAGTAATATAACCCCAGAAAAATGAGGATGACCACTGCGGCGACCAGCAGCCATACGATTACACTCAGAGGTGACGCAGCCCAGCCTGTCGTTGTCTCGTTAATTGGCGTTGCCGGGACGACTTCCAGTGAAGGGGAAACCAGGGCATATGACAGGGCTAGACGCCAGGATTCTCCTGCGCTGATATGTCCAGCTTCGCCGCAAAAGAATGTGGTCCCCGTTGCTTCATCTTCAGATATGGTCAACGAGGGTTCAGTTGCTAAGTTGCTCACACCGGAAGGCTGCTGGACGACAACCGAGAGTGAATTCAGGGCGTAGATGGAGTGCCATTCGAAAGTAAAGAATTGCCGGCCGTTCTCTTGGGTCAGGTTTGGGTCGTCATATTCGATCTGGATATTTGGGGATGACGCGGTGAGTTCGATCTCCTGCCAGGTCCCATCTGTGGTGACCACTTTTTCGATATCGCTCAGAGAGCCATCATCAAGCCGGTTGGCGATGGTCTGAAGGTGGGCATTGGCCGGGATTTGGAAGTACAGCGTCTTGGGCAGGGGTGTATCGTCGGCAAGCGTGATGTCGAGGTTCACGGTCATGGATGCAGACTTGACCTCTGGAATAATGCTAACTTCGATCGTTTCGAGATGGGTTTCATCTTGAGCGAATGTGGACTGCCAGGAAAAGCTGGTGAGGATCAGGATGATCGTTAGCGTTACAATAAATGAGATATTTTTCTTCACGTCAACTACACGGCTAGAGGATAATTTGGTAATCATACCATGTTCTGGCTTCATGGCTGCCGTTTCTAACATAATTCTTAGGTGGCAAGGGTAGATTGAACCCATTGCCGTTTTCCACCTGTATTGGATACTATCCGGTGATGGTATAATGCAAATCTTGAGATAGTTTAGTATTTATAGAAAGTGAACTTATGGCGAACACAACCATTTCTTGCCCACAATGCAAACAACCTGTGATTGCGGACATCAACCGACTTTTTGACGTTGCGCAAAACCCTCAGTATAAACAAATTCTGCTTTCGGGGGCCTATAACCTGATCCAGTGCCCGAATTGTGGTTATCAGGGACAAGCGCCTACGCCGATCGTGTACCACGATCCGGAAAAAGAACTTCTGCTGACCTTTTTCCCGCCAGAATTGAACGTCCCGGTGAACCAGCAGGAACAGATGATTGGCCCATTGATCAATAAGGTTATGGAAAGCCTGCCCATGGAGCAGCGCAAGGCTTACCTGTTCAAACCTGAGACGATGTTGACCCGCCAGCGACTGCTGGAGCGCATCCTGGAGGAAGATGGAATCACGCCGGAAATGCTCAAAGCCCAGCAGGACCGTTTGAATTTACTTCAGCGTTTAGCAGGTGCATCTGCAGAAGCCCGTCCAGAGCTGATCAAACAGGAAGCGGAGATGGTAGATGAGCAGTTCCTGATGATCTTGCAGCGGTTGATCCAGAGTGCAGCCGCCAGCGGTGATGAGGAAAGTGCTCAGGTACTGGCCGATTTGCAGCAGGACGTCCTGGAAAACACAGAGTTTGGCCGGGAAGTATTGAAACAGATTGAAGAACAGGGAGCGGCCGTGAAAGCGCTTGAGGAAGCCAGTAAGGGTGGACTGACCCGCGAGAAATTACTGGAAGTGATCGTTGATGCAGCGGACAGCGAGATCCGGCTGACAACCCTTGTCAGTATGGCCCGCGGCGGCCTGGATTATGGATTCTTCCAGCTCCTCACAGAACGCATCCAGCGCTCCTCGGGTGAGGAACAGGCGAAGCTAACGGAACTGCGCGACAACCTACTGGAAATGACCCATGAGATTGATGAAGCGATCAAAGAACAGGAACAGATCGCAGGGCAGCTCCTGGATAAGATCCTCGAGAGCGAAAACAGAGAAGAAGCAACTCTGCAGGCCTTACCGGGAGTTGGCGAGATATTCCTCGAAGTCCTGAGGAGCCGCATCCAGAAAGCCCGCAAAGAGGATGATGAAGAACAGCTTAAAAAACTGCAGGAAGTGGCTGGTGCGATCCAGAAAGTGAGCGCCCCGGGTGCGAACATTGACCTGATTGAATCACTGATCCAGGCTGAAGATGAAGCCGCGATCAACAAAATACTTGAAGAGCATCAGGATGAGGTCAACGATGACTTTATCCAGTTCCTGATGAATCTCCTGAACCAGACTCAGCAGCAGGAAGGGCGTGAGGTCACCGCAGAGAAGCTGGCGCAGGTTTACCGTCTTGCGCTTCGTTTTACAATGAAACGGAATCTGGAAAGCGAATCTTAATCCAACAGAGGTCAGTCAATGGGGGGATTATCCAGGCGAAGGCCGTGCCCGCGCATGGTAATGATGTATTCACGGGTGGGGTCAAGTTCGGCTAGCCGGTCACGCAGCCGGCGCACGAGTGCATCCAGCGCCTGTTCGGTGACGCCTTCCGCCGCATTTCCCCAAACAGCGTCGATGATCTCAGCGCGCGAGACAACTTCCCCGGTTTGATCATAGAGCATTTGGAGTAAATTGAACTGCGATGCGGACAGCGGTGGGTCCACTTCCCTGTCTAGCACCCAAACGCGCCGAGCGCCGATGTCCACCCGCAGGCGGCGTTTATGGATCTCAAGAGGGAGATCTTCAAGCGGCATGGTGGCATCTGAACTGAGAAAGATGAAGTGCTGGGCGAGGGATATCTGGAGTTCGTCTCCGTCATCAAGCCGGACTGGTTCCCGCAGGAGCTGACCGTTGACGTAGGTGCCGTTCTTGCTGTCCAGATCTTCGACGAAGACGCTGTCCTGTTTGGGATATATTCGTGAGTGCTGTCTGGAGACCTGTCGCTCCGGGATGATGATGTCGCAATTGGAGCCGCGTCCCAATAATAGCGAAGATTTTATCTTCCAGCGCTGGCCTTCAAGCGGACCGGATTGGGCAATCAACAGGGGGAATTCGGGATGATCGTTTTTTGACATTTTATATTTTGACGCCTGATTGATGAATGTTCAAGTACAACCTTTGTTGAGATTGAGCTTTCCTTTGCTATAATTATATTATATATGGTTGTGGTTCTAATAATGCGCGATAATTTAAGCACCTATTAATATAAAAAAGAGGATTACTATGACTGAACGCCTTGCATCTCGGAGAGTATACCGCTCATTCTTCTGGCCGGTTATCCTGCTTGCAGCGGGTGTGATCTGGCTTTTGAGCAATATGAAATTGATCTCGACTGACAACCTGTGGATCTTATTCCAACTCTGGCCGGCGCTGTTAGTGGTGGCAGGGCTGGATTTGCTTTTTGCCAGGCGGCTGCCGCTGGTCGGCGCGCTGCTTGGTTTGCTGGTCGTTGCCGGCGTGATTTATATCCTTTTCGAGGGCGACACATTGGGATTGAAAAATGAGTCCAAGCCGCGCACGGAGAGCTTCACTGTGGAATTGGGAGATACGACCTCAGCTGACCTTGATCTTGAGCTGTCTTTGCAGGAGACATATATCAACACATTGGAAAACTCAGCGAATCTTTTTGAAGCTGAGATAGGGCATGCCGGCGAGATTGAATTCACCGTAGCTGGAACCGATGAAAAGTTCATCGACCTGCGGCAGACGGGCATTGAATCCTGGTTCTCATGGGCATCGATGGATGAAGAGGGGGAGGAACTGGTCTGGGCGGTTTTACTCAGCCCAGATGTTCCTATCGATCTGGATGTGGATGCCGGGACAGGAGGGTCGGAAATGGATCTGTCCGGTGTGCAGCTGGAGCAATTCCGTTATGACGGGGGCACGGGTGCTACGACCATTATCCTGCCGGCCTCGGCTGAAGGCTACGATACACATATCGAGGGTGGAACCGGGACAATGGAGATCGTCTTCCCAGCACAGAGCAGCTTGACCGTGCGGCTGGATACCGGAACCGGCAACATTATCCTTGACCTACCGGATAACGCCGCTGTGAAGATCGAAGTGATAGACGGGGGCACGGGTGACCTGGAACTCCCGGATTGGATCAGCAGGATCAGCGGTGAGGAAGGCCGGGATGAAGGCGTGTATCAAACTGCCGGGTTTGATTCAGCGGCTTACCAGCTGAACATCATCGTTGAAGATATCGGGACGGGGAATATCCTCGTCAAATGAACAAGAGATTGATCTCTGTGGGGCTGCTCTAAGGATAGGGCAGCCCTTTTCATTGAATGGTCGAAAGCCATTGGAAACGAATGACATCTTGAAAGATAACCACTCTTACCGTATAGCTGTGCTTGCGGACGTTCACGGTATTCTCCCTTCATTGGAACCTGTCCTGGTGGAGATCCGGGGAGAATCGCCGGATGAGATCGTTGTGGCAGGAGATTTCCTGGGGGGGCCGCAGTCCGTTGAAGCGCTGGCGCTGCTAAGGGAAGCCGGCTGTCGTTTCATCTTGGGGAACGGTGAAGTGAATATGCTCAGGATGCACCGCGGCACTGCCCCTGATACCTGGTGGACTCACCGGCAGTTTGACCTTGCCCGTTGGGTTTTTAAAAGCCTGGATACCAGCGTATTTCAATTCCTGGAAGCACTTCCTGAGCAATTGGTCATTAGCTCACCGGGCTGCGACCCTGTCCGGGTCGTGCACGGTGCCCCCTGGGATGTGTATAAGCTGGTCTTCCCTCATACGGAGCCGGAGGTGTTGGACCGCGCCCTGCGGATGATCCCTGAAAACGTGCTGGTCTTTGCCCACAACCATCTCCCGGATGTGATCTTCCGCAGAGGGAAGTTGGCAGTCAACCCGGGTTCGGTCAGCAACAACCTCAACGGGGACACGCGAGCCAGCTATGCACTGCTGACCTGGGACGGTGTCTGCTGGAAGGCTGAACTGCGTTATGTGACGTATGACCTGGATCGGGTCAGGTTGGTATTTGATGAGACGGGCTTCCTGGAGGCGAACCGACCCCTGTCGCGGGCATTCATGGAAAGCATCCTCACCGGTGAGAATACGGCCTGGGGATTTATCGTGTATGCCTTCCATTTGGCGGAAAAAGCCGGCCATAAGAACATTGATGCAGTTCCGGATGCATTCTGGTTGGCCGCGGAAGAGACCTATCCCTGGCAAATGGAGATTTAAGTGGAGGTGCCTTGTGAGACCTGCTGTTCGGTTGGCTGTTCCAGGTGACCTGGTATTCATCCAGAGGAAATGCCATTTCACAGAAAAAGCTGCCCTGTGGAAGATCGGCGAGGATCAAATCTTCCTTCTGACGGTGGATGATGATCCTGCCGGCTATCTCAGTATCGGGTATCTGTGGTCCACCGTTCCGTATATTGATATGCTCTGGATCGGCGAAGATTACCGGAATAAAGGCTTCAGCCGGGACCTGCTGGGATTTGTTGAGGCTTATCTGAAGGAAAGGGGGAATGCCCTTCTCTATAGTTCCTCCCAGGCGGATGAGGCAGAACCACAGGCCTGGCACCGGCATATGGGATTCGTGGAATGCGGGGTGATCAGCAGCCTCAACGAGGGCGGGATTGGAGAAATCTTCTTCCGGAAGAAACTCTGAGGGATAAGCATTTATTAACGTTGTATTATATTGACGGAGGGGTGTTCCATTTCAAATAAAATTTGGTAGAATCAGGTCAGACCTTATGTATGGCGTTATATACATTTACACATATTGTTTTGTATCGTTTTGAAGTTGCAAAGGTCTTCAACTTCCCCCTGGATCCTATTTCGACATCAAATCTTGACAAATCCAGGCGTGTATTTAAGAAGAACGAAATAAATTAAGGAGGTAAGCCGTGGCTGGAATTGATAATTTTACCCATAAAGCGCGTAGTGTGTTCAGCCTGGCTCAAAAGGAAGCAGCACGATTACACAAGCCCTTCGTCAGCACCGAACATTTGTTAATCGCGCTGATCCTGCTTGAGGGCTGCGTTGCCAGCCGTGTTTTGCGTGAATTGGGTCTGGAAGCAGACCATGTGAAAGAAATTGTTGAAAAGGAAATTGGTTTCGGCGACCATACCGGGAAGATTGACCTTTCACCCGGGATGAAACAGGTGATTCCCTATGCCCTGGATGAGGCTGTGAAGAAGGGCCAGAAGAACGTTGGTACGGAACACCTCCTGCTGGGCTTGATCCGCCTGAGCAACTGCGAAGCGATGAACATCCTTGGCAAGCTTGGCGTAACCCCCGAGCAGATCCGCCGCCAGATTGACCGGGTGCTGCGTGAGTCTCAGGAAGACTCACGTCCTGCGCTGGTTGGGCGAAAAAGCCCCCGGCGTTCCAAAACTGAGAAACAGCAGGACAAGGAAAAGACACCCCTGGTTGACCAGCTGGCAACTGACCTGACCCTGTTGGCTGAAGAAAGCAAACTGGATCCGGTTATTGGACGTCAGATGGAGATTGAACGCGTGATCCAGATCCTTGCACGCCGGACGAAGAATAACCCCGCTCTGATCGGTGAGCCGGGGGTTGGGAAGACGGCAATTGTGGAGGGTCTTGCTCAGCGGATCATTGAAGGGGATGTCCCCGCGCCGCTGCTGGATAAACGCCTGCTTCAACTGGATGTTGGCTCACTTGTCGCCGGCACGATGTACCGCGGGCAGTTTGAAGAGCGTCTGAAACGGGTTATTGACGAGTTGAAATCCTCTGAAGCGATCCTATTTATTGACGAGGTACACATGCTGGTTGGCGCTGGTTCGGCTGGGTCTTCCGTGGATGCGGCGAACATCCTCAAACCCGCGCTTTCACGTGGAGAGCTGCAGGTGATTGGTGCGACCACTCTGGATGAGTATCGCAAGAACATTGAAAACGATGCAGCCTTGGAACGAAGATTCCAGCCGATCATTGTCAGCGAGCCAAGTGTTGAAGAGACGATCGAGATCCTACACGGCATTCGTTCGGCGTACGAGGATCATCATAGGCTGACGATTGAGGATGATGCTCTCGAATCGGCTGCCAAACTTTCTGACCGCTATGTGAGCGATCGTTTCCTGCCGGATAAGGCAATCGATCTGATTGACGAATCGGCTTCACGGGTGCGAATGTACAAGAGCCCTGCGGCCGTTGATGCCAAGGAAGTCATCAGCAAACTGCGAGACCTTCGCGGCGAGCTTGAAGATGCGCAGGACGAAGATGAATTTGACCGCATAGAGGATCTGCAGAGTCAGATCGAAGGTCTGGAAAGTAAAATTGAAGAGATGCGGACGAGTTGGGACCGTAAGACCAGCCCGCACGTCACCACGGAGGATATCGCCGAAGTGATCTCGATGTGGACGGGTGTGCCCCTAATGCAGCTCGAGACCGAGGAATCGGCACGTTTGCTGAACATGGAATCCAGCCTGGGTGAACATATCATCGGGCAGGATGAAGCGATTGAAACGATATCAAAGGCGATCCGCCGGGCACGGGCTGGTTTGAAAGACCCCTCCCGCCCGGTAGGTTCGTTTATTTTCCTCGGACCGACAGGCGTTGGAAAGACGGAATTGACCAAAGCGCTGGCGAAGTTCATGTTCGGCAGCGAGGAAGCATTGATCCAGCTTGATATGTCCGAATTCATGGAACGCCACAGCGTCAGCCGCCTTGTCGGGGCACCTCCCGGATATGTCGGCTATGAAGATGCGGGTCAGCTTACGGAAGCGATCCGGCGGCGTCCGTACTCGATCATTGTCTTTGATGAGATTGAGAAGGCGCACCAGGAAGCGCACAATATGCTCCTGCAGATCATGGAAGAAGGGCACCTGACGGACGCCCGCGGGCATAAGGTTGATTTCCGAAATGCCATTATTATCATGACCACCAATGTTGGGGCAGAGATGATCCAACGTCAGTCTACCTTTGGCTTTTCCCTGGCCGTAGACAAAGACCAGGAAGAAGCGTCGTCCTATAGGGAGATGCGCAAGAAGCTCATGGATGCCCTCAAGCGCACTTTCCGCCCCGAATTCATCAACCGCCTGGACTCGGTGATCGTCTTCCGCTCACTGAACAGGGAAGACATCCACGAGATCGTCCAGCTTGAACTGGACAAGGTCAACGCTCGTCTGGCGGACAATGAGATCAGCTTACGGGCGACCGAAGCGGCCATCGATGAGATGGCCGATGAAGGGTATAACCCGGAAATGGGCGCACGCCCGCTTCGCCGGGTGATCCAGCAAAAGATTGAGGATCGGCTTTCAGATGCAATTCTGGCAGGCGAATTCGTGAACGGCCAGCATGTCCTGATTGATGTCGAAGAGACTCAGGAGGATGGGGCTGACGTCAAGAAGATCGTCCTGAAGCATGACCTTGAAGCTGACCAGGAAGAGGAACAAGATTTAGCTGCTGTGGGGATGTAATTTGATGGCAAAGACCAGGATACATTACGTATGCCAGGAGTGCGGGCGGACATCGCCCAAACCCCTGGGACGCTGCCCGCATTGCGGCGCCTGGGACAGTATGATTGAAGAGATCATTGAATCTGATCAGACCGCCCTCAGCCGTGCAAACACGCACGGTTTGGGCGGTCTTTCTGTTCCCAAACGACTGAGCGAAATAAAGGGAGACAGTGAAGAGCGCATTCCCGTCCCCATTACAGAATTCTCAAGGGTGTTGGGCGGCGGCGTCGTTCCTGGTTCCATTGTCCTGATTGGCGGCGACCCGGGCATCGGGAAATCTACACTGATGCTGCAGATGACCTTGAAGATGGCCGGTGAGCATACCGTTCTGTATGTTTCCGGTGAGGAATCGGAGCGGCAGATCAAGATGCGCGCTGCTAGGCTTTCGCGCGGGACGGATGGGATGCTGGGTGGCCTTCCCGATGACCTGTATCTGGTCACGGAGACAAACCTGGACGCAATTATTGAACATGTGCAGTCGGTCCGGCCGCGCTTGCTGGTGGTGGACTCTATCCAGACGGTGTACCGCCCTGAGATGGAATCCAGCGCCGGTTCTATCTCTCAGGTACGGGAAAGCGCAGCACGTTTACGGGAACTGGCGAAATCTTCCGGGATCGCAGTTTTTGTGATCGGGCATGTGACCAAGAAGGGGATCATCGCCGGGCCGCGTGTCCTCGAGCATATTGTGGATACCGTGCTGTATTTGGAAGGTGATCATTTCCAGGCTTACCGTCTGCTGCGCTCCGTCAAGAACCGATTTGGTGCCACATCTGAGGTCGGTGTGTTCGAGATGCAGGATACCGGCATGATCGAGGTCGAGAACCCATCAGAGGCGTTTTTGGCGGAACGCATGGTGAACGCCCCCGGGTCTGCCATCGCGGTTACCATGGAAGGCACCCGTCCATTATTGGTTGAAATTCAGGGGCTGACCAGTCAGACGAATTTCGGCAACCCCCGCCGGACGCCGAACGGGATTGACTTCAACCGCCTGTTGCTGATCACCGCAGTCCTTTCACGCAGGATCAACCTGCACCTTGCAGACCAGGATGTGTTTGTAAACGTGGTAGGTGGGCTGCGGATCGATGAACCCGCAGCAGACCTGGCAGTCGCTGCAGCGATCACCTCTTCTCTGCGTGATCACCCCGTCCAGGCTGACCTGGTTTTGATCGGCGAACTGGGGCTGTCGGGTGAACTTCGCATGGTCGGGCAGATCAATGCCCGGCTGCGGGAAGCGGCTAATCTGGGATTCAAACATGCCATCGTCCCTCATCGGCTTAAGCGTAAAGAAAAATGGCCGGGGGGCATTGACGTCGTTGAAGCCAGGTCGCTCCGGGAGGCGTTAAAGCTGGCTTTGGTAAAATAGGGTCGCCTCTCTTCTAATTAACCGTTATAATGTGAGATGCCTGTAAGACAGCCGCTCTGGCTGCGGGATGAGATTCACGTGTTGAGACAGGAATTCAAATGAAAAAAACACTCCTTGACCTACGACCCGTATCACGAACACGGCGTAACCACGCGCTGGAACATGCCACAATTCACGTTCTCAGCAAGAAATTTTCCAATGTCATGCTGGCTGGGATGTCTTCACCTAGCGGCTTTACGCTTATCGGTGATGTTAGCACGGAAGATGTGGCCGAAGGGGCAATTGAAGCCCTCAGACGGCTGCGTGAAGGCCAGTCTGAGCTAGCGCTTCATAACAATTGCGGAACTAATTTTGCGATTACCGGGATCGCCGCTGGCATGGCGGCCTGGCTGGGTACGCTTGGCTCTGGAAAGGAAATCCGGCGGAAGCTTGAGCGCCTGCCGTTGATCATCCTGCTGGCGACCATTGCGATCATCGCGACTCGCCCGCTTGGACCTCTTGTTCAGAAGGAGATCACAACAGACAGCGACCCAGGAGGACTTGAGATTGAACGGGTTGAGACTTCCATCCGGTTAGGTATGCGAATGCACAGGGTGATCACCAGAGGTTGAAATCTACGATGCCCGATGAAAAACCGATTGTTTATATCCTGCGGGGAGATGACCGCGAAGCCATAGAAGGACATATCCAGAACCTGTTCAGCAAGATGGGACAGGCGGACATGGCGGAGATGAACACTGCCAGGCTGGAAGGGAAAGGACTCACCCTCAACGACCTGCGCACTGCCGCCCTTGCGCTGCCTTTCCTGAGCGAACGCCGTTTGGTGATCATTGAAGACGCGGTGAAACCTTTTTCTGGAAACGGGAAGCAGAAAGACCGGAAAGCATTCCTGGAATTATTGGATTCGCTCCCACAATCCACTGCACTGGTCCTTGTCGCGCCCGATTCACAACGGTATCGTCATCGTCAGATGGTATGGGAATCCCTGACCGAGAAGCACTGGCTGATCGATTGGGCGGGGAAGGCGGGCAGCCGGGCTTACCTGGTAGATTGCGCTCTGCCCTCGGAGAGGGATATGCCGGGCTGGATCCAGCGGAAAGTCGCCGATAGCGGCGGGAGCATCCGCCCGGAGGCTGCCAGCGTCCTGGCGGAGTTTGTCGGCAGCAATACCCAGCGTGCGGCTCAGGAGATCATCAAGCTGCTGACCTATGTGAATCTCGAACGTTCAATTGAAGCAGTGGATGTTGCGAAATTGACCGCCCAGGAACGGCGGGGGGATATCTTTGAGCTTGTCGATGCGATTGGCCTGCGCAACGGGCAGAAAGCCCTCGACCTGATGACCCTGCTTCTGGAGGATATGGATTTTGGTCCTCTTTTCGGGATGATCGTCCGTCAATTTCGCCTGCTGCTCCAGGCGCGTGAGATCGTTGATGACGGGGGAAACGAGACAGATATCGCCAGGGCACTCAAGCAGCACAGCTATGTGGCCCAGAAGCTCAACGCACAGGTTCGGCATTTTGACCAGGAAGAGCTGGAAGCGATCTACCAGCGCCTGCTTGAGATTGATGTGGATGCGAAGACGGGGGAGATGGACGGCGAGGTTGCCCTGGATGTGCTGATCGCCCGGCTGGCGAACGTGCCTTAAGCACTATCCTCCGTATTTTCTTTATTTTTATCTTCTTAATGTCATCAAACCGCATCCTTTTGATGGATCTTTTGAATGGCATTCAACTTAACTAATTTATGAAATGAATGAAACTCGCTAATATGATTTAATAAATATTTTCAATTTATGATAGAATGACAACAGATTTTAATTAAGCTTATTTTAAGTTGCGATCCGCAAGGTTAACGAATAATCCTGTTGAAAGGGAAATCCCCATACTATTGAATTGAGGTCGGGTTAAGATGTCTATGGGAACGAAGAATATCGATGTTGCTGCAAAGCGGGGTCCGGGACGTTGGTTTTCCGTGATTGCGTTGTCATCATCTGCACTGGTGGATTCAATGGAGGACTATGGGTATGAGATCCTCTGGCCTTTTATGTATCCATCGCTGGGACTGGAAGTCAGCATGTTGGCGTCATTGTTAAGTGTTGGGAAGTTCATCAGCACGGTGACGACCCCGATCTGGGGTGCGATTGCTGACCGTTATTCCCGAAAGACGATGCTGATCGTGATGACAGGTATTTGGGGGTTATGGACGGGAGCGATTGGATTCGTCCAGACCTTCTGGCAGCTGCTGGCTGTGCGTTTGGTCGCTTCGCTGGGACTGGCAGTGCTTTATCCGGCGGCGTACTCCATCATCAGCGACCTGTTTAGACGTGAGGAACGCGGTAAGGCGATAGGTGTGATGGGAGCTTTTGGTTTCGCCGGCAGCATGGTCTCCACGGTTGTGCTTGCTACCGTGGCAGCGACCAACCCGGAAGCCTGGCGCTTTGGATTTATCCTGATGGGCGCTCTGAGTTTTATCACCGGTTTAATGTTATGTTTCACGAAAGAACCTGTGCGCGGCGCAATGGAACATGAGCTGGCAGATGTCGTCAATAAGGAAAATGAATTCAAGTTTAATTTCAAGAAGGTGCCATTGCTTCTGAAAATCCCGTCGTATTGGATCATCATGCTTGATGAGATCTTTGACTGGATTGGATTTTCAACACTTACCGCATGGGCGTTCACCTGGTTGGATCAGCAGGACCTGGGCCCGAATGTTACCTTTGCCATGCTTTTCATGTTCGTCGGCGTGATCGCGGGTCATCTTATCTTTGGCTGGCTGAGTGATAAGCTGGATGTACGCTATCCCAAATATGGACGTTTAGTCCTGGGACATATCGGCCTGGTTTTGAGTGTGATCTCCACACTCGGCTTCCTGCTTCTCGGTGGAAAGAGTATGGGTTATTTAATCGTCACCGGACTGCTGTTCGGTTTCTCTTTCCCGATCAAGGAGACGGGTTCCCGCATCCCGCTGCTGCAGAATATTCTTCTGCCGGAGCTGCGTGCTTCGGGGCGTGCGTTCATTGAAGTGATCAAGGGACTCATCCTGACGGGAACGCTTTCCCTGTCGGGCGTGCTGCTGAACCGTTTGGGCGATGACCTGCAAACAATGATGCTCTTGTTTGTGCCGACCACAATGGCTATCGCATCAATCATTTGGATCTTCCTATATCGAGTCTATCCACGTGATCTTGAAGCCTTTAAAGCCATCCTTGCAAAGCAGCGTCAGATGATCCTTGAAGACAAAGAGGCATAACCTTAACACCATTCTTCATTTATTGAGATAACATTCGGTGATTAAATTCCTTGGAGGCAGCATCGAAGGATGCGCTATCAAGGTTCATTGGTATAATCAGTATGCTATGTCCGGTTATTTGGATTCTTACGATTTTTTATTGCGAGGGGGAATGTTAACATGACACCGTTAGATTTGCGAGTTGCCACCCTGAATATCAGTGGTGGAGAGAAGACTTTTGATAAATTTCCACAGGATCCACAGCATTCCCGCAAGGAAGCCCTGGAATTATTGATAAAAGCTTTGAATGCGGATCTACTGTGCTTGCAGGAAGCGTCGCAGCATATTGATGCGGACGGCGTGTCGCACAGTTTGATGAGTGAGATCAACCGAATCGGCAATTACAACCACTTCTTCTATGGGGAGACCGTTTCGATGGAAACCCACATGCACGTCAAGAAGGACATCATGGTCAAAGGTTTGTTCAGCGACTGGTGGAATTGGTCCAAAGGCAATGCCATCCATTCGCGCATCCCATTTGCCCGACTGGGCGATGTCACCCGGACAGGCGTGCCGCGCAGCATACCGCTTTATCAGCCTGGCAGGTATGAAGGCAGCCGGGATACCGACCCGCGCTTTGCCCTGCTGGCACGGCTCAAGCAGCCCCCTTTCCCTTTTGTAGTGACGCTCCACCTGACCACCCTGGTTGGCGAACGCAAACCGAATATCCAGCGGAACAAAATCAAGCAGTCACATCTGATGCGCTACCAGCAGGTATGCCGGCTGCTGGATATGGTCCAGGATCATATCCTGGTGCAGGGTGAACCGCTGATCCTGACCGGAGATTTCAATGCGACAGAAGATGAATTTTGCATCGCCCGCCTGCTTGAAAAACAGAATGGGTTTGTCCGGCTCAGACCGGAGAACGATGGGCCGAGTCATCCCAGAGTAGAAAAAGCGATTGACCATGTTTTCTTCTACCCCAAGGAAAGGCTGTTGGATTACACATGCTGGATTGAAAACGGTGAACTCAGCAGGCAGGCATCCGATCATCTGCCTGTGGTGGCTGATTTACAGATCAGGTAGAAAACACAAATGCAGGAGAATTGATATTTATGAGTGAAGAACGAAAGCGGAAATACTTTGGGACAGATGGTGTGCGCGGCCACGTTGGTCAACCGCCGCTGGTACCAGACTTCGTCACCCGGCTGGGCTTCGCTGCTGGGACTGTCCTTTCACAAACTGCATCTCATCCGACCTTTATGATCGGGCGCGATACACGCCAATCAGGGGAGATGCTGCAAAGCGCGCTGACAGCGGGCTTGCTGTCAGCAGGAGCAACAGTGGTGGACCTGGGCGTGATCACCACCCCCGGTGTGGCGTTCATGGTCCGCAAACTGGGTACGGAGGCTGGCGTGGTTATCTCCGCGTCGCATAACCCTGTGGATGAGAACGGCATTAAGTTCTTTAACGCCGATGGGCTCAAACTGGACCCTGAAACAGAACTGGAAATAGAAGAGGTTCTGGATGCACCGCTTGATCTAACGGAAGCGCGGGCGAAACAATTTGGACACAAGCTGGATGGAAATGAACTGCGGGAATTCTATGTGGACGACCTGGTTGACGAACATCCGGCTCTTGACCTTCAGGGGATGACACTGGTCATGGACTGCGCCAACGGGGCGGCTTCGTGGTATGCACCTCAGGTGTTCTCCCGTCTGGGCGCGGAAGTTGTGGTGATCCATGCGTCGCCAACAGGTGCGAACATCAATGAGCATGCGGGTTCTGAACACGTCCGCCGTTATCCTGAAGAGCTGCATCATCTGATTCGCGACTATGATGCTGAATTTGGGCTGGTATTCGATGGCGATGCCGACAGGGTCATCTTTGTGGATGAAACCGGAAACCTGGTGGACGGTGACCATATGCTGGCGATCCTGGCGGATTACTTTCAGTCCCAGGACAGGCTCCTGGGAGATACGGTCGTGAGCACCAGCATGCGCAACGGGTCATTGGTCGACTATTTTGGCAAGCGTGAGATTAATTTCATTGAAACGCCCGTTGGTGATAAGTATGTGATGGCTGCGTTGATGACGTTAATGCAGGCGGATCCTAAAAAAGCGCAGATTGGCCTGGGTGGTGAACAGTCAGGACATGTCATCCTGATGGATGGGGAGCATGCAACTGGTGATGGGATCCGGTCGGCGATCTATGTGATTCGAGCATACCTCGACGGCAAGGTGGGCTCGCTGGCGAAGATGGCCGAGGGCATTCATAAATTCCCGCAGGTGATCGCATCTGCTTATGTGAAGGAAAAGACTGAACTTGCTCAGCTTGAAAATGTAATAGCTTGCCAGGCTGAGATTGAGCAGGCATTGACCGGTCTGACCCGGTTGAACTTACGCTACTCCGGGACGGAGCCCAAAGTACGCCTGATGCTGGAAGCGGACAACCGTCATTCGGAGGCAGAACTGGCACAGTATGCCTTCACCCTGTGTGAGGCAGTGCAGGAAGCCACAGGGACCCCCGCCGGCAGTTTTTTGGAAGTGTTGAACGTGACCCGCGGCGGTCTGGAGGAACGTCCTTCATAAAGTCTGATCGTGCTCTCCAGTATTGCCTGGGGTAGAATCAGCAGGTATCTAAACCAAATGGAACATTTTATTAACTCTGGAGTGTAAAACATGAAGAAGCATGATTTTAACCTCGATGATTTTTCTGCTCATCAAATGGGAACGACCTTCAATCGACTGAATAGAGCCTTAATGGTCGCACAGACGCCTGAGGCGTGGGACCCGGCCATCGCTGAGATGAGCGAATTTTTAGACGTCCTTGACAAGAAAATCCTCACAGATATGAAATTGATCGACGATCAACACCAGGAGTCCTCGCGTGTTTTCAGCCTGCTGCTCACATTGATCGCGGTTGGGACGCAGTATCGCCATGAACAGTACAAACCCAAAGATGCTGCCGGACAAGAACGGCGTAAGATGCTGGAAGAGGTTTATTTCCCGAAAAGCGGTGAGCTTCGAGGGAAAGCGATCCGGCTGGCAAAGACATATTTGAGTGCGCATGTTTTTGATAGTCTGCGTGATGCTGTTGACCATGAGATATTTCCCCTGCTGGACAGTATGGATTATCACAAGGACCGCGACCGCTGGATGCCTTTTAGGGTGGTCCAGATTGGGAATATTTACGAGCGCATGTACAGCTTCCGCCTGCGGACAGAAGACCCCCTGCTGGTTGGGGATGACCGCAGCCCTGGGCTGCTGCGTATGATCTACGACCGTAAATATCTCCGCTTCGGCACTTCGGGCGTGCGCGCCCGATGGGGTGCGGATTTCACCGAAAACCGTGCCCGGCAGGTTATTCAGGCGGTATGTGATTTTTTGAATGATGTGGATGTGCCTGATTTTGTGGATCGTGAAGACCTCTCTGGCAAACGTGTTGTGATCGGCTATGACACCCGCCGGAATGCAGATATCGTCGCCGGATGGGCGGCGGAGGTGTGCCTGGCAAACGGTTTTAAGGTTGAACTCTCAAGCCGGGACGCCCCCACGCCTGCTTTGGTTTATTACCTGACGGATGACCTCCCGCCGGAGGATGTCGCGGGTTTGCTGATCTGCACCGCCAGCCACAACCCGCCGGAATGGCAGGGGATCAAGTTCAATCCGCGCCTGGGTTACCCTGCTCCTTCCAACCTGACGGATTTCATCGCTTTCCATATCAATGAACTCCAGCTTGTGGATGGGGCTGCCCGTACAACCGACCTGGCGGACGCTCGCCAGCGGGGACGACTGCACGGCTTTGACCCGCTGGATGACTACGTGGAATGGCTCAAGCACAACGGTGAGGGGAATGGGCGCATCCCGATCGACTTCGACCGCATCCGGGAGTTCTTCAAAGACAAAATGGTGGTCGTTGATGAATTCCACGGCGCAGGCCGCGGCTATCTGACCCGACTGCTCGGCGAGGCGGGTGTGCGCTACACGGTTATCCACGCTCAGCGTGATCCTGAACTGACCGGGTTGGATTACGCCAACCCGGAGGAACCCTTTATCAACCCGCTCAAGGAAAAGGTTGCTGAAACGGGAGCGCACCTGGGAATGGGCATGGATACCGATGCCGACCGGTATGGGATTGTGGACAAGGGCGGCGTTTATTTCCGCCCGAACCAGATTTTACCCATACTTTTGCGTTACCTGGGGGTGGAGCGAGGCTTGAAGGGCCGCGTGATCGCCACCCAGACGGGCTCGCCTTTGAACGAAATCCTGGCGGGGATGATCCCAGGGAACGAGGAAAACGAACCGGCTGAAGGTGCCCTGCCCGGTTATGTTAGCCATCCCTTTTATAAGATCCAGGTCGGCAGCCGAGAAGACCGTGTCCTCAAGCATGCCTTCCTGGTGCCGGTGGGGATTAAATATATCGAGGAAATCCGCCGGACGGACCGGGCTTACAACGGGCTGAAGACGCTCCCGGAGGATTGGCGGGACCGCATCCTGATCGGTGGCGAGGAGTCTTCCGGTCTGACATCCCGCGGTCATGTCACGGATAAGGACGGCCCCTGGGCGAATATCCTGGTGATGGATATGCTGGCGTATTTCGGGACACGTGAGGAAAATCCACTGAGTACCATTGCTGAGATCTGGCAGGACACGGTGAAGATGTCCGGATTGTGGGAGTCGTTTGGGAGTTCCCCGGATGACCCGACCTCGAACACCGGCCGCACAGATGTCGATGCTCCGCTGGAAGCGAAAGAAGCCTTCATCAGCTACTACCTTGATCTGCCTCAGTCAGGCGAAGAACTCAAGGTTGCCGGTATGGAGATCGCTTTCCTGGGCGGCATTCGTTACGAAGTGGCGGAGATGCAGTTGAAGGATGCCGACGGAGATGACCGGTATCAACTGCGGGTGCGCGCTTCGGGTACCGAACCGATCAACCGGGTGTATGTCGAAAGCAAGGATCCACAGCAGGGCAAGGTCATCATGGAAGCAGCCCAGGCGAAGCTTGAAGAACTGACCATCGTGGAGATCCGCAAAGCCTACAGCCAGTGGCGGTTGGTGGATATGCTCGCCCAGACGCGACTGACCGAGAAGACGAAAAATGCGGTCAAGGAGACTATCGAAGCGAATCATTGGGCATTGGACGAAGTGACTGCCAAATTGGTGAAAAGCATGCGGGTCATTGAAAACCGCAATCGCAAGATTGCAGGCAGGTGGCTGGCAGCGCTAACATAAGCGATAGACATAATTGGCGCGCAGCGTCTTTCTGTGCGCCAAGTTTGGTGCGCACAAATGAGGTGCACACCCTACCCCCAATCAATCTTTTGTAGATACCGTCTTAAAAGTCAAGAAGAATAATCGAATTGGGCGCTATAATTTGGATCAAAAGGAAGTTGATTTTTTAGAACCCCATAAGCAATGTGCAATAACTTGCGCATTGCAGCGACGACGA
>Ga0272443_10002629_pt1 | contig 22606 bp, 20 predicted proteins | sample SSMAcet12_FD_193581 | JGI IMG/M metagenome (GOLD analysis project Ga0272443, IMG submission 193581) | Marine sediment archaeal communities from Little Sippewissett salt marsh, Falmouth, MA, United States - SSM-Acet-12 | ecosystem: Environmental > Aquatic > Marine > Wetlands > Sediment ...
TTTTTATGACGGAAAGAGTGCCATGGATATTATAGTCAATCCTGATGATTTCAAGGTTACATTTCAGAAAAGCCAAGTGATTCATTTCAACATCGTGAATTGGACAAGACAATTATTATCTGCAGCAAAAAAAAGTCAGTGTATTTTAAGCAGCGATTTACAGGATATTCCATCCATTGATGACCTCTACAGAAAGGACTATTTGGAACAAGCTGATATGATCTTTTTTTCTGGAGTTAACCTTAAAGAACCTAGATTTGTTTTAAAAGAATTAATGAACAGGTACCCCGAAAAGCAATTTTTCTGCACATTAGGTAAAGAAGGATGTGTTTATAATGAAGGACAAAAAATTGCCAAACAGCAAGCTGTTGAGATAGATAGGAAAATCGTTGATACCAATGGAGCGGGAGATTCTTTTGCAATGGGGACACTCACCTCTTTATTAAGAGGTTTCAATATTCACGATGCAGTATTCAGGGGACAAATTTGTGCCAGATATACTTGTACATTAAAAGCAGACACCACAAGCTTTTTAAATGAGGCCCAATGGGAAAACTATTGGGAAATTAAAAGAAAAGAGCTGGTATAAGTGCTTTCAAGATTAATCCGAATGGCGTTGAGTCTTTTTACAATCAACCGATGGAATACAACCCCACATATTGAACTCATCACCGAAGCCAGTAATTCAGGATTTTCACTACACGTTGCCTTGTTACTGGCTCATGAAAGTGGAGAATCGGTCGATTATGAAAAGCTGATTAAACGCATGGTCCTTAAAGACCTTCCAAAGGCCATTCTTTCAGATATTTCGTTACAAACTAAAAATTATATCAAAGATACTTCCTTGGAACTGTGGACCAAGACTTTTAGAAGCGCCATGGAGGAAGTGTTAAGGGAAGTTCCCGAAGATTGGCGAGAAGATTTCCGAGATAAAATAGTGCAAGCAAAGGATAACACCATCGAAGGCTTGATCATTGATTTTTCCGATACATATGCTGCCTATTCCGAATGTGAGGTTAACGCAAGGGTGTATCCGGAGTATTATCAAAAACCATTACACGAATTGAATGAAAAGCTGAATTCATATAAAATCCATCCCTTTATTGCAAACCTTTTAAACCGTTCTGAATACAAAGAATATCTGTTGAAAGTAAGAACGCTCATCAATGCTGTCAGATGGAATCAAACAAATCGGAATATCAAAACCACCGTTGCAGGGCATACTTTCTTTGTAACTTTTATATCTACCCTTCTATCATATATTTCAGTTAGCTTGAACAAAACTTGCAAAGATTGCAGCGAATTGTTGTTAAAATCAGCTTATCACGATGTACCGGAAGCCATGACAGGTGATATTATCTCCCCTACAAAAAGGAGAATCCCCGGTTTTGAGGCAACCATAACAAAAGTAGAAGAGCAGATGGTGGAAGAATTTTTGTTAAGTTTGATACAAGGCAAGGGAAAAGACACTTTAAAACGATATATGCTGCATCCATTTGAGGGAGAAACGGGAAGTTTAGTCCGAGCTTCGGATTTATTGGGAAGCATGTTTGAATGTCAGATGGAAATGATGAGTGGTAACGCCAACCCACTGTTTAAAAAGGCATACAGGGAAATTAATTTTGAAATAAAAACTATGGATTTACATGAAGTGGATTATCTCTTAAAATGGGGTGTCGATTCGGAATATGCCCAATTTTAAAGTGCACGTCGTCACGGGGATTTTTTTCTTCCCTTTGACTATCCCCCTGTTGTATCTTATCCGGCAGAGCTTTCAGCTGGTTGAAATGTCTGACAGGGTATTGATTCTTTCTTTTATCTTTTTTACCTTAGGGTCTGATGCCCCTGATTTGGATCATAAAAATGCTTATATGCACAGGGTTGCCAAAGTAATTATTTGGATGATAGCCACCGTTTATCTTTATTATTTGTTGAAGGAAAGGATGTTCCTCTGGTTCCCGCGTTTGGAGATATTACAAAATGAAATCGTCATTTTTTACATTTCGATTCTGACTGGTCTGTTGGTTGCCACATTTCTTTCAGCTGTTACTCCTCCTCATAGAGGACCATTTCATTCATTTCTTGGGCCTATCATATTTGGACTCATGGTTGGGACTCTTTTTTATCTCTTGGAAATTAAGAATACAAATCCTCAGGAAGCCATATCTAATGCGATTTATATCGGTATATCATCTTTACTGGGGTATGCGCTGCACCTGTTAATGGACTATATACAATCAATTCGTAACAAACACTAAACATCTTGACGGGATTTAATATATATGATATTATTAATTAATATGTTTTCTATGTTTTTCTAATTCAAAGGAGGTTTTATTCATGAAGAAGTTGTTGTTAGTAACGGCTTTAGTGTTGTTGGTTTCATTCACGATATTTGCTGCGGAAGCGGGGAAACTAACGATATGGTGTTCTGAAAAACAGGTAGAAATACTGCAGGAACTGGGAAATGACTTTGAAAGTATGTATGGTATTCCTGTTGAAGTACAGGAAATGGCATTTGATCAAATCAAAACAAAGTTCTTACAGGCTGCACCGGTAGGTGAAGGTCCGGATATCATTATTACTGCTCATGACCAGATTGGAGAACTTGTTGTCAGTGGTTTGCTCCTTCCAATGGATTTTCTAACTCTATCAGATAGAAAACAGTTTACTGAAACAGCAATTAATGCTTTTGAATACAACGGTAAATTATATGGACTTCCATATGGTGTTGAAGCCATCGCCCTTTTCTATAACAAGGACTATTTGGAAGAAGCGCCTGAGACATTCGAAGAACTTGCTGAGTTAGCAGCTGAATATACAGATGATGAGTTCAGAGGGTTTGCCTACAATGCCCCTGATTTCTATTTTTCCGCACCATTACTCTTTTCTAACGGCGGTTACGTCTTTAAGCAAACAGATGAAGGGTTGAATCCCAATGATATCGGTTTAAACAACGAAGGTGCTGTAAAAGGCGCAGAATTTCTTAAGAGTTTATATGATATGGGTGTCATGAAACCGGGAGATAACTATCAGATTGCGGATGGACTCTTTAAAGATGGTATGGCTATGGCAATTATCAATGGACCATGGGCGATTGAAGGCTACAAACAGGCTGGTATTGATTATGGTATAGCTCCAATCCCCAGTATTGATGGCAATCCATGCAAACCTTTCACGGGTGTGCAAGGTTTTCTAATTAATTCGCAATCACCAAATACACTTTTTGCCATTGATTTCCTGGCAAACTTCCTGAACACAAAAGATGTTATGTATAGATTGTTCCAGGCAGATCCCAGACCACCTGCAAGAATTGACGTTGCAGAAATGGTTCAGGATAATGAAGATGTTTATTCATTCTTCCAGAGTGCACAAAAAGGTATTCCAATGCCGAACATTCCCGCAATGGCTGCCGTATGGGGTGCTATGGCAGATGCATTGAATCAAATTGTAAACAGCGAATTAGAACCAAGAGAAGCACTTGATCAAGCAGTTGCAAAAATTGAAGCAGCTCTCAATGAATAATTAGAAATATCACTGAAAGGGATGGATGGTTCGGATGATAATCCGGTTTATCATCCATCCTTTTTTTATTTGAAAGTGTAGGTGATGATATGAAGACGTTGGGAAAATTAATCTTGTGGTTCTTGTTGGCCATCCTTAATGCCTTTCTGACTTGGGCGGCAATTGTTCTTTTTACAAATGATGCAGCAGAGCTGGGGATCATCATGATCATCATTATCTTTTTTATTGATTTTGCCGTTATCAATCCAAAAGGTTATCCTTATCGATATACGATACCAGCTTTAAGTCTTTTGCTTATATTAACCGTTTATCCTATCTTTTATACCTTGAAAATTGCCTTTACCAATTATGGTACTGGACATCTGTTTACCCGAAAACAAGTGGTTGAACAACTTTTAGATACCTATGTCACTGATGAAGATTCAACCCCATATTCATACAAAGTGTACGTTCATATGGAGGATTTTGCACCTACAGAGAATTTCATCCTAATATTTACTGATGGAGACAAACAATTTCTCGCTGAAAAACCACAGGTTATTGCTGTGGACAATGATGGTAATACGATTAGAAGTGTTTCAGAATACAGGGAGATTGAAAACGGCAAGATTGTTATCGGAGATAATCAATACGAAATAGTTTATTCACTCAAAGATGCTGATAAAATAATGGCTGTTGAGAGTACAATCAACGGGAAAAAATACACCTATCAATATTTTTTCTCGTTTGATGATCCTGATACATTATCCAATCAAAGAATATTTATGAGTAATTACTATTTAAAATATCTTGATAGTGTAGAAATGACTCATCCTGAAAGATCTCTAGTACGTTTTGGTAATGTATATGGTTTTCGAAAATTGGTTGATGCAAGGAAAAAATACAAAATAGACAAAGAATTGTTTGAGGAAAATGGTCAAATTGTAGAACGGACGGTGCTGGTCAATGTAACTACCGGTGTAAAACTTCAGGAATCGGATGGTACTTTTTATGAAATAACCCCTCAAGGGCAACGTATAGATGTGGGGGGGTATAGAGGTTATGTGGGTTTGAGAAACTTCGAAAAGATGTTTACCGATTCAAGGTTTACGGGACCATTTCTAAAAATTCTAATCTGGACATTTGCCTGGGCTATCTTAAGTGTTGCCTTTTCATTTGTTATTGGATTGGGATTTGCTTTGATGTTAAACGATTCTAAGTTTAAAGGTAGAAATCTCTACCGAACACTCCTGTTAATTCCTTGGGCGGTACCAGCCTTTATTTCTGTCTTGGTATGGAGAAATGGTTTTTTCAACGAAACTTATGGAATACTGAATAAAATTGTTTTAGGACAGTGGTTTGGCATTGAAGCGGTGAGATGGCTGGGAGATGCCTTTATGGCAAAAGTATCAGTACTGATTGTTAACGTGTGGTTGGGTTTCCCCTATATGATGATGGTTTGCCTTGGAGCATTGCAATCCATTCCAAGTAATCTTTACGAAGCCGCATCTATTGATGGCGCTACAAAAATCAGGAGATTTTCAGGAATCACAATGCCTTTGCTCATGACTTCTGTAGCTCCTCTTTTGATTGGATCATTTGCTTTTAACTTCAATAACTTTACAAATATCTATCTATTGACTCGGGGTGGACCGGCCATGTCGGATTCGCTTACAAATGCCGGATCTACAGATATACTCATATCATATACTTATAAATTGGCCTTTCAGGGAGAACGGGGGCAAGATTTTGGCTATGCATCAGCAATTGCTCTGTTTATATTCCTGATCGTTGCAGGTATCAGTTTCTTCCAATTTAAGTTTGCGGGAACCTTTGAGGAGGTGAACAGGGGATGAGGTTAATCAAACACATTGTTCTTATCGTATTAATTGTTCTGATCTTGTTCCCAATGTTCTGGATTGCAGCTACTTCTATCAGAAGGGATAACGCAGCTTTTTCAACCAAATTATTAAGTACGCGGTATACATTCCAATATTATAAGGATTTGTTGTTCAACAGAAAGAATATTCCTCAACAGATCACTGAATTAAAGAAGATTACCAATCTTTCTACTGAATATTCCAATATGAGTAAAGAAGAGCTCCTTAATAATCTAAACAAAACAGAGCAGGCGTTAAAACGCCAAATGGCACTCAGTAAAGAGCAGATAGACAAATCTGAGGACTATGTGGATGAAGTTGTGGAATATGCAAAATCAAAAACGGATGATGTTTACCAACGTTTTAATTCCTTAAAGAATGAAGAAAAAGAATTTTGGCAAGGAGAGTTGAATCAAATCCTTAATCGCTCTGATTTGTTGACTACTGAGCTGAATCTGGAACTAATTGACAGTCTGGAAGAAGTCTCCGGGGGAGTATTGGCATCTTATTTGAACATTATCCAGGAACAAACACCTGAGTTTGTAAAAGCATATGAGGATATTATTGCATCAATGGAGAATTACAGAGAGTTTATCCAAAGTGAATATAACAACTGGTATGAACAGTTTCAAACCGCCTTGAACGAAGAAACCAAGAAAGAACTAGAAGAAATTCATCAGCGTTTTCTTGATATGATGACCCCACATGGATTTTCCTATTCAAAATGGAACAGAGAGATCAATTTAAGAGGTTATCGAGGTATTAGCAATGATCTGGAATCGGTTCTAAATGAAGATGAATATGAAAAATGGACTCAGTTAACCGATTTATTCAAAGCAACAGCTCAAGAAATCGATGAGGCTGTTAGTGCCTATGAAACGAAAAAAAGTGAAATAACCACTCGACTCTCAGAAACAATAAACCAAGACAACAGTGCTACTTCTGACTATCTTGAAGCTGAATCGGAAAGAAAGTCAGCATATGATTCGGTAGTTCGGCTTGAAAACAATATACAAAAAACACAACAGGAAATAATGGATATTGAGGAAAGACTTAACATTTTGGATCAGAAAATCCAAGTATCGGTTTATGAGTTAAAAGAATTAAGAGAATTATTTGCCTTGGAATTACAAAAAGTCACCAGTAACGGTGTTTCTACGGCACCCTCAATTGAAACTAACATAGATCAACTCTATTCTTTATCACAAATGATTCAAGAGATGGGAGAGATTGAAGCTGCCGGTACAAATCTTTTCGAACTACAAACAACCCTTGACTGGTTTGTATCTAACAAGCAGGAGATTATCACCTTGTCTGAACAACCGTTAATTGAAAACGGAATGACTGTTCTAAGAAATAATATCAATCCAATGACTACAGATTTGGAAGATTACTCAACCATTTTAGAAAGATACAGAGAGTTTAAAAAAGAACTGGATACGCAACAGGAACAATTATCTACAGAGCGAGAGGTTCTTGAAACAAAAAGCAATCAAGTGGAAAAACTTGAACAAGACTATGAAAAATCCCTGACAAGGGAAAGGGAAATTGGAAAGGTAAAAAGGATCATTAGTCTGTTGGATGTTTTAGAAAGGATAGAAGATTATGAAGGGCTCACAGTGTATCATACTCAGATGTCAAACTATAACAGCGAATATGGCGTGATTGAGAATCCTCTTAAGGGATTACTGTCAGAGTTAACGTCATTGAATAAACTGATATATTTGGACAGGAACTTTTTTAGGGAAACAGAATATTTGAAGGATACTGTTGGTAAAATAGAGACGATATTAGCAGATTTTGATGTTAAAAAAGCAACTTACATAAATCTTATTCACGCAAATGTGATGATAAAAGTAACCGAGTTGGATGAGATAGAAAGTCTTCAAAAAGAGGCTTATAACAGATTTTCATCTGAATTAAATAGAATAGCGAGAATTTCAAGTGATTTGAGTGAATTAGAAGCTTATTCTCAAATAGCGAAATCCTTAGAGAATATTGATAAAAACATTTTTGAAAGTCTTCAATACTGGGTTAAAAAACCTGAACAGCAATTTATGAGATGGTTAATTAACACAATCATTTTAGCTGTGGCCACAGCCGGAATTACCGTTATGTTTTGTGCATTGGGCGCTTACCCATTCAGTCGTTTAAGATTTAAGGGACGAAAATACGGATTGTTGTTCCTACTCTTGATTCAAATGTTCCCGATAGTCATGGGTATGGTGGCACTTTATCTGCTTTTAAGATTTATCGGTCAATTCCTTCCGGGTTTTGGACTGGATTCGTTGTGGGGATTGGGATTGATCTATTTAGGAAACATTGCCTTTAATATGTGGTTGTTGAAAGGATACTTTGATACGATCCCGGATTCTCTTGAAGAAGCGGCAATGATAGATGGTTCAACAAGGTTTCAGACTTTTTGGAGAATCATTCTGCCGTTGACCGCACCGATGCTGGCGGTAGTCTTTTTGATTGTATTCATGGCTAATTTTAATGAATTTGTTTTAGCCAGTGTTGTTTTACAAAGTCCGGAAAATTACACATTCGCCGTAGGATTGCAATCCTTCTCATACGGTCCTTATCAGATGGAATGGGGACTGTTTACAGCGGCTGCTTTAATCGGGGCTTTACCCATGGTTATTTTATCTTTGTCATTACAAAGATATTTAGTTAGCGGGTTAACCTCCGGTGCGGTTAAAGGATAATCAATGGTTATAAAAACATCCCGTTTAAAAAACGGGATGTTTTTTACTATGCTGTTTTCCGTAAAGATTGAGATATATTTTGGTTTTAGAAGAAAAAGGAAGAGAATACGTGAAATTCAACGATTTATTGATCTAACCGACAGTCAGATATACTCACCATTGAATAACTTCTTGATAACTGTTTCTATAAACAAAAATTATATTATATAATAACAAAGTTATAACAAAAAATTATAAAGCAAAGAGTCCTGAATCAAATTCTTTTAAAGAGGTGGTTTGATGAAACTACTGTTGATTTCAGTTCTTTGCGGAATTGTTTTGATGTTCTTTTTTGCCTGTACCAGTCCTGTTAATGGGATCTTTACCCTTAATCAGGCGGTTGAGAGAGTCAAACAGTACATGGGCCTTCCCGAAACCAGTAACTCAACACAGACAAACCGAATCATCTTCTATATTGGAGAAGTCTTAACAGGAGATATAATCAAAGAGGTTGACCCCATTACACCAAAGGCAGATCAAGCTGTTGGAGGAAATGGCTATTTCTTTGTTGTTGATTTGGATCCTCTAGCAAGATTTGCACATCAGGTCACTTATATCATCGTTTCAAAAAATCCGGGTGACATCCTGATGGATTATGATGCCTTTTGGACACCCACGCTGAATGGTACTCCTACTATGATCGGAGATATTTATGCCGCTGATTATGCAAAAAACATCTGGCAGAATTTTACTAACAACAGTTTGTGTGATGAAAGAACCGTAAAAGAACAAAGAAGGGTCAAACTAAGCAGGAATGGTGACGGTGAGGTGGAAGGATCAATTGTTGTCAACGGAAATAATCCGGGGCAGTATCCCGATGCCGGTATTTCTACAGATGCGGAAAACATGGGAGATTTCTATGAAGGTTTTGAGGAAATGTCAGAAACCGAGGAACTTTCTCCCCCCAACAATACAGAAAATGATTTAAAAAATGCCATTCAGGGAATGGCGGATGCCGGAGTCAATGACTGTTCTATTTACATTGTCACACATGGTAACAGTGATGTACTGGTGATGGGGAATTCGACCATGACATCTACAGAATTTTCATCAATGCTCTCAGAATTTCCTTCCATAACATTTAAAGTCATTATTGATGCTTGTAAAAGTGGAAGTTTTGTGGATGATTTGTCTGCTTTATCCAATGTGGGTATCGTTGTAACTGCTACGGACAGTGAAAAAAGTTCTTATGGAGATATTGACGGCCCTTCTGATCCCAATCCAACGGATACAGGTGGGGAATGGACAAGCGGTTTTCTTGAAGATTTGGAGGAAAACACCCAGTCTGCCGAATGGGGTGATATTTTGGAACATGCCAGTATTAACGGCGTATCACCAAAAGTTGTTCTTTATTATCGATGCTTTGATTCAGCCTGGGAGAAGGATTATGCAAGGATTTTAGGTTTGAGTTTACCGCAACGCCATAGTCCGGATTACAGCGAACCGGATTAAAATTCAGTTAGAAAAAAAGAAAAAAAACAGGCAAAGAATATTTGCCTGTTTTTCTTTTGTGTTTCAAAAAAAACCAAGGAATTTTCGCTATTGTATCCCATTTGAAAGCGCTTTTTCGATGGCTTTCAAGATAACAATACTACTGTAGGTTGCACCGGTCACCGCATCTACTTTAAGAGTTTGTTGAGAGATAACATCCTTTGTAATCGCTTCAGCATCCTTTCCCTTACCATTGATATGTTTATTGATTTTTATATCTTGAATTTCTCCGCTTTCGACCGTCACTGTAACTTCCACATCTATGGGGAATTGTTTATATGCTCCTGAATAAGTACCATCGGTAACTTCTGAGATATTGACATTCTCAATTTCAAGTGCCATTAGTTCTTCAAGGCCTGTATTAAGTTTATTGATAATGTTATTCAATATGAAACCACCAACTACCACAACAACAGCAATGATCAATAGTACAATCATTAAGATTTTCTTTTTACGTTTCTTCATCCTTTCTCAGTCCTTTCTAATTGTATTCTTTCGTTTTTTAATTAGCTTTATCATCCTTTTTTCTTTTTTCTGAACAATATTTGACCAAATAGGAGACAGTTATAACTGTTGAGAAAATTAGAGGCATTCGCCATTGTAAGGTAATTATTCCAGACATTAAAAAGTTGTACAAAAAGATGATGATAAATGTGAGTCCAAAAATGATTCCAAAAACAAATAATAACTGTATCAAGAGTTTTTTGATTTCCATCACTTCCTTAAAAGCATTTCTAGTTATTTTAACACACAGTCACGGTATTTACGTGTACACTCTTTTGATGAGTTTTCTAAGAAGGATGAAATACGCGGTTTGGAATGATATACTTTTGATTATTTAGTATTCTCATGATTGTGTTATGATACACCGAGGAAGGGTCTTTTTTAAGGAGGTATTTAATGATCATATATCAGAAAGATTTGAATAATATCAGGAAAAGTCAATTAAAGGGCTTTTTTGTGGGTTGGTCAAGTCCTCTTACAAACACACAGCATTTTCGGATTCTTGAAAAGAGTCAATATTTGGTATTAGCTCTGGATACGGATACAAATCAAGTTGTCGGATTTATCAATGCGCTTAGTGATGAAGTGAACTTTGCCTTTATACCCATGTTGGAGGTTTTACCCGACTATCAAAACAAGGGCATTGGAACTCAATTGATGGAAACAATGCTTGAACAATTATCAACGATCACTTGCATTGATTTGACTTGTGATCAAGAACTACAAGCTTTTTATCAGCGGTTTTCCATGTTAAAGTCTCATGGTATGATACTGAGAAAATACTTGAAAAAGGATTAGGAGCTGTTATTGGGATGAAGAATAACTTATATAGAACCCACGGTGAAAAGCCTTATAGAGTGGTTGCCCTTCATGGGGGGCCGGGGGCAAGTGGTTCTTTGTACGATTTATGTGAAGAAATTGGCAAAGAAGTTGGTGTGATTGAAATTCTCAATCAGGGGATGAGTATCCATGAACAAGTTGAAGAGGTTTTTTCGGTTATTTCTTTAATTGGACTCCAACCGGTGATTTTGGTGGGGCACTCATGGGGAGCATGGTTGAGTATTTATTACGAAAATGCACATCCTGAACAGGTGGACAAGTTGATTCTCATTTCTTCCGGGCCTTTTGATTCAGAGTATGTTAATCAAATCGAAAAAACAAGAACGAATCGAATGTCCAGAAAAGCAAAGGAAAAACTCTCGGAACATTTTGTGAAAATCAACGATGAGGATGAAACTCTAGCCAATGAGCATTTTGCTAAGGCAGGACAACTGATTTCTACTTTGGATTCTTATGAAATTGATCGTGCAGACATCGATGATAAACAAAAGGTAGATATGAAAATTTATCAACAAATTTGGGCTGAAGCCTCAAAAAGAAGACAAACGGGAGAGTTAATGAATGCTTTAAAAAGTGTTCAATGTCGCATACAGATTATTCATGGGGATCATGATCCGCATCCTGTAGATGGTGTAAAAAGACCCCTCCAGAAAGAGGGGTTGAATGTAAAGTGTTTTGTTTTATCAAAATGCGGTCATTACCCATGGCGTGAAAGACATGCAAAAGCAAATTTTTATCAAATCCTTGAAAGACTTCTCAATGAGTGATTTTTAAGCAACTTCTACAGATTCTTTCCCACTGGTTTCCGCTATATTGACTGATTCTTCATCAGCAAGAACTTTCGTCATGCCAATGATGAGGAATAAAAAGGTGAGAGCCATATTGCCTATAGATCCGATAAGAATCAAATGATGGGCATCAAAATAATCCAGGCCCAATCCGAAAAGAAAGGCTCCTACCGGCACAATGAGTTGTGTTAATACGGCAATAACCGAAAATACTCTGGAACGGTAATTGGATGACACCTTTTTTTGAAAAAGGGTGAGCATGGGTGTATTGACCAATGCGTTAAAGATTCCCGTTAAAGCGAATATCACGGCAATGACACTGAAATACAGCCATGAATTGCCTCCAAAAAAAGATACCGCAAAGGGGAAGGCAATAATGGAGAATCCTAAGAAAAGAAAAGATTCTGCAATGATCCCGGTTTTAAATAAAGCTGTGGCTTTTCTTTTTGATAAAAAAACTCCCAGAATAATATTACCAATTAATATCCCGACAACCCAGCTGGTTTCCATAAACCCGAACTGTTGTCCTGAAAATCCAACCACTTCTCTGGTGAAAAAAGGAACCAAGACTGAAAACATACTGGTCATTAAAAAGTTGGAGAGCATAGCGAATATGAGTAGTAACAATAAACCCTTCATACTTTTTAAATAAACGAATCCTTGTTTTATGTCCACTAATGTGGACTTGATATTGATCTTTACCTTTTCCGTTGTTTGATGATAGTTTATAAACATTTCACTTAGACCCGAAAGAACAAAGGATATTCCGTTGATTAAAAAAACCACTTCAATTCCAAACAAACCGTAAAGAATACCACCCATTGCAGGACCAACGATGAAAGAAAAACTGTTTATCCCTTGTACAATTGAATTGGCTTTGTTCAAATCATTGTTGTGAACAATGTCTCCCAACATGGCTTGAGTAGCTGGATCAAATGTAATATCCATGGTAGATATGATAAATTGTGCGATAAGAAGCCCTGATATCTGAAGCGTATCCATTCGCGTCAGTAATGCCAGCAAGAGAATAATAGCGCCTCTGGCGAAGTCCATGTACACCATGATCTTTTTTCGGTCAAATCTATCTCCTAAAACTCCCGCAAAGGGGCCGAAAATAAGTCTGGGTAAATTTGAAACCAAGACGAATGTTCCCATGATCGTTCCCGAACCGGTTAAATCCAAGATAAATAAAGGGATGGCAATCTGCTGGATACCTGAACCGATAATAGAAACCAATCGCCCCAAAGCGTAAAGATAAAAATTTTTTTTATTGATGTTCATAACCTCACCGCCGATTCAATAATTTTTGTTTTCTGATGAATTATACAACAGAAAATAAATAATGTCAAGTATTTAATTAAAATTATTGATTTCAGGTTTAATAAATTTTATGTCTTGTTATTAAATTCAAGAGATCGGTGTTTTTTTTCTGTTTGTTTAACCAGAACAAATGTTGTATAATCATATCAGGAGGTTTAAAATGGTAAAGGTAGTAACAGACAGTTCCTGTGATCTGCCTGACAAGTATATAGATGAACTGGGTATCCGCATGGTTTCCATGAATGTCAATATTGATGGAATGGAGTATAAAGAGCGGATTAATTTGGAACCTCATGAATTTTGGGAAAAAATGAGGCATTCGGTTACTCTGCCCAAGACTTCTCAACCTTCGCCATTGGAGTTTGAAGCGGAATTTCTGAAGATTGAAAAAGAAGGTAATACGCCTCTGTGCATCACCATTTCTTCCAAACTCAGCGGAACGTATCAATCAGCCTTCATGGCGTCCAAGATGATGAATGAAGAAATTACAATCTTCGATTCACTTGCAGGTTCTCTTGCTCATGGCGTACAGGTGTTGAAAGCGGCCAGAATGGCAAAGGATGGGGCGAATAAAGAAGAGATTCTGGAGGTATTGACCAAATACAGAAAAACAGTAAAGATCATTATCCCTCTGTTTACTGTTGAAAATATTGTAAAAGGTGGAAGACTGAACAAATTCCAAGGTGGTATTGCCAAATTGCTAAACATAAAAGTCATTGCAGAGGGAATTGATGGCGCAGTGGATGTGAGAAAAAAGGTTCGGGGGACAAAACGGTTTATCGCTGAAATTTCCAACATTATTAAAATACTCAAACCTGAAAACTATAAGATTCTGGGGATTACTCATGTGGATAATCTTGATGATGCTCAAAGGTTTAAATCAGAAATGGAGCAATTATACGAGAATGAAATGATTATCAATGATATGGGTCCGGTAATGGCAACTTATGCCGGTGAAAAAGGAATGATACTTGCCCTTTGAAAATCAATCTTAAAATTTTTCAACTAAATAACAATAGAGATGAACAAAACAACGGTAATCATACCGGTAGCAGGTGATTTATGGAACGTGTGTTGATTGTAAACGTTGGTCTGAAAGGACTTTCGTTGATCGAACTTGAAGAGATGCAGGAAGAGTTGAAAGGATTAGTTGAAACAGCAGGTGGAGAAGTAGTTGAAACAATCCATCAATTTAGGGATCAGCTGAAGGGTGCTACGTTATTAGGAAAAGGCAAACTGAATGAATTAAAACCAATTGTTTCCGAACGAAAAATCGATTTGGTTGTGTTTGACAATAAACTCAGTCCCACCCAGTTGAGAAATATTGAAGAAGTTTTGGAATGCAGGGTGATCGATCGGATACAGCTGATACTCGATATCTTTGCCAGACATGCAACGACAAAAGAGGGGAAACTCCAAATAGAACTTGCTCAATTGGAGTATTTGCTTCCAAGAATATTAGGAATGGGAAAAGAAATGTCACGGCTTGGAGGAGGAATTGGAACAAGAGGACCGGGTGAAACTCAATTAGAGGTTTCCCGACGAACTATCAGACAACGAATCTTTTTATTGAAGAAGCAGTTAACCAGAATAAAAAAACAACGTGAAACCAGACGTCAGAGACGAATGAATGCCAACACTTCAATTGTATCTATCATTGGATACACTAATTCGGGAAAGACGACTCTGTTGAAGAGCCTTTCCAAAGACGAGAAAATCAAGCCCAAGGATGAATTATTTGCCACGCTAAGTCCAGTTTCCAGGAAGGTTTATTTGGGGAATAACAAGCAAGCTGTTTTTAATGATACCGTTGGTTTCATTCGAAAACTGCCACATAATATCATCGAATCATTCAAAGCCACACTTGAAGAGATTACTTTCAGTGACTTGATCATTCATGTAATTGATTGCACCGAATCAAATTGGCAAGAAAAAATGACAGCAGCTGATGTGGTGTTGAAAAGTATAAATGCCATGGATATTCCAAAAATAAAAGTTTTGAACAAGATTGATCTGTTAACAGATGAAGCGATAGAGTTCTTGAGAGTATCTCATCCCGATTATCGATTAATATCATCTAGTAAAAAAAGAGGTCTTGATGAACTCAAGAGCGAAATTCTAGATTTTTTTGAAAAAAAGTGAGTCAATAACAAGAAAGGAGAAAGATGCAAGATTATCACGTACATTCATATTTTTCGGGTGATTCAGAATCCCAAATAGAAGACATTATCGAACAATCCAAAAAGGTGGAAATTGAGCACTTAATCATTACTGATCATGTAGATGATATGCAAACGGTGTTTGCGAAAGGCGATACCATTGTCAACACTCGGGAATATATAGAAACAATGGCGAAATTCGGCCTTCCAGCAGGACTTGAATACAGTTGGGATGGAAAAACGCCGCAATCGGTTACTTTAAGTGATTTTGATTTTGTCATTCTATCTTATCATTGTGAATTTACAAAGGAAAACGGAAAAATAAAATATGACAAGTACCTGGATGATTTTGAAAAAATCATCACTCAGGTTAAGGATTTCAATGTAATCGGACATATTGATTTCCCTAGAAGATACGATGAAGAGAACAGAAAGTTTTCCAAAGCCCATTACGGAAAGTTGAAAGATATTTTCGAAAAACTCATTCACAGGGGAAAGGGAATTGAACTGAACATGGCTGCCGTTTCCATGTACGGAGAGCCAAACCCTGATTGGGAGATTCTGAAATTGTACAAAGACGTTGGTGGTGATATAATTACCATTGGTTCCGATGCTCATACAGCAGAAAGAGTGGGCAAAAACATCTCGATGGGACTCAAACGATTAAAAGAGACAGGATTTGATTATTTGGATGTTTTTGATGATGGTAAATGGACCAAAAAGAAGATAAAATAGTAAAAAAGGCGGACTTTAAAGTCCGCCTAACTCTTGTCATCTATTTTAAGACGTTGAGTATCTCTTAATTTTGAGGTTTTGAGGGTGCTGGTCTTTTTGCCAATTCCCTATCAACCATGAATATGCCACGATTATCTTTTCCAATCATCTTTAGCATTTGAACGTATTCATCGGTACTTGCTTCTTCTTCAACCTGTTCATCAATAAACCACTGTAACATGGATATGGTTGCCCGGTCTTTTAACTCTTCTGCGACATCCATCATATGATTGATTCGCTTCGTGACATGTTGTTCATGACCATATGCCGCTTCAAATGCCGCTAATGGTGAATCCCATTCTTTTTGGGGTTTTTCGATGGCTTCAAGTTCCACTCTTCCCCCTCTACTTATTAGATAATCGTAGAATTTTCTGGCATGTGTCAATTCTTCTTGTACCTGTTGATCCATCCAATTGGTAAATCCATTGAGATTTAATTCTGCGAAATATGCCGCCATTGATTGATAAAGATATGCTGCAAATAATTCCTCATTAATTTGTTTGTTGATTTCATCTTGCATTTTCTTTTCTATCATCTTACTTCCCCCTTTTATTTTATGTTTGATTATTAGACGATTAATGACAGTTTTTTATTACGCTAACTTTTTAATCTCCCGTTCCAGTTTTTCAATCGCTTCTTTCAGTATCGATCGGGGGCAGGCAATATTAAACCGCTGAAAACCACTTCCCTCGTAACCAAACATCATACCTTCATCAAGGGCTAATTTTGCCTTGTTCAAACATAATTCGTTGATTTTTTCATGTGTTAGATTGAGTCCTCTAAAATCTACCCAAGCCAAATAAGTCCCTTCCAGGGGAAAGACCTTCAGAACGGGAAGTCTTTTTTCAACAAAATCACACATGAATTTGTAATTGTCCCAAACGTAAGTCATCATTTGTTCATACCATTCCTTGCCGTATTGATAAGCCTTTTGAAAACCGATTACACCAAAGAGATTCAACATGCCAATATGCCAGGCATCTATTTTGTTTTGAAATCTTCTGCGGACGTCTTGATCAGGAATAATGGCTGATGCACTGGCCAAACCTGCCAAGTTAAAAGTCTTTGATGGGGCGATAAAAACTATTGAATGGGATTGAAAATCTTTGAATTTTAAGAAAGAATGGTGTTGATGATCCCCAAAAACCAAATCAGCATGAATTTCATCGGAGATGATGAAGATATCATTTCTTTTGCAGATTTCTCCCAGTTTCCTTAATGTATCTTCTTCCCATACTCGTCCAACAGGGTTATGTGGGTTGGATAGAATCACCATGGTGGTTTTTTTTGAGATCTTATTTTCAAAATCCTCCAAATCCATATGATAGTGTATTCCATCTAGTTTTAGCGGGTTTTTAACCAAACGTCTGCCATTTGACTCAATGGAACTGAAGAAAGGATAATAAACAGGCGTCTGAACGATGATTTCGTCTCCGGGTTGTGTGAAGGTGTTGATAGCTGCAGATATGCCTGCAAGGACTCCGGGAGTTGGAATATACCATTCTTTCTTCGTTTCTATCGAATGCTTGTTTTTCATCCAATGTATGACCGCTTGAAAAAAATCTTCATCCTTTCCCGTGTATCCGTAAACCCCATGTTTGGCACGCTCCACGATGGCATCAACAACCGGTAACGGAGATCGAAAGTCCATATCCGCCACCCACATGGATGTTAAATCATCACTACCAAAGATCTCATTCAAATAGTCCCATTTGATACTAACGGTTCCTTTTCTTTCAATTCGTTCATCAAAATCGTATATCATTACCATCCTCCATATTCACCTACATATTTTGTTCCAGAAACTCCTTAATTTCTTGAGCGAGTTCCTGATTTTTAACTATCTCTTGAATTTCGCTTACTTCAGCTTCCTTTATACGTTTCACACTGCCAAATTTTTTCAGGAGTTTCATTTTTCTTTTAGGGCCCACACCCGGAATATTTTCAAGAATGGAACGTCCCATTCGCTTGTCTCTTAACTGAGCATGAAACGTATTGGCGAATCGATGGGCCTCATCTCGAACGGCGATGAGAACTCTTAGTGAAGGACTGCTGTGTTTGAGTTTTAATTCGCCTCTCTCATCGGGAAAAACGATGGTTTCCTCGGCTTTTGCCAACCCTATCATATCATATTTTTTAATCTCGAGTTCGTCTTCCAATACACCTTTTACAGCGCTAACCTGACCAAGACCACCATCGATTAATAACAAATCAGGAAGGGTGTATTTTTTGAATCGACGGCGTATGACTATACGCATGGATTCAAAGTCATCAGGTTCATCCAAAGTGGTGATACGATAACGTCTATACTTGGATTTATCGGGTTTACCGTTAAAAAATGAAACCACTGAAGCAACCGTATAAAGCCCTTGTGTATGGGCAATATCTATACCTTCAATGATGCGAGGTAACTTTTTCAAACCTAAATTAGTCTGTAATTGCTTAAGGGATTCCATACTGAGTTTTCTGCTTTGTAATTCTTTTTCCAGATTTCGTTTGGCCATTTTCATCAGTTCTTCCTCGGCAGTCGTTTCCGGAGGACCGAAATAAGAAACACCAAGAAGCTCTTTCAATTTTTTAGATTGTCTTTTTGAAAAGGGAACGATGATTCTTGAAGGGATATCGTTTTTCTTACCAAAATAGAATTGGGAAAAGAATTCTTCCAGTGAGATTTTTTCATCAATATCCTGGGTAATGGCAGCAAAGATCGCTCCTTTTTTCAAACGAATCATTGTGGCTTTGCCTTCAAGGATATCTAAAGCAAAGAAATCGCGGTTAAGATTGTCGTTGAGGACGATGTATTGGGGTCTGAAGATGTTGTCAATTTCACCAATTAGATCTCTGACAGATGCGGCTTTTTCAAACATCATATTATTTGACAAGAAAATCATCCGCTCTTCCAGCATCTTTTTCAATGAATCAATATCTCCTTCAAGAAAAGCTTCTACTTTTTCTATTCGCTTTTTATAGGCGTCCTCGTCAATCTCAGTACAGGGGGCAGAACATCTCCCCAGTTGATATTCCAGACAAGGTTTTTTAATCTTCTTTAGATCGTAATCACAGGGCCTGATCCCGTAGGTTCGGTAAATAATCTCCATAATCTGTCTGAGCATCTTTGCACTGGTAAAAGGGCCATAAAATTTTCCCTTGCCCACTTTGTTACGGACCAGATTCATTCTGGGGAATTTTTCTTCGGTGATATGCAAATAGGGATAAAAACGGTTGTCCTTTAGAAAGGTGTTAAATTTGGGTTTATACTCGTAAATCAAATTAGATTCAAGTAAAAGGGCAGATTTTTCCGATTCCACGATTAAAAAACGTAGATGATCAGCTTCTTTTTGAATTCCCAGTATCTTCTCTCTTTCTGTGTAATCAATAGCAAATGAGGTACGGAAATAACTCATAATCCGTTTTTTAAGACTTTTAGCCTTACCTATGTAAATGGGTTTACCTTTTTTTTCAAATATATAGACACCCGGCTTGTCCGGGAAATCACCAGCGATTTTTTTCAGGGGGTGTTCATTCATCGTGTCTATCTTCGTAAGTCCTTTTCCAAAGCTTTTCCAATCGTTCTTTAACTCGTTGTTCCCTACCATGTGAAGAAGGTCTGTAAAAAATAACATTTTCCAATTCTTCGGGCAAATAACTTTCTAAAATAAAACTCCCAGGTTCATCGTGGGCATAGTGATAGTCTTTTCCATAGCCGGAATGCTTCATAAATTTTGTCACTGCGTTTCTCAATTTAAAGGGAACAGGTCTGTCCGGATGTCTTTTCACATCTTCTTGGGCCTTTTTATAAGCTAGATATAATCTGTTGCTTTTTGGAGAAACACTCATATAAACACAGGCTTCAGTCAAAGAAACTGTGCATTCGGGCATGCCGATGTACTTAACGGCTTGAAAACAAGATACGGCAACGGACATGGCATTAGGATCGGCAAGACCAATATCTTCACTGGCAAATCGGATGATCCTCCGGGCAACGTAGATGGGGTCTTCTCCTGCTTCAAGCATACATGCCAAATAATAAATGGCCGCGTCAGGATCGGAGCCACGCATGCTTTTAATAAAAGCAGAGATAAAATTATAGTGTTCTTCGCCTTTTTTGGAATATTTTGCATAAGAACGATTTAAAATCTTCTCAGTTTTAGCCTCTGAGATGGTGAAATCCTCTTTACTTTGAGAGTAGTTTTCGATGATTTCCAGATAGTTGATCAGAGTTCTTGCGTCTCCTGCTGCCCAGTCAATCAACATTTCTTTGGCATCATCTTCAATGAGCAGTTTTTTTTCATTTCGAGAATTAATATTTTCTATAGCCTTTTCTAAAATTGATTTTAAGGATATTTTATCCAATTGTTTGAATATAAAAATCTTACAACGTGATAATAGGGCAGGGTTGAGTTCAAAACTGGGATTTTCGGTTGTAGCGCCAAACAAAATAACTTCACCGGATTCGATATATGGTAATAGCACGTCCTGTTGCAGTTTATTAAATCGATGAATCTCATCTACAAACAGGACGGTGCTTTTATTAAATTTTTCAAACCTTTCAGAGGCCTTTTCAAGAAGGGGTTTTAACTTTGACATGGGAAATTTGGCGGCGGAAAAATTAATAAACTCGTTTTTTGTTAAACGACCAATGATTTTACCCACCGATGTTTTTCCGGAACCGGGAGGACCAAAAAAGATTGAAGAAAAAAGGTTGTCCTTTTCTATCGATTTTTTTAAAATGGCATCATCAGAAAGAATTTGTTCCTGACCCTTTATTTCATCCAAATTGACAGGTCTTAATAATTGTGATAGGGGTTCATTTTTTTCACCCGTATTCCATAAAACGTTTGAAGTCAACTGTCTTCACGCCTTATAAACCCAGTTTAGATGCGAAATAATCGTGTGTTTGTATTAATCCTTGATCCAATGAAAAATGAGGTTTCCAATTTAATTCCTCTTCAGCCTTTGTAGCATCCAATATGCTTTTTCTTAAATCTCCAGGTCTTTCAGGTCCATATTGTGCTTCTAAATTGTAATGATTAATACGTTCTGCCAATTGAAATAATTCTACAACATCCGTTCCCTTTCCGGTTGAAATATTGTAAATACTTTCTTTACCATTATCCATTGCTAACATATTGGCATTTGCAACGTCTTCAACATATACATAATCTCTTATATACTTTCCGTCACCATTGATGGTGACCGGTTCATTCTTAATCATCTTTTCGGTAAAAATAGCCACAACACCTGCTTCTCCATAAGGATTTTGGCGAGGGCCATAAACATTTGCATACCTGAGGATTGTATAATTTAAACCGTATTCTCGATAATAAAAATCTAAATAACGTTCATCTGCCAATTTAGAAATACCATAAGGAGCAGCCGGTTTTTCCGGCGAACTCTCCCGTGTAGGTATAGCTTCAGGTTTATCCCCGTACATGGCACCACCTGTAGATGAAAAGATGAATTTTTCGGCTTTGTACTTTTTTGCTGCTTCCAATAGATTCAAAGTTCCCGTTATATTCGCTTCAGCATCAAAAAGAGGTTCACGAACGGATTTCGAAACGCTAATTTGTGCCGCCAAATGGAAAATATATTTGGGTTTGTGCAATTCAAAAAGATGGTTAATGGTTTCCTTGTTTGTAATTTCATCTTCTATAAAGACCACGTCTTTATGCAATAAATTTTCCTTTTGACCTGTTGAAAGGTTGTCAATAACAACAACATTCAAGCCCCTCAGAATCAAACTGTCCACAACATATGAACCGATAAAACCGGCTCCACCTGTGACTAAAGCAGTTTCCAAAGTTACTCCTCCTTTTCCTGCAAAAAAGCGACTAATTTAGGGCAGGCTTTTCCGCCTTTTTCTTTAACGGCAATCAAAAGATCGATTAATTTTTCTGTTCTTTCCTCGGAATCTTCATCAAAAAAATGTTCCATTCTGCAGGAAAGATTGTCTGAAGCCTCTTCGGGTACACCAACCAATTCAACGAAAAACTTCTCAAGCACGGAATGTACACGTTCAAGTGATTGAGCACGCTTCAATCCCTTTTCACTTAAAAGAATTAAACCATATTTTTCATAATTCACAAAACCAAGTTCTTTTAACCTTTTCATGGCGTTTGTGACACTTGGCAGACTAACGTTTAAAAATTTTGCTATATCCTTTACCCTTGCAACCGGTTCGTTTTGAGTAATTTCGTAAATGACTTTCAGATAATCCTCTAAAGCAGGAGTCAATTTTTTTGTTTTTCTTCTCGCCATTTATTACACCTCCTATTTCATTTCGTATTTAATTATAACCCCTAGTACGGGTATTATAAAATAATATAACATAGAATAAGACGTAAAACAATTTGAACTATAACATAAAACTATTTGATTGAATATGAGTTCTATATTAGAAAGAAAGCTTGTATGTAAAAGTGTTGAAATAGTAAAATCTTCATAAAATCACTGTTATTCCCTGTTGAAGCTATGTATTATAAGGGAAAATATAGTAAAATGTAACTGTGAACATTTCCGTTTTTTTTCAACAGGGCTTTCGTTTACCACTGAGAAAAGTACAGAGGCAGTCAAATTTTTGATTGATCATATTTCAGATA
>Ga0272443_10002632_pt1 | contig 22601 bp, 32 predicted proteins | sample SSMAcet12_FD_193581 | JGI IMG/M metagenome (GOLD analysis project Ga0272443, IMG submission 193581) | Marine sediment archaeal communities from Little Sippewissett salt marsh, Falmouth, MA, United States - SSM-Acet-12 | ecosystem: Environmental > Aquatic > Marine > Wetlands > Sediment ...
CTCCGGGTCGATTATACGCCCCACCCGGCGCAAATCGCCCGCGTGGACGGGTGCCGAACGTCCCATCCCAACGCCCCCTCCATCCCCACTCCGCCGGTTGCGCCGGGACAGAATGCGTCAGAACACAGCGAGAGGGGGGAGCCCGTGCCGAAGTGGCAGAAAGCGGTGGTCGTGAGGATTCTCCTGCTGGCCGCCTTCTGGCTGAGCGGCTGCTCGTTCTTCTCGTCGCCGATCAACATCTCCGGCCTGTGGCAGGGGCAGATCCAGTGGACGGACGGCCCCGGAGCGGGTTTCGTCAGTCCGATCTCGCTCGATCTGCTCCACGAGGATCGAGACCTTTCAGGAACCGTCACTCTCGCGGGCCCCGGAGGTACGTCGTTTGGCCTCGACATCACCGACGGACGTGCGAGGACGGTTTCGATGTCGCTCGAGGCGTCCGGAGTGCTAACGACGAACCCACCGCAGAACGTCACGATCGAGCTGGAAGGCGACTTCCTCGAAACGCAGATGTCGGGAACCGGCACACAGAAGATCAATGGGGCGGTCTACCACCTGACGTGGGAGGCCGTTCTGATTGCACCGTTGCTCCCCGACGAGTGAGGCGCTAGTAGTAGAACCAGATGCTTTCGTAGTCGGCGGGATCCTCGCCGAGTTCCTCCATCCGCTCGAGGTAGCCCCGAATCGACACGTCGACGTACGGCCACGGTCCGACCGGCGCGATCCCCTTCTCCCAAGGATGGAACAGGTAGACCCTCCGCCCGTCGGGACCGATCGCGATCAATTCCCGATCCTGTGACGCTCGAAGGTGGCTCTTCCCCAGCCCGGGGACGTTAAACACCGCCTCGTCGGTCCGGAAGATCCCGGGCAGCAAACGCGCCTCCTCCTTGCGCTCCTGCAGCAATCGCGCGATCGGCACGAGGTAATCCCGATGCTCTTCCTTCCCCTTCGTGTAGAACGTGTAGTACGGGTCGATCCCCGCCTGCCGAAGCGCGACGCGATTCGCGACGGACTGGAAGCGGCGGCTCGTCTCGACCGTGAACACCTGTTGATTGTAGATCTGGACGCCGCGCCGCCGGAGGCGGTCGACCGCCGAAGCCAGTTCCGGCGTCACCTCGTACGCGCTTTCGACGTGCGTGACGAGGGAGAGGTTCCGCCGGCCCGGGGCGACGTACGCCGCCAGGCGGTCGGCCAGCCGATCGGTGATCCGCATCGGCATCGTGACCGGCACGCGGCTGCCGATCCGGATGTTCCGCACATGGTCCATCGCCGCGATCCTGCGGAGCACGCGCTCGAGCAGCCGATCGTCGAGGACGAGCGGATCCCCGCCGGTCAGCAGGATGTCGGTGATCCCGGGGTGCGTTTCGAACCACTCCATCGCCGGCTCGAGGTCCTCCCACGCCGGGATGCGCTCGACGACCATTGCGTCCGAGATCTCCCAGTTTCGCTGGCAGTAGGAACAGATCTGCGGGCAGGTATCGCAGACCTTGAACACGGCGACGGTCGGGTAGCGTCGGGTAATCCGGTCGGCGGGGGACGTGTCCCGCTCGCGCATGAAATCCAGTGCCCGCGTCCGATCCTGCCGATGCTCGATCATCCGTCGGACGGTGTGAAGCGGCGGGATCACCTGCGATCGAACCTGTCCGTCCTCCGAACGATCCGTCGAGTCGAAATCGAACAGCGACAGGTAGTACGGCGTGATCCCCCACGGGATCCCGTACTCGACGGCGAGCCGGACCGCCGCGATCTCCTCCGAACGAAGCGGGACCAACTCTCGGAGCCGCGTGACGCCTTCGACGCCCTTCAGCACGTGATTCGACTGCCAACCCGGATCGTTCCAGTCCGATTCCGTCGCGCCGAAGGCGGCGAGAATCCGACGGCGGTTGCCGTCCCGTCTGCGGACAATCTCCGAGTCGAGCCCGCACGGATGAGCAGCCACGGCACGCCACAGCTCGTTCGCCAGCCCATCGAGGAACCGGGATCGCTCGATCGCGGCACGCCGCCCGGTTCGAGGGAACTCCTCGTCTCCGGTTCCTCCGCCGTCCTGGGCGTCGTACCAGCCGCGCCCGATCCCCGATCGGCCGTCAATCGCCCGGATCAGGTGAACGAACTCGTCGACGAAACCCGGATCGATCTCATCGCCGTGGCCTCGCGCCAGTTGCCATAACTGCTCAAGGGTGGAGAACCCGGCGATCGCTTCGTTCTCCGGGGACAGGAGGCTCTTCAGCACGGCGATCGTTTCGAGGGCCGTGGTCCACTCGATCCGATCGATCTCTGACGCGCCGACGCGCAGCGCCTCCTCCCGGTCCGACAGGTAGTCGAGCAGACGGTCGCGCGCCTCGACGAGCGTGTCGCTCTCGGCGAGACACGTCCCGACCGTGGGGTCCTCTTCCCAAAGACGCGCCCCCAATGTCTCCGGCCCGGTCCGTCGCCTCCGAATCTCGGTCATCGCTCATCTCCTCGACGTGCGGCGCCGTGCCGCGTGCGGCAAGCTCGGGGCCGACGCTCTCGCTCGGGCCCCACTGCTTCAATCTCTCTTTGGTCTGCGGCCATCCTGCGCTCGTTGACTACAGAGCTTCGCACGGCCACGAATCACGCGCTGCTACGTACTTGGGTGGCGTCTCACCGCAATCAGCCACAATGGATTGCGCGATCCAACAACGTAACCAGTATAACACATCCGACGCGACGGATCGGAACGGCCGCCCGTTGCCGCCTATCCTAGACGCGCCCCTCGCGTCGGTCGACTTCGAGCGCTGTCGGATCACGCTCGGCCGGGTCGCCGTAGCCGCCGCCCCCGGGTGTCCGGATGCTGAGGATCTCGCCACGTCGAAGCGTGACCGACCCCTTCCCGGTCAACGGAGCTTCTCGGCCGTCCCGAATCAGCACGTTTGCCCCGGGCTGGCCGGGCCCGCCTCCGGCCAGGCCGTACGGCCGGCTTACCCGCCGCTCGGTGAGCAGGGAGACGCGAGCTTCCGGCGCGAGCCCACGGATGTCGCGGCGGATTCCGAGCCCCCCCCGGAATCGCCCGACCCCGCCGCTTCCCCCGCGGAGCTCGTACCGCTCGATGCGAAGCGGGTATGCGCTCTCCAGCGCCTCGATCGGCGTATTGAGCGTGTTCGTCATGTGGGAGTGGATCCCGTCGACGCCGTCCCGATCCGGACGCGCGCCGAACCCGCCGGCGATCGTCTCGTACAGGGAGTACGGACCGCCGGTTCGCGGGTCGATCCCACCGACGGCCACGTTGTTCATCGAGCCTTGGCACGCGGCGACCGCCCGGCTCGGTATCAACTGTCCCATCGCACCGAGAATCACATCGACCACCCGCTGCGACGTCTCGAGATTCCCACCGACGACCGGGGCGGGCGGCCGTGGATTCACGAGGCTGCCGACCGGAGCGACGATCTCGATCGGTCGGTAGCACCCCGCGTTCGGCGGGATCTCGGGATCCGTCAGCGCCCGGACGGCGTAGTATGTCGCCGACGAGGTGACCGCGAAGACGGCGTTGACCGGACCGGAGACCTGATCGGAGGTACCGGTGAAGTCGAACCCGATCCGATCCCCCTCGACCGTGACGGCAACGCGGATCGGAATCGGACCGCCCGAGACGCCGTCATCATCCAGAACGTCGGAGAACGTCGCCGTCCCGTCCGGGATCCGTTCGATCTCCGCGCGCATCCGGCGCTCGGAGTAGTCCAGGATCGCCGCCATCGCGGCGGCGACTGGGTCGATCCCATATCGCTCGATCACCGAGGTGAGCCGCTCGATGCCCGTTCTGCACGCCGCCCGCTGGGCTCGCAGATCGCCCCACCGCTCCGCCGGCGTCCGCACGTTGAGGAGAACGACGTCGAGGAGATCGCGGTCGACGTCACCCGCTCGCCAGAGCCGGACCGGCGGGATCCGGAGCCCCTCCTGGTAGATCTCGACCGTGTCCCCGGACAGGCTGCCCGGCTCCTTGCCGCCAACGTCGGCGTGATGCGCCCGGTTGGCGACGAACGCAACGAGTCGCTCTCCCGCGTAGACCGGCGCAACAAAAGTGATGTCGGGCAAATGCGCTCCTCCGGCGTACGGATCGTTCAGGACGACGATGTCCCCCGGAGCGAACGTCTCGACGGCGCGAACCGCGGCGGCGACCGAATACGGCATCGCACCGAGATGCACCGGGATCGACTCGGCCTGTGCAATCATCTGACCCGCCGGATCGAACAGCGCGCTCGAGCAGTCGCGGCGCTCCTTGATGTTCGGGCTGTACGCCGACCGGATCAGGTTCGCGTTCATCTCCTCCGCGACCGCCGTGAGCGCGTGGCGGAGGACCTCCAGCGTGATCGCGTCGATGTTGCCGCTGCCCCGCGTCATCCTACCTCCAACAGGATCGTCCCGGCCCGGTCACACCGTCCGGACACTCCGGGCGGAACGACGAGCGTTGCGTCGTCGCCGACTACGATCGCGGGACCTTCGATCGCGCTCCCTTCGCAGAGAGACCCTCGAGCAAGAAGCTGCGCCTTCACCCACCCGCATTCGGCGAACCGCGCAGCGACCGTCCGTCCCGCGCTCGCTCCGCCCATTGCGAACGCCGGAACCTCCGGGAGCGCGGCCGGCCCGATCGCGCGTACCCGCAGCGTGACCAGTTCGATCTCCTCGTTCGGATCGGAATGCCCGAACCGGGCTTCGTGCTCGCAGTGAAACGCCGCGGCCCACTCGCCGAACAGGTCCTGCGGCGAATCCGCGTCCGGAAGCGGCACGTTCAGCTCATGCGACTGCCCCGCGTACCGCAGATCGGCCGACACGGTGTACCGGATGCTCAAGGCATCGACCCCCTGCCGCGAGAGCGCGTTCCCACCCTGCTCGCGGAGTTCGCTGATGGCGCTCCACACCTGGCCGGGGTTCAGCGCCGCGAGGCCCCGCACCAGACTGCGGCTCGCGTCGCAGCCGACCTCGGACGTCAGAAGCCCGAGGGCGGACAGGACGCCGGCCGTCGCCGGCACGAGGACGCGCGGGATCGACAGGCGCCGGGCGATCGAGACGGCGTGGAGTGGGCCCGCCCCGCCGAAGGCGAGAAGCGCGTACTCCCGCGGATCGTGCCCTCGCTCGATCGAGATGACCCGAATCGCACGCTCCATCGCCGCGTCGGCGATCTCCAAGATCCCCTCCGCCGCGGTCTCGATCGACAGCCCCAGCGGCTCGGCGATCGTGCCGATCGCCGACCGCGCCCCTTCGACATCGAGAGGTCGGAGGCCACCGAGCGGGTGATCGGCCAACAGGTGCCCCAACACGGCGTGCGCGTCGGTGACCGTCGGGAGCTCCCCACCGCGATCGTAGCAAGCCGGGCCCGGGGCGGCCCCGGCGCTCTGCGGCCCGACCCGCAGCACGCCGCCCGAATCGATCCACGCGATGCTCCCCCCGCCGGCACCGATGGTGTGGATCCCGATCATCTGCTGTGCGACCGGATACCCGCCGATCGAGCCGGACGTCGTCCACGCGAGCCCTCCGTCACGGATCAAGGAGACATCGCAGCTTGTCCCCCCCATGTCCATCGTGATCAGACCCCGCTCCCCGGCCAGCTCTCCGATCGCCCGTGCGCCCTGGACGCCGGCCGCCGGTCCCGAGAGAAGGATCCGCACCGGTTCTTCCTCGGCCCGCCGCGTATCGGTCACCGTTCCACTCGATTGCATGATCCGCCATTTCGACGACACCCCGAGATCGTCCGATCCTCGCTCGAGCGCTCCGAGGTACCGCCCGATGACGGGCCGGAGCGCTGCGCAGATCACCGTGGTCGACGTCCGCTCGTACTCGCGAAACTCAGGAAGAACCTTGCTCGACAGCGTCACCGGTACATCGAGTTCGTCCGCGATGAGCCTCCCGACCAGCCGCTCGTGATCCGGATGGAGATACGAGAAGAGAAGCACGACAGCGACCGCCTCAACCGCCGCCGCGCGCAACCTCGGAATCAGCCGCCCGACCTCGCCGGGATCGACCGGCGTGACCACGCGCCCCTCCGCGTCAACGCGCTCGGTCAGCTCGAATCGAAGATCTCGCGGAACGATCGTCGCGGGTCGGTCAATCGACAGATCGTACAGATCGGCCCGGTGCTGCCGGCCGATCTCGAGCACGTCCCGGAATCCCCGCGTCGTGATCAACGCGGTGCGCGACCACGATCCCTCCAACAGGGCGTTCGTCGCCACGGTCGATCCGTGGGCGATCGTATGCACGCCCCCCGGAACGATGGATCCTTGACCGATCAGGCGCTCCAGCCCCTCGAGCACGCCCCGATGCGGCGCGTCCGGCGTCGACGGGATTTTGACGAGACGCGCACCGTCCCGACCGGCCAAGACCACGTCGATGAACGTTCCCCCGATGTCGATGCCGATCGCGCTGATCACGTCCGAGCGAGTATAGAATCTCCGCCGCGGCATCGCAATGGCAGTTCAGGACCGGCAAGATGACCGCGCACAACCCCAGGCTGAACACCTTTGCTGGGGACACGGCCGTCGGCCGGCGCACGTCGTGAGCATCGCGTCAAACCGGATTAGCCATCCGATGGGTGCCCCGCCGACGCGGACGCTCGGCGAGACCGGCTCGACAAGACCCGTCATCTCCCCTCCGCTGCCACCGCCAGCTCCATCTCCGCGTCGTCCCGGCGTTGCGCGACAGGAGGTCGCATCGTGCCGAGCGCCACGAATCGGCGTGCGGAGAGAACGCTTCCCACTCCATCCGCACGCGGCGCCACACCCCACCTACCTGTCCCGGCACGGCTCGCGTACAATCTCCGTACATCGTGGAAGCAGGGGAGGGAGCAGGCTTGAAGAATTCGAAGAAAGTCCTCGTAACCGGAGCGGTCGGCCAGATCGGTTCGGAGCTGACGCTCGCGCTGCGCGAGCGTTACGGGTACGAGAACGTGATCGCGGCCGGCCATCGCACCGCACCCCAGCCGGCGCTCCGCGACTCGGGACCGTTCGAAACGGTCGACGTTGCTGTGAGAGAGGACATAGACCGGGTCGTCACGGAGCACCGGGTTGACATCATCTACCATCTCGCAGCGATCCTATCGGCACGCGGGGAGGAGAATCCTGGTCTGGCCTGGCGCGTGAACATCGACGGACTCGTCAACGTGCTCGAGGTCGCGAGGGTGCGGGGCACGTCCCAGGTTTTCGTGCCGAGTTCGATTGCGGTCTTTGGCCCCGAGACGCCCCGCGACCCCGCGCCTCAGGAGACGGTCCTGCTCCCGACGACGATGTACGGGATCACGAAGGTGTCCGGAGAGCTGCTCGCCGAGTACTACGTCCGACGCTTCGGCCTCGACGTCCGCGGACTCCGCTATCCGGGGATCATCTCGAGCGAGACCCCGCCCGGCGGGGGAACGACCGACTACGCCGTGGAGATCTTCTACAAGGCGATCGAGGAAGGATGTTACACGTGCTTCGTTCGACCGAACACGCGGTTGCCGATGATGTACATGCCCGACTGCATCAAGGCGACGATCGACCTGATGGAGGCCGACTCGGAGGCGCTGGTTCATCACGCCAACTTCAACGTCGGTTCCATGTCCTTCTCGGCCGAGGAGCTCGCCGCCGAGATCCGCATTCACGTCCCGAAATTTGCCTGTGAGTACGAGCCGGACTTCCGCCAAGACATCGCCGACTCCTGGCCGTGCGCCGTCGACGACCGCGCCGCCCGCGAGGAATGGGGCTGGTCCCCAAGCTACGACTTGGCATCGATGACGGCCGACATGGTCAATCGCCTGAGCGCCAGGCTTCGACCGGGCGATGCTCCAGAAACGTGATCGCGTCACGCACGACGACTCGTGCAAGACGCGATCCAATCGGCTCTCTCGACCGGCGGGCCTAGCCCTCGATCAGCATCAGCCGGGCCATCTCGGCCCCGTCGCCTCGACGCGGTCCGAGCTTCACGACGCGCGTGTACCCACCGTTGCGATCCTTGTACCGCGGCCCCAGGTCCTCGAATAGCCGGTCGACGGCCGCCTTGTCGCGAAGACGAGAGAACGCAAGCCGGCGAGCATGCAGGTCGCCCCGCCGAGCGAGCGTGATCAGCCGCTCGGCGAATCGCTGTCCCGCGCGTGCGCGGGTGTACGTTGTATCGACCTTCGAGTTCAGAATCAGCGCGCTGGCCAGGTTCGCGAGGACGCTCTTGCGATGCGCACGCACCATCCCTATCTTGTCGACGGTTCGTCTATGTCTCATCCGTGACCTCTCCTTCGCTGCTCAGCGAGTAACCGAGCTCCGCCAGACGATCCTCGACCTTGCTCAGCGTCTTTCCGCCGAAGCCATGGATGTCGAGAAGCTCTTCGCGAGGGTGCTCGAGGAGCTGGCTCAGCGTAGTGATGTCAGCCTCGTGCAGTAGATTGCACGCGCGTTGATCGATGCCGAGATCGACGAGCGGGATCGACAGCTGCTCCGACTCCGCCTCCTCGGCCTCTTCGGTCGAGATGCCGTAGGGATGCTGCGCGAAGTCATCGAACAGCCCCAGGTGTCGTTTCAACAGCCGGCTGGCCTCGGACAGCGCTTCCTCTGGCTTGATCCCGCCGTTCGTCGTCATCTCGAGGGTCAACCGTTCATAGCCGGTCTTTCCCCCGACGCGCGTTTCCTCGACCGAGAAGTTCACCTTGCGTACGGGCGAGAAGTCGGCGTCGATCGGGACAACCGACAGCGGCGCGTCCTCGAGCCGGTTCACCTCGGACGGGACGTATCCGAATCCCGTTTCGACCTCGAGCTCGATGTCCAACGCGCCCTTGCTGTTGAGCGTGGCGATGTGAACGCCTGGATCGATCACCTCAACGCCGGGAGGAAGATCCAGATCCGCGGCCGTCACGTCACCCGGTCCCTTCTTGACGAGCGCAATCCGCTGCGTCTCGTCGCTGTGTACCCGAAGGGCGAGCGATTTCAGATTGAGGATGATCTCGAGGACGTCCTCCTTGATCCCGTCGATCGTGTCGTACTCATGATATTTGCCGGCGAACCGAACGCGCACGACCGCCGCGCCCGGAATCGCTGCGAGAAGCGTCCGCCGCAGCGCGTTGCCAAACGTCGTGCCGAACCCCCGCTCCAGCGGCTCGATGACGATCTTGCCGCCGGTCTCGGTGAGCTCTTCAACCTTGATGCTCTTCGGGAAGACCAGTTCGTCCATCGCCCCTCCTAGCGGGAGTAGAACTCGACGATGAGGTTCGCCGCGATGTTCTGCCCCGTTTGCTCGATGTTCGGCATGGCGATGACCTGGAACCTCATCGCGTCCGCGTTTCGCTCCAGCCACGCAGGAGGGTCGCGATCGAGCGCCGCCTCGACGACCGTCTTGACGCGATCGCGCCTTCCTTCCTTGACGGCGACGAGGTCGCCTTCACGCAGCAGAACCGACGGAACGTTGGTCGCACGTCCGTTCAGCTCAATGTGGCCGTGCGTGATCATCTGCCGCGCCTGCTGTCTGGACGACGCGAAGCCGGCTCGATAGACCATGTTGTCCATCCGACGCTCGAGGAGGGTCAGAAGCGCTTCGCCGGTGACGCCCTTCTTCCGCTTCGCTTCCGCTACGTACCGGCGGAACTGCTTCTCGCGGACGCCGTAGATCCGTCGCGCCTTCTGCTTCTCGCGCAGGTGCAGCTGATACTGGCTCCGTCTCGGCCGTCGTCTCTTCGGCCCCTCGCCCGGCGGCTTCGACTTGCGCGTGAGGCCGCAGCTGCGGGTGTAGCACCGCTCCCCCTTCAGGAAGAGCTTCTCCCCTTCCCTGCGACATTGCTTACACTTCCCGCCCGTATCTCGTCCCATTATCGTCTCCCCTTGCTGTGGGACACCGGCGTGACGTTCTTCACCTCTTCAACACGGATACCGGATGCCTTGATCGTCTGAATCACCGACTGTCGACCCGAGCCCGTCCCTTTCACCTCGATCGCGACCGAGCGGATTCCCATGTCCTTCATTTCGCGCGACAGGGATTCAGCCGCGATTTGGGCCGCGTATGGCGTACCCTTCCGCGATCCCTTGTACCCAACGACGCCGGGACTTTTCCACGTAACCGGGTTGCCGTTCATGTCGGTGACCGTAATGATCGTGTTGTTAAACGTCGCGTGAACGTGAACCTGAGCGCGCTCCAGCTTGATGTTCTTCGCCATCCTTACCTCTTCTTCCCGGCCTTCGCCGGCCGGGGCCCCTTCCAAGTCCGCGCGTTGGAGCGTGTTCGCTGTCCGCGGACCGGAAGTCGTCTCTTGTGGCGAATCCCACGGTAGGCGTTGATGTCCTTCAGCCGTTGGATGCTTCCCTGGACACGCCGCCGGAGGTCTCCCTCGACGATGAGCTGCTCGATCTCACGCCGGAGCGCGTTGACCTCGTTTTCCGTCAGGTCCTTCACACGGACGTCGGGCGAGATTCCGGTCTGCTCGATCACTTCGGCCGCCCTCGTCCTCCCGATGCCGTAGATGTAGGTCAGCGCGACCTCGATCCGCTTGTTGTTCGGCAGATTGACTCCGGCTATTCGTGCCATACGCTCTCCCTCTACCCTTGCCGCTGCTTGTGCTTGGGGTTCCGGCAGACGACCCGCAGCCGTCCTTCACGCCGGATCACTTTGCACTTGGCACACATCTTCTTGACCGAGCTTCTCACCTTCATAATGGCCGGGCGTTTCGATCAGCTTTCTCGGTAGACGATCCGTCCCTTCGACAGATCGTACGGCGAGAATTCCACGATCACGCGATCCCCCGTCAGGATCCGGATGTAATGCTTGCGGATCCGACCGGAGATGTGGCAGAGAACGACGTGCCCGTTATCCAACCGGACCCGGAACATCGAGCTGGGAAGGCTCTCGATGACCTCTCCGCGTTGCCGAATCACGTCCTTTTTCCCGCGTCTCTCATTCGTTGCCACTCCGCCCTGCGTCACCTCCTTGTGTTACAACGATCGTTCCATTCTCCGTCAGCACAACCGTGTGCTCGAAATGCACAGACAATCCGCCTGAGCCCGTCACCACGGTCCATCCGTCCGCCATCACCTGCGTGGGGAGCGAATCGGCCTTCACCATCGGCTCGATGGCGAGACACATCCCCGGTCCCAGCCGTACTCCCGCTCCGGGCGGCCCGTAGTTCGGGATCTGTGGATCCTCGTGCAACGCTCTCCCGATACCGTGCCCGACGTACTCCTTCACGACATGAAAACCCTTCGCTGTAACGAAGGATCCGATCGCGTGCGAGATGTCGGACAACCGGTTCCCGATTGTAGCTTGCTCGATCCCTTCCCACAAGCTACGCTCTCCGACTTCGAGCAGCCGGCGAGCCGCATCGGCGACCTCGCCGACCGCCGCGGACGTCGCCGCGTCAACGTAGAGCCCGTCGCGAACCAGTCCGATGTCGATCGAGAACACATCGCCATCGCGAAGCTTGCGATCCTCCGACGGGATCCCGTGTACCACCTCGTCGTTGATCGACGCGTTGATCGTCGCCGGATAACCGCGGTACCCTTTGAACGCCGGCTCCGCACCGCACGCTCGAATCAGCTGCTCGGCGAGTCGATCGTAGTGCGCAGTCGTCCTGCCCGGCCGGATCTCCCGCCGCAGCGTCCGGAGGATCTCGCCGAGCGCCTCGCCGTTCTCCCGAATCACCGCGATCTCAGACGCCGACTTGAGCGGGATCATCCGATCAACATCGACAGGATCTCGGAGGCGATCGCATCGCTCGGGCGCGACCCGTCCACATCGCGCAGTAGACCCCGTTCGCGGTAGAAGTCGATCAGCGGCGCGGTCGAGCGCTCGTAGACGTCGTATCGATTCTCGATCACGGCCTGCTTGTCGTCGTCGCGCTGCACAAGCGCCCCGCCACACGCAGCGCAGGTCGACACGTCCTCCGGAGGATCGAACAGAAGGTTGTAGATCACGCCGCACTCCTCACAGACCCGCCGCGCGGTCAGCCTTCGCACGACCTCCTCGCGCGGCAGCGCGATGTTGATCACCACGTCCAGCGGCGTGATCCCCTCCAGCGCTTCGGCTTGGTCGACCGTCCGCGGGAAGCCATCGAGGAGGAACCTCTCACCGGCCGACTCGATTCGCCCCCGAATCATGTCGATGATCAGATCGTCGGGGACGAGTTCGCCGCGATCCATGTAGGAACTCGCCGTTCGGCCGAGCTCCGTCGCCCTCGCCACCTCGTCGCGGAGGATGTCTCCGGTAGAGAGATGGGTCAGACCGATCTCTCGAACGATCCGCTTCGCCTGGGTTCCTTTTCCGGCGCCCGGAGGGCCGAGCAACGCAACACGCGCCAGCATCCTCACCCTCGCCGTCCGAGCAATCGCCCGGACTTCGTCAGGCTCTCGTAGTGGCGCATGACGAGGTGCGCTTCGATCTGCATCAACGTGTCGATCCCGACTCCAACAACGATCAACAGCGACGTCCCGCCAACCAGGAACATGCTCTGCGATCCGCTCAGCGTCGACAGGAGGAACGGCAGCACCGCGACGACCGACAGAAAGCACGCACCGATCAGCAGCATCCGATAGAGGACGCCGGTGATGTAATCGGCCGTCGGCTTACCGGGCCGGACGCCGGGGATGAATCCGCCGGCCTCGCGAACGTTCTTCGCGATGTCGTTCGGGTCGAAGACGATCGAGCTGTAGAAGTACGTGAAGAAGAAGATCAGTGCGACGTAGGCCAAGATGTACGCCGTGCTCCCCGTCTGTACGTACGGCACGATCCAGTTGAGGCTCGGGACCGCGTTGAACAGCGTCACCGGCAGGCTGAGCAGCGCCGACGCGAAGATGACGGGGATGACGCCTCCTTGGTTGACCCGCATCGGTAGGTGCGATGTGTGGCCACCGTAGATCCGCCGCCCCATTGTGCGCTTCGCGTACTGGATCGAGATCTTCCGCTGCCCCTGCTGCACCATCGTCATGCCCGCGATGACCACGACGAGGAGGGCGATGAACGCAAGCCCCCAGATCGGATGCACGGTCCCGGTACTAATGTCGGTCCAAAGTTGGCGCAGATTGGCGGGGAATCGGGACAGGATGCTGATCATGATGATCATGCTGATTCCGTTGCCGATCCCATTCTCGGTGATCCGCTCGCCAAGCCACATCAGGAAGATCGTCCCCGTAGTGAGCGAAACAATCGTTGTGACGTAGAACCACATCCCCGCGCTCGCGGGTACTGCACCGCGGATCAGCGACGTCATCGCGGCGCCTTGTACGATCGCCAACGCGACCGTTGCGTAGCGCGTGTAGGATGTGATCTTCCTTCGCCCCTCGCGCCCCTGCTGTTGGAGCTCCTTTAGCTTCGGGATCACCGCCGTCAATAGACTGAAGATAATGGACGCGTTGATATAGGGCGTTACCCCGAGGGCGAACAATGAGAACCGCTGTAACGCACCGCCCGTGAACATGTTGAAGAAGTCGAAGATCCCGCCCGCCTGCTGAGCGAAGAAGTTGCGCAGCACCTCCGCATCGACGCCGGGAACCGTGATGTGGGTTCCCAGACGGACGACGATGATCGCGCCGAGGGTGAACAGGATGCGCTTCCGCAGCTCGGGGACCTTGAACAGGCTGGCAAACTTCTCCCACATCGCTTAGATCACCTCGGCCTTTCCTCCGGCGGCTTCGATCTTGCGCTTCGCCTCCGCGGTGAATCGGTGCGCCCGGACGGTCAGCGGCTTCGCCAGCTCGCCCCGGCCGAGGATTTTCACGCGATCGATTCGCCCTTTCAGGACCCCGGCCGCGAGCAGTGTCTCTGGATCGACCTTCGCGTCCGCGTCGAACCGCCCGTCGAGCGTGTCAACGTTGACGCAAGCGTATTCCGTGCGAGTGTAGTTGCGGAACCCCCGTTTGGGGAATCGCATCCAAATCGGGGTTTGCCCTCCTTCGAAGCCGAGCCGAACGCCGCCTCCACTACGCGAGTTCTGCCCCTTCGTGCCCTTCCCGCTCTCGTGACCGCCGACGCCGGACCCGTAGCCACGCCCGACGCGCTTCCGGCGATGTTTGCTTCCCTTCGTCGGGCGCAGATCCTCAAGCTTCATCCGCAGCCTCCTGCCCCGCCGCGACGCCGCGCAGCTCCGCGATCTCGCGTTGGTTCCGCAACGAGGCGAGTCCGTTGATCGCAGCACGCGATAGCGTCAGCGGATTGGTCGTCCCGATCGACTTGGTCAGTACATCGTCGATCCCCGCAAGTCGGCAGATCGCGCCGACGGTCGTCCCGGCGATGACGCCGGTCCCGGGGTGTGCCGGTTTCAGGAGCACGTGCCCTGCCTTGAACCGTCCCGTCACCTCATGGGGGATCGTTTTCTCGTCCATGTTGACCCGAATCATGTGCTTCTTGGCATCGCGAATGGCCTGCTGAATCGCTCGGGGGATCTCGGTCGTGCTTCCGATGCCGACGCCCACCCGGCCGTCTCTGTCCCCGACGACGATCGTGACTCGGAATCGCAGATTCCTCCCGCCCTTCGTGACCTTGCTCACACGACGGATATCGATGATCTCGTTCTCAAACTCATCGTGGATTCTCAAAATCGCAATCCCCCTTTGCGACACGCCTCCGCGAAGGAGGAGACGACTCCGTGGTACGGGTGCCCGCCGCGATCGAAGACGACGGCCTCGATTCCCTTCTCGGACGCGCGCTCGGCGAGGATCGCTCCTACCCTCTGGGCCGCAGCGACATTCGGGCCAGACACGCTCGCGCGAAGCTCCGGCTCAAGCGTGGACGCCTGCGTCAGGGTCCGTCCAAGATCATCGTCAATCACCTGCGCGTAGAGGTGGCGCAGTGTCTTGGTCACACAGAGGCGAGGGCGGTCGCTCGTTCCGCGGATCCTCTTGCGGATTCGCCTGTGCCTTTTGACCCGTTCGGAGGTCCGTTCGAATCTTGCCATCGCCTTCACACTCCCTAGACTGCCGCCCCTGGACCACCGAGCTTGCCGGCCTTCTGGATGACCTGCTCGTTCCTGTAGCGGATTCCCTTGCCGTCATACACGTTCGGCTTCCGGAACGCTCGGATCTCCGCCGCGACTTGGCCGACCTCCTGTTTGCTTGCACCGCGCAGGACAATCTCGTTCGGGTTCGGAACCTCCGCCTCGACGCCTTCGGGGAGTTCGTATTCCATCGGCATCGAGTACCCGAGGTCGAGGATCAGCGTGGTCCCTTGAAGCCGGGCGCGGTACCCGAGTCCCCGCACGAGCAGCGCTCGCTCCCAGCGTTGCGACACCCCGTGCACCATGTTCGCGAGCAGGCTTCGGTACAGGCCGTGGAACGCACGGTACGCCTTGCCCTCCCTGCGCCGGGTGACCGTCGCTTCGCCGTCGCCAACTGAGATCTCGACCATGTCGGGCCGGAACGGCTGCTCCAAACGGCCGTGCTGCCCCTCGACGGTGAACGATCTCGCTCCGACGGACACCTTCACGCCGTCGGGAATCGCAATCGGAACCTTGCCAACCTTTGACATCTTCTTCTCTCCCTACCAGACTTCGCAGAGGATCTCGCCGCCGATCCCCCGTGCCTGCGCCTCTCTTCCCGACAGGATTCCCTGCGACGTAGAAACGATCGCGATCCCCATCCCGGCCAGCGGCCGCGGAATCTCCCCCTTGGCCGCGTAGACGCGCCGGCTCGGCTTGCTCACAAGGCGAATCTCGCTAATCGCCCGGACCGCCGCCGCCCGCTCGCCTTTGTACTTCAGGCGGATCCGCAGCTGCGGCTGAGGCTTCTGCTCGATGACCTCAAGCCCGTCGATGTACCCCTCCTGCTCGAGGATCCTCGCGATCGACTCCTTCATCTTCGAGTGAGGCATTGCCACGTCCGCATGGAATCGGCGATTCGCGTTTCGTATCCGCGTGAGCATGTCGCCTATCGGGTATGGAATCATCGTCTCCCCCTACCAGCTGGCCTTCTTGACACCGGGAATCTCGCCGTGGTGCGCCAGCTTTCGGAAACACAGCCGGCAAATCCCGAAATCACGAATGTATCCATGAGGGCGTCCGCACAGGTTGCAGCGATGGTACGACCGCGCCATGAACTTCGGCGTCCTCTTGCTCTTCACGATCAGAGATGTTCGCGCCATATTCGCCCCCTAGTCCTTGAACGGGAATCCGAGTCCTTTGAGCAGCGCGTATCCTTCCCGATCGGTCCGCGCCGACGTCACGATCGTGATGTCCATCCCTTGGGATTTCACGATCTCGTTGTATTCGATCTCGGGGAACGTGATCTGCTCGCTCAGCCCAAGCGTGTAGTTGCCCCGTCCGTCGAACGACCCCGAGGACAGCCCTCGGAAATCGCGGATCCCAGGAAGAACCACATTGAACAGCCGATTGAGGAACTCGTACGCTCGCTCCCGACGCAGCGTCACCATGCAGCCGATCGGATCTCCCTGCACCAGCTTGAAGTCGGAGATCGACTTCCTCGCCTTGGTGACGACCGGCTTCTGTCCTGTCATCTTTCCCAGGTTGCTCACCGCGCCCTCGAGCACCTTCGGGTTGTCCTTGTCGCCGACCCCCATGTTGACGATCACCTTCAGCACGCGCGGGGTCTCCATCACGTTGGCAAGTTCCAGTTCCTCCCTCAGCTTGGGAGCGACCTCTTCCAGGTATCGTTCTCGTAGCATCGTCACTCGAAGATCTCCCCACATTGCTTGCAGCGACGCATCTTCCGTCCCTCGACCTCCGTGAATCCCACGCGGGTCGGCTCGTCGCACTCCGGGCAGATCGGCAACACGTTCGAGATGTCGATCGTCCCCTCGCGCTGGATGATGCCCGGCTGGCGAAGGCTCTGCGTCGCCCGCTGGTGCTTTGTGATCATGTTCACGTTCTCAACGATGACCCGGTTCTTCTCCGGGATGACCGCGAGGACACGCCCAATCCGCCCGCGATCGTTCCCCGCCACAACTTGGACGCGATCTCCCTTTCGTACTTTCTTCATCTTCGCCCTCCTACAGGACCTCGGGCGCGAGGGAGATGATTCTCATCATCTTCTTGTCACGCAGCTCCCTCGCCACCGGGCCGAAGACGCGCGTCCCGACCGGCTCGCCTTGGGCGTTGATCAGCACGATCGCGTTGTCGTCGAACCGGACGTATGTTCCGTCCTTCCGACGATATGGCCGCCGGGTCCGCACGATCACGCCGCGCACGATCTGCCCCTTCTCGATATCGCTCGTCGGCAGCCGTTTCCGGACCGAACCGACGACAATGTCGCCGATCTTGCCGACCCGTCGATTGGAGGGACCAAGCACGTTGATGCAGCGAACGGCCTTCGCGCCAGAATTGTCCGCTACTTTCAACATGGTCTGCATCTGGATCATGGCTAGCCCTCCGCCTTCTCGACAACCTCGACCAATCGCCAGCGCTTCATCCGGCTGAGTGGGCGGCATTCCTCGATCCTCACCAGATCACCGATCGCCGCTTCCCCGCGCGGATCGTGCGCGTGGAACTTGAAGTGCCTCCGGATGTGTTTCCGGTACCGCGGGTGCAGGCGCCGCTCCTCCGCACGGACGACGATCGTCTGCGTCATGCGATCGCTCACGACCCGCCCGATCTTCACTTTCTTCATCGCGTCGCCTCCTGCGCCCTCTCCCTCATTACCGTCATGACCCTCGCGATATCCTGGCGCGTCTTCCGGAACTCGGCCGTATTGTCGAGTTCCCCGCTCGCGCGCTGGAACCGAAGGTTGAACAGCTTCCGCTTCAGCTCCGCTTCCTGCTGCTCCAGCTCGTCCGTCGTCAGATCACGGAACTCCGTCGCCCTCATACCTCTCCCCCCAGCACGATCCGCCGCTTCAACCGCGTGCGAATCGGAAGCTTGTGCCCTACGAGCTCATGGATCCGCTTCGCTTGCGCGTCGCCGACGCCCGAGATCTCGAACAGGACCGTTCCGGGGCGAACGGACGCGACCCAATGGTCGACCGCGCCCTTTCCCTTCCCCATGCGCGCCTCCGCCGGATGCTTCGTGATCGGCTTGTCAGGGAATACGCGAATCCAGATGCGAGCGCCGCGCTGAGTCGTCCGGGCGATCGTCGTCCGGCAGGCCTCGATCTGAGCCGCGGTGATCCAAGCCGGCTCCAGCGACTGGATGCCGTACTCGCCGAACTCGACCTGCCCCCCGCGCGTTGCTTTCCCCCTGCGGCGTCCGCGATGCGTCTTGCGGTGCTTGGTGCGCTTCGGAAAGAGAAGTGCCATCTTAGGTTACCTCGTCTCGCTGGCTTCGATGGGGGCGCTCGCCGCGGAAGACCCACGCCTTGACACCAATGTTCCCGTACTTCGTCCGGGCCTCGACCAAACCGTAGTCGATGTCGGCACGCAGCGTCTGCAACGGAATCCGTCCGTCCTTCATCGTGATCGATCGAGCGATGTCGCCGCCCCCGAGCCGCCCGCTGACCTTGATCTTGATCCCTTCGGCGCCGGCGCCCATCACGCGCCGCATCGCTTCCTTCATCGCCCGAGCGGGAGCCGTTCGGTTCTCGATCTGCATCGCGATGTCCTGAGCGACCAGACGCGCCTCAAGGTCCGGACGATCGATCTCCTGGATCGAGATCTTCACCATCCGACCGGTCAGGCGCTCGAGGGCCGCCTGGAGCTTCTCGATCTCGCTTCCGCCGCGCCCGATGATGATCCCGGGACGTGCAGATCGGATGACGATCGAGACCCGATCCTCCTTCGACCGCTCGATGTTCACCTCGGAGACCGAGGCTCGACGATACCTCTCGTAGACCAGCACACGGATCCGCCGGTCCTCGGCGATGTACTCCGGAGCCAGGGTCGGGTTGAACCAGTTCGACACCCACTTGCGGTTGACACCGACGCGGAACCCAATCGGATGGACTTTCTGCCCCATTACGACTCACTCCCCCTGTCCCCCACGACGATCGTGATGTGGCTCGTCGGGCGGCGGATGATGTCCGCCCGCCCGTACGCACGGGGTTTCAGCCGCCGCAGCGCCCTCCCCATGTCGACCGTCGCCCGCACCACGAACAGGTCGTCCACATCGACGTCGAAATTGGCCTCGGCGTTCGCAATCGCCGACTCGAGCGTCTTACGGATCGGCCTCGCCGCCTTCTTGCTCGACAGGTGCACGATCCGCAGCGCCTCATTCACGTCCTTGCCGCGGATCACGTCGACGACGAGACGCGCCTTGCGTGGCGAGATGCGTACGTACTTCGAGATTGCCCGTGCTTCCATCTTTTGTCTCCTACGTCAGGCCGGGAGCCCGCTTCTTCTTCATGCCGCCGTGGCCTCGGAAGGTTCGCGTCGGCGCGAACTCCCCCAGCTTGTGGCCCACCATGTTCTCGACGACGTAGACCGGCACGTGGACTTTCCCGTTGTGCACTCTGATCGTCAGCCCGACCATGTCCGGCGTGATCATGGACGAGCGCGACCACGTCGTGATCTCGTCGATGTCGCCCCGCTTGGCCCGCTGGACCTTCTTCTGAAGGCTCTCCTTCACGTACGGCCCCTTCTTCGTCGACCTCGGCATTCCTCAGCTCCTTCTTACCGTCGGCCCTTGCCGGCGCGGCGCACGATCAGAGAGCTCGACTTCTTCCGCTTCTTCCGCGTCCGGCCGCCCTTGGCCAACACGCCGGTCGGCGACACCTGGGGACGGCCAACACGGGCCCTTCCCTCTCCGCCGCCGTGTGGATGATCCACGGGATTCATCGCGACGCCGCGCACTCGGGACTTCCGTCCCAGATGCCTGACGCGTCCGGCCTTCCCGTGTTTGATGTTCTTGTGGTCCGGGTTCGACACCTCGCCGATCGTCGCGCGACACGACGTGCTGAAAATCCGAACCTCGCCCGACGGGAGTCGGACGTGCGCACGCTTGCCTTCCTTCCCGATCAGCTTTGCAGACGTCCCGGCCGACCGAGCGATCTTCCCGCCACTTCCGGGCGAGAACTCCAAGTTGTGGATGACCGATCCGAGCGGGATGCGCAACAGCGGCATCGCGTTCCCGACACGAACCTCCGCCGTTTCGCCCGCCTCGACGCGAGCCCCGATGTCCAGCTCCATCGGCGCGAGGATGTAGCGCTTCTCTCCGTCGGCATAGTGAAGCAACGTGATCCACGCCGATCGGTTCGGGTCATACTCCCGCGTGACGACGCGCGCCGGAATCCCTTCCTTGTCACGCGTGAAGTCGATCAGCCGATAGCGGCGCTTGTGCCCCCCGCCGCGCCATCGGGACGTAACGCGTCCCTGACTGTTGCGGCCACCGGTCTTCTTCACCGACCGGAGCAGACTCTTCTCGGGAGCCACATCAGATAGCCCGCTGAAGTCCGGATGCTCCGCGTGACGACGGCCCGGGGATGTCGGCTTGTATCGTTTGAGCGCCATATCGTTATCCTCCCATGATGTCGATCCGATCGCCGGCGGCGAGGCGTACGATCGCCTTTCGCCACCGGGAGGTCCGACCATGGAGCTGACTGAGTCTTTCCCGTCGGGGCTTCCCGTTCATGTTCGCGGTCCACACCTTCTCGACGCGGACCTTGAACAGCTCCTCGACCGCCTTCTTGATCTGGATCTTGTTCGCGCCGAGCGCCACCCGAAACGCGTACTTCCGATCCTCCATCTGCTGCCACGTGTTCTCGGTCAGGATCGGAGCGATCAGGACGTCTTCGGGATGCGCGTACCTCGTCATGTCCGGAACCTCTCTTCCAGTTCCTCCACCGCGCTCACCGTCAGCAGGAGCTGGTCGTGGCGCAGGACGTCATATACGTTGAGTCCCCCGCAGGCGATGCACTTCGCGCGGGGGAGATTGGTGAACGACTTCTTGACCGGTCGGCCGTATTCCGTCGACCCAACGACGACCAACGTGCTGCTCGATAGGCCCAAACGCTCGAGCAGCGCGACGGCTTGCTTCGTCTTCGGCTCGTCGAACCCGATGCGGTCGATGAGAATCACGTTCTGCTCGCGGGCGCGGTCGGACAACGCGGAGGCAAGCGCCCCCTGCTTCATCTTCCGCGTCAGCTTCGTATCGTACGAACGCGGCTTCGGTCCGAACGTCGTCCCGCCGCCGACCCACAGCGGCGACCGTCGGGATCCGGCCCTGGCGCGTCCCGTCCCTTTTTGACGCCACGGCTTCCGGCCGCCACCGCTCACCTCACCGCGCGTCTTGGTCGAATGCGTCCCCTGACGTCGGTTCGCCAGTTGCATCCGGACGACCCGGTAAAGCAGATCCTCGTTGATCGCCGTGCCGAACAACCGCTCGTCGAGCGTCCGGCTCTGCGGGTCGCCTTCCCCGGCGAACTGGTACAGCCGCGCCTCAGCCATGTTGCTTCCCCAATTCCAGAATCGTTCCACGTGAACCCGGCGTCGACCCCTTGAGCACAAGCAGATTGCGCTCTGCGTCCACGCGAAGGACCTGCAGCCCCTTCACCGTCGCCCTCTGAGCGCCCATGTGGCCGGGGAGCTTCTTCCCCTTCATGACGCGTCCAGGCTTCACACACATGCCGATCGAGCCAGGGCGGCGATGGAAGTGCGATCCGTGCGACTTCGGCCCGCCGGCGAAGTCCCAACGCTTGACGACGCCCTGGAAGCCAAGCCCCCTAGAGACACCGGCGACGTCGATCTTCTCGCCCTCGGAGAAGATGCCGACACCGATCGTGTCGCCCGCCTTGTACTCGTCCGGATTGTCGACGCGAATCTCGAACAGCCGGCGGCGCGGCGCGACGTCCGCTTTTCGGTAGTGCCCCAGAAGCGGCTTGGTCGCCTTTGACTCCTTCAATTCGCCGTACCCGAGCTGAAGGGCGTTGTATCCATCAGACTGCACCGTCTTGACCTGCACCACTGTACAGGGTTGCGCTTCGATGACGGTCGCCCCGACCGCGCGGTCTTCGACGAACAACTGGGTCATCCCAATCTTGCGCCCGAGGATTCCTTCTGTCATCGTCCGCTGCCCTCCGTTGTCCGTCGATTCTAGAGCTTGATTTCGATATCGATTCCCGTGGGAAGCTCGATGTCCATGAGCGAGTTGATCGTCTCCGAGGTCGGCTCCTTGATGTCCAGTAGCCGAGTGTGAATCCGGCGTTCGAAGTGCTCCATCGACCGCTTGTCGATGTGCGGAGATCGCAGTACGGTGTAGATGCGCCGTCGCGTCGGTAGCGGGATCGGCCCGGAGATCTTCGCCCGCGTCTCCTTCGCCGATTCAACGATCTTGCGGATCGAGCTTTCCACCAACTCGTGGTCGTATCCACGCAGTTTGATACGTATCTTCTCTCTCGCCATGCCTAGTATCCTCTACTCCGAATGATCTTCTCCTTCAACCCCTCGGGGACGATGTCGTAGTGCGCAGCGCGCAGCGAGTACGTCGCCCTCCCCTGGGTCAAAGAACGCAGCCGCGTGGCATACCCGAACGTCTCTGCCAGCGGGACCGCCACGCGCAGAATCTGCACGGTTTCCCGCGGCAGGAGTTCTCGGATTTCCCCGCGCCTGCGCGCCAGGTCCTCCATCACCTCACCCAGGTACTCGCCCGGAGTGATAACCTCTCCTTCCATGATCGGCTCCAGCAGCTCAAACGACCCCTCATGATACGCTTTGCGCAACGCTTCGGAGGTCGCAGCCCGGAACGCGATCTCAGACGAGTCGACCGGATGAAATGACCCACCGAACAAGGTGGCTCCGATATCGGCCAAAGGATACCCGGCCACCGGTCCGTTTGTCAACGT
>Ga0272443_10002637_pt1 | contig 22580 bp, 22 predicted proteins | sample SSMAcet12_FD_193581 | JGI IMG/M metagenome (GOLD analysis project Ga0272443, IMG submission 193581) | Marine sediment archaeal communities from Little Sippewissett salt marsh, Falmouth, MA, United States - SSM-Acet-12 | ecosystem: Environmental > Aquatic > Marine > Wetlands > Sediment ...
CATAGATAGTGAACCTCCCGGCTCTTCACATCCCGGTCACTGAAAGCGACATTGAGGTCCCAGCTTTTTATGAATGACTGCAGCATGGGAGCCAGAAAGTGAAGCGGTCTTCCGGGGCCAAGCATGGATACAAGACGAAACGAAGGTGCCGCAACCACGACCGAATCAAGTTGAGCTCCCTGATATTTTGCCGCCAGATTCAGTGCGATAAGCGCTCCCATACTATGGCCGACAACAAACACCTTGTCGACTTTTTCAGACAACTCATGAAAGGCCGTTTCAGCATCTCTCATCCAGTCACACCAGGTTACCCCCCGCAACTTTTCAGGCGAAGATTCACTATGGCCTTTGAGAACAGGAACGCTGACACGAAGGGACATCTTTTCAAGCGGCTCTATAAGCGAATTGACACTCTCGATCGTAGCGGTAAACCCATGGATAATCAGAACTCCGAATACGTCGTTTCTCATATTCACTCCTCTATCCGATCATTTCGCAGTTATACTGACTTGAACTTTAAAGTACGGCAATCCCGTCAAAAAACCATTCTGCCTTGCATTTTGATTCCATGTCTGCCAACCATCCTGAGAAAATGGTAAATATCATCACTTTTAATTACTTTTCATAAACAGGGCCTACTTAATCACCCTGATTTCAGAAGCTGCTGACACCATGCGGACACTACCTGTTTTCATAGCGCTTGTTCTGCTGCTGAGTTCATGCTCTGTAGTGAAAACCACAGCGAAAGCTGCATATTCAGTCGGAGAATTCGCGGTAAACACCGTAACCTCGCCATTCACTCATGACGAGATCGAGTCCATTGACGGGCTCTCTCCTGAAGAAGCTGTCAGACAGGGTCGGGTTAAAAACGCGCCCTACGTCGTTTTCGGAAAAACCTACGTTCCAATGAGCGTTGATGAGTCTGAAAATTACAGAGAGACCGGTGTCGCCTCATGGTATGGTATGGAAACCAGGAAAAAAGATGGCGGCCATATGACGGCCAACGGTGAAAAGTTTGATCCTGACAAGTTCAGCGCGGCCCATAAATACCTTCCACTGCCGATTCATGTCCGCGTCACCAACCTTGAGACAAGACAATCGCTCATTGTCCGCGTCAATGATCGCGGGCCTTTTGCACACGGCAGAGTCATTGACCTCAGCGCCGGTGCGGCAAAAAAACTCGGGTTCTATCAAACAGGGACCGCCAGGGTATCGATTGAAGTTGTCACTCAAAGCGCGGATGCAGGACCCTGAGCATAGGCACCATGACTATACCTCTCTCTGCAATAACCGATAGCCGAACATTTTACGACAAGGTTTATGAACTTGTCCGTCTCATCCCCGCTGGAAAAGTCTCCACCTACGGCTCAATTGCGCAGAGCATAAGCATTCGTTCGGCAGCGAGAATGGTAGGGTGGGCATTGAACCAGGCTGACCTTGAACAGGTTCCGGCTCACAGGGTTGTCAACCGGAATGGAGAACTGACGGGAAAAAATCACTTCATCACCCCTGACACCATGCGCCTGATGCTTGAAAAAGAAGGTATCAGCTTCAGAAGAGACGGTTCGGTCGATATGGAAAAACACCTCTATCGTTTTACCCCTGCTTTATCACAGAAGCATCGTCCATAAACCGCTTGAGCCCTGAATCGGTCAACGGATGTTTCAGCAGCTGCCCTATGACGTTGAACGGTATGGTTGCAATATCGGCGCCCATCAGAGCCGCCTCGACAACATGCTGCGGATGACGAATACTTGCGACAAGCACTTCAGTCGAAAAACGGTAGTTATCGTATATCCTGACGATCTGATCCACAAGCGCCATTCCCTCGATACTGATATCGTCAAGCCGACCGACGAAAGGACTGACAAACGAAGCGCCCGCCTTGGCTGCGAGGATTGCCTGTGATGGCGAAAACACCAGGGTCGCGTTGATCCTGATACCATTGCCGGACAAATGACGCATCGCTTTAAGCCCGTCTCGGGTAAGGGGACATTTGACAACAACATTGTCGTGTATCGCCGCCAGTTCTTCCCCCTGGGAAATCATCTCCTCCGAGGAAAGTGTCGTCACTTCCGCGCTGACAGGCCCGTCGACAATCTCACAGATCTTCGCGATATGCTCCTTGAAGTCCTTATAGGTAAAATTATCCGGATCACTGACGATTTTTGCTACCAGGGAGGGATTTGTCGTGACACCGTCAAGCACGCCAAGATCATTGGCCGCGCTGATCTCTTCCAGATCCGCCGTATCGATAAAAAACTTCATGTGGGCTCCGTTTTGGTTTTTACTTTGTCAGTCATGCCGGACTTGATCCGGCATCCGTGTGATTTCCGATACAGTCCATGGATTCCCGTGTAAGACCTGTGAAACAGGTGCTCAGATCTCACGGGTCACCCAAGGGAATAACAAGAGAAAAAGCGAAGGGTCTCCCTTACATCTCTTTCCCGGCCAGAACCGGCTCTTCAGCGAGCAATGCGTTGAAGTTCTTTGCTTCACGGCCTTCCCAGCCTTTTTTGTGATAGGCGTAACCGGCCAGAAGCGGCAGTGCGATGGTCGCTTCAGAAAAAACCATCTGCTCGAAAACCGTATCGACCTTGCCCCATGAACTGGCCTCTTTCAGGGTTGAACCTGAAAGACCCCCGTCGCGTTCATCAGCAACGGTCACCTGTACAGCATAGGTGTGCATGGATACATCATCGTATCCGAGAACTTCAGCGGCAACGACAATATCCTGCGTAAAGTTTTTCGGCACACCACCTCCCATCATAAAGAGACCTGTTTTATCATTGGCTATCTTGATTCTGGTCAGTTCGCGAAAATCTTTCACGGAATCTATAGTTACCTGTTCCTGTGGATGGTGCCACTGGTGGTGAACCAGACCGAATCCGGCAGAGCAGTCGGAAAAAGCAGGAACAAAAATCGGAACGCCTTTCTCGAATGCCTTATAGACGATAGAGTTACGGTCAAGATTCTTTTCATCGATATACCGGCCCATTTCCATGATGAACTCTCTGGAGGAGTATGCTCCGAGCTTCATGGAATTCGCGATGACGGCCATCGTATCGTCACATACCCTGAGTTCATCCTCATCGATGTAGGTATCGTAGATACGGTCGATACTCATCTCCCTGAGTACGGCATCATCGGCAAAGGGATCGCCTTTATAGTGTTTGAAACCAAGGGCCTCGAAGAAATCCTGATCAACGATATTTGCTCCGGTAGACACGATAGCATCTATCATATTGTGCTCGATCATATCGATGATCACCTGCTTGAGGCCGGCGCTTACCAGCGAGCCGGCAAGAGTCATGATAACAGCACACTCGGTGTCCCGCTGCATCATGTCAACAATCGATGCCGCTCTCGCCAGATTCCTTGCCTGAAAAGCCGTCTCTCCCATCTGCTCGATAAGCGGTACCACATCGATGGACTTGATATCGATATGCCTGACCGGTTCTTTCAGCAGGTCCTGTTTTGTTATTTCTGTGTGCATGATAGTGGTTGCTTTCTGTAAAAATAATAGTGACTTCCTGAAATAGCGCCCTGACTTCGGCTGATCGCCCGACCGGCTTCAGGCAAACCGCTTTGCTTTTTGCTCTGAAAAAAAGGGACGTATCAAAAAAACTTAATGGAAATCGGAAAATACCGCAACTCAGGGGAGACAAAAAAAAGAGAGCAAGCTGACTATATCACACATTCAAATTACCGGATGCTGCTTCCTTCCGGATCTGACATGGTTGGGTAACCAAATGTTGTATAGGACTTGCTCTCAAAACTTTTTCTATGCCGAAGGGCTTGAATATAGCACGAAAAAAACATTCGAAGCAAATAAAAAAAGAACAATACGGCACTGATCGATACAAACAGCTTTTTTCTTTATGGCAACTGTTATAAATTCCAGTCCATTAACAGAACCCTGTACGCGAACCTGCTGACAGGCGCGAAGCAGTCACCGCTCTGATCATGACACACTATGAGCAAAAAAAGAATTTTAAGCGGCATGCGCCCGACAGGCAAGCTGCATCTGGGCCACTTTACCGGCGCTCTTGAAAACTGGGTCGCCCGGCAAAATGAGCTTGATGCTGACGGGCAGAGAGTTTTCGAGACATTTTTTCTTATCGCCGATTACCATAATCTCACCACTTCACTCGAAACATCAGATATCTTTGACTGTACCATCGATATGGCTACAGACTGGCTCGCAGCTGGTGTCGATCCGGAAAAAAGCCCGATCTTTCGCCAGTCCAGGGTAAAACAGCATTCAGAGCTGTTCCTTATTTACTCAATGCTTATTACCGCGTCGAGGCTTGAGCGAAACCCTACACTCAAGGATCAGTTGAGAGACCTCAATATGGAGGCTGTTTCCTACGGCCATCTCGGTTATCCTGTTCTTCAGGCTGCCGACATACTGCTCTACAAGGGAAATATCGTTCCGGTCGGGGAAGATCAGCTTCCTCATGTTGAAATAACCAGGGAAATAGCCAGACGCTTCAACAATCAGTATCAGCACCCCACCTTCGGCGACGTATTTGAGGAACCCGAACCGAAAATCACGAAGTTTTCGCGACTTGCAGGTCTTGACGGCAAAACGAAAATGTCGAAATCACTGGGAAACACCATTCTTCTCTCCGACACACCGGACGAGGTTTTCAATAAGCTGCGCAAAGCGGTTACTGATACACAGAAGGTCAGAAAAAACGATCCCGGGCGGCCGGAAGTCTGCACGGTTTTCAGTTACCACCGCAGATTTTCAGCCTCTGACTCCGTTGAATCGATAACACGTGACTGCAGGTCAGGCGCTCTGGGTTGTGTCGACTGCAAAAAAGCATGCGCTGCAGCAATCTCCGGAGAGCTTGCCCCGATCCTTGAGAAAAGATCAGGCTATGCTTCCCGACCGGATATGGTAAAAGACATTCTGCTCAGCGGAGAAGAGCATGCCCGCCGCATCGCTGAAACAACCATGCAGGAAGTGCGGGCCGCCATGAAAATCGGCTGAGTGCTCATCAATAGCAACACATAACGACAGAAAACAGACAATGCCTGATAGCCAACAATTTGCCTTCATCTTCGATATGGATGGAGTTCTCGTAGACAATATGCACCTCCATGCACGCTCATGGGTTGAGCTTTTCAGAGATTACGGACTCGAGGGTCTTGATACTGATCGCTACCTCAGGGAAACTGCCGGCATGAAAGGCCTCGATGTTCTCCGTCATTTTCTGGATCCGGATATTACCCCGCAGAGAGCCGAGCAGCTCACCGAGCTGAAGGATTTTCTCTACCGTGTCATGTACAGAAAAGATATGAGTCCTATAGCGGGCCTGGAACAATTTCTTGATACTGCGGAATCACTGAATATACAACTGGGCGTCGGCACGGGTGCCGGAGCAAGAAATATTGAGTACACCCTCGGCATCCCGGGCCTGAAGGATCGCTTTAAGGCGGTAGTCGGGTCTCATCAGGTAAAAAACGGCAAACCTCACCCTGACATCTTCCTTCGTGTTGCTGAGCTTCTTGATACCGATCCTTCCAGATGCATCGTATTTGAAGATGCTCTTCCAGGCATTGAAGCGGCAAACGCGGCCGGTATGAAAAGCATCGCCCTTGCTACGACAAACCCGGTTGAAATCATGAGCGCCTGCTCCGACGTCATGGGTGTTATAAAAGATTATACAGCCCTGAGCCCTGCCGGGGTTCTTGAAAAAATCTGTTTCGAACAACCATCTGAAAGCTGAGCCACAACCGCTCCAACATGAGAGATTATTTAACAGAACACATAGAGCAGGCCCTGCAAAAAGCGAACATAACCGCCAACAGGGCGATCACGATAGAAAAGCCGTCTGACAACAGGTTTGGTGATTTCTCCACCAACATCGCGCTTGTTCTTGCCAGTGAATGTAGCATGAATCCGCGTCAGCTTGCGCAGGAAATCAAAGAGAACCTCTCTTTCAGCGATGAAACCGTTAATAAAACGACAATAGCCGGCCCGGGGTTTATCAATTTCTATCTCGAACCCGCCTTTATCATGAAGCGGGTTGAGCAGATTATCACGACATCGGACAGCTTCGGACTGGGCCTTGCGGGAAAAGGAAAAAACGCCATAGTCGAATATGTCAGCGCAAACCCTACCGGCCCGCTGACAATAGGGCGTGGAAGAGGAGGCGTTCTCGGAGACTGCATCGCGAATATTCTGGAGGCTCAGGGATACAACGTCACCAGAGAGTATTACTTCAATGACGCCGGCAGGCAGATGAGCATCCTTTCCGAATCGGTCCGCCTTAGATACCTCGAACTGTGCGGGATTGCTGTGGAATTTCCCGACACGCACTACCAGGGCGACTACATCAGGGAGATCGCGGGTAAAATCCTTGAAAAACATGGTGAAGCACTCGTTGACTCCGACTCTCATGAACGTTTCAAACAAACCGCTGAAAACTATATTTTCACACATATTAAAAACACGCTTCACCGTCTTGACATAACGCACGACAGTTATTTCAACGAACATACGCTCTATCAGGAAAATGAAGGCGGTATTTCACCGAACCAGCAGGTTATCGACGCATTACGTGAGAAAGGATTTATCGACGAATATGATGGCGCGACCTGGTTCATGACCACCAGACTGGGGCAGGAAAAAGACAAGGTACTTGTCAAATCAAGCGGTGAACCAAGTTACCGGTTGCCGGATATAGCCTACCATGTAACAAAATTCAAGCGCGGTTTTGACGAAATAGTCAATATTTTCGGGGCTGACCATATAGATGAGTATCCGGACATCCTGGAAGCGCTGAAAATTCTGGGTTACGACGCTGACCGTATTCGCGTTGCGATAAATCAGTTTGTCACGACAACGGTCAATGGAGAGACGGTAAAAATGTCAACACGAAAGGGGAATGCTGACCTCCTTGACGACCTTATCGATGATGTGGGGGCTGATGCCACAAGACTGTTTTTCATCATGCGCAGCAAAGACTCTCATCTGAATTTTGACATTGAGCTTGCCAAGAAACAGTCGAAAGACAATCCTGTATTCTACCTTCAATACGCTCATGCACGCATCTGCAGCCTTCTGCGCATTGCTGAAAACGAAGCAGGCTTCACCCTTCTTCAAGGGTCAGCCGATGCTCATCTTATGCGCAAACTGACCTCTGCACACGAAAAACAACTCGGCTTTACCCTGCTCGACTATCCTGAAGTTATCGAAACCTGCGCAAGGACTCTGGAGCCGCAGAAAATGGTGGAATATCTGCACAGCGTAGCGGAACTGTACCACCGTTTCTATCAGGAGTGTCCCATTCTGAAAGCTGATCCGGACATTCGTACGGCCCGGCTCATCCTTTCCCTTGCAACCCGTCAGGTACTTCGTAACGGGTTCGGGATATTGGGAATATCGGCGCCCACATCCATGTAGAAGAAAAAGTCAAAAATCAAAAGTTAAACGTAAACGTAAAAAGCCTGCAAAACAAGCTATAGAACGTTGTCTTATTTATTACTGAATTGAGCGATTGCTATGCATCCCGATACAAACTCTCTTCAACAATGTATTGCCAGATGGACGAGGGGATCTCTGCTGAACAATCGTCGCCTGATGCGATACGGTTTCTTAATTCAGTAGAAGAGAGGGGAAGGTTCAAATCGATGTGGCCGAATCTCTTATCGAACAAATATTCATCACCTGCCGTATCTAGGGAAGCACCTTCATCCCCTTTCCTTCCGAAAACGATGATGGAATAGCGCCTGATCAATTCCTCCCATGATTTCCATTGCCTGAAATTCAGGAAGTTGTCCTCACCTATGAGCAGCGTAAGATCCGAAGTGGAATAGATCTCCTCCAGATATTCCATAAGGTCTATCGTATAGACCGGATGGCCGCGATTGGCTTCCCAACTGCTGACCTCAGCAAACACTCCTGTGCGGTTGATCGTCTCCGCGAGCAGTTCTGCCATCTTCACCCGGTCTCTGTCTGCTGCTTGTGGCGTACCTTTTAACGGGTTGTTCGATGCGGAAATAACGAGCCTGTCTACCCGCAGCAATTCTCTTGCGTAGAGGCATAGGGCAAGATGACCGTTATGTGGCGGATCAAATGATCCTCCGAAAACCGCAAGTCGCATCAATCGAAGGACTATGTATTCTCAAAATGCCTGATGACTTTTTCACGGAAATCATCAACTTTATCCATGTTCTCCGGAAACTGCTGATCATAGGCTTCGATAGCGGCCTGAGCTTCAAACCATTTCTCTCTTTTTACGAGAACGTCGATCTTGCCGTACAACGCTTTTTCGACATAGACAGTATCAGGATAGAAACGGATAATTCCGTCGTAGTAGGACAACGCACCCCTGTATTTTTTCAGTTTACGGTACTGTTCCGCTATACTGAACTCGTGCTCCGCCAGCTTTTCCCTGAGGCTGTTTATACTGGAAATGCTCTCATTGACTTTATCGATCCTTGAATACTGGGCCTCCGCTGCGGCAAGGCTTCTTTTGTAAGATTCATTTTCCGGGTTGAGCCTTGAAAGCTCTGTATAGAGATCAATATCACTCTTCAACTGCTGGGGATCGCTAACAGGATAGAGTTCCAGATAGAGCTGAAATTCACGAATAGCCTTTCTGGTATGCTCATGATCACGGGTAGAAGCAGGGGAAAGCTTTTTATGCGATTGCGCCAGTTTAAACTGGGCGTCTTCTGCATAGGGCGAGCCGGGAGTCTGCTCCAGCAGTCTCTTGTAAATATCAACTGCCAGCAGATACTGCCTGGAGTTGTAATACGCTTCAGCTAACGAAAAAAGGACATCATCCTCGAGGGTTGTTGCCCTTGTGTCAAACATCAGTGACTCCAGCTCGAAAACTGCTTTGTCATAATCTTCATCAGCGATCAGTGCCTGAGCGTAGGAATATCTTTCGCTGACTTCACCTGATTTTGGCGCTTTTACCGATGAACAGGCTGTGAACAGAGTCCCTGCAGCCAGAAACACCACGGTAATCAAGGCCATTCTTGTAATCATAGATCTCGAAACAGGCATAATTTCTCCGTGAATATCATAAATATGAAATAAGACAAAGAATAAGACTATTCGGCTTAATATCAAAGATAATCATCTATTCTGCTCTTCCTGTCTTACCGTGCCAACGGCTCTAAACACTAAAAGGCTACCCCTGGCAGCCATTTAGTATCCTAAGTTGATCGTTTCAACAAATGCTTTACGGTATCAACTTTATACTATATAATGCGTTATGCGGAATTTTCTTACAGCGAACATCTCACCCGACGGGTTGCGCGACCATAAAGCGGAAAAATCACATTTGTTGAAACCCTATGGGATTGTCGGTCATGCTGCATCTGCTTCGTTACAGGGAACTTGCGGTAGTACACTACAGCGGCGTCCCCTGTGCCTTGCATCTACAGCATGCTCAACAATCGCTCAACCCAGGCGTATGCTAAGCATCTTGTGTCTCAGAAAGACATCCGTTCGCCAAGCTTGGCCGGTTTGACTGACTGGTCGTAATAACCACCTGTAGAACCGTAGCCACCAGAAGTGTTGAAGCCAAATGGAATATACACAGGGCAGTATCCCAAAATACCGGTAATCAGTGGAATAATTCCTGTAAGAAACCACCAGCTCTGAAAAACCAGTGCGGCGACAAGCATTACAGCACCCAGTACTATTCTGACATTCCTGTCGAGCGTGCCAATATTTTTCTGCATGTTTTCAGGCTCCTCGTAGTTAAGCTGTTATGAAAAAAATTGATAGCGAAATCATCTATCATTAAAACTACAACTCGCAGCCTTGAAATTCAACAGCTTGAAGTGCTTTTTACCAATCACGATATGTGATTATCCGTTAAAACGTAAAAAGCTTGACGTCATCTTCCCGGAGTTTTTCAGCAATGACCGGAGGTTTGGCGATGCTCACACCTTCTATAAAAATCGATGCATCAGCTGCTTCTGCCTTGTTTGGAAGAAAAAGCGGGCACACCTCAACAATCACACCACTTTTGATGAGGCCCTGAAGCAACATCTGAGGAGATTTCTGAATCGGCTTAAGCATGGTCTGCGGACTGTTTTTAACCGCAAGTTCGCCAGCAGGACCGCAAAGCAGCATACGGACACTCTTGCCCTGCTTTACCGTCTGGGTCGACAGCACCATGGCCATCATCTGCGTCTGTGCATCGGGCGTCGTAACAACAACGAACAGGCCTTTGGCTTCATCGTCAGCAGCATGAGACTGCATCGGCATCATAACCATCATGAGTAAAGCCAACAGCACCGAACCGTATTTAATTGAACGGATCATTTTCATCTCTCCTTTGATTTCTGTTAGGATTGTATTCGTGTCCCGAAGACCGAACAGCGCAACGGAACAATGAGGAACAGAAAAGGGAAATCGCCCTCCCTGTGACTGAATATAATGATCAAAAGCTCAAAAACAATTCGCTAATTATACTTCACGATAGTTAACAGAGCAATAAAAACGCCCTGCCGAAATTCACCGGGACTCTCCGGGGCACGAAATACAGAGGCGGGGTCTGGCCTTCGATCACTTGTAGCGATTTTTTTACCATTTGCAGACAAAGGTCTGTAACCAAACATAGAAATGAAACGAACAGAATACTTTTGCACTACTATAGCGCGCCCCCTCCTTACTCTTGACTTTTTGCCTATAATGGACTATATTGTAATAGCTCATCTACCAGGTGTGGAAGGAGTAACGAGGCCGTCCTTTTGGGGCGGCTTCAGCTTTTTCTGCTCTTTTGCTGTTGATATGCTTCGTATTCTTTTTGCAGTTTCCTTTGCCGATGCGGCTGTTCAACCAGAAAGGCAGTCCAGGGTAGGATGTATGTGCCACGATCTGCAAGAACAACGAGATAGTTTTCCTGCACAAGCCACAAGCAAATCCTATCTTCACCCCTTCGTTGATTGCGCCAAACCTTGATGGCGGGGTCATGATCGTATTCAATCACCGGCTTCGGCCATTGAATACGTTCACACCTCCTGAAATCAGGAAGTCGATCGTTCTCGTTATTCCCCTCTGAAATCATGTGCCAGAACGTCGCTTCCTTCCCATAGGTCATCGGATGCCTCTTCAAGCCAAGCATTCTGCCCTGAAACACCGGCTTACTGTCAATAAAATCCTGCTTGAAAAAAGCGTACAGGGCGTCCAGATACCGGTTCCAATCACCATCATAGTCACTGAAATATATCAACGATGGTAACCAATCCGGAAAGTCACTCATCCTTGCCCCTCCGATGCATGCCAGCGGAAAATGTTCATCTTTTCTTCACGCAGCAGCGTCGTCCGGGTCAGGTCGTAACCGGATCGACGCTGCATCCGCTCGATGATAGCCATTTTCCCTTTATTACCATGTAACCCTCTGTTCAGATAGCCCACTGCACCGATCAGCAGATCGGCTAACTGTAACTGCTCTATTTCCTGAGAGTGAACCAGCTGCAATCGCTCGATCACCTTTCGTGAAAAATCATAGCGATCATTACACAATACTTCATGCAGATCATCCACCTTTTGCGCACCGCGGGTATCCTTGATGTCGAGATAGATACGATAGCGGGCGTCGGGCCTGAAGATGACCTTCAGCATATCGAAGTACATCTTGTAATACCAGCCATCATGATCCTGACCGGGAAACGCATCGTGGCGCAGAAGCGACTTGTCGGGAACGATCAAAGCCCTGAAATGCAGGTCATCATCGTCGAAGAAATAATCGACAAAATCCAGATAGAATCCTTTCTTGGCTGGCGATACCTTGGTCCACTTCGCTTCGAAAAACGGGGAAAGCCCGTGTTTCTGCTTTATCTCGCGCAAACGGATAGCTATCTCCCGACTCTTGTCCAGCGGACACCAGACCGCGCCAAGCACCATGGCTTTCTGTCGATCATTTTCAAGATGGCAGGACTCATCGCAATACACATTAAAGGTTTCACTCATAGTCTTAGCTATAGACCGCTTGAAACGGTTATTCATGCCTCTTTAAAAAATGGTCCAATAAACCAGTTCTTTCACATCCTTCAAGAAAGGCCTTCTTTAGGAAGTTGTTGTTGGCCACCGGCGCTTTATAAGCCTGTTGCTCATAGATGGCAAGCGAATTATCCGGTGTGATGCCGTGGTCATCATTCATAATGCGAACCTGCTCCAGCCAATCCTTCGCATCACTGCCGCAGCATTTGGCCTTACTTATAGCGTTCGTCGATTCCATAAACCTCTCGCCAAGTATCGATTTCTTCTTGAACCTCATTTGGGCCAAAAGTAAGCTGAATATCGTCAGGGGTCAGTTTATCAATCGTAGAGTGGCTGAGATCGATGCAGATTTCAATCTTATGACTATCAGCGGTATAAGGATAGAATGCTTTGCGGCGTCCCGTAACGTTATGCACTGGGTCTTTACTGAGCTTGTAGCTGCTATTACATTCGTTACATGCTGGAGCCAAGTTGTGGAAATTGATTGAATTGAAAGGGTATGACGCTTTGGGAAGGTAATGGTCGTATGCCTCTCGTTTGGAATGGTGAATGCCTTTGATGTGACCAAGTCCGCAGAATGGACATTTATTGGTCGAATTCACTGTCATGAATGCCTTGTAGTGTTCACCAATCTGGCCAATTTTATCTCGTAGTGCAGCAAGGTTGAGTAGTTCCTGCGAATAAAGATCTTTGAAAAAAGAGGCCAGCTCTTTGCTCAGATCGGGATGCAGAAGTGCGATGTCTGCGTAGAGAGCAATCTGAGCAGATGGATCATTGGCGCAAACCTTCTCAATGTCGTTATTGGCGTTATACCACTGTTTAAGCAGGTTGATCTGTGACGAGTTCAATCCTGAAAAATGATCATAGATGCATTTAATATCTTGGTAAAATTTCCTGCCGCGTTCAGGAGCATTGGTAGCAAAACCGAAATGCGAAAGAATGTTTTTAATATCTGCTTCTTCCTCAAATAGCTCAAGAGTAAATTCTTGCCCAAGGGGAGCTTTGCACCACACTTCGAAAATGGAATTGATAAATTCCTGCATTTTCTCCATCGAATGAGGAACATAGGTATAGGGAAACAGCATCAGCCTTTACCCTCCATGTTGTCGAGAATGGTTTTTATGAGCAACACTTTTTCTACCGAGTCTCCGAGCTGGCGGTTTATATCGTCAATAAGATCTGTATTGTCTTCACCCGGTCTGAATTTCTGTTTCAGTTCATCCAGTATTGTCTGCGCACGAAGACCTATGGTTTCGCGTTTACCGAAGGTTGCCATCGTGATTTTGTTGATCGAGGCTCCGAGGGTGTTATAATCTGGGTATTCTACTGAAACAAGGCCATCAGATTTGTTGAACACCAGAACATTTTCGGGTTTACTGTCAGAGATCAGAAACGGAGTGTGCGTGGTGATCAGCATTTCCTGGCCTTCACTGCCGTCGAAACATTCACTTAAACGGGAAATGAAATTGGCACGCCAGTCCGGGTTGAAGTGGGTTTCTGGTTCGTCGAGCAGGAAAAGGCTCTGGGTATTCCTAAACAGCAGGCAGAGGCCAAGAGCGTGCATCAACTGGTGTTCGCCGTCGGAAAGGCTTTTCAGTAAAACCGGTTCACTTACATCAGTTTTAGTCAGCCAAAAGTGTTTGAATCGCATTATCCGTTCATCTGATGCAAGTATCGGCACTGTCTCATTGACATAGAGGCTACCTGACTGATACAACTCCGATTTCAGTTGGTCACTGGCTGAATAGAGATTTAACGTCAAGAGCACCTGGAAGGCCTGAAACAGGGCGATGGGCGAGCGGTTGACCTCGAAATCGAAGTTCTCGCGGAAAGCCTGACGGGTAACCTCGTTGACCCAATAATCGAGATAAAGTGTGTCGTTGGCCTCGTCGAGATAACAACATGTAGCGCAGCGCATTAGACGGGGAATAACCTTGTCGCTGGTGTTGCTACCATCGAGCAGTTGCACAAGATCGACACGATACCGCTTGCTCTGAGTCTCGTCTTCGATTTTGCTCAAGGCCGGGTGGTTTCTGACGATCTCCTCGATGGACTCCCGCTTGTTATCATCCTGACTGCCGAAGGCGAGGATCTGGCATTCCTCCACCTCAATGCTGCGTCGGATGATGATGCGAAACTCCCTGAGTTCCTCGATTTTCACATCCTCGCGAAACGGCTTGAGCGCATCGGCATCTTGAAACAGCAGATTACAGAGCAAGATCGCCTGGCTGAAACTACTGTCGAGATAGACCAACCGCGATTCCGGGCGACCGGGGTAAGGAAGCTGCTGCTTCAGCACCTGGTCGTACTCATCGAACTGGACAAAGCGCATCTTGAAAAATGGCAGACTAAGGATTTCGTTCTCGCCGGAGGAATAACCGAGGATATAATCTGGAAGCAGTTGTCGAGCCATAGTCTTTGTCATGACGAGCTTTTGCTCACTGGCATTATTTACCAGATACCACAACGGACTTTCTTCTACATTTTTTACAATCTTGATATGCGCATTGCCACCCAATCCTGAATAAGCCAATTCAGAACCATCTCTTATGGGAATAATATACTCGACTTCGAAACCATCTGGAATCGCCCTGTCACCACGAAATCCCTCCGAATTGCTCTCTTCATCATAATCAAAGCTATCCGGCCGGTTTTCAAGATAGATGCAATCCAGATGGTAGAAGATTGCTGCCAGAGCTTCCAGCAGGTTGGACTTACCGCTCCCATTTGGCCCGGCGCAGACAAAAGGGGCGAAATCCTGCTCTTCCTGCAAATCCCATTCGGTGCGGAACTGATATTCAAACCCTGCTTGTAAGCTGCGGAAGCCTTTCGGATCGGTTATTTTGAGACGCAGTAGCTTCATAAGGCATCAAGATTGCACAGCAATAATTTGAACGATGTTGTTGGCATCATCGTATTTCTGGATAAGACGACCATCATCCAAGGCGTTGAACACCAATGACTTGATTTCGTCATAGTCACTTGCACCCCAGTCCGGTATGTCATCTTGCACTAATTCGGATAATCGTTGCTGGGCGACCTCCATAAATGATTGTGCTGAAAAGGGCGTATCACCCAAATGTTTGAGCCATACAGTCAGCCATAGGCCCAATAACTCCTTTCGATTTTCGGATGATTGCAACCCGACAAGGTCTGCCGGAGCGGGCAACTCAAATAACTGCCCAGCGGGTTGTGTTGTATCCATGTACTTTTCCTCTGACTCTACTTTTTCAGGGGCTTCGAAAGGCAGCGGCACGCGGGTCAAGTCCAGTTCGCCTTTGAAGGCTTTCTGGCTCAACGCGCCGTAGAGCGTTTCAAGCTCGGTGAGGTTTTGCTTGTAGCAGGATTTGATGCTTTCGACCTTTTCGACAATGGCTGCAAATTGGTTTTGGAGAGTTACGGGTGGATGTTTCAGCTTAGTTTCTTTGATAATACCAAGATTCAATCCGTTCATAATTACCCCACGGTTCTTATTCTTGAACTGATTCAGAATAAATGGGTTAGAATGAATCGAGTAAGAAAGAAAGATTGGATTGGCAATTTCCTTATTTAACGTAATTGCCGCTAAATGTTTAGTATTAATTGCTAAAGGGATGTCCTCCGGGATGACCGCTGAACGTCCAATAGTACCCATGATTGTGATAATTACGTCTCCCGGATAGATGCGATAGCTTTCCAGCTCTTGATATTTCTTAAAACTTATAAAACGGCGCTCACCCCAAACAAAAAGATTTTGAACAGCATTATCTATACCGAGAACGGCAACATCACCTGCAGAGGAAAACTCGCTGTGTAATAGATTTGATCCAAATGGGCCAGTGCGCATTGAGCCCTTTTGCTTTGCTGCAAGCTCCTTGATCTCAACCATTGGCCAATCCGCAAACTCAGAGACCTGTGGGCCGAACAGCTCCAGAAAGACGCTTTTGAGCAGGTCGTCGAGTTGTTGCAGGTGTTGCTTGCGCTGGGCGATCAGCCCTTCGACTTTGCCGAGTAGATGGGCAATGTGCTTTTGGTCGTCGATTTCTTCGGGATGCGGAATTTGAATATCCGAGAGGTATGCTTTAGAAATATGCTTGAGTCCTGCTCCTTTGAAACCGCTTTCAAGAACTTGCATATTGCCCTTGAAAAATTGGAACACATAGCCAGCATCAATGTTTGTTTTCGGTTTGGGACTTATGGTGATGCAATCCGCTGAAGTAGCAAAACGGCTTGTCGTGAAGTGCACACTCGCTTTTCCTCCTGTACCAAAAACCAGACAACCTGGCCCATACTGAAACTCATCCAGATATTTTGTCTGATTTTCACTGGATGTGTAAAATGGATATTTGCCTTTTTCTTGTCCATCGCCAGCTTTGATCTTGGACTTGGGAAGAAAATCAAACAGGTTAATAAGTTTATCCCTATTCATCCAATCATCCCCCTCAACTCCAACAGTTCACGGACAATCCCGCTCTGCACGTTGGCAAGATCGGCTTCGTCAATCTCACCGACTTCAGCCTCGATCAGCCGGTTCAGAATGTCGGCGGGTTTGTCATAAATCACCTCTTCAAATACATCCTCCTTGTAGCGCGAGAGTGACAGGTCATAGCCTTCATCGACAATTTCGGCACGTGGGACGAAAAAGCACTTTTGCGTGCGGTCGGTGTCTGTTTCGGGATTGCGGGCGCGGTATTTAGCGACGATCTCCTGCAAGTCGCCGTAGCCTTCCAGCTTGGTGCGTTTGTCGTCGAGCGAGTAGCCGTCGGCCTGCATCTCGTAAAACCAGACCTGCTCGGTGGCCGGTTTGGTGATTTTGTCCGTTGGCCCATAGACTTTGGTGAAGAGCAGGATGGCCGTGCTCACACCGGCGTAGGGTTTGAACACACCGCTCGGCATGGTGACGACCGCCTTCAGGTCGCAGCGATCCACCAGAATCTGGCGCAGGCTTTTGAACGCTTTGCCGGAGCCGAAGAGCACTCCTTGCGGCACAATGACGCTCGCCGTACCGCCCTTTTTGAGCATCCGATAGATATTCTCAACAAACAGCAGCTCGGTTTTGGTGGTCGAAAGGGTCAGGTGCTCGTTGATGTCGCCCTTGTCGATACTGCCGGTAAAGGGCGGGTTGGCCATCACGATGTCGTACTCGCCCTCTTCGTTGTAGCTCTTGCTCAGGGTGTCTTTATAATCAATGTGCGGCTCCTCGATACCGTGCATCATCAGGTTCATCAGCCCAAGCCGCACCATCGTGCTGTCGATGTCGTAGCCGAACAGCGAGTTCTGCAAAATCGCCTGCGCCTTTTGGGTCAGCGTCGCTGCTACCGATGTGCGGAAAAAGCCATCTTCATCGGGCTGCAACTCTTTTGCTCCGGCTTTTTTAGCCAGCTCGGTCACGATGTACTGATACGCTCCCAGCAAGAACCCGGAGGTGCCGCAAGCAGGGTCCGCGATGCGGTGCCCGAGTTGCGGCTGTACCAGCTCGGCCATCAGCTTGATGATGTGGCGCGGCGTGCGGAACTGGCCGTTCTTGCCAGCGGTCGCAATCTCGGAGAGCAGCATTTCATACACGTCGCCCTGAATGTCCTGAAACGCCTGTCCCTTCTCCTGCGAGTCCTTCTCCATGATCTCGAAAATCTCGTCGATCGTCTTCACCGCCTCCACCAGCAGACTTGCTTTTGGAATGATAAACACCGCGTTCTTCATGTGGTGGGTAAAGTTGGACTCGGAGCCGTTCATATCCTTCAGGAAAGGGAACACCTTGCTTTGGACGTGCGTGAGCATCTCATCAGCCTGCATCCGCTTGAACTCACTCCAGCGCAAGCTATTTTTGTTGATACCGAGTTGGTGTTTGAGCGTGATCCTCTCTTCGAGGGATTTTGCTTCATCAACGGTTTTCCGGTGTTCCGGCGGAACCCAGATGCCTTCAAATCGGGAAAGGAAAGAGTCTCCCGTCCACTCGGCATCAGCTTGCTTTTTCTGATCGATCTCGTCAAGTCTTTTCATAAAAAGCAGATAGGTGATCTGCTCGATTGCTGAAAGCGGGTTTGAGATGCCACCGGCCCAGAACTTGTTCCAGAGCTGGTCGATCTTGCTTTTGAGTTCGGGGTTGTTTTGGAGCATGGTTTGAACTGATTGAGTGTCGTGTCAGTGCTCACCGTCAGGCTGCCAGTTGTTCGGTGAGCTGCAATATTTCATTGATCTCCGAAGGGCTAAAGACTCCGCGAATCCCTTGAGGATGAATAATAGTGAACGGTGCGTTGATAAGGTCTCTCTTTTTGACCTTTTCTCGTTCGATGATAAACCCTTTAAGCAGTTTCAGAAAATCAAGTTGGCGTCCTGACAGATTGCTGTGTTGCAGAATAAACTTGTCGAAAGCCTCGCTGACTGTTTCCGGAAAGCTTTTCAGGATTTCAATCCCGAGAATGTGACGGATGAACTGGATAAAATGCGCCTTGCGGTTCTGGTAAACCTTGCGCAACAACTCTTCGGTGATGTGCGGATGCTCAGCATGAAGCAGCTCGACAAGTTCATCGGCTTCGTGCGGTGTGACCTCTTCGCCACTCCTGATCTTCTGCAAGATGGGGTTGTGCTCAGTCAGTTCGGCAATCATGCTTTCGACCATTTCGCGGTAGCGGCTGATGCTGACTGATTCGTGCTGCTGGCCGAACTCGACGCGCTCTTTTTTGTGCAGCTCATCGGTAAAGTCGAGATGCACCGGACCGGAAACGCCTTCCTGCTCACGGAATTTCATCAATGGGCCGAGTCGCGTGTTCAGCTCGTCAAGCGCATCTTCCAGCTCGATGGCACTGTTTTTGGCCCAGAAATGGTTGGTCTGGGCGGCGCGGATCAGGTTTTCTTCAGCCTTGACGAAGCTGATCGAAAGCGGCAGTTCGCTGATCTGTTCCGCAATGCCCTCCCGAAGCGTGTCGGCTTTCTCCAACTCCTCGCTCAATTTTGCCAGCGAGAATTCGAGCAGGTCGCGCTCAAATCGCATCGCTTTGAAATCGGCTTCGGAAACAGTGCGGAACAGCGGCTTTATTTCGTTGCGCAGGAATTCCAAGCGCTGGTGGTGCAGAGTGATCCAGAAGTTTGGCTCCTTGAGCTGGTCCAGCTTTGCGGCGGCCTCCTTGATGACAACGGAGCTTTGCGGAAGTTGGTCGATCTGCTGGCAAAGCTTTGCAGCTTCACGTTCGGCAACCTGCGTTTGTCCGAGGTCTATCGCCCTCTCGATTTTGTCGATCCGCAATCCGGCCAGCCGAACCGGCAAGGGGAGCTGCGGCTTCAGCTCTTTGCCTTTGGGTTGCAGCTTGAAATATTCGAAGTTGTCCCAGCAGTCCAGAATCAGAAAAACATCTTTTTCCGTACACCACGGTTTTGGTTTGCGCAAATCCAGCAAACGGGTGCCGCGACCGATCATCTGCCAGAACTTGGTGTAGGAATAGACCGGTTTGGCAAAGACGAGGTTGACGATTTCGAGCACGTCGATGCCGGTGTCGAGCATATCGACGCTGATGGCGATGCGCGGCATGTCGCACGTTTTGAACTGGTCGAGCAGACCGCCTTTGCCGTAGACGCGGGGATCATCGGAAACCAGCACTTTGGCCAGCTCGCCTTTGTACTGAGGGTAGAGTTTGTCGAAAATCTCTTCGATACGCCGGGCGTGGCTGATGGTGGAGCAGAAAAAGATGGTTTTGCCGGGCAACACGCCATTGCCGTCTTTGATGCACTCCTCCATGAACTCCCGGACGATGAGGGTGTTGGTGCCTTTATTGACGACCTGCTTTTCAAGCTGAGAACCCTCGAAGTTGATCTCCTCGATCTCCTTGCCTTCCAGCAGCAACTTTTTCTGATCTTCAAGCGAAATGGTGCGCTTGCTGATGCCCTCCATCTGAAAGCGCGTTTGGATTTTCATCACCTGAAAATTGCACAGGTAGGGCGGCACATGGTTGACCGCCTCTTCAAAGGTGTAGGCAAAAGAGGGCAGGCCGTCCTCGCAGTTGAAGAGTCGGAAGGTGTTATGGTCGATGATGTCGGTTGGCGTTGCGGTCAGGCCAACGGTGATGGTCTTGAAATAGTCCAGTACCTCTTTGTAGGTGTTGTATATGGATCGGTGGCTTTCATCGACCACGATAAAATCGAAAAAGTGCGGTGAAAGTTGCTGCGCCTCGTCCCGGATGACGTTGAGCATCGAGGGATAGGTTGAGACGTAGATGCGCCTGTCTTTGGCGATGAGCTTTTCAGCGACGTTCGGCCAGCGCGGCTCATTGGGCAGATACTCCTTGAATGCCGATAACGCCTGCTCGCGCAGGGCGATCCGGTCAACCAGAAAAAGCACCTTTTCGGCATGACCTGCTCTCATGAGCGCATCAACCAGAGCAATGCATGTTCGGGTCTTGCCGGTACCGGTGGCCATGACCAATAGAAAATCCCGCCTCTTCTGTTCGATACCTTCGAGCACGGCACGAATGGCCCGTATCTGGTAATCCCGGTCGGCGATTGAGGTATTGACAAGCTCCTGGGTCAGGGGTTTACGGTTGCGCCGGATGTATTGAAACCGTTCAAGATCGTCACGAGTCGGAAAGCCGACGACTTTGCGGGGCGGGTAGTTGTCCAGATCCCAGAAAAATGTCTCCAGACCGTTCGTGTAAAAACAGAAGGGCAATTCACCATCAAACTGTTTCTGAATATTCTGGCAATATTGCTTTGCTTGTTCGCGACCGAGCGCCGCGTCTTTGCTGGTTTTCTTGGCCTCGACCACGGCAAGCGGCTTGCCATTTTTACCGAGCAGTACGTAATCGCTGAACTGATGACCTTCATACGGCGTTCGAGCCTCTGAAACTCTTTGCGGAAGCGATGTCAGAATGTCGAACTCTTCAACGACCTGCAAAGGGTCATTGACATTCCAACCGGATTGATCCAGCAGTTGGTCGATAAGCTCGGAACGTGTTTGAACTTCGGTTCTGTTCATGCCGAAAATCATCTATTCTGGATTTCAAGCCAATGAGAATGATAGTTCTCATCGTAAAACGCTTAGAGACAAATTTAAGCGAAAAAATCTCTTTCTTAAATTCTGGGAAATTATAAATGTAAATGGAGTTGCTCGCATGTACATAAACTAAAGCAAACGCGTTTCTATATTTTCAGAGGCAAAACTGAATGCACTGGATGCGCTCTCCATGTGAAGGCGCGAGGAATATTTCCGCTCATGCGAGCCGTGATCATCTCCCGAAGTTCACAGCCAATTCAGCCGATATCCCGAACCTGCGGGCACCCACAGGGGGTTACCCCTACAAAACAAGAGAGATCAGCGCTTCAACACAACGATTCAAAAATATTGTGGGAGTCAAACCCCTGACCTTCTTATTGCAAAAGAGACGCTCTACCAACCTGAACGTTGCAAGAACATCCTTAGCTGATATTTCTGATATCGGCAGATGACATAGTACCGGCAGCTGTTGGCCTGACTTATCGTACTTGGCCGGAGGGATGTTCAGTTACAGTCCGCCACCTTGAGCAAATCGTCGATGCTATCGCGCGCAAACTGTTCGGAATTTTAATTCGATGCCATAGAGGGCCTGAATTACTCAAAGCATAAAAACAGCACATATTGCCCAGTATACTGCATAAAAAACATACGCAAATAACTCGTTCTCAAGGAAATATACAGGAAATGATAAGGATCTCGCCACAATAAACTGTGTCACCTGGATTCAGCGCGTTTAAATTCTAAACTCATCCAGGGAGGCAGAAGCCATGAAAAGAAAGCGATTCACCACAGAACAGATTATCAGCATCCTGAAAGAGGGCGAAAGCAGCATGCCGGTCAAAAAGCTGTGCCGGAAATACGGTGTCAATGATGCGACGATGTACAACTGGAAATCGAAGTATGGCGGTATGAGCATGAGCGAGGCAAAGCGCAAAGCGATCAAGCATTTGCAGAAAAGCCTCGGGCAAAGTCAGCGGCGATCATGTACCAGTCGACCAGGCTCTGTCATCGCGGCATTACAAGCCAATCCAGACCGCAACAAACAACCATAAACGAACAGAAAGGCTCTATCGTAAAGAATGCCTGCAACTGAAAACACGCGAACGGAACACCAGTCCGACAACATGGGCTAGTTACAGGGCTTTTTACTATCAGGAAAAATCATGTCATAGGGTATACATGCAGACCATAAAGAAACGCTAAGTACGCTACCAACCAAACGAATAACGTTGCCACTGTTAAGATATGAAACAACGACTTTCGCTCCTTATACCAGGCTACAATCGTACTAACGGCCAAAGCCCAAACAACCATGCATAGCAGTCTGTCGGACTTGAAGTACTGGTCGATGTATAAGTTGCGTGAAAAGCAATATAAGCGTAATCTCTCGGACAGATACCCTTCATGCTTGTGACTTTGGTGTATATTTAATGCATAATTCACGCGAATATTGACTAAAATCTCATTTTGCATCCAGGTTTTATGAGTTGTTCTCAAAGTCCGACAAACTGCTAGTGTCATGTCACGCATCAATTGACGGATAAAGGCGCAACAGCTTTATTCTCGCTTTTTCTGTTGTGAAACGCCAATTGATCTTCGAATTTTTATTGTTTCGTTCCTGCTCCCATGCTGCAACTT
>Ga0272443_10002638_pt1 | contig 22559 bp, 26 predicted proteins | sample SSMAcet12_FD_193581 | JGI IMG/M metagenome (GOLD analysis project Ga0272443, IMG submission 193581) | Marine sediment archaeal communities from Little Sippewissett salt marsh, Falmouth, MA, United States - SSM-Acet-12 | ecosystem: Environmental > Aquatic > Marine > Wetlands > Sediment ...
GGCTTGTCTAATAATTTCTAAATTTAAGATTAGAACAGCGACTTGAACTCTTCGGAATTTTTTTGCTTCGCAAAAAACCGTCTTGCAGACTATTCCTCGTTCCTATCGGAAGAATATAACAGCGATTCAATTCAATAAATCTGGAGTCCTGGTTCAAAAGAAAGGGGGGCAATTTCTAAAAGAGGGGTCGCATTTGCTAAGTAGCTTCGCTACATATTATCTCAAGATTATTAAGAATTCTTTTTGCTTCAGATTCATCTTTTGATGTTACGCCTAAATGCAACCTAGGTCTATTATACATTAATTTAACTACAGAGCCTTGATGATAAAATATCTCCACCTCATAATGCTGACCTGGAGGGCCAAAATGAACCTGTCTCGTAGACTTAGGAGTATGTAAGTGCTCTGAGATTTTTCTATATTTCATTCCTCCTTGTCTAAATTCTTTGAATGCTGTGCCGTATAGTTTTTCCATTTTTTACCTATAAAATCATTACTTAATAGTTAGAATTAGATTTTATTTAAGATTTTACCCGAACATATACGGGAGAATTATTCAATTATATGGGGAAGCAACTTGCCTTCTGCTTTTTTTAGATGCTCTTGATAAGTGGATTTTCCAACTTTCATTAATTTGGCTAATTTATCAAGATCTGTCTTTTTGGGATAATCATAATATCCATTCTTGTAAGCTAATTCTATTGCCTGTTTTTGTTTTGGGCTTAATCTTGGCAGTAGTTTCAGCAGATAAACATCATGCAGTTTTCTTTTTACGAAAGATAGAATTTTGAAATATATTGTGGTTTTGCTTTTTGACATTATCTTGATTAAATCTTCTAATGGTTTTCTGTCCCAGCAGGCAATTTCCCAAATTTCAAAACCTTCTTTATCAAGAAAAGCAGGAGTTGGATAAATCAAAGCAGAATTATAGATTGATTCATAAGTAGTTTTAACTTCCTTGTGCTTCACTAATGTAGAGATAAAGTTACTCTTATATTGCTCTATCTTGACAATATCTTTGTGTTTTTTCAGGTAATTGTAGTATTTTTTGATTGAAGCTTCTTTTCCCGATACTTTTTGCACAGCAGAAGTAAAAACAAACTTTCCTTTTTTGTAGTTGCCTAAGGGATAGAAAAAAACTGATAATTTAAACTGCTCTAATTTTGGAGCGTATATGCAATCACTATGCTTTATCTTGAATTTTAGGTACCACATAGATATCCGTATATGTTCGGTATATATAAATTTAACTAATTGGAGACCCTTAATACAGAAATTGCCCCTTACTTCTTTTAACAAATGTATCGCTTCGCTCTTTGAGGACTCCAGATTTACTTGCTCACTACGTTCGCACCTTGCAGGAGTGAGTTTTGAGATCGTCATTCGCTTCCGCTCATGTCGTTCAAAACTCCTCGCAAGGGAATTGAACATCATTAGTTTCAATTGAGAATTCGCCTTGATAGTTTAGTAAAAAGTAAAGATAGTAAAATCGTCCTTTAGCCATCCCCCAGCCGCCCACCCTTATTAGTGAGGAGTTGTTGCATCACTTCGTGATAATTAGTCTTTTTCTTCGAAAAAGAGATCTATAGAAATTTTTTCACACCCCAAGGACTCGCAATTAGTCAAAATCAAAGATTTTGAATTTATTATCTTCTAATTGTATGCAAAGCATCTCTAATTCTTGGTTCTAGTACTCCCCCCATACAACCAACAACGTATCTTGTTTGCCAACTACCTAGCAATTCTCCCATTATTTCAGCGTGTCTTGTCGCTGGAGTTCTTTCATCTTTTGGAAAAACTTCTGTAACTAATTTTCCCATAAATTCTGCTAATTCTTCAGGTCGGCTAACTAAGTTTGCTTTTGTACCCCTTAAAGCATCATAAACTCTTTGATTTCTTATTCCTGTACTTACGAATACTGGCTGTTTTTCTGCCATTTCGGCAAGTTGCTCAGCATATTTTACTGGATCTACAGGATTTCCATCATACCATTCTGGAACTTTAATTCCTGTAACAATTACATCAGCTTTTGGATTAGCATATTTGCCAGTTGCTGATTCCACAAGTCGCCCAACACATACTTCTTCCCAAACATGCCTATCGGAAGCAGTAAAATAGGGTCTATCTAGATTTTCTAGAACTTGCCAAATAATTCTATCCCTTTGGTTACCTCTAACTTTTCTGTAATTGAAGGGACTATGTCCTTCAAGTAAAAATGCAGTATTTCTTGTTACGAAGTAACCATCTGGTTCTTGAGGACGTTCAGAATTATATGTATTAGTTCTCCTGACCTGTCTAGCGAAGTCAGTCATCGCTTTAATTTTCTTCTCTAATTTTTTATCTTGGTTAGCCATTTTATTCCTTTATAATAGTAATAGAATTACTATATATTAAGTTTTTACCGACAATTGTCGGAAAATACCCAAGAATCAGAGTTCTTCATAGATGGAAGGAATTATTTTACTTTCAGCTGTTTTAAGATGTTGCTGATAAGTTGAATAAGAGACTTTCATTATTTTTGCTAATTTTTCCATCTTAACTTTCTTTGGATAATCATAATAACCATTATTGATGGCAATTTCCATCGCTTGTTTCTGTTTGGCAGATAATTTAGGCAATAATCGAGTTATTGAAATATTTGAAATTTTCTCTTCCTTAAATTTCAATAATTCTGCTCCAAGATATTTTTTAGCAAATCCAAGAACTTTCTCTAAGATCTTTCTATCAAAACTAGCCAAATCCCAAATATGCTTTTTTTCCTTACAATTTATTATTGTTGGAGAAGGTCTAATAATTTTTGGATCCCAAACAGGTTCAGTAAAAAGAGGCTGTTTTGTAACTAAGACTGCAAAATCATCTTTTATTTCTAATTTGACTAATTCTGGTTGTTTTTTTACTTCCTTAACTAATGCTTTTTTATTCTTCTCTTCTCCAAACATAAAGCCACAAGTTATCAAATAAATCCACTTATCATCTTTATAATATGAAAGAGGATAACCAGTCATAGAAACTTTATATTTAATTGCCATTCTTCCAAGAAACTGATTCTTAGATTCAACTTTTAATTTCATTATCCACATAAATACAGTAATGCAATAGTTCCTATAAATAGCTTTCTAAACCAAAATTCTTTTTTAGAAAAAAAGAAGCAAAAAAGCGAGTCTTTCCCCCAAAAAAATTTCTATCTTCTTTTAGAAAAAGAAGCAAAAGCAACAACTCCTCATTATTTATTGGGATGGCTAAAAGCCCACCTGAACAAAAGGGCGATTTTAATTATTGACAACGGCGAATTCTCAACTTTGATTTTTTGCCTTCGGCATCGTTGCACTAAAAATCAATTTTTACTTCGTAAAAAGAAACTAACAGGGCTTAAAGTAAATAAAAATTGCTTTTTTCCAGCCCTAAAATTGTGCGTGCGCTCCAGAATTATTTTCTATACACAATCACTACATCTTCATCTGTTCCTTCTGCTTTTCTTGCTTCATCTAAAATTCTTCTTGGAACAGACATAAATTCTTGAGCATCATTTAGCCCGTGATTGTGTATGTAAACATTTTGTTCATCATAACCAACAATCGGAACAAAATGTCCTTGATAGCCTTTTTCTTTTCTCTCTTTTACAATATTCCAATCCAGAAGAATAATTGGAACACTATCTTTTGTTACAAATCCTAAAAGTTCTTCTAGCGATAGTGTTCTTTCTTGAATGTTTACTCCTGCCCTTTTTGCATCTTCTACCCATTTTTTTGATTGCTCTAAATCCATATCGCTATATTTTTGATAAAATTCATGTTTCAGATTTTCTTCGTTAAATAAAATGTGTTTTGAATAAAAATCTGTGCGATATTCCGAAGATGCAGAGGCAGTCGCTATCTGGATTGTAGAAATTCCTTTTCCTTCTTTTATTCCTGTTCTTGCCTCTAAGACATCCACTCCCTCATCTTTTCCAAAATAGGCAAGAACCATTCTTAATGCAGTTGGTCCGCAATTCAGCGGACTTGTTTGTTTGTAAAAAGGAATTTCTAATTTCATAATAAAATGAAAAAGGTTTAATCTTATAAAGTTATCGCGCACGCATTATAATATTCTTCCCACCCCAAAAAGCAATTTTTACTCTTCGGGATTTTTTTGCTTCGCAAAAAACCGTCTTGCAGACTATCCCTCGTCACTTCGTGAGAATATAACACTTCTTATATAGAGCTTGAACAAATTATGACAACATTTACCCCCCAAGAAACAGATAAGTTATACGAACGCCCACGCCGAAGCTGCTAGGGTTTTGCCAGAATCGTGGTGCTGACACTTGTATCTATTCTATATCTAATCGCTCTTGTCTATTTAAAGACCTCTATTGTGGAAGGTAGAGGTTAAATTTATTAATTATCTTTGTTCTAGATTTTGATGAAAATCTTGTTATTAATCCTTCAATTTATTTGCTTTGTGTTGATATTTTTCTTTCTTATTCCTGCAAGTCTTTTTTTAATCTATCTTTTTTGTGATTTATATATGAAATTATATTCAAGGATTGTGGGGAGAGGAAATAAATGGTACCAGAATTTATTTCTAATTCCGGCAGGATTATTTTCCATACAAAAAAGAAAATATATACAAAAAAATATATGTTATGGTAACTTAAAAAAACATATTGCTATAGTCTTAGCAAATAATTATTTTCCAGAGAACATCCACGGATTTGGGTTAGATAATGTAATAGAATTAGTAAAATATCTTAAAAAGAAGAATAAATCATATAAAATATATGATAAGATTACTTCCAATCAATTAAAAAAAGTTATTAGGGATAAAAGGGTGAGTTCTATCTTTTTATTTGGACATGGACAAAGACATGGAATAAAAGTAGGAAAAGATGAATTGGTATATTATTGTGAGTTTCCAAGCCATCCAAAAAAGAATTTAATAGCACAATTTCATTGTAATCATTTGGGAGGAAAATCTTTGGCAGACTATGGAAAAAAGCCAACGTACACTTTTATATTAAACAAGATCCAAAGACAAGGAAATATTTCTAAGCAATTAAATGAAATCTTTAAAAAAGGATTGATTTAATTTATGTGTAAGGGAATATTTAAGTCTTTTTTAAAACAGCTTTCTTAATCTCTTCCAAAAGAAATTCAATTCTATTAAGTTTAGAATTTTCTCTTAGTTTCAATCTGCAATATTCAGCCAAAGTAATTCCTTTGTCTTCAGCCCGCTTTTTTAATTTCAATAAGATTTCTGTTTCAATCCAAAGGTGAATCTGAGAATTCTTTTTCATTTTGTCTTAGAAGAATATTTAATTTAGCTTGAATTATTTTAAGTTTTAAGAGAATTTCATCAGCAAGATCTTCACAAGATTCAGTTTTCATTTTTTAATCTTCTCCTTGCAATTTTAACATAATCTTTGTTAAGTTCAAATCCAATGAAATTTCTATTTAGTCTTTTTGCAACAATTGCCGTAGTTCCACTGCCCATGAAAGGATCAAGAACAATCCCCGGCTCAAATCCTGCATTGCAATCACAGCTAAAAACTATCTTCCTCCTCTCTTTCGAGATATAATCTTTTTCATTATATTCTTTTATTTCTTTATTGGAAGCTTTTCTATCAGAATTCTTTATTCTCCCTTCTTTAGCGTCTCTTATTCTTAGATTAAAGGAATAAGGACTCCCTCCAATTCTTAATGATAATTTTGGGGTTCCGCATTTCTTGCAAACCTCTTTTGGACAGCCTGCTTTAATGCAGAATTCTGGCAAAGTAGTTGGAAACATTGCAAAATGTCTTTCCTTGCTTGGTTCAAGTGGAAACATTAAGCAGTCTCCTGGATTCTTCCCTTTTATATTGCACATCTGAGGAGAATATTTGGCTCTTTTAAGGCTAGAAGTTTTATGAGGAACTCTTATGGAATCCATGTTAAAATAATATTTCTTTTTCTTGACAAATAAGAATAATGATTCAGAAACAGTATTTAATCTGTCTGTCACGGCAGAAGGCATTGAACCTCCTGCCGAAGCTTTGGTTTTCACATTGCACCATTGCTTTACCCATGTAATATCATTCCTTAATATCATCCCTAGTTCATCTTGAATCTTTATAGCAATTCTAAAAGGAATCAAAAGTCTTTGTTTTGCTTGTAGCCAATTAAAACCATAACTTTGTTTGTCTTTTCCATATCTGTTAAAAAATTCTTTTCTTTTGTTGTTTTTAGTATAATACGAATCTCCTAGATTAAGCCATAATGTGCCTGTTGGCTTCAATACTCTTTCACATTCTTTTATAATATCAAAGATTGCCTGAATGTAATCATCTGGATTTGGTTCTAATCCAAGCTGTCCTTTAACTCCGTAATCTCTTAATGCCCAGTAAGGAGGGCTTGTAACTATGCAATCTATTGAATTTGAATTTAATTTCTTTAATCCATCTAAAACATTTGTATGATGAATTTTATTTATCATAAAAAACAATATTGTACAAAACTTAAATATGTCCGAGTGAAATTTTTAGTACAGAAAAATGTACAGCATTTTTCACCTTGTTCTATTTATAATTATTTTAGTTTTGTGAAACATGAAAAGATGTATTTTATGTGGTTCTTTATTGAAGAGATTTGAAAAAGACTTCTGTTTCATTTGCCTTGAAGTTTTAAGATGCAATCACAGAAATGCTAAATGTCTTGAAAGGAGGTTAAAATGTCACAAGAAGTATGCAGAAGAACAAGAGGAATTGTAATTGCTGTATTGTTTTTGGCCTTGTTTATTTCTCAAGTAGCCCTGATTAACGCATCAGATGACTTTGAGGATATTCTACAGCCATTGACAACCATGTACAATTTAGTGAAATATGCTGCAACTGTAATTGCAGGACTTGTCATGCTTTTTGCTGGTGTCTCTTACATAATGGGAGGTTCAGATCCTCAAAAAAGAGAGAAAGCAAAGAACATGGTGATGTATGTAATTATTGGATTAATGGTAATTTGGGCAGCACCTTTTGTTGTTAATTTGATATTGGGAGATTAAGGATGGGATTTGATTGGACAGATATAGGTTCATATCTAGTTGAAACTCTGTTCGAGTTTATCTTGGACATGTTAAATTTAGCGTGTGAACCTATCCTTAATCTCATTAGAAAGCTTTTGTCTGAGCCAGTAGGCATTTCAATCTTTTCAGGAGTTTGGGCAACAATTGTTTATGTTCTCTCAATGTTTTATGGCTTATTCTTAGTTTGGATTGGATTGAAATTCATATTGTCAGAAGGTTCTCCAGAAAAAAGAGAAGAAGCAAAAGACGATTTAAAAAATACAATTATAATGATGATTTTAATACAGGGAAGCTACCATTTATATGAATTAATCTTAGCTGTTTCATCAGCATTAACTAGAGTAATATTAAACTTAATAAACAGTAGCTTTTTTCATTTGAAATTAGCAGAAGGATTTAACTTTGGGTTTGATTTAATTTGGGCATTCTTTTATGTTATTAGTTTAATGATAGTTTTAGTAATTCTCTTATTAAGATACCTTTCTGTAAGTTCAGGAGTAATATTTTTTCCAATTGGAATTCTATGTTATTTTTTCTCTCCATTAAGCCAATATGGGAAATTAATCATAAATTGGACTATGACATTAATCTTTATTCCATTATTTTTCTCAATAATTTTCTTAATTGGGGATAAAGTATCTCACTTATCTGCTTTCAAGGATTTTAAAACCTTGATAATGGTCGGCTCATTAAATCTAATCATAATTTCTACCCTCTTGATTTTATTGTTTGTGGCAATCAAGGCAGCTTTTCAAATAAACAAAGTGAAAAAAGTAATCACATTATCAAAATAAAATGTACGAAATACCCCAACAATTAGAGTATAAGGAGAAAATTATATTTGGATTAACTTTTTCTCAGTTAGCTTATGCCTTTGCATTTTTTCCAATAGCATTCTTTTTTCTTTTCAAATTAAATGCAAGTTTAGCTGTAAGATTTTTCCTGGCAATGTTCCCAGTCTGTATTGGAATCGGCTTTATTTTCTTTGATCTGGGAACTCAATTAAAAAAATGGCTTATATGGTTTAGACTTAGAGAACTTAAGAAAAAAGAAAAAATAGAACAATTCTTTTCAATAAAAAAGATAGAAGATAATCTAATTTATACTCAAAAAGAAAAACTAGCTGTTCTTAAAATAGATTCAATTAATTTTCAAATCAAGCCTAAAAAAGAGCAAGAAACAATAACATTGGCATTTCAGAGATTCTTGAATTCTTTGGACTTTCCAGTTCAGATTTTAATGACAACTGAAAATCTTAGCATGAAAGATTATCTTGATAGTCTTGAAACAAGAGTTAAAGATGAAAATTCTAAGGAGATTTTTAATGAATATAAAGAACACATGCAAAAGATGATAACTGAAAATAGCGTATCAAACAGAAATTTCTATATAGTTATTCCAGAAAAAACAGATATAGATATTCAGATTAAAATATGTGAGGAAAGACTTCACGGATTGAATTTAAGAACCCATAGACTTCATGACAAGCAATTAAAGAGTCTGTTAATGCAAGTGTTTGATTTAAGCAAAGGTTCGAAATATCTTCCAGATAAAATAGAAAATAATCCTTCTTTTGTAAAGATAAATGACAAGCTTAGCAGGACAATTTATGCTTATGGCTATCCTCGAATTGTAGAATCAGGTTTTCTTGATAGAATTGTAAGTTCATTAGGAGATTTTAACCTTTCAATACACATCGAGCCATTATCTTTAGAACAAACAATGATTTTATTAAATAAAGAGTTGCAAAAGCAAAGAGCTGATTTGTATGCAGCAAAATTAAAGAATCAATTAAATCCAAGTTTAGAGATTAAATATGCTGATACATTAAAGATTCTTGAAAATCTACAAAAGGGTAATGAAAAGCTGTTCAATGTTAGCTTATATGTTAATTGCAGGGCAGATAATCAAAAACAACTTGGTTTGTTATCTAAAAAAGTTGAGTCTGAATTAAATTCTTTATTGATAATCCCAAAACAAGCAGACTTTAGAATGATTCAAGGATTTAAATCTTGTTTGCCTTTAAATGAGGATTGTTTAAATTTAAGGAGAAATATCACAACTAAAGGATTATCTGCATTTTTCCCTTTTACCTCTTCTTTCTTTAAATTTGATGAAACAGGTATATGGTTTGGATTGAATAAGAATAAGATTCCAATAATTAGGGATGTCTTTAAATTGTCTAATGCAAATGGAATATGTTTGGCTAGCTCAGGAGCAGGAAAGAGCTATATGGCTAAATTGTTTATTTGGAGATATTTGCTTAATGGAACCAAAGTAATTGTTATAGATCCTCAAAGTGAATATAAGAATCTGGTTAAGAAATTCAATGGGCAACTTATTGATTTAAGCAGAACTTCAAGGACAATAATCAATCCGCTTGATTTAATGGGACATGAATATCCAGAGAAAAGACTTACTTTAATGGACTTAATGCCAATTATGTTAGGAGATTTAACAGAACCTCAAAAATCATTTATTGACAGGGCATTGACTGAAGCTTATGAAAGAAAAGGAATTTATCTTAATGATAAGGAATCTTGGAAAAATGAACCGCCAATTTTAGGAGATTTGCTTGAAGTACTAGAAAGAATGGAGAAAAAAGTGACTTCTTTAGAAAAAACTTCAGTAAGAAGTTTGATTAATAGATTAAATCTTTATGTAAATGGAGTTTTTTCATTCCTTAACAAGCATACAAAGATTGATTTTGGAAATAGATTTATTTGTCTTGATATTGGAAATCTTCCAAAACAAGTAAAGCCAACTATGATGTTTCTTATCCTAGATTATGTTTATTCCAAGATGAAAGGAGATTTAGAAAGAAAATTATTGGTTATTGATGAAGCTTGGGCTTTGCTAGGAAAAACAAACGAGGCATCGTATATATTTGAGATAGTTAAAACATGTAGAAAATTTAATCTTGGTTTATTTTTGATTAATCAAGAAGTTGAAGATATGCTAAATTCAAAAGCTGGAAGGTCTGTATTAGCGAATAGCTCGTACACAATTCTCTTAAAACAAAAGCCAGCAGTAATTGATAGTATAGAAAAGGTATTTCATTTAAGCAGTTCAGAAAGAATAGCTCTTTTAACAGCCCTTTTAGGAGAAGGAGTTTTAATCATGGAAGATGAACACTCTAATCTTAAGATTGTTGCATCAAAAAAAGAGCACGATTTAATCACAACTAATGCAGATGAGATTTTGGCTAATGGAAAAAAACCTATAGAGAAAAAAGAGAATAAGCCAAAGGTAAAAAAAGAAATTAAGAAATCTAAGAAAAAGATAATCCAGAAAAAACAGATTAAGAAACAATCAAAAAAGAGAAAAAAAGTAAAGATTGTTGTTGATGAAAACCAAGGTTTTTTTAGAAAAAATGATTTGTCAAAAGAGGATATTAATTTCTTATTAAAGAAAAGATATGTTGAACATAAATCTTATAGTATTTTATTAAATAAAGAAGAAAAATACTTGCTAAGACCAAGATTCAAGGAAAGCCCTCAGCATTTCTTTTTAATCTTTGATATAGCAAATTATCTGAAGAAATTTACAAGCAAGGTATGGCTATTTCAGACACAAAAACCAGACATAGTCTTTGAAATTAATAAGAAAAAATACGCAATAGAAATAGAAACAGGAAAAATGTACAAGCACAATAAAAAGCAACTTCTTGCAAAGGTTAAGGCATTAAATCAAGAGTATGGAGATAAATGGTTTTTTGTAGTCACAGATAAGAAATGGGCAGCAAAATATAATAGATTAGGAAGAACTCATGATAAAAGATATATAGCAAATAAGCTGCTTAAAATTGTCCAAGAGGCTAAATAAAGCCTCTAAGAATTTCAAGCTATTTTTCTATTTTATATTATATAAAACAGCTAAAAAACAATGAAAAGCCTCCAAATGAATAAGACTAATTGAATAGATTTTTATATAGGCAAATCTATCTCTTTTCAATGGCAGCTTATTCACATTCAAGAATAACTACGTTTGAGAATTGTCCTTACAAGTACAAACTTCAGTATATCGATAAAGAAAAGCCTGAGATAGTGAATACTATTGAAGCCTTTATGGGAGATTTAGTTCATCAAGCATTAGAAGATCTGTATAAAAAAAAGAAGTTTAAACAAAGAGTTTCAAAAGAATCTTTAATAAAGTTTTATAGGGATTTGTGGGAAAAAGAGTATTCTAAAGATATCAAAATTGTAAAAAGAGGATTAAAAGCTGAAAATTACAAAAAAATGGGAGAGCAATTCTTATCCGATTATTATGATAAATATAAGCCTTTTGATCAATTGACTATTCTAGGTTTAGAAACTCAAGATAGAATGACTTTGCCTGATGGAAGCCAATGGCATGTTCGAATTGATAAGTTTGCTTGTGATAATGATGGCAATTATTATGTTATGGATTACAAAACCAATGCAAGAATGAAGGATCAAGAAGAAGCAGATTCTGATAGGCAATTAGCAATGTATTCTATTTGGGTTAAAGATAAATTTAAGGATTGTAAGTCTGTAAAGTTAGTCTGGCATATGCTTGCATTCAATAAGGAAGTTGTTTCAGAAAGGACAGAAGAGCAATTAAATAAACTCCAGCAAGATATTTTAACCACAATTAAGAAAATTGAGAATGCCAAGGAATTTCCTACAAATGTAACAGCATTATGTGATTATTGCGGATTTAAGGATAGATGCCCTAGCTTTAAACACCAGGTTGAGTTAGAAATAAAGGAAACCGAATCTAAAAAGAAATTTAAGGAGGATGACGGACTTCAATTAGTTGATAATTTTTCCTTAACTAGTAACGAATTAAAAAAAATTAGAGATAAACAAGAGTCATTAAAAGAGGATTTAATTGAATTTGCTAAACAAAAAGGAATAGATATGATATATGGGAGCAATATGAAGGTTAGTATTAAGGAATTTGATAAGATTGTTTTGCCTGAAGATTCTAAGGACAAAGAAAAATTTTTGAAATTAATGAAAGATAATGGGATTTATGAAGAGTGTTCGATGGTTTGTTATCCTAGGATTAATTCTAAATTTTTGAAAAAAGAATTTAATGACAATTTAAATAAAAAATTAGATAAATTCTTAACATTGACAAAAGACTCAAGAGTTACCTTAAGTAAAAGAAAGGATGTTGAAGAATAAATTTTTATACCTCCGGAAACTAATAGAAAAATGGAAGATTATGTAGATTTTGAGAAAAAATTTAAAAAATTAACAGAACAGCACAAGAAAGATTCAAATTATGGCTTAATAAAAGATTACCCTGCAATTCTATCTACAGTTATGGAAATAGCATCTGATAAAAATTCTGATCCCTTCACTAAAATAATCATGAATTGTGCAATTTCTTACTTTGTAATTCCTACTGATGTGCTTTCCGAGAAAGAACAAGGGATTAAGGGCTATTTAGATGATTTTTTTATATGCATATGCGCTTTAAGGGAATTATTGGAATATGATGAAAATCTTGGAAAATATTTAATTAAAAAACATTGGAACTTAGAAGAGGAATATGATTCATATATAGTAAAAACTTATTATGAGTTAACAAAAAAGATAGACTCTAAGCTTGTCTCAGATATCTTTGATTATTCTGGTATGGATTTTGTAGAAAAACAGATTGATATGAAGAATAAGCCAAAGAGATATTCAGAACAGAAAATTAGAGATCTTCAAACAAAGATTCATTATCTTTTTTTCCTTTTTTTAAATCGTCCACTTGTTGGCAAAGAAGAAAAAAGAAAGTTTGAAGAGCAGGTTTTTGGAACAGAAGAATTTAGGGAATTCGCTAAAAAAATGGAACTATTATCCAAAACAGATAAAACATTTGCCCGTGCAAAAGATAATCTTAATGAAATGTTAAGTATTGAAGAAAAGATGAAAAAAATCAAGGCAAGAAGATTATTAAAATGAAAGGGTTAAAATCTTTATCTGATGAAATTAAAAGAGTCTATAATTCGGATGATATATCCGAAATAATAAATCTATTATTAAAACATTCTAGCCGATATAATCGGATTGGAAGTTATTTTACTTCCGCTTCATTCATTTCTTTGGCTGAGGGATTAAGTGAATTTATATTGAATGAAGGGAAAATTAGAATGATTATTAACTATGAATTGGCAGAAGAGGATTATAATGCTATTCAAAAAACAATTGATTATGAAAAGGTTGAAAAAAAGATTGAGATAGATATTTCAAACTTGAAATCAGAGATAGAATTAAATTCTGCAAAGGTTTTGGGATGGTTAATTGCCGAAAAAAAGCTTGAAATTAGGGTAGTTATAGGAAGATCAAATGAACTTATGCATATAAAACAAGGGATAATAGAAGATGATTATGGCAATAAAGTCGCATTCACGGGATCTGCTAATGAAACATATTCAGCATATGAAAAAAATATAGAACAATTAACTTTTTTTAAGAATTGGGAAGAAGGGCAACAAGAATATGTGGACGAATATCTATTAGAGTTTAATCGTTTTTGGAACAATTACGGAAAGGATTCTAGAACTTATTCAATAACCAAAGCGATGGAAAGAGGATTAATTAAAAAAAGAGCAAAAACAGTTTCAGAGTTAAAAGAGGCAGTCAAAAAGCTTTCAACAATTTCCAAAAAAGATTCCAAGGCATTTACTCCAAGACCCTATCAAAAAGAGGCTATGGAGGCATGGATAAAAAATGGGAAAAGAGGAATAATTGAGTTGCCTACTGGTTGCGGGAAGACAAAAACGGCTATCTTTTGTTTTAGGGAGTTACAAAAAGAAGGGCAAATAATCTCTGCTATTTTTTCTCCAACAAAAGCCATATGTGATCAATGGATGAAAGAATTTAGCAATGAACATTGTAAGGTATGCAAAATATATGATAATTCTAAATGGAGATCCGAGCTTAAAAAGAATATTCTTGATTTAAGATTAGGATTGAAACAAGATTTAGTGATTATAGGAACTTATGCTTTGATGAATTCTCCTTATTTATTGGAGCAGATTAAATCTGTAAGAAAGATAAATAAATTTTTAATTGCTGATGAAGTCCATTCAACTGGTGCTACAAAAACTTCAGAGGGATTAATAGAAGATTATAATTTTAGATTAGGACTGAGTGCAACTCCAAAAAGATGGTTGGATGAAGAAGGAACAGAAAAAGTATTTTCTTATTTTAATGATGTAGTTTTTGATAAAATAACTCTTTATGATGCCATCTATGTTTTAGGTGTTTTAAGTGAATATAATTATCATTTAATCCCAGTAGAACTTAATGAAGAAGAATCTAGCAGATATAAGTCTCTCACGAAAAGGATAATTCAAAAAGTATCCATGAAAAAGAAAGACAAATTCAATAAATCGCTTGAAGATGAAATACAAAGATTATTGGAAAAAAGGGCAAAAATTATAAAGAATTGTGAGGCAAAGATTGGAGAACTTGCTAAAATTATTGATGACATAAAAGATGAAAGATCACTTATTTTTGTTTCTCCAGAGCAAAGAGAGAAAGTAATTGATTTGGTTAAACCTAAGATTAGATATCACCAATATACTTATTCAGAAAAAACCAAAATTAGAAAGGATGTATTGGAAAATTTCAAAAAAGGGACAATTAAGTGCATAATCGCAATAAAATGTTTGGACGAAGGTCTTGATGTCCCAAGTGCAAGAGTAGGAATTTTAATGGCAAATTCGGGGAATCCAAGAGAATTTATTCAAAGGAGAGGAAGACTTTTAAGGAAAAGTGACTCAAACGATTGCGCTGAGATATATGACTTTTTTGTAACTCCTCCTCGGGAAGAGATAAATTCAACAGAGATTTATAAAAATCAAATTTTAAAAGAATTGAGTAGGATATCGGAGTTCTCAAAATCTGCCAAAAATGAGTTAGCATTATCGAAAGAATTAAAAGAGATTAAAACTTCTTTAGGACTATGACAAAATTGTCCCAATTATTTGAAGAGGTAATAGCAGAGATAGTGCCGGTTTCTGAAGAAAGAGAAGCAATAATTGAAGCAATAAAAATAGAAGAAAAGTTTGGAGAAGCTAAATCAACTAATATAATTGATAAATATGAAAAAATAATAGAGGGATTAATAGGATGAAATTAAGCAAAGTTATTATAGAGAATTATAGGGGTTTTTATGGAAAAAATGAGATAGAATTTGATACAAATAAGAAAACTAAAAACATAAACCTCTTAATTGCTAGAAATGACACAGGAAAAACCACTTTTCTTAATGCTATTTATTGGTGTTTGTATGGAGAGGAGCAATTTTCTAGTTCAAAGAATAGTGATAAAAAAATTTTATCTAATAAGAAGATTATGGAAACTTCTCCTGATGGAAAGATGAAACTTTCTGTCACACTTGTTTTTAATGATGAAAAAGGACCAAAATATGAAATAACTAGACAAAGAGTTTTTAAAAGAGGGTCAGAAGAATTGAAATTTACTCAGCAAGAAGAGAAATTTTTTGGAATGCAAATGAACTCCAAGGGGACAGGATTTGAAGACATAGAGTATATTAATGATTTTATAGCTTCCAAAATACCTCAGGGGATTAGTTCTTTTTTCCTTTTAGATGGGGAGCAATTAAAGGCAATTTTTGTATCAGAGATAAATTATAAAATTAGAGATTCCATTGAACGTGTAGCAAATATTGGGGCAATAAATGGTCTGATAGACAATTTAAAGGATCTTGATAGAAAATATTCTGGAATGAAATCTGGCATAGATCCAAATTTTGCGGCAATTCAAAAGAATATAGACGATTTAGAAGTTCAGCAAGAAGATAAGGAAAAAAAACGTAACGAAAATATGAAGGAAACAGAAAATCTAAAAAAACAATTGTCCGAATTGATAGATTTTTTACAAAACCATAATGAATCTATGATAAATCAATACGCATCTAATGAAAAGAGAATTAGGGAAGAAAATGAAAAAATAGATGAAAATATAAAAGAAGTTGAAGGAGAGTTAAATAAATTAGTTGTTGATTCCTATATTCTGGCAAATTCAAAAAAATCTTTAAATGATACTCTGAAAAAGTTTGAAGAAATCATGAAGGGAGGGGATTTTCCCCCGGCATTTGATCCTGCTCATGTATTACAACTTTTAAAAAGAAAAGAATGTATTTGTGGAGGAAAGATAAAAAAAGGATCTGAAGAGGAGAAGAGATTGCAAAAATTAGCAGATGTTAAAAGCTTTAAAGAATATGTAAAAATAATCTCGCAAGGGGCTGCATGGATTCCTAAAGAAATAGAATCATTGAACGAAAATATACAAGAAATAGCTAAAAAAAGAGAAAAACTTTCAGAATTTGAATCTCAATTACAAAAAAATAACAAAGAATTAGAAGAAATAAAACAGAATTTAAAAGATTCAGATGTTGACGAGATCAAAGATAAAGCTAACGAGAAGGAAATTATAGAAAGAGCGATAATGAAAAATGAAAGGGAGATGGTAAGCTTGGAAAGAGACTTAGAGGATATTAATTTGGTAAAAAAGGATTATGAAAGAGAGATTACAAATATTAAGATTAAAGGGCAAAAGGAGCAGATTATAATAAAAAAATCAGAAAAATGTAAGCAATTAATAGATTATGCTAAAGAAATAAAAGAAGAAATAATGAGAAGGATAAAGGAAAAGATACAGGATGCTACTGCAAAAAATTTTATTGAATTACATTGGAAGGCAGATGATTATGAAAAGGTAACTATTTCAGATGATTTTTCTTTGTCGATTAAGGATAAATATAAGGGAGAGATTATTAATGAATTGTCTCAGGGAGCAGCATTATGTTTTGGTTTGGCATTTATGACTGCCTTAAGAAATTATTCTGGATATGATGTTCCAATAATCATTGATTCTCCTGTTGGAAAGATTGATGAAGGTAATCGGGAGAAAATAGCAAAAAATCTTCCGATTCAATTAAAGGGAAATCAAGTTATTTTTTTAGTTACTAGTTCAGAATATACGTCTGTTTTTAAGGAAACTCTTAAAGATAAGATATCTACTAAAGTAAATTTAACTTATAATAAAAAAACAGGAGAGATAGACATAAAATATGGCGGCAATTGATGAATTTATAAGCAAAATTAATTATTTGAATATTGATAAGAAAAAAAGAGAGATATATAATAAATTAAAAACTTCCATAATCTTTAAGGAAATGGGAAATCCGGAATTATTTATGTTAAGCCTTGTTTTGGGGTTGAATCATGGAAAAAGAAAGAAAATCTCAAATAGTTCAAATCTTTTTAGAATTAATGAACTTAGAGACAATGTATGGCTTTTGTTTTCAATTGGATATTCTGAATTAAAAGATATAGAAATATTTGAAACAAAAGAAGGGGCAAGAAGAGCATTAAGAATATGCGAAGAATATGCAAATTCAGGAATAGATATTTTACAGGATTGGATGAAAAAGCCAACAGAGTTTATTCCCAATCTTATTGAAGAACTCTTGAATAAATAAGATGGCAGACATTTTTTCTAAAGAAAAAAGAAGCCAAATTATGTCTCAAATAAAATCTAATAAAACTTTGCCTGAACTTAAAATTCTGCCTTTTTTAGTAAAAATCGGATTTGATTATCAGCCAAAACTTCCAGGGAATCCAGATTTTGCACATTGGAGAAAAAAAGTTGTTGTTTTCATTGACGGATGTTTTTGGCATTGTTGCCCAATTCATTCAAAAATTCCAAAACAAAATAAAGATTATTGGTTGCCGAAACTTAGAAGAAACATGATTCGGGCAAAAGAAATAAATCTTGCCTATCAAAATTCTGGATGGAAAGTAATTAGAATATGGGAGCATACAATCAATAATTCTCTTTAATTTGAAGAGCTATTCTTTTTGCTAGTTCAGGAGGGACAGCATTTGCAATTTGTTGAGAAATTTGTCCCATTGTCCCACAAAATGTAAAATTGGCTGGAAATGTATGCAATGTTGCTTTTTCTCGATTAGTTAAAAAACGATTTTCATCTGGATGCACAACATAATTTGTTGTAATTGTAATTGAGGGCTCATCATTCTTAATTCTTCTTAAATAACTTCCATACCTTTTCACTGTGACTAATTTGCCCTTTCTAACTTTCTTAGTCTTTAACTTTTCAGGGAGATCCTCATAATATCCTCCAGGAGGGATGTGCTTAAGCCTTTCTATCATATCCCAAGAGCTTTCAGTAATTTCATTGTTCTTTAATCTTTTTTTATTTTTAACTTTTTTTAAGAAATCTCCTACTGTAGAGATTTCTTCTGATTCTTCTGGAAAAACAAGTTTTTTTCTTTTATTTGTAGCTAAAAAAATGACCCTTCTTCTCTTTTGTGGAACTCCATATTTCTCTGTTTTGAAAACTTTGTATGTTACATCATATCCTATTTTTTTAAATGAGCCTAAAATTAAATCCTTAAATGGTCTCTCTTTCATATCCCTCCTGGAAAGCAGATCCGCTACATTTTCCATCACCACAAAATCGGGTTTTAATATATTAATCATCTTTAGATAATCTCGAAAAAGCTGATTCCTTTCATCGTCTCTTCTTAAATTGTTATTATTCAACCTTGTAAAGCACTGACAAGGAGGACCTCCGATAACTACATGAATCTTTTTTATGCCTTTTTTATCAAGAATTTCTTTAAGTTTAGTTTTATTTAGGCTTCTTATATCTTCATTAATAAACTCTGTATCTGGAAAATTATGTTTAAATGTTTGTGCTGCAGGTCTCCATAAGTCATTTGCTAAAACAACTTTAAATCCCGCTTCTTCAAAACCCAAATCAAAACCTCCGCATCCAGAAAAGAAAGATGCAACATTTAAGACTCCACCACCTTTTTTCATATATCCTTAATGTAAAATGCATATTTAAATATTATCTCTTTGGTATATCCCAACAAAACTTATATAACCAAAAACTTTCTTAAAATTATGCTAATTAAAAAAGAGGGTGCAAGAGAGCATGAAAATTCTGATACTTGTTCTGTAAGAGAATATGAACATCCTACAGATAGATTAAGTTACACAACAGCACTAATTGATGGGAGATATCCAATAGATAAAAGAGCTGTTAATTTAGAATGCGAGCAAATATATTATGTTATCTCTGGATCAGGAGAGATTCATTCAGATAAGGGAGATTTTGAAGTCCATGAAGGAGATTCATATCATTTTGAAAGAGGAGAAAGATACTGGATAAAAGGAAGTAAATTATTATTAGCAGTGATGAATTCGCCAAGATGGAATAAAGAACAATATGGAGTTGTTGATTAAATGCAAGATAGTTTATATGGATTTACAGAAATAATCAAGCCTCTTCCAGATTATATTTGGTACTTGATATTTGGAATTATGGGAACATTATTCTTAATACTTGTTGTAAAAGAGTTAAAAAGATAAATTAAATCAAACTTCCAGGAAAATAAGTACATTTGTGTTCTTCAATTAACTGAACTGTTTTTTCATCTGCAATTAAATTGCTGAATTTCGTAGCAATCTTATCTTTAACTTTCTCTAGTTCATCTAAATCCCTAGTTTGAAATTCTATTGTAAGATTGCAATTACCTACTCCTCTAACTACATAAAAAACTTGAGGAAGATTCTTTAGATAAGCCATTAGTTCCTGTCTTTGATTCTCACTAGAAGACTTTAATCTTAAGAACATAAGATGCCATAAATAACCTAGTTTGGAAAGATTAAGCAAAGGTTTGAACCCCTGAATAACTTTGTCTTTTTCCAGCTTCTTTAATGAATATCTTACTTTTTCAAGAGTCATTTGAGTTCTTCTTGCAATATCAACATTGGATAATCTTGCATTATTTGAAATCAACTTCAAAACTTTAAGATCATTTTCTGATAAATTTGCTAAATCCTTATGCCCAATTTTAGCTTGATAATTATACCCTTTTCCAGGATTATACAAACTCTTATACCCTAACTGCGAAGCATTAAGAACAATGAAAAAGCTATAATCTAATAACTTTCCTTTGAGAGCATTTAATACTTCATCTAAAATTATGCTGAATTCTGCAACATCCTTAGCAAGAATTGAAATAACCATTTGGACTTCTCCTCTTAAAGAAGAAAGCCATACAACATTAGGAATTGCTTTTAATCTATTAACAATCTTTTTCTTTTCTGCATCATTAGTATATTTCATCTTAACAAAAATATTATAGAAAGTATACCCTAATTTCTCTGTATCAACATAAGTAATAAATTCTTTAATTACGCCTTTCTTAATCATATTCTCAATATTGTATTTCACAACTTGTTTGGACATATGTATTTTCTTTCCAATTGCAGAAGCACTTTGTCTTGCATTAATGTCAAGTTCTCTAAGTATCTTCTTCTCTTTCCAAGATAAGCTTGATTTATCTAATTTAGCCATATAAGTTCAGATTGTGAATATTTTATAAATCTTTCCCATAATGTAAAATAATTGTAATCAATACATTTAACATAAATGGAAACTTAGAAATACTATGCTTAGAGCATGGGGTGATAGGGGTTCCCTGATGCAAAAAAACATAAAGCAAAAAAGACCTCTTGTTCCAAGGAATGTGTTTGAGATACAGGGAAAACTCTCCTATAGCGAAAGTTTGCAAGCATGGAATACATTAAGATTCAAAAAAGAACTAGTTAAGGAATTTCCTCAATTATCTGAAAAGAGATCCAAATTTTCTTATTCATTGGTTTATTACAGAACATTAGAAGAATTTGAAAAAGCAATAAAGCAATTAAAAGAAGATAAAACAAATCTTCCTATTTTGCTTTTCCTAAATAAAGAAGTTGATTAATTCTTATAGGAAAGCAATAATTATCGCCATAGTATATCCAATGAAATAGCCAATTTTCATAAAGAATTTTATTGGATGCTTGAGAAAAGTTAAATTAGTATTAGGCTTTAGTGCAGGTAAGATTATAAATAAAATTGCAAATACAACCACAATTCCGGCAATCAGAGACATAGAAGAAGTGATAAACCCAAATCCTTTTTGAACAACTAAAATTAATCCTCCAACTAAAAGAGAAACCCATCCACTTATTGCTGCAGAACGTTTAATGCCAATATTTTTCATCTCTTTAAGAATCAATGTTAGTAAAACGTTAACGACTAAAACAAGTCCTCCCATCCAATTAATATCCATATAAATTGAAACAATTAGTATTTTATAAAGATAATTGTACTTAACATCCAGCTTTCAAATATACTTCATTCATTACCTGAAGCACTTTTTTTAGTTTGAGTTCAATCATAGAGATTCTCTCTTTAAGGACTTCTTTTTCCTTTTCTGTTTTTGCTAGTCTTTTTTCTAGTTCTGTCTTGGTAACATCAATAAGCAAGTCTTCTTCGCTAATTGTGTCTTTCATTCCCAATAATTCACTATAATAATGAATTTTGTCTGAACTTTTCCAACCGAATCTATATTTTAATGCAGATTCTGACTTGTACCGAGGATACCAATAGCAACAGCTGCAATGCCTAAAATCATACATTGTCAAATCAGAGTATTTTTGTCCTGCAGGGCTTTCTTCTTCTCCCAGAACCTTTTTTGCAAGTCTTTTTAGGTATTGATTTACAAGATGAGGGGTTATGTTAAAGATATAGTCATCTGGACCAAGATCTCTCATCCTGACGTACTCTTTCAACAAATTTGAACATAGCATGAGCTTAATTCGTCTTCCAAAGGTCTTGCTTATTTCATCTCGTATATGCAATTCTTTAAAGTCGGAATAAATATCGGATACCTTAATATTTACTAATTCTGTAGGTGCTCTTATTCCAGAATCAAATAAAAACATAATCAATACCTTATACTCATATTTTGCACGAGAACATAACAATTTAACTTGTTCTTCTGTTAAATAAACCCATCTTGGCTTTTCATACCTAGTATCTAAGTCCTCTGTTATGTCCTTTATTTCAATTCCTTTTTTCTTGTTTATCTTCATCCACCAATGCCAAAAAGCCTTGAATACTTTAACATAATCTGCAACAGAACGGTAAACTTTGCCATCTTTACGCTTAATTTCTCCTTTTTTCATTGCTGAAAAGAATAAACAAACCTTGTCCTCTTTTATCTTTGTAATATCTTTTACCCCAAATCTTTTTTCAAAATTTGTAGAGAAAAATATCATTTTTTCCCTTAATGTATTAAGTCTTATGTAACTTCTAGCCCCTTTTCTATTTGATAATGAAACATTAATACCATTTTCCATATCATGCAAATATCTTTTAGTTAAATCAGAATTATTCTGACTAATGCCAGGAATTCCATCTTCTATGCTCTTTTTCCAATTCAGATATCTCTCTCTATGTCTATAAGGGTCTCTTTTCATGGTATAAACTAGATACATGATAATTTAAATGTCAGATAGAGAATCGGTAGTTCCCGTCCCAGTGATTCTGGCAGAAAGGTAGTACGCCCACGCCGGGAGTCGAACCCGGGTTACCTGCGCGACAGGCAAGTGTCATAGCCGTTAGACCACGTAGGCTTATGTATAAAATATCTATATGAAATTTATTTT
>Ga0272443_10002640_pt1 | contig 22523 bp, 11 predicted proteins | sample SSMAcet12_FD_193581 | JGI IMG/M metagenome (GOLD analysis project Ga0272443, IMG submission 193581) | Marine sediment archaeal communities from Little Sippewissett salt marsh, Falmouth, MA, United States - SSM-Acet-12 | ecosystem: Environmental > Aquatic > Marine > Wetlands > Sediment ...
TAGATGGCGATGGGGCTTTGGATGCCATTGTCGCTAACGGGGGATCAGATTCCATTTCCGTTCTCATGAATAGCGGTTCAGGAACCTATGGTGCCGCAGTAGACTACCCCGTAGGCATAGTACCATGCTCCATTGCTTTGGGAGACCTTAACTCCGATGGATCAGTGGATGCTGTTGTTACAAATACAATGAGCAACACGATTTCTTTACTATTGAACAACAAAAATAGTGGCTTTGACCAAAAGATAGATTTCCCCGTTGGAGTAATGCCCGTAGCACTGTCCATTGAAGACATTGACAATGATGGTGACCTAGATGTAGTGACCGCTAACTTTTATGGCGACACAATAACTTTTTTGGCAAACGATGGCAGGGGATATTTCGCAGGTAGAATAGATTACACAATGGGTTTTGGGATGATATCGATATCCACAGGAGACATCAACAATGATTCCTTCTCAGACATTGTCGTGGTTGATATAACTGACAAATTATGCATCCTAATGAACAATGGATTCGGCTCTTTTGGCAACAAAGCCCATCACCCAGTTGGATCAAATCCAACGTCTTTGTTCTCAGGATATATGAATTACGATTGGAGCCTGGAAATAGTTGTTTTCAACAGCGGAGACAAAACCATATCCATATTGAACAACTCTGGAGTAGGTGGTCTTGAGACCCAGTATATTTATCCTGTCGACGCAACAGCGACAGACTTTATTGTGATAGATGTAGATGACAATCTGTTTGATGATATTATCACGATGAACGGAGGAAGCTCTTCGGTGTCAGTCTTCATTAATTGGAGGGATGGCAGCTTTGTCCAGACAGACTTTCCTGTTTGTAATACACCACAATCAATAGATTCTGCCGATATAGATGACGATGGATATCCAGACCTTGTAGCTGTTAATGATAGAACAGCCTCGGTCCTGATAAATGATGGATCTGGTGACTATGGTCCTGCAACCGAATATTATATAGAGCCTTTCGGAGGGGACAGCCAAGTTTACATAGAAGACATGGATGCTGATGGCTATGCTGACATAGTAATCATAGCGGGGAGTGAACTTTTCATTCTATGGAACGATGGAACAGGCAACTTCCCGATATACAAAATCCAGGACCTGGGAGTACTGATAGAATCGCCATGTATCGGAGACCTTGATGACGATGGATACCCAGACCTTCTACTCACGGCCAATGTTGATAACAAGATAAACATTTTCACAAATAACGGTACAGGCGACCTCTACTACGAAGCGAGCTATAGGGTTGGAGCAAAACCCATTAATGTGACCATTGGAGATGTAGATGGCGATATGGACCCTGACATTATTGTTTCCAACGAACTATCAAAATCCATATCTGTTCTAAAGAACAGTGGGTTCGGTACATTCAATTCCAGAACAGACTACAACACAAATCATGCACCCGGTGCATTGACATTAGCTGACATTGATTCGGATTCCGATCTGGATGTTGTTGCAACCAATCCAATGGATAACATGATCACGATACTCATGAACGAGGGTAACGGATGTTATTATCTTGACTCAGATAATGATGGCATACCAGATTCTGTCGATGAATTTCCCAACAACCCATCTGAATGGCTTGACAGCGACGGCGACGGGTTTGCAGATGGATTAGATGCGTTCCCATGGAACCCATTCGAATACATGGACTCTGACGGAGATGGATATGGTGACCAATTCGCCGACGCCTTCCCAGATGATCCCACACAATGGCTTGATAGCGACGACGACGGATACGGTGACAATCTGGATGGAACAAATGGCGACCAATTCCCAAACGACTCCCTGGAATGGTTAGATTTTGATAATGATGGAATAGGCGACAATTCAGACGAAGACGACGACAACGACAATATAAGCGACAAGATGGAAACCCTTACTGGATACGACCCGATGGACGCTACATCAACACCACCAGATCTGGATGGAGACCGTATCCCAGATTCTTTGGACGACGACATAGACGGTGACAGCTTTTCAAATTCCGAGGACACATTCCCAACAAACCCATCCGAATGGATGGACTTTGATAGTGATGGAATAGGCGACAATGCAGACGAAGACGACGACAACGATGGATTCAATGATACTGTCGATGCATTCCCAACAAACCCCTCTGAATGGATGGACAATGACTCAGACGGTATTGGTGACAATGCAGATAATGATGATGACAACGATGGCTTCACCGACCGAGAAGAAGAAAGTGCTCACACAGATCCAAAAAACGACACATCATTTCCATCAGACTTCGATGGTGACGGAATACCTGATTACATCGACAGCGATGATGATAACGACGGATATCCAGACCAAATGGAGGTGAATATCTATTCCACAGACCCACTGGACAGCACAGATCATCCAGAAGACAACGATGGTGATCTAATACCAGACGAAACAGACAGCGATGATGATAACGACGGTTTCTCAGACGAACTAGAAGCATCTGCCGCAACAGACCCCAAAGACAGTACATCCTATCCAAAAGACATGGATGGCGATGGAATTCTAGACTACATCGATGAAGATGCTGATGGCGATGGACTGAAAAAATCTGGAACCACACTCTTCATCTTTGATAAATCCGACACCGATGACAATGACAAGGATACTGGCTGGGTGATAAAAGATAAGCTAGCATCATCCACCGTTGTCAGCTTCTTCAAATTAGTGGGTACCATCCTAAGCGCAGGAGTTGTACTGCTAATCCTCAAGAAAGTAAGATTCATGCAATATGACAAGAAGATAGACGACGCAACAACCATAGAAGAACTCGACGAGATCTACAGGAACGAGATAGAAGTCGCAATGAACCAGTGGAAAGTAGACGTCACAGGTGCTAGACACCTGAACAAGGACTATCGCATAAAGAGAAAGAAGATCAACAATGAAATACTAACCGAAGGAGAAGATAAGAACCAGAGTTTGCTAAAGAAGGCGTTCGTCTACACCAAAGACGACTTTACATCAATAGTCTCATTGGGCCAAAAAACCATGAAAGACATAAAAGACGAGATCGCCGATGTAACGACCCTTGGTGAGAAGAAAAACCCTCCCATGCAACAATAAGCAGAACAGATAATCAGGAAAAGCATCACAACAAGCATGTAGAAAGCACATGCTCACCAACATCCACCCTACCAGGTCGGGCTCGGCTATCATCCATTGTGTACAATTTAAAGAATAGACATAAAGTGTAAGACCCGCATGAAAAGGGGGTGTGGAAGAGCTTAGAGGTATGGGCGTGAAAAAGAACCATGGATGTAAATAAGTGGAAGAAAGAAGAGGAAAAAATTTTTTACCAATAATAATTGGAATTATAGTGAGTATTTTTCTATTAATTATACTTGTAATAGTTCTATTTATCGTTATGACCTAATCTCGCCATTTGACCTTTTCCAGACCTGGTCAATTCTGTGAAATGAGCCGAATTACAATTTGACAAACGGATTTTACCACCGCAATTGCAGTGTTTTGTCACGATATTTATCGATGTAATTCCCCAAAATGGACCGTATCTCCTCCGAAATATTCGATATCACATGGAATCTGAACCCGTTCGGAGGATAAACGATGGTTACTGTCAAGTTCATAAGGTATTTCTTGAGTAATTTCACGTTCTTGACCAATGCCTGGCCCTCTGATCTCAGAAGTGTCAAATTGATTAGAAAATTCGTGAGGAAAATTACCACAAGATATCCGATCACGGACCATTTGCTCCAGTGTCGAACGGGATGAAGCTCAGTACCTTCCTTCATGTTCCGTATCAATTTCTCTGCTTTGTCCCGATCCTTGTAGAGCGATAATATCTTGAATGGATCTTCATCGATACTGCTCTGAAGTACGAAATATCCTTCAAGACCGTTCACATACGGATTGGGAAGATCACCGATAACTTTCTGCAATTGTCCTTTTGTGAGGATATAACCGTCCTCACAAAGATACTCATCAACGATCTTGCCAGTGAGTGTCTTTTTCAGTTTCTGTTTATTCCTCTCAAGCTCTTTGAGAAATCTCCTCTCCTTGGTCTTCATTTGATCATTATACAGGCTTTCAGAGAAGAAGATGTAGTTGTATTCGTGATAGATCTTCACCTTCACACAGGTATACTTCTTCTCGTTCAGAACGATTGATACCTGTTGATAATCGGGATGATCATAGAACCTGATCAGGTGCTTATATGGTCCTTTCTTCTTTGGTTTGAGTGTGATGTAATGGAACTTCTTCGATCTGACCAATCTCTTGTTCTGTTTGGTGTTGCCACCGCAATCAAAGATGAGAACACTGTCCTCATCAAGAACATATTTCGCTGTCTTCAACATTATGCGAAAATGCTTCTTGTCCTGGACGTTTCCTTTCTGAATGGTCAGAGCGGTTGGAATATCATTCATACCGGTACAGATTCCGAATGTTATCTGCAGTTTACCGGGTTCATTGTCTCTGGAATAACCCAGCTCACCTAGTTCGGAGTTCTTTCCCTCGAAATAGGTTGATGAGAAATCGGGAAATTGCTCCTTTGTGACCAGACCGTGTTCCTTGATGATCTTCTGATGATTGTGAACGATGAACTGATAGGATTTTCCCAATCTCTCAAGTGTTCTGTTCAGTGTCCTGTCACTTCTTGGTTTGGAGAAACCAAACTGTTGATAGTATTCACCTGGCAGGTCCTTCAACCTGCAAATGGAATGACAATCACCCATTCTGTTTGCGATCAACAGTTTGACGCAAGAGATGAAATCCTGAGCTTTTCCGCCTACTCCATTGAGAATTTGTTCGAAATAACCGCTCAGGGAGTCGTCAGCCTTATCTATCAGTGCAATGCTACCCAATCCGAAGGTTACGTTTTCTTTCACTTTTTCACCAAAAAACTGAAGCGAATGTAACCTTCATAATTTTATCTGGCGAGGTCAGGTTATGAAGAAAAAAATAAAATCATCTCCCCAACAGAATCCAGTTCCAACTAATCACCAAGGCCAGTCCAATATCCCAGTTGGAATAAGCAACTGTGCTATGTGCGGAATGCAATTAAACTTTCCACAAACACCAAGGTTTTGCCCATACTGTAATGGCCAGTTATTGAAATAGATCATATCGTGGTCTGAAGTCCCATTTCAGAATATTACCTTCTATCTTTCATATTGTTAACTACATCTCCGTCAGGCGGATTTTGAGATCGGGCGAATCAGTCCAGGAAAAATGTCTATCAAAATCCGCAACGATTCTTACGGTTTGAAAATCCGCCCGAAGGAATTGTCAACGCCAACTTAAAAATCCCCAAAAACGCCAATTTAAATTTCCCCACTAGTATATAATACTATGCATTCTCCACCTCCTTGTCTTTCTTTTCAAACAATCCCATTTTCTTTCTATTCTTTTGTTATCTTTTCTACTTTACGTTTATCATATTTCAATTTATTATCCTTAAATTTATAAGAAGGGACTTCCTTAATAGATGCGATATAATACTTATTTAGAATTCTATTTAAATTCTTATCTGTACTTACCATCTCCCCATCAATATGAATATCTTTGGATCTTCTTAAATTATTTATTGTTTTATTCATTCTATTATATATGTTCTCTCTAACGGATTGAAAACCGAATATATTTGCAGATTTATGTATTAGAGTCTCCTTTTCAATTGGATTCTCTATTGATAATGTAATATAGATTGACTCTATTAATTCATCTTCTGAAATTATATCAATGTTTTTCTGCTCCCTATTTATTCTCTTTCTTACAATAAAATCTTTTTGATATTTTGGGTAAAGGAAGCTATTCTTAATAATAATACTTTTATTATCAATTAATCTATTAATAATTTCAATTAGATTTGATTTTATTCTAGCTCCGCTTCTTTTTATACCATAAGATTGGCAAACCCTTTTTATTAGCTCATCAATAATGATTGGGCCTTCAGTATCAATTATATCAATTATTATCGGTCTTAATATATAATAACTCATTTCATGCAAATCTAATTGAGACTGAAAATTTTTATTATATGTTTTATAATCTGGAACGTTTAGATTTAATTTTTCTGTATACACTTTATCCCTTGGTCTTACGATTATCTCATTCTCTTTTTCGAATCTATTGCCATTTCCACGTAAAACATCCTCAATTACAGAAATGAGCCTATTTTCAGCATCCATTCGATTCCTAAACCAATCAGTAGACCAAATACGATATATGTTCCATCCCATTCTTTCTAATACTTCTTGTCTTAAACGATCCCTATCTCTAGCTATTAAAGCTGAATGATATTTCGCTCCATCGCATTCTATACCAAGGACATATTCACCCCTAGATTTTGGATTTACAATACCAAGATCAACTCTAAACCCAGCGCACCCAATTTGTTTATGAACTTCATAACCATGTTCACGGATAAAGTTGAATACACTTTCTTCAAATGGTGATTCAGATTCTTCTAGATGCTCTCCTATCTGTGTAAACTTTTTATGTTCAGCATATTGAAGAAACTCTTTTAACGATTTTGTTCCGAAAGATTCTGTTGATTTTACCCTGAGGTCACCACCTTTAAAGTTGGAGAATATGACGCACTTATCTTTGGCCCTTGTAATAAGAACATTCAATCTTCTTTCACCACCCTCTTGGTTTAAAGGTCCAAAGTTCTGCCTTAATCTTCCATCTGGTCCAAATCCATATCCAACACTTATTAGTATTACATCCCGCTCATCACCTTGTATTGTCTCTAGATTTTTTACAAAGAAATTTTCCTCCCCCTCGCCTCTAAAGTACCTCCAGTAAGTATCATCTTCAATTAACCTATTTTCTATTTCATCTATAATCACTTTTTGTTGTTTAATGTTGAAGGTTCCAATCCCGAGACTTTTTTCGTGTCCCCATTTTTTATAATGGTTAAAAGCATAATCTACTACGGCATTTGCTTCAATTTCATTCACACTGCTTTTACCAATGTCATAAACAGAATTCGGAATGTGGACAAATTTTAAACCTAAATCCTCATTTTCTTGTCGTGAAGATGGGTAAATCTTAAGTTCATTATCATAAAATAGATTATTTGATACGTTTATCAATGTTTCATGGTTGCTTCTATAGTGCCATTTTAACATTTTCGTTTTGAATGAAGAACTTTTACAAAGATGTAAAATACTTTCCATAGCTTCAACTGAAGCAATTTCTGTTTCATCCTCATCTGATAAAACATTGTCAAAAAATGTTGTAGGAGGCAACTGCTTTGTATCACCCATTATAATTGCTTGTTTACCTCTAAAAAAAGCCCCTAGTGCATCTTCAGGTTTAACCTGACTGGCCTCATCAAATATTATCACATCAAATTCTAATTTTCCAGGTTCAATAAATTGTGCGATTGATAACGGACTCATCATAAAACAGGGCTTATACTTTTGTATTATTGGACCACATGTTGAAATGACTTGGCGTATAGGCTTCTGTCTTCTTTTTTTATTAATCTCTCTTTTAAGATTTCCTAAAAGTGAACCTTTGTTGATATTCCTATTTTCTTTTGGCCTAATATTATACAACTTATGTTTTAATCTATTTCGATTATTTAAAAGAATCTTTTTATCTATATCTTTAAAATCGCTAATCCTTTTTTCATGTATTTCATAGATAAAATCATTTAAAATTTCCTCTTTAGAAAAGATCGATTTTAAGAATTGGTTAGAAAAGGAATAAATAAATTGATTTGTAATATCTTTTTGATTAATTTCATCTTCGTTTACTAATTGTATTAATGGTTTTACATTAGTTTTCATAAGTTTATTATATTTTGATATATATTGAGACCAATTAATTATTGTTTCTTTATTTCTCCTCCAGTGAACTAGTAGTTCATTTATTTTATAAAAGGGAACATTTTTAAATCCAGTGGATTTTAATTTACGTAGATCGATATCTAACTTTTTATCTAATGAACTATAATCATTTTTATAAATACTCAATATCTTTTTAACATTACTACCTAATTCGGATAAAGGTTCTAAGTCAATATTATTAATAATAATATAATCAGATGTTTCATTATAGAATCCTTTTGATCTATATACGAAATAAGTAGAAAACCAGTCAATAAAATTTTCCATTTCTTTTACATCACTCTTTATCCCTTTCCAGAATCGACCAAATAACCTTTTACACTTATTTGAATTATACTTTATAAATTTATCATAATCTTTATAGAACTTATTAAACTTTCCAATCTGTTTTTTTAATTCTTCATATTTCTCTTCAGCATTACTATCTTTTAATATGAATACTTTACTTACTTTATCTTTATGTTTATCTATTCTTCTTAGATAATCTTTTTTTATCTCTTTTAATTCTATTATATTGGATTTAATTCCATTCCAGGATTTATAGAATAGTAATCTACCTGCCTCATTTCTGTAAAATATATAATCCTCATTTTCTTTTCTTTTCTTAAAATGTGTTAAAATAATGACTGATTTATTATATTTTAATTCTAACCCAATTCTCATCTCAAGCTCTTTATGTAATTCTTTGTAATGATCGATCTCTTCTGTAATCTCATTTTTTAAAATCATTATCTTTTTAAAATCTGTGTCAGGTCCTTCCCAATATTTATTAAAATATTTTTTATACTCTTGCTCTTTTTCAATTATACCATTTTTCTGTTCCTTAATAGATAAGATGTTCTGTATCAATTGGTAGAGTTCATCATCTGTAGGTTTAATATATAGTTTTCCTACAATGTTCTTCTTTAAAGTATAATATTTTAAATTGATATATTTTAATTTCTTTTTTAATATATTAGCTAACCTATTTAAATCCCCATCCTGAATATTTAATAATATCTCCTTCTTTCCGAATTTAGAAATAACTTTTTTCTTATTGTTATATGATTTTAAAGTCTTGTAATATCTATTCCCCTCTTTCTGATTTTTAAACCAATTTCTATATTCACTAAAAATTTTATTATTTAAAAGAAGATATTCATTATACTTATAACCTTCCATTTCTGTTAATATATCAATCCCGAAATGCTTTATAAAATAATCTGTTTCCTTATTATAAATCTCTAAGGCTCTTATTATATCATTGGCAGTCCCCTTTTCAATGTCCCAATATAATAGTTCATCCTTATATTCACACAAACTCTCTTCGATATCTTCTATAATGGTTTTGAATTTTTCATCCATTATGTCATGTTTATATAATTTACACAATACTTTATATTTATTAAATATCTTTTTAAATTTACTAATAATATCTTTTGCCTTTTTAATATTCCATTCCCTGTTCTTTATTACTTCTTCATTATTATTAATATTGGACAATAATAAATTAATCTTATGTAAATATTCGTTTAAATCTGTAGGAGAGGTTAACTCAGGTATTCCGTACTTTTTATTTATTTCTTTACAATTTCTTTTTATTATTCTAATATCCTCTTCTAATTTATTAATATGTGATAATAATATATCAACATCATCCTGAAAGAATTCTTTAGGAGAACATCCATACCAGGCATTCTTTTTTACAGGTTTAACCTTTTTATATATGTCCTCTAATTCCATAAGTTCATTTATTGTATCATTATACTCTACCCTAGTCCAATTTAAAGGATTCTGAAATTTCAAATCAACTACACTTTCTCGATTATTATTAATAAAATGAGTATTAGCCTCTTCAAAATCATTTATTATTTCAAGAGGGCTCTTTTTTAATTTGCCATATTCTTTTTTTATTACTTCTGAAAAATTATCAAGTTCTGTACTTAAATCTTCAAATCTTTTAAAATCACTAGAGAAATCCTCCTTTTTCATGAAATTCCTCTTCAACTGTCTTTCAAGTTCTTTATAAAAATCCTTCTTTTTAGTTTTTCTACTATGAAGTTCAAAACAGAAATCCCCAAGTTCGACAGAATCCAATCGTTTTTTTACAACCTCGAGTGCAGCCATCTTTTGACTTACAAAAAGAACTGTTTTATTCATTGCCAATAATTCTGAAATAATATTTGTTATCGTCTGAGATTTGCCTGTTCCTGGAGGTCCCTCTACTACAATATTTTTACCATTCTTTGCCTCCTCGATAACTACCATTTGAGAGGGATCTGCATCTACGACTTGTAAGGAGGTCTTAGGATTATATGACCATTTTAAATTTTCTTCGCTAATTTCCAATCCAGGATCATATTCATATTTAGAATCAAAAAGTATCTTAATTATTTCATTCTCTGATGGTTTTTTTCCTTTTGGCCAATTATCCGGAGCCAAATCTTTGTACATTATGAATTTCGTAAAGCTAAAAAAATCGAGATATATATCATTGACTAACGACCAACCTTGCTGACCTGTTATTGATTCTTGAACATCTCCCAAGAAATTGTCAATGTCATCTTTACTTTCAGCCATTGTAAAATCAGGTATTATAATTCCCATTTCCGATAATTTAGCTGATAATGAAATATTCGATAAGACTTCCTCTTCAGACCATTTTACTTTGAACTTCTTAGTCTTTTCTGATCTACTTATTTCTACAGGAATTAAAATCAAAGGAGCTTTCCTTGTCATTTCTGCATATGGAGCTTCTTTCCATTCCAGAAATCCCATAGCTAGATATAAAACATTATAACCTTGCTCTTCTATGAATGACCTGTAGTTATTATAGATATTAAATAATGACCTACGAAGTTGTTCTTTATCAAGTTCAGTCTGTAAGTATTTATCAATATAACGTTCAGGTATTTTTTCTATATCATTAGAATTTATATTCTTTTTCAGTTCTATTAATTCTGAAGGCAATAATTGATCTATCTCTTCCCCATCTGCCGATAATATCTTACCCCCCCTTTTCTCAGATATAAATTGATTATATTCTTTCCTTATAGGAAGAAATTCCATTGTTTTATCTTCCAAAACTAATATATTGTATATCTCTCTAGGGATTTCATCAACGATTCTCAATGATTTTCTTTTATATGGTCTATGGTTCAATAAACGATTTCTCATGGTCAAGTCTAACAGCTTCTGTCTCGCTGATTCCATTTCTAGGTCCACTTCTTCCATGAACAACCCCCAAAATGGTATGGGTTAAGAAATTATAAACTACAACATCAATCATAAATGTTATGTCTTTGAACATTTTCTTTCAATTGACAAAAAAGCCTTATGTGATTTATTAATATTTACATTCATAAAGCCTAATATTTAGTTATATTTTTTAGGGCTTTATATATCTCCACCATTGCCATAGTGTCCCTCTCGCAATATTCAAGAAGGGACTTTTTAATCTCCTCCTTTTCATCTCCTTTCATTTCGATCATCCTGTCGTACATGACCATGGCCATTCCACCCTCCTTGATATCAAGGTCTGAATAATCCAGATCAGGTACCAGCACAGGTAGAACACTCTTTATGCTGTTACTACCTTTAAACCTCCAGTCAATATAATAATACCTGAATATATCTAAAAGGTCCCATAATCTTTCTATTGTACTATCTATTAAATCGCTTTTTTCTGGGAATGCCTCTTTCAATCTATTGAGCACCCCCCTTTCGTAGTTCGAGTATACCATGATCGAACCGCTATCCCCTAAAGCATCCAGTAGGTCCGTCATAAGTTCCGGTCTAGGGTCATCTTTATTATACCAGAGGAATTCCTTATGTTGAAGATTTCCATCTTTCATAATATGCAATGACCACTGAAATGGAATATTCTGATAAGGTCGGCACCCTGCGAACCTGGGTACTGCCCAGTTGATCGTCTCGAAATCCAGAAAGAAGATAGGTTCTTCCAGCAGTGTCAAACGGCTCTTTATTGAATCCAGGTCCACTAAAGGCTTATTTCTCCTGAATGACTGGATATACTTTTCTTGTTTTTCTCCAAATCCCAGTTCGATAGGTAGGTCCTCCAATGAAACAATCCCACTCTCGTAGAGTTCCCATTTCTTTCTGTAACCGGGTAGGTTGAAAATTGAAACCTCCGGTACTACCCTCCAGCAGACATCCTTTAGAGGGCATTCCCTTGGTTTCATACAATGCGGTCCGATATCTATAGATGGTGGTTCATCCATCCCAACAATTTGCTTCTGAGCCTCAATTTTCTTTTCTATACCCTTCAGGTGTTCGAGTGCAGCCTGAGTGCAATCCTCAAGCACGAATAGGTCACCCACATTTGGATGGATGTAATCCTTGTTCAGATGCATCAAATAGGTCCTATCGATCTTCAGACCGGTCCCTTCAAGGACATATCTCTGAACCGCGACATCCGGGATGTACTCTTCCTTCATATGGGATGACTGTTTGACCTCGATAATGTTGAAGAGGTTTCTATTTACCCTCTCGAGTATGTCGACCCGCACCACCACTTCATCATGTATGAAAGTTGCCTCGAAAATACTGGTGGTTTTATTTTCAATGGCTCTCTTTGTTCGTTCAACAGCTTTGCTCCAGGGCTTCCCAGGTATCATCACACCTCCCGGGTACTCTTTTATTGCTAGGGCACCCACTAAGTTTCCCTGGTTGAATATGAACTGGTCGAAAGGTGTGGGTTTTGGGAGTTCCTCGGGGTTGTTGGCCTTCTTGTAGAGTAGAAGTGGACATTGGAGTCCCAAGCAGTAGTTGGTTTTACTAAGAATGTATCTCATCTTGTTGTACTGATGCCCATAAGCATTATATTGAAATTTCTATGCGAGGACTCTTCTTATAAATTATGATATTTGCTTTAAGTATTTACAGGTCGAAAGGTGGGACGGAATCTTCAGGTCGATAATGGGATTAGTTGGGTCGAAAAACGGAACGGTTTGAAAGTGAAATATTATGTTCCGGAATTCGACCTGTGGGTCGAATCACGGAACTTTTCGAATCGGTTTCTATTGGGATACTGGATGCGGTGTATAAGTCGAAAAGTGGAACGGAGTGAGGGGGGCCCTGGGGGTTTGGCTGATATGGTGGTAGGACGAAAAACGGGACAGTTTGGAGAACGGCTATTTAAATAACGGTATTGGGTGCCATACCCGCCATACCTATGACATACCTTCATTTTGATTATTTTGGATGCTCAAGGGTATTATTGAGATCATTTCGATATTATTATCATCCATTAGGGACCGTTATAATGTCGTGTTCAAACCACATAGCGTCGGGGACGGGGTTTAAATGGATAAGGAAATTAGTCCAATCCATGTCCGTTTGTATGGTCGGACATTGGTAAATTGCTAACACAACGATTATTATTCTTTAATCTTCTTAATGGCTTTGGCAGCCTCTTCCCTCACTTTTTCTTTCTCGTCTTCCAAGAGCTTCTCTAACATGGAATTACTCCCCACATTGTGGAGTATTTCCCTTTTCGTACGATCTCTCCCTTCAGTTCTGCAGTAAATGACCGCATTCTATGCAGACCACATCTTCTGAATCCACCAAGGCGTTGCAGTTCGGTCACTTGAGAACTGTCTCGAACTCAGCACCGCAGAGCGGACATGCTACCGGATTGCCCTCCAACACCGCTCCGCATCTGGGGCACTCGAGAGCTATCTCGAACCGTGCTCCGCAGTGCGTGCATACCGGAGCGGACACGGGAATGAGATTACCGCACTCAAAGCACTCGACAAGCTCTTCCTCTTCTGCAGGGGATTCACGAAGCACTTCATCATCTTTCTCTATATTATCTACTATCTTTAATTTCATACCATCATCAAAGGTTTTCTTTGAATTTCCTTGTTTAGCAACCATACCGAGTGTCCCAAGCCCATCTGTTCGCCCTCTCTCATTTTCCTTTTCAAGAATCTCCATGAGTTCTTCATGAACACCTTCATCCATCAATTTCCCAGCTTCTGCTCCCTCTGCTATCTGGCCGATTGAATACAAGACACTTGAACGTTCATTAATATCATCATCATCCAGTAACTCCATAAGTCTGGGTATGGCCCCCGCTTCGATCACCTCCTTTTTCATTCCCCCCTCCGCTATATTTCCCAGAGCTTCCGCTGAATTCTCGCGAACCCTTCCATCATCATCTTCCAGATATCCCGCTATCTTTGAGATTTTTTCTTCATCAAGGATCTTTTTGGAATATCCTTGTTTGGCGATCATACCGAGTGTCCAAAGTGCATCCGCTTTCCCTCTCTCATTATCCTTTTCAAGAATTTCCAGGAGCTCTTCATGAACTGCCATATCCATCAATTCCCCCGCCCCTCCTCCCTCTGCAATCTTTCCGATAACATACATGGTATATGATAGTTTATTAATGTCATCGTCATCCAAGAATTCAATCAACTTTGGTAATGCTCCAGCTCTAAGAATTGCCCCTGCCTCTCCGTTTCCGGCAAGTTCTCCAAGAGTATAAAGGAAATTGTAAACAGTTCTATCATATTCATCGTAAAGATTCTCAAGAATGGACTCTACCGCTCCAGCTTCAACTGCTTTTCTTGCCTCACCTTTCAAGGCGAGCTGGCTGATGGCCCAAGCCGCGTTTCCTTTGGTCTTGCTGTTCTCATCCTCCAATAATTTGATAATCACCTCAAGGATGCCGGCTTCAAGTATTTCCTTGGTTTTATCCTGTATTATCAGGTTGCTAATTATGACAAGAGAGTTTCCCCTATCTCTGCCATCGGAATCCGAGAGTGGTTCCTTCAATTTAGAAATGAAATCCGAGAATATCGAATCATCAAGATCCTTCATGTTCTTGAATTTGCATAGAATGTCCATTGAGAGAGGTCTGGAATTCTTATCATCAATAAAACCTACCAGTTTCCTAAAAGATTCAATATTTCTGGTAAGAATATCTTCGTTCGACACTACACAGCTGTTAATGATATGGTAAGCATTGACTCTCACACCCTCATTTTTACTCCCGATCAGGTCCAATATTTTCAATACCTTTCTTTCATCAAGAATCTCGTCCGGATCGTTATATTGGATCATCTTATTAATGCTCTTTAAAGAATGTGCTATGAGCTCGTTATCCGGACTTTCCAGGGCCCCGAATATCATTGGGAACTTCTCTTCCATGGATATGCCTCCCTGCATTTTCATGATACTTCTTCACTTGCCGCCAAAATGAATTCATCGTCAATTCGTATTAAAATGGGAAAATCTAGAATATCTCCCCTGATGATCTTGTCGATTGTTTCCTCACCTATGGAAAAATCATCCGAACCTGTTTCTAGTAATGTTAGTTGAGAGTAAAGATCATGGGTTTGTTCCGATAATTCTCTTGCACGCTTGTTATCCGGGTCTTCATGCACTATCTTAACTAATTTTGTAAGGAGTTTCATTAAAATATCCTTTACTTTGGCAATCTCCTCCTCTGATAATTCTCCATTTATTATCCTTTCTTTTATGGAATCTGCTTTATTGACATCGTAAGATATTTTGTTTAAAGTTGTTTTAATCATTTCCTGTTTTTCATCCCGATTATTTGATATCTTTTCTCTTGATTCCGTCGGTATTTTTCCCGGAATATTTGGGATTATGGGGCTTGAGAGATCCACCGAATCGAGTCCGAGCTGCTTTAATATAGGAGGAATTGGATGAGGCTCCACCCTAATATGGAAATCACCCAATTCTACATCCGAAAGGGTGCTTATTTCTACAATATCGCTCTTTCTTTTCTTTTCCCAACCCTGAACCGTCTTATCATTGATCTTGGTCCCATTGGTACTTCCCATGTCCTGTATGTAGAGTTTGTCATCTTTCCAGAAAAAGCGGGCATGACAGGAAACGCATTCGATGTCGTCAACTGCTTGTAGCCTTGAAATGGTGTGTGGGCATTCCACCAAATGACTTACTTTTTTTATTTCCTCCTGCCATACGGCAAGCTTAGGGCCTTCACTTGTCTTCACCCTCCCAATAGAAAAGTCTCCCCAAACCCTTACATCCTCCTCAAATAATCCAGAGGGACCTCTTATGGCTATCTCCAAAACTCGTCTCTTATCGTGAGATTTCGTTTTCCCGGAAAGTTCCTTTTTCCTCGCAGCCTGTTTAATGCTGTACAGATCGGGGAGGTCAAATGAGAGGTTGAACCTGATAGGTTCAATAGCATAGAGTTCTAAGAGCCTTCCCACTTCCTTGAGACATTCGTTCTCTATCTTTTTAATCGTGCTCATCTTTCCGATTTCTTCCGTCGAGAATTCCCTTATACAGGATTTAAGCCCCTTAAGAGCTATCTCGTTTTGGGTTAATTTCCTTACATCACGGATTGTTATGACGCCTTCCTTGCTGTTTGCCAACCACGAGTACAGGCTGGGTATGTTGTTGCGGGCTATGGAGAACATTATCATTAGGTTCCCTGATATGAGATTGTTATCCAGACTGTACATTTTCAATGGGTATTCCTCTCCGAAATGGATGAAAATTTTCTTCTTTGAGGTATCTGCTATCATTACCTCCACGTCTTCGTTTTTGCCCCCCATTTTGTTGAGCTTGTCGCCAATGCCCTCGAGCACTTTCTTTACCTTTGTCTGTGTGTAGGTATTCGTGATACTCCCGTCCTCAATGAGTACCAGTACCTCGTCCGGGCCGAGGTCGATATCGGAGGAGAGAAGTTTCTTAATCTCTCCCGTTCCAAAGAGCTGCGCAATGGTGTTCGGAGAACCATGGGCCCACTTTTTCTTGGCCATTAGAATTTCATCTCCTTTATGATATCATCCCTATGCTCAACATCGTTTCTCAGGTCGTTTATGTATTTACTGAGCTTGTTGATTTCGAGAGATATGTTCTTGACCTTGCCGTCCAGATAGAGGTCGTTCAGGGTGGATGTGGCTTTTACTAGGACGGAGTATTTGTTCATGGCGTTCCTGTCGAAGGTCCTTAATTCTTTATTAATCATTTATCTCACTTTTTATTCGGATCCTTTTTCTTTCTTTTCGTTTCTTTTTTGATCATCTCCCGGATCTCTTTTTCGATCTCGTTGATCTTCTTTCTTATTCCCTTGATGCTCTGGGCGTTGCTCTCCAGATCCATTTCTAGGGCCTCCAATTTTACTGCGTACTGTTTTCGGAGACGCTCCTCTTCACCCTTATCCTCCAGAGCTTTCAATTTTTCAAGTATACGGTCCTGCTCCTCAATGATGCCTCGTTTGCTGCCTTCGATTTTGTCTATCTTTCCCATGAGGGACTTGATCTCTTTACTCTTCTCTATGACGGTCTTTATGAATTCCATGGTCTTATTATTGATCAACTTCTGATTGAATATCTCCTCTAACTCTTCAAGATTTATCTCCTGGATATTCTTGGAGATAATTTCCTCCATGCCTTCGGTTATTTTGAATTTATTATCCTTGCTACAATCAATCTCCAGCTTCCAACCGTAGAAGTTCTCTGTTTCCACGTCCGGTTTGACCATGTCGACAAGCTCTTGATTCTCATCCTTCTTATGCTCTATCGTGATCGGTATCTTATGATCACATTTATTGTACAATGAATATTCCGTTATAAAAGATAATGTATTTTTAATTTCAAGTTTGTCTCCGTTCAATTGTACATCCACCATATTGGTCTTCAGGTCATGTTCCAGAGAGACGAAAAGGAATTCCTCCGTTGCCAATCTCATATTGTTTAGGTTAGCAACCCTGCCTTCTTCCTTTCCCTCCACGATCCTGAACTTTTTGTTTTTCCCCCCCTCAACCGGTATCTTCCATCTGTAGAAGTTCTCCGTCTCCTCTGCCGGATCGTCCATGTCAACGAGTTCATAACTATTCCTCTTGGGATGATCTATGACCAGGTCTATCGGTTGTTTGTTCTTGTTTGATACATGGTATTCGCTGATTATGGATGCAAAATTCTTTATGATCACCTCTTCCCCTCTTACGGTGGCATCGAGCAACTTGCTTTTCCGTTCCATTTCCTCGGTGATCTTAACATTGGTGTCCACCGAGTATACAAGATTGCACTCGCCGGAGCTGCTCATATACGGCAGTATTGCCTCCCCCACGTAAGTGGAATCGTCTATCACAACGATGGGCCCGCGCTCAAGGATGAGATCCGTATTGTTCTTCAACTTCATGGTAACCAAGGGGTGTACCTGCATTTTCTGAGAATTATACACATGCTCTTTCAGGCACTCTATACCGTCCTGGATTATCGGCACCATTGCGGACTGCCCTCGCATTATGGAAACGGGCCTTGTAATGTCATATTTGAAGAATTCACCCAGTTCTTTTGACTTGGTGCTTACCGATGTTGATCTTGAAACACTCTCCCCCTCTATTCTTTTCTGATTTTTCCATTCTTCGATTTCATCATCACCTACACTTATTGCCGAGCGACAAGCACTGATCTCCATCTCCATTGCAGGAGGTCGACCTGCTGAAATATGTTGCATTTCAAAGGATGGTCTTTCTTTCCTCTTCTCCATTTCTGCAACACGTAATCTATCCCTCTGTGCTTTTTGTTCCATCAATCCCTGCATTTCAACCATATCTTGATCGAATTCCTGCTCTCTTACTTTTCTCTCCTCCAGTTCAACCGGAGCGGACACACCCTTGAACTCCTCCTTAATGACCTTCCTCTCGATCTTAGGTGGGTTGTAGAGGTCATACTCGAAAGAGATGGGCTTCCCCGCTATCAGTGAGATGTTGATATCCTTCAAGTCTTCGTCCAGCTGATTGTCGATTATGCCCCATCCCTGAAGCATGGTGTTTTCCTTGTCGTAGAGAAGCCTGTAGGATACACGCCACGTCGGCATCTGCATGATGTATGATATGAGCAGTTCCGACTCCTTTCCATCCAGTACTACCCAAACTGATTTCATGTCCTTCTTTCGTTCGGAAGTGACACCCTCCAGAAAGAAGTCGAGGTCTTCGAGTGCCTCCTTATCCAGGATCCTGTAGGATTTGATCTTGTCGGTTTGGACATTGATTATCTCATCCTTGTCGGTCTTTATGACGACCATGGGTTTCTGTGCTTCCCTATTCCCCACGTCAATGATAATTCCCTTCTTCTGGTCATACGTTGCCTCCTGGGTTCCTACAACCTTTCCTTTAACCGTATCCGTGTTGGTGATGATCTCCACGTTGTATCCGTTCAACTGCCGGAAAAGCCCCACCAAGGCTTCCTTGCTCGGAACCCGAATGGCTCTCTCCGCTATCAACTTTGAAATGTCTTCAGGTGTTTCGTATGATATTCCGGTTATCAATCCCTCCCCCTCGGAGATCACAACGAGACTTTTCAGGATATCGTTCATAAGATCCTTTTTAAAAGAGAGCTTGATCCTGGTCTGATTGCCAGTTTTACCTTTTCTTTCTATATAGCCAATTCCATGTTTGTAAAGTACTATTCGGCTTACAGGTAAAGTATTAGATTCCATCATTTATCCCCCATTATCAATGTTGAAATGGAATACAATGTAATATATGACGAGAGAGCTATTTTTAGTTTTCTTCTCAGGGATTTTTTCCTTTATTGGGTATTTATTTTTTTTTGAAGGTCATAAGGGCAATCGTAAGATTACCTTTGACAAGGTGTTGAAATGAAATCCGATTTCAATAATTGAATATATTCAAGGATATAATAAAAATTTCAAGGAGAATGGTGTTACCCAACTTTAAATGATAATTGAATGGTCTAAGTCCTTTATATTCAATCCTTCATTGCATTCAATTTTTTTGAAAAACCTTCTTTGGTAAGCTGAATGAAACGTTTCATCGATCCAGCAATCTCTTCAGGTGAAAGATTATTTGACATTCTGATCTGTATTTTCCTATTGCCCCTCCATTCCATATCCTGAATGTCATTTGAATCGATATTAGATCTTAAACCAGGTACCACTTCTCCAAGAGATCTGAAAAGTCCTTTCAATGATTGGTCCTCTAGATGGAGTTCAACACCAACTATGCCCTTATGTGGATAATCGATGAACTCATAATGCATTTTTTTTGGCCATCCATCTATGAAGATCCTTCGGTAATTACTTGCTCTCCCCGATGTCTTTTGACCTTCTTCAGCGATAAGGTTGTATTCGTTGATTATCTCTTCAAATTTCCCAATATTGTATGGGGTTTCCCTTCTTGCAGTTTTTTCCGATTGTTTTCTATGTTTAAAAACTCTTATGGATTTATCGACATTTGCTGTTAGTATCTCACTATTGTCTTTCAAACCCAATATTACAACGTTATCCTTTCCAGTGATATTTAGAATTGTGTTTTTACTGAGGATTGCATCATCAAATGTTTGGATAGCGCCCTTATTGACCTCTTTGCCACATTTTGAGCAGTACATGCTTTTTTCAGAAACCTGATTACCGCAAAAACTACAATAGTTCATAGGCCCTATATAGGAGAGATTATTTTTAAATATTAATCTCCATTAATTATTTCGAATCCCCATGAGGTCCCTTATCATCGGCACCCTTCGTATATCATAATAAGGAATTATTATGGGACCTATGCAATATCAGGTTTTATAACTTGTCACAATAGATATTGCAGGGGAAGTGTTGTAAGTACGATCAATATGATTAGCAACAACGAAGCACGATACAGATACAACAGTGTTGTAAAGTATGTGTCATCCTTGTACTCATTGATAATAATCATTTTAATCATTGTTATCTGGTGTTTGTATGTAAGGGATTTTATCTTTCCCTTTTTCTTTAAATGGATTATTACAAGAAAATTGACAATTATTTGAAATATCATCAATACCATGGCAAATATTATCAGATAAAGCAGGATGGATTCTAATAGCATGTTTTACCCTTGGTATTTGATAAAGGCTATGCTTTAGATAGGATTTGTTTGACCCTTTAATATATTTGTATGATCCTGTATGGATAATATGATTGACCAAATAATGAGATTGATTATAAATGGAAATTCCTATTTTAATTCCTCTTTTAATCTCCTTATTATGTGCGGGTCCTTTTCCAGAAGTCTATCTGCAAATTCCTCGGATGAAAGACCATTTTCCTTTCCTATCTTAAGTGCAGCATCCGCAATATCCTTTGTACATGCGTCATAGGCTCCGGTCAATTCACGTATCTTTCCTGCAGCTGTTTTTACTTCTCTATGACCTATGATAATCACCTCCTCAAGGAAAAGAAATATGAGTTCCAGATTATAATACTTATTATCATTTATGATAATAAATTTCTATCTGATTTTTGGTTAGTGGCAGAGATAAGAAACAGTTAGAGTAGAATCCAAGAATAGCTTCTTTAAGTCTAATACTGTACGAAGTAGGTCGAAAAGTTAAACGCATTCTGTAGGTCTGAAACGGAACGGAGTAGGTCGAAAAAGGGGGTATATATAAGGCTGAAATTAAAGACAACCTATACCTACATTCTCTCCCTTCCCCAAAATAATATGATCCTAATAACTATCCCCGATCCTTTACCACATCTATGTATAAAGATTGAGAATCGTTACAACCAGTTTTCTCAGCCCAGACCATGATCTTTGCACTGTCATCGGGCACGTACAATCCGATCCCCTTCAGTTTCAGAGAGTAGGTGCCATTTCCATTGTCCACCATTTTAACACTCTCTATACCTGCCCCATGAACATAAACGGTGGCACCTTTGACCAGATCATCATACTGGTTCACAACAGTTACGTTCAGAGTACCAGGGTCCCACATATCAATACTCTGAGGATGATCCTCTATCCACAGATTCCATTTAAGTGAATCCTTTGCGTCCTCTGATAGAGGGTATGAATATTGTGGGTAATAATGTAAGAACAGTCCCAGAAGGATAATTGAGATAACCAAAGCTATTATGAAAGATACCTTGTTCCTTATATTAGTATGAAGTTTCTTTTCCTCATCGATACGGCCTATATGGTGGTTGCTGTTAAGTAACATCAACGTGGCAAGCGAGGCGATTGCCATCGGTGCGCCTAAAAAACAGGTTAGGTCAAGAGCACTGCCCAGCCCATATCCGTGATGGAAGTTCTGAGATTGTGAACCATGGACGATAATCAATACAAGAATGAAAGTGGAGATGGTATAGCCCTGGACCTTCCAGGTTCTGGTTCTTTCCTCGTTCTTATTATCAAAGTATGCCAAACCTGTCAGGTTCATGCCGGGTGTGCGGCCCGTTATCATGATGATCGGGAAGTAAATTGATAAAAGGGCAAGGAAAACATATGAGAACGGTGTCAATGTTTTGTATATCGTAAAGGTCCTGTCCATCTCTGAATCCGGATAGGTCATCTGTTCCAGCACAGATCGACTGAACAGTGTGAAAAGGAACATGAAGGATACAATCAAGATAAGATCTATCAGGATCGCGATTATCATCACATACTTATCCTTCATTTACCTCACCCATGTTTTTCTTTTTACCGCTTTTACTTCCGAAATTATATCATAATTTTGGACCCCCCAACTACCCCTGTGTTATTCAAATGGATATAACATTACTGATTTAAAAAAATAATGGGGCCCTATCTTCAATCTAATAGTACTGTCGTGTTCTATACCTATTGTGTCGCATAACTATTGTCATGGTATCGAAAAACTATCCTTAGGTTTGTAGATCGTTGCTCGGGTCCAGAGATGGAAGGGAAAAG
>Ga0272443_10002642_pt1 | contig 22489 bp, 23 predicted proteins | sample SSMAcet12_FD_193581 | JGI IMG/M metagenome (GOLD analysis project Ga0272443, IMG submission 193581) | Marine sediment archaeal communities from Little Sippewissett salt marsh, Falmouth, MA, United States - SSM-Acet-12 | ecosystem: Environmental > Aquatic > Marine > Wetlands > Sediment ...
TCCGAACCAACGCCACGGCCGTCTATCGTTTCCTGAGCCTGATCCAATCCGAGCTCGCGGAGGGCGAATCGCTCTGCGGGAAGCGGATCCTCGATTGCGGTGCCGGTGGTCCGATTCCCCCGCTCGCGATCTTCGTCGAACAGGGGATGATCGCCGCCGGAATCGACATTTCCGAGCCGCAGCTTGAGCGTTCCCGCGCGTTCATCGAGCGCACCGGATTGGCGATCGATCTGCAACGGGCCGACATGCGAGACCTCCCGTTTCCCAACGCGTCGTTCGATTACGTCTACGAGCACTACTCGATCTGCCATCTGAACGTCTCCGACACGACGAAAGCCCTCGCGGAGATGCGGCGTGTCCTCGTGCCGGGCGGCATGGGGTTTCTCGGGGTCATCTCCAACGAGAGCTGGCCGCTGTCGGAGTATGGCGAAGAGCGCAGCCCCGGCGAGTTCTGGATGGTGAATCACGGCCACGAGGCGCGCCACTCGCTGTTCTCCGACGAGGCGTCCGACGCGCTGGTCGCGGATTGGGAACTGCTCGCCAAGGAGAAGGCCGTCCTGTACGTGGGGGGTGACAGCGTGTCGCCGGAGGAATGGTCGGCGCTTCACGCGGAGGCTCCAACCCGTTGCTCGTTGGAGGAATGGAACGCCTTCTACCGTCAGCGAGGGCGCTTCTTCCGTTACGTGCATACGTACTACACCGTTCGGAAGCCGACCGACTGAAGGAGGATCCGATGAGCGAGATCAACCCCGTCATCGACCATCTGATGAACCATCTTTCGATCCGCCGGTTCAAGGAGGAGCCGATCCCGGAAGAGACGATCGAGACGATCCTGCGCGCCGGGACGAGGGCCGCGACGGCGGGCGGCATCCAGCCGTACGCGTTCATCGTTCTCGACGATCCTGCCGTGCTGAAGAAGGTCAGCTATATCGACGGCCCGCTGGCCATTCTCGCCGTCGTTGACCAGTACCGCGTCAAGCGGTACTACGAGGCGAACGGTGCCCCGTTCTACAACGACCATGCGATCAACCTATTCATCTCGTATTGGGATGCGACGATCGCGCTGCACAACTGCGTGATCGCGGCCGAATCGCTCGGCCTCGGAGGCGTTTACATCGGCATGGTCCTGTCACAGAACCTGCAGCTGTCGCTCGGTGTGCCGGAGTACGTCGTGCCGGCCGGACTGGTGACGCTCGGCGTCCCCGACGAGGAGCCGGAGGTCCGGCCGCGACTGCCGCTCGAGGCGGTCGTCCATCGGAACGGCTACCGGATCCCGACCAACGAGCAGATCGCCTCGTGGTACCGCGAGGGCGATGCCACGTGGAGGAAGCGGTTCGAGACGGAGTGGGACGACGATCGGCGGGCGAAGTTCCTCGAGCGCGGAATCGACAACCGGGCGAAGCATTGGACGATCGGCCACTACACCGAGGACTTCACGAAGAACGAGTCCGTGGGACTGCTCGCCAATCTGGAGCGCGCCGGATTCCGTTTTTCCGAAAGCGAAGACTAATCGGCACCGGGGGAAAGCGGATCGAGATCCGGCGACAGGCCGTCGAGCAACGCCGCGATGTTCGCGCCGCGGCCGACGACGAAGCACTCCTCGACGTCTGTGAACAGCGGCTCGCGTGCGGCCGCGGCTCGGCAAGACCGATTCGCGAAACGCGGACTGCGCCTAGAGTTACGCGGCCTCACCGCCGCCCGGGCTGAGTTCCAGCTCGTAGACGTGGTTCTTCCAGAGGAGGTGCATGCCGGCCCGTTCGTACAGACGGGTCGCACCGGTCGGATTCTCCGCGTCGACGTCCAGCTCGACGTTCGGCACGCCCCGATCGTAGAACGCGCGAAACGCGTGGCCAAGCAGCGCGGACGCCAGGCCTCGCTTCCGCCACGCACGCCGCACGCCGAGTTCGTCGACGAGGCCGGTCGTCCGGTCCTCGCCAGCGAACGGATAGCATTGACACAGTCCCGCGATCTCGTCCCCATCCATCGCGAGGAACCAAAGATCGGTATCGAAGTCCTCGTCCTCGTGGATCCATTGCTTCCACTCCTCAAGGTCCTCTTCGAACGGGGTCTCGACGTACCCCCAATGATCTTGGAAGATGTCGCGCACCGCTTCGACGGCGGCCCGATCGTCCTGACCGGGAACGAGCGCCCGCACCGCGATCCCGCTCGGCCACTCCGGCACCGGCGGCCGCTCGACCATCTCGATCCGCATCCGGAGGAAGGTACGAACGTATTGGAATCCGAGCCCCTCGAGTCGCGTCTTCGCCTGCGGATCCCCTTCATAGACGCCCTGCGTGATCGCCGTCCGCTCGCCCGCCGGGGCCCTCGCCGCCCCGTTACGGGCACGGTCGATCGCCCAATCAGTGAGGACACGCGCGATGTTCCCATCGGCGCCGGGCAGGACGCGAAGCCGACTCGGCATCCGCGTATGCGGAGCTTGGTCGTACACCTCGCACCAGCCGACGATCGCGCCGTCGCCCGACAGAATTACCTGCGAATCGGTCGCGGGGTCGAACGTCGGCGATCTCCACTCGATCCGGATCTCATTCTCGGTCCGCAGCGCCGTGCCAACCGCCGATCGAGTGTGGGCCGCATCGAGGGCTGCGAGCGCCGGCAGGTCCTCCTGCGTCGCCGGCCGCGCCACGAAGCCGTCGGGAAGGTGTCTCGTCATTGGTTCCTCCTGGTGCAATGGATCGCCGTCTCCCGATCGCGGGGGATGAGCGATTGTAGACGCCGCTTCGCCGACCGGCCAGGATGGATCCCTCGCCATCCCGAGCGCTTGCGGTTTTGGCGTCGCTGCACTACGGTTGGAGGTCTGAGGAGGCAGTATGGCCGACTTCATCGAGCGTCTATTGGAGCCAAGACCGCAGCGTGACGAGGAGCGCTCCGCCTCGCGGCGGAGATGGATGCGATCCGCGCCGGCTTCCGTCGGATGGATCGTCACCGGGCTCATCGTGGCGATCTACCTCGTCACCGGTATCTACACGATCGGACCGTCGGAGGTCGGGTTGGTGAAGCGATTCGGTCGCTATGTCTCAACCGCCGAACCGGGGCTCCACTACCATCTGCCGTCGCCCATCGAGTCCGTCAAGCGAGTGAATATCCTGCAGGTCCGAAACGAGGAGATCGGCTTCCGCACCCTGTCCCCGGCCCCGAATCCTCGATACCAAACGATCGAGGCCGAGGCGTTGATGCTGACCGGTGACGGGAACATCGCACACGTCGAGATGGTCGTTCAGTACCGGGTGAAGGATGCCTCCCTGTACGCATTCAACCTGATCGACTCCTCCGCGATCGTCAAGCAGGCGGCGGAAGCGGTCCTCCGCGAGCTGGTCGCGACGAAGACATTGGATGAGACGTTGACGAAGCAGCGCGACCTAATCGGAGTCGATTCGCGAGTCGCGCTGCAGGAGCTCCTCGACACGTACAACTCGGGGATCCTGATCACGAACATCCAGCTCCAAGACGTGAATCCTCCCGACGAGGTCCTCGCGGCCTTCGATGACGTCAACAGCGCCCGTCAGGACAAGGAGAAGCTGATTAATGAGGCCGATCGATACGCCCAAGACATCGTGCCCCGCGCGCGCGGTCAAGCCCAGGAGATCGCCAACCAGGCCGAGGCGTACAAGCAGTCCCGGATCAAGGGGGCCGAAGGAGATGTCGCCCGTTTCCTCGAGGTCCTGGCGAAGTACGAACTCGGGGAAGAAGTGACGCGGGCACGGCTGTACATCGAAGCGATGGAGGAAATCCTTCCCGGCATGGAGAAGACGATCCTCCCTGCGGGCAACGATGGGATCCTCAAACTGCTCGATCTGGACGGAACAGGAGGTGGTGACCAATGAGAGCGTTCATCACGTTCGTCATCGTCGCCATCGGCCTGATCGTCGCCTACAACCTGTTCACCTACTCCGTCGACGAGACGCAAACGGCCGTGCTGCTGCAGTTCGGCGAGATCATTCGGGTCTCGGAGGAGCCGGGTCTGCACTTCAAGATCCCGTTCGTCCAATCGGTGACGTATCTCGAGGATCGGATCCTCAATTACGACATCCAGCCGCAGGAAGTCCTGACGTCGGACCAGAAGCGTATGCTGATCGACAACTACGCGATCTGGCGGATCGCGGATCCGAAGCTCTTCCTCGAGACGACGGGCGGACGCCTCGTCGGCGGCCAGACGAAGATCGACGAGATCGTCTACTCGGATCTCCGCAACATCCTCGCGAAGCACACGCTCGACGAGATCGTCTCCGAGAAACGGGCCGAGTACCTACAGGAAGTCACCGAACTGAGCCGCGCCAAGCTGCTCGAGGGATTCGGGATCCTGCTGATTGACGTGCGGATCATCCGCGCAGATCTTCCCGCGGAGATCGAACAGGCCGTCTTCTCCCGAATGCGCAGCGAGCGGGAGCGCGAAGCCGCGAAGCTCCGTGCCGAAGGGGAAGAACAATCGAAGCAGATCCGTTCGACCGCCGACAAGGATGTCGAAATCCTTCTCGCCGATGCCCGAAAGGATGCCGAGAAGGTCCGCGGAGAGGGCGACGCTCGCGCACTCGAAATCTACGCCGAAGCGTACAACCAGGATCCGGAATTCTACCGGTTCTGGCGGACGCTCGAGTCGTACCGGACAGCGCTCGCCGAGGATGTCCGACTCATCCTGTCGACCGACTCGGAGTACCTCGAATTCCTCGAGGGAATGGAGCAGCCGTAGGCAAACCGGCTACGTAACGAAGCCCAGCTCGGCCAGATACCGGAGGAACCCTTCCGGCAGGGCGGATCGATCGAGCGGAGTCGGAGGCATCGCGTCCCCGACTTCGCCATCGAGGCGGATCGCCCCCGAGCCGCCGAATTGGATCGTCCCCGGCGTTTCCGCCTCCTCGACGCCGCCGTCGACCGATCCGGTGAAGTCGCCCGAAAAGCTGTGTCGCGCGTCGCCCAGCGTGACATTCGCCCGGTAGGTTCCGACGAACATCGCATCCGCCTCGAGCGGCACGACGCTGATTCGGCTCGTGTAGAGCAGTCCAAACACGAGGATTGCTTCTCCATCGTCGGTGCGCCCTTCCGCCTCGAATCCGATCCATCCCTCGGTCAACGACGTCAGGATCCCGCTCACGCCGAAGCCGCGGAGCGTTCCTTCAACCTCAAACGGGAACATCTCGCCTTCGTCCGTCGCGAGTTCCCCCTCCAGGCGGATCGTCCCTTCGATGGCTCCCTCGAGATCGAACCCCGAGAGCCATGCGACGAGGGTTCCTGTGCCAACGGCGCCGGCCGAAATTCCCCCTCCGAACGCGGAGAACGCAATCGTCACGACGAGAAGGGCCGCAAGCAGCAGGTGGTGGTTGGAGAGCGAAGCGAACGATCGACGCATCGTGGCCTGACCTTACCGGAAGCCGCCCGGTTCGGCCAACGTCAGAGCGGTCGACTCCGGCATCGTCCACCTGTCGGACGCGTTCGTTGCCCCGGTCGCCGATGTCTCTGATAATCCGTCTGGATCTGTGACACGGGAGGATGCTGCATGCTCGAGTGGATCGGGTTGAGCCCGAGGGCCGGATGGTGGATCGCGATCGCATCGGCGGTCATGCTGGTCGCCGGCCTGACCCTTGTCCCGGTTCTGATCGTCCGGCTGCCGATCGACTACTTCGTCCGACCGCACCGGTTCGGAGCCGGCTGGCCGCGCCGGCTCGCGTGGCTTCGCTGGCTCCTTGCCATCCTGAAGAACCTCCTCGGTATCGCCTGTCTCTTCCTCGGCGCGCTGATGCTGGTTCTCCCCGGCCAGGGCGTGCTGACCGTCCTGATCGGCGTCGCGTTGCTCGACTTCCCGGGCAAGTTCCGGCTGCAGCGCTGGATCGTCGCCCGACGCGGTGTGCTCGATGCCCTCAACTGGATCCGCAGGAAACGACGAAGGCCACCGTTGAGACTCGACGGATGAAGGCGGTCAAGCAGAGCAGCCTTTCTGCTCCGATCGGTCACTCCTACGTGCTCCCTCACCTATCCAATCACCTGGAGGGAGCGCGTCGACGGTCCGTCAGCCGGCCTGCGTGGCCGCCGTCCCGGACGCCGTCTTGCAAACCTTCGCCTCCAAACGGATCAGCCACGCGAGGCAGATCGCAAGCAGCAGCGCCAGGTGGCACAGAATCGACGGCAGTGCACCGCGTGCCGGCGGCACTACCCACGAAAGCGTGAGTCCCGGCACGACGAACGCCAGCGTCCCGATCAACACGAAACGGAGCTGCCTTCGGCGGTGAGAGTCGGTGCACGTCGCCATGCCGTAGCCGGACGCGACGACCATGGCAGCGAGCCCGATCCAGTAGAACCACGCGTAGATGCGGAACCCGGGCATCGCGTGGCTGTACCGCGCGTACACCGCGGTGCAGACCGACGCCGAGGCGAACGACCGGTCGACGGCAATCCAGACGACGATTCCGGCCGCCGCGGCCAGCATCGCAGAGGCCGTCGCGACCAGTGAGGTCGAGCGAGGCTGTCGGAGCTGCGCGATCAGGACCAGCCCCAGCGGCGGCAGCCAGGTAACGATGATGAACGCCAACCGAGGCAGGAAGCCGGCCGCCGCGACGTCGGCGCAAATCGCGACCTCGGCAATCTGGTATCCGGCAAGCAGAAGAAGGATCGCGCTCGTAGTTTGCAGCACGCCGCGCGCACCGGGCTCGCCCCGCATCGCCAACGCCCATCCCGCAACGACAATCTCGAACGCAGCCGTGGCCATCGCCAAGACCGGTGAGTACTCCATCAACACCCGCCCCCTTCCCTCCGGGGCTATTTTGGTGTCGTCGGCCGCCGATGTCGAGCCCCCGATCCGATCGGGATCCGAAGCAGCGGCGGGCTTCGAGCAGCTAGTACGGCAGCTCGTCGGGGGAGAGGCCGACATAGTCCGGCTCGGGATCGACCTCGAAGCGAACGGCTCGAACCGACTCCCGCCCTTCGATCCACGCTCGACAGACGCGGTGCATTCCGTCCATCACGCGCCCCCCCGCCGAGAGGAGAATCGGATGCCGCAGGTCGGTCTCGTTCATCAGCTTGGCATGCTCGGCGATCCGTCGACAGGTCGGCGCCAGCTGTTCGTGGTCGAACCAGAAAGTCTCGTCCAGTTCGGCAATCTCGGTCAGAGGAACATCGATGACCGGAAGATCGCGCGACGCCTCGACCAGCCGATCGACGTCCCATGCCAACAGGCCGCGCTCCGAAGGGCGGAAGTGGTACTGCTTCCTCATGGTGCCTCCGCGTGTCCTGCGCCGTCGAATCGACCGTCACTGGCCCGCACGCGCTCTGCCAACGATCCATCCCGCCGCGGCGCTCTGCTACTGGCCATGCCGACGATCAGCTCGTGCGCCACCCACGACGGTTCCCACGCGCCGTCCGCCATGTTCGACAGCAGCACGAGATTGATGTCCTGGTCGAAGAAGTACCGCATCACGGCGCTGACGCCGGCGTTGTACCCTTCCTTCTGGCAGCAGACCACGTGTCCGTCCGGCTCGACGTAGAACCACATCCCGAGTCCGTAGCGCATCTCCCACCCGTCCCGATCCTTGTAGTGGATCTGTGGCGTGAAGAACATCTCCGTCCGCTCGGGGGAGAGCAGCAGACCGTCCTTGACGGCCCGGAGGAATCGGTCGAGATCGGCGGCGGTGACATGCGCGCCGCTGTCGGGCGAGCCGATCGGCGGAAAGGAGTAGATGTTCTTCCGCCAACCGGTCACGGCCCCGCCGTCGTCTCGGATCGGGTCGCATCCCTCGGCGAGGTCCGACACGCCGTCGGCCAGATGGAAGAAGCCGGAGTCGCGCATCCCGGCGGGGCCGAAGATCCTCCCGCGGACCACGTCGCGATACGGGATGCCCGTCGCCTTTTCGATCATCAGCCCGACCAGAACGTAGCCGCAGTTGCAGTACCGGCAGCCCTCTCCCGGGGCGAAGTTCGACGGCTTGTACGCGAACTGCGGCAGGAAATCGGCCGTCTCGGTCACGGCGTAATTCGGACGCTCGCGCCACAGGTCGGCGTAGTCTTCCCCGTCCTCCTCCTCGGCGTCGTCGCCGATCCCCGAAGAGTGGGTCAGTAGGTGATATACCGTCGCATCCTCGGAGATCGCCGTATCGCGCAGGCCGAGGTAGGCAACCGCCGGCGTATCGAGCGCGAATGCGCCGTCGTCGACCAGCTGAAGCGCCGCGACCGCGGTGAACAGCTTCGTCAACGAGGCCGTGTCGAATCGCGTGCCGAGTGTGTTGGGAATCCTCCATGCGTGGCTCGCGTCGCCGTACGCGCCGGAGAACAGCTCCTCCTCCCCGCGGGTGATCCGCACGACACCCGAAAAACGCGCCTCCTCCGTGCGTCGACGGAGGTCCCGATCCAGCTCGTCCCATGCTGCGGCCGTTCGAGTCATGCGCGAAGGATACGGAACCCCCTACCCGGCGCAAGGCGAACGTGAGTCCTGGCACAGGCCGCCGTGGCGGCAATCCTCGGCATCGGCGGGTATGATCTTGCCATGCTACAATCTAGGAGATTCTTCATCCCGATGGCGTTTGCGGTGTGCATGGTGTGGATCCTGTCGCTGGCTCTTGGGGCGACGGATGACGATGCGTTCGGCCGCTTCCTCGACGACGCCTATCGGAAGCACACCGGGTTCGAGGCCAGCCTGGAGGAACTCCATCGGTTCGACCGGGACGCTCTCTCGGCCGGCGATCGCCTCTCCTACGACCTGTTCGAGTGGTACCTCGAGGACCAGGCGTTTTCCCGCGCGGTGCTGTTGGGCGACGTTTCGGCCGACGAGGTCCCCTACGATCGGTGGCTGCGCCATCACACGACGACATCGAAGAGACCGCTCGAATGGTTCGAGATCCTGTCGGACGAGGTCGAGCGGAACCGTGCGACCGTCGATCGCCTGTTCGTCGATCTCGCGATCGAAGGCGAGACGTTCTCGGACAGGATGGCGGTCGTCGCGCAGATCGGCCTGCAGCGAACGGCGGAGATGGGATACTCCGTCGCCGATGAGATGCAAGGATACGTCGACGCGGCTGCGGACCTACTCCGGCCGTACTTCGGGATCTACCCGGACGCCCCGATCGTCGTGACGCCGGTTCCGGGACTGCTGTCGGCGGCCGGCTTCCGCATGGGCTCCGAGGCGCAGGGCCGCCCGAACCAGGTGCAGATCCTGCCGGGGCGGGACGGCGTGCCGTACTACCTGCGCTTCACGATCGCCCACCACGAGGCGTACCCCGGGCACTATGTCCAGGAGTCGATTCAGGAGACACTGACCGAGCTGCCGCGGTTTCGTATCCAGTGGGGGTTCACCGCGTACACCGAGTCCTGGGCGCTATACGGCGAGCAGCTGGCGTGGGACGTCGGCCGGTACGTCGATGGCGATCCGCTGCACGAGCTCGGCTTCTTCGAGTCGAAGCTATATCGGTCGACCAGGGCGCTGACGGACGTAGGACTCCATGCGGCCGGTTGGGACGTCGAGCACGCGGTGGCCTTCCTGAACGAGACGATCGGGATCGCCGAGACCGACGCCCGCGCCGTCGTCGCCCGGATGATCGAGAGCCCCGGGGCCGCCGTTGCCTCGTACGCCGGCTACGTCGAGTTCATGTCGCTGCGTGGCCGGATGGAGGCCTCCCTCGGCGACGCATTCCATCTGATCGACTTCCACCGCACCGTGCTCGAAGGGGGACCGATGCCGATGGAGATCCTCGAGCGCGTGGTCGACGACGCGCTCGGCTAGCCGCCCATCCGCCGCGATCGCCCGAATGCCCTGAGGACGACCCTTCGCAGCCGCGCACGCTCCTGCGAAATGCCCTCCGCAAGCCGCAGCGCGCAGATCACCGGCATCCAGTCCATGACGTCGCGCCGCGTCACCGACGAGCCACGCAGATACGATCGTAGATAGAGAATCTGGAAGCGCTTTCCGAAGCCCGCGATCAGCAACCGCCCGATCGGTCCGATCCCCTCCGGCGGCGTCCCGTGTCGCAGTAGATAGACCGTACGTGCCACATCCGCCGCGCGGCATCCCCACGTCGCCGGTCCCCAATCGATCACGACCGGTCCACGAGCGGCCAGCATCACGTTGTCGGGATGAGAATCGCCATGGCAGACCGCGTTCCCCTCCCACAGCCGTTCGATTCTCGTCCGAACCCGCGCTACCACGTCGGCGCCGACATCCTCGACGATCCGATCGACCATCGCGAGGAACTGCTCCCGCTGGGACGGCAGCCCGGTCACGGCCGCCTGATGGACCTGCCGATGCACCCCGGCGAAGCGAAGCGCCTGCCTCAGCATAGCCCACGGCCTGGACGTCAGCGAATCCAGCATCGACGGCCCGTCGATCCGCTCCATCGCGAACCCGCATCGGCCGTTGAGATCGATCAGGCCGTCCCCGCCGTCGGCGGGATAGATCGCCGGGCTCGGTATTCCCGATTCGTGGACGCATCGCGCGACGCGTAGCTCCCGCTGGGCGACGACACGCGACGTGCCCTCGCGGTACAACCGGAGGACGCGGCCGTCCCGCCAAGCGAAGATCTCGGCGGTCCGTCCCTGGCCGAGGCGGACCATTCCGTCGAGTCGGTGCTCGCGCTCGGACATGCTACGCTTTGCGAATGACCGCAACCGCTCGAATCGGAGAGCCTTCCACGTCGGCAAGCTTCAACGGGAAGGCGGCGAGCAGGATTTCCCCGGTCACAGAGCGCAGCGCGCGCAGGTTCACCAGTCCTTCAACGATCGGCACGCCGGCGCCGCAGAGCGTCACGTGCGCCGGGTAGGTCGGATGCGCGTCCGCCGCATCGGCCGACGGGGTATCCAGCCCGATCAGGCCGACGTTCCGCTCGACGAGACGCTTCGCCGCGTCGGGCGAGATCGACGGGAAGCCGTCGAAGTACGCCGCCGTCCCCGCACGATCCTCCCAGCCGGTGGAGAAGAGGACCGCTCGGCCGGCGCAGTCCTCCGGCACGTCGGCAACCTCGATGCGGGTCCCGGCGACGTCGACCAGCGTCGCAGGATAGAGGCGAAGGGGCAGTCCGGCGACGTCGGTCCCGCCGGGCGCGAAGTGGAGCGGCGCGTCGATGTGCGTTCCGGCGTGCGCGTCGAAATCGGAGAATCGCGTCAGCGTCGCCTCGGGGCAGCCAACCTCCTGCCGCTTCGCCGTCCACGCCCGGACGGTCCCCGGATAGCCCAGGCTCTCGTGCGTCAACGTCTGTGTCAGATCGATCACGGTGTCCATGCGTTCCTCCTGCAGGGATGGGGCGCCTCAACGACAGAGATCCCACGCCGAGATGGTACGGCAATCGGGCACCGAGGACGATCGTATCTTCCGCCTTGATCGAGCCGATGCACGCGCTATACTGCCTCTCCATAGGCGCGTGGGGCCGCTTCCGGCTCCCCGCACGGTCACCGACCAAGGCGAAAGGAGGGCGCAATGAACAGCCAACGAACCGAGATCCGCGTCCCCTCGTCTGTCGGGACCGACACCGTGACGCAAACGGTCGCCTGACCCTCTCGCGGCCACGCCGCACCTCCACCTCACAGACGACAAGACGATCGACAGGGAGCCGGCCGCCCGGCCGCCACCCATCGGCCCATCAACCCGAGGAGAGCATGATGTTGAGCGAACTGAACCAGCTGAGACCGGACCTCGTCGCCCGCCCGGCGCGGCTCGACGACGCCGACGCCGTCTGTGCACTGTGCAACGCATGGTCGATGCAGAGGGAAGGGGTGGCGACCAACAACCCGACCGAGACCCGGATCGATTGGCAGATTCCCGGCTTCGACATCGAGACGGACACCGTCGTCGTCGAGCGCGGCGGCTCGGTCATCGCCTACGCCTCGGCGTGGGATACCGACGAGCCGCACGTACGCGTCGGCTGTCTCTTGCGAGTGCATCCCGATCACGACAACCCGGAACTCGAGGAAGCGCTTCTTCGCTGGCTGGAGGCACGGGCGAGGAAGGCGATCGAGCTCGCACCGCCCGAAGCCCGTGTGACCGTCAGCCACGGCGCGTTCTTCAAGGACGACCGCCGCAAGGACCTGTTGCTTCGGCACGGCTACGAGCTCGTGCGGCACTTCGTCCGACTGCGGATCGAACTGGACGGAACGCCCGAGCCCGCCGAGGTTCCGGAAGGCATTGCGATACGGCCGTTCGATCCGGAGACCGATCTGCGTGCGACCGTCGCCGCAGTTCAAGACGCATTTCGCGACCACTGGGGCTTCGTCGAGAGCGACTTCGAGGAGGAACTCGCGCAGTGGAACCACTGGGTCCGCGAGGACCCCGACTTCGATCCGGGCGTCTGGCTGATCGCGTGGGAAGGAGACGAAGTCGTCGGCGCGTGCAACGGGTCGGCCAATCGCCCCGAGGGGGAGCAGTTCGGGTACATCTACACGTTGGCCGTCCGCAAGCCGTGGCGCGGCCGCGGAATCGCCCGCGCCCTGCTTCGGCATTCGTTTGCCGCGTTCCACGAGCGGGGAAAGACCCTCGTCGACCTCGATGCCGACGCCGCCAACCTGACCGGCGCGATGCGCCTGTACGAGAGCGTCGGGATGTCGGAAGCCTGGCGGAACGATGCGTACGAGAAGGAGCTCCGCCCCGGGATCGACCTCCTGAACCGGGGCTGACCGATCGCGTATCCTCTGGAATCATCTCCGGATCGGACGGGAATCGTCCGATCCGGGCCGGAGGGGATCCGTTATGGCGTTGATCGCGGCTCGTGACCTGTCGAAGACGCACGCCGCCAAGACGCTGTTCGAAGGCCTCTCCATCGCGTTCGAGCCCGGCGAGCGGGTCGGCCTGATCGGTCCGAACGGCGGCGGGAAGACGACCCTGCTACGAATCCTCGCCGGGGCCGAATCGGCCGATTCCGGAGACATCGAGCGATCGAAGGGACTGACCCTCGCCCATCTGCCACAGACCGATAGCTTCCCCGACGGCGCGACGGTCGAAAGCGCCCTGCTCAACGCGCTACGAGACGTCAAGGGTGAAGCCCATGAACGCACCGTCCGCGCCCGAAAGATGCTTCGACGCCTCGGGTTCGAGCACGGAGACGCCTCGGTTGCCGCGCTGTCCGGCGGCTGGCGGAAGCGGCTCGCCATCGGCTGCGCGCTGGTGCGACAGCCCGACCTGCTGCTGCTCGACGAACCGACGAACCATCTCGACCTCGCCGGGATCGAGTGGTTGGAGACGTTCCTCGGGCGATCGAAGCTGTCGTTCATCCTGACCAGTCACGACCGGACGTTCCTCGAGCGCGTCACGAACCGCATCGTCGAGATCAACCCGCGCTTCCCCGACGGCTTCTTTTCCGTTCGTGGGCCGTACTCCGACTTCCTCGAGGCGCGCGAGGCGTTTCTTCGAACGCAGGATGCGCAGCGCCGGGCGCTAGCGAACGAAGTGCGCCGCGAGATCGAGTGGCTGCGACGAGGACCGAAGGCCCGCTCGAGCAAGGCCGGCTATCGGATCGACGAAGCCCACCGGAAGATCGACGAGCTTTCGGAAGCACGGCGGCGCCATGCCAGCGACACGAAGCTCGACATCGACTTCACCGCCAGCGGCCGCCGCACGCATGCCCTGATCACCGCCCACAGCGTCGCCAAGTCGCTCGGCGGACGGGCGCTGTTCGACGCACTCGACGCGCACGTGGGGCCAGGAACCATCCTGGGAATCGCCGGGGACAACGCATCCGGCAAGACGACGCTGCTCCGAGTCCTCGCGGCTGAGCTGCCGCCCGATGAGGGGCAAGTCAAGCAAGCGGTCGACCTGCGCGTCGCGGTCTTCGATCAGCATCGGAGCCAACTGGATCCGGATCAGACGCTTCGCCGGACGCTGGCGCCGAACGGGGACATGGTCTCGTACCTCGGCCGGTCGTCGCACGTGATCGCATGGGCGAAGCGGTTCGGCTTCGAACCCGATCAACTCGAGATGCCGATCGGCGAGCTGTCCGGCGGCGAGCAGGCACGGGCTCTGATCGCGATGATGATGCGCGAGCCGGCCGACGTGCTGATGCTCGACGAGCCGACCAACGACCTCGACATCGAGTCGATCGAGGTGCTCGAGACGGCGCTGCTCGACTTCCCCGGCGCCGTCGTGATGATTACGCACGACCGGTACCTGCTCGACCGGATCTGCACCGATCTGATCGGTCTGCACGGAGACGGACGATGGGGCACCTACGGCTCCGTCGCGCAGTGGCGCGAGGCGTCGAAGGACGCGAAGCGGGCCGACGAGTCAGCAAAGGAGGAAGCGACTCCGCGGCCCGCGCCGAAGCGCCCCGTGCCCAAGGCCGGCCTGACCTACCACGAGCGGCAGGAGTTCGAAAGCATGGAGGAACGCGTCCTCGCCGCGGAGGCGCGCGTCGACGAGCTCGAAGCGCAGCTGACCGCCCCCGACGTCGCTGCCGACCACGAGAAGCTCCACGAAGCCTACGAAGCGCACCGCGAAGCCCAAGCCGACCTCGAGCGCCTCTTCGCCCGTTGGGAAGAACTCGAACGCAAGTCGCTCGGGAACTAGTCGGGAGAGATAGATCAGACGGAGATTGGTGCCCGAAGCTTCGCCCCTCTACCGTTCAGGCACGGAGAGACCGCGGCAGATCTTCTTCGCCAGGAGGTTCGGGATCTCCGCGTGACGAGGAACCGCTTCTGCATGTCCAGTGGAAGGATTCTCCCAAAGGGAGTGTGAAGCTCCCTCGCGCTTGAGGATGCACCCATGACGGCGCAGATGCTTCAGCAGATGCTGGAGCTTCATCCGACCTTCACGATGGCACGTACCGCATCGTCAGGAACACCTCGCAGGCCCTCCTCGCGGCGGTCTTCGAGAATCAGCTCAATCGCGGCTGCGAGGCTCTGCAAGCACTCATCCTTGGTCCGGCCTTGCCCATTCGCACCAGGAATCTCCGGGCAGTAGCCGACGTACCATTCGCCATCCCGCTCAATCACGGCAGTGAATTCGTTTGTCATGGCGTCTCCTCCACGAGGTCAGCGTACGACAAGCCGATTCAGCCGTCAATCGGCTTCCGGGTTCCCGTGGAGGCCAAGACTCTCTGGTTGAGGGTCAGGTCTTGCAATGCCGTATCCGGAGCTGCCCAATTTCGATAGAAGCTGGTGCTGCAGTGCAAGACCTGACCCCACTTGTGTGTGAGCTGTTCCGCGACGCCCCGCAGTGTTCGAAAGGCGACGCCTGCAGGAGATGGAGCGCAGTTTCATCGTTGCTCGTGTTGGATCGAGGAAAGCCGGAGCAAGTACGGATCCCCCTATCACGGCCTCGCCCCCCATCACGATCTTCCCCCGTCGCAAAACGGGAAGATGCTTGACTTGCAGTCCTCACGCAGGCAGGCTACTTCGTGTTGGCGACGAATGTGACGTGGTCCAGCCCCTCGAAGTCGGCGTCTTGGGTCCAGATTTGGGCGTCATGGAGACGGGCGGTCGCGAGGATGATGCTGTCGGCCATGGGCAACTTCTGCCGTAAGCTCAGTTCGGCTGCCATCAGGGCAATCCGCTCGGTCAGGTCCACGACCTGCCCCTGGCGCATCACCGCCACCGCTTGGAGTGCTGGAGCTTCTCCTCGCTGTCGGAGCACGATCTTGAACACCTCGTAGATGCAGATCGTCGGCACGAGCAATCGATCCGTCTCTTCCAACGGCTCCGCGAAGATCCCGGCATGGGGGCCGTCTGCGAAGAATTCCAGCCACGCGGAGGAATCCACCAGGTTCACAGGCGATCCGACTCCCGCTCGACGGCCGTGTCGATCCCCGCGAGGAAGCCCCGCGTCTCACCGATCGGTCGGACGGGAATCATCTCGATCCGATCGCCATAGGCGATCACCTGCACCATCTGCCCCGGTTTCAGCTCCAGGGCTTCGCGGACGGGCTTCGGAATGACAACCTGGTACTTCGGCGAGATCTTGGCTTTCGTCATACGTATCTCCTATCGATCGAATTATCGTAGCACGAAGTGAGGATCGATGCCAAACCCGTCAACCTGCCGGACAAGAGGGACGGATCCGATGCCTTCCGCCTTCGCCGGGTCGCTCCGCATTCACCTTGAATCATCACCAGATTGCGCCTGCTCTGGCACGCGACGCGGATCGTGACGACAATGGCCCCGATGAACGATAGCCAGAGGTCGCTCTGCGAGCAGGCAGCACAACGAGCACGCGAGAACTTCTCGTCGGGGTACAACTGCGGCGAGTGCGTCGTCGAGGCGGTGCTGGCGACGATCGAGACCGATCTGCCGCCGCACGCATGGAAGCTCGCGACCGGGTTCGGCGGGGGCATCGGGCTCTCGGGCGACACCTGCGGCGCGCTCCTCGGCGCCGTGCTCGCGGTGGGCGCCGTGCATGGACGGAGTCGTCTCCCGGGGGGAGACGACCGCCGAGATGTGCTCCGCAAGTCAAAAGCTCAGCTGTACGACGATCCCGGCCTGTATCGCCTGTTCAACCAGATCCCGACATGGTTTCGGCAGCAGTTCGGCCACACCCTCTGCCGGGAGCTGACGGCCCGTTGGCACGACGACTGGCTCTGCCGCGATCACGCGTTGCACTGCCGCGAAATCATCGCGGAGACGGCCGGACAGGCGGCGACGTGGATGTGCTTCCCGCCGGATCGAATCGGGACGCTCGCGTACGGCGATACGGTCGAGCGGCTGGATTCGTAGCTAAGTCCCCCACCCTCGACCGTCCGACCGCTGAGCCGCTCCGCGCCCTATTGGACTGCTATTCCTCAATCCAATTGGCCCTTGCGTACCGCATGACGCCCGCTATGATCCCATTGGTGTAATCCAATATGGCCGAGACGCAACCCTTTGCGCTGAACACGAACGCCGATCGCCCCGCCTACGCGCAGATCCGCGACCACTTCCGCGGCCGCATCGGCGCGGGGGATCTGCCGAGCGGGCACCGGCTTCCTCCGGAGCGAGAGCTCGCCGCACGTCTCGGCGTCTCGCGCAGCACGGTCGTCCGTGCGTACGACGAACTCAAGACGGAAGGATGGGTCGAACGCCACGTCGGCCGCGGAACAATCGTCTCCGGACGGCCCACGACGCTCGATGTTCCACCGATCGCGTGGCCGGCCTGTTTCTCGAACATCGCCCGTCGGATCGGACGAACCGCCGAGGCGGCGGAACAGCTAACGTCGCTGTTGGCCGGCCGCTCGATCGACGTCTCGTTCGCCCATGGCCTGCCGGATTCGGCGTTACTCTCCACCGCGCAGTTGTCGGAGGCGTGGAATACGATCATCGATCGCCGGGGCACCGCCGTCATCGGGGCCTGCCCGGTGCAGGGGATCCCAGAGGTCCGCGAACTGATCAGCGAACGATCGCGCGCTCGCGGACTGGACCTGCATCCGGATCACGTGACGATGGTCAACGGCTCCCAACACGGGCTGGATCTGTTGCTTCGGCTGCTGGTCGAGCCGGGCGACACGGTGCTCGTCGAGATCCCGACGTACTACGTGGCACTGCAATCGTTCCAGGCACGCGGCCTGCGCATCCTCGGCGTGCCGACCGATGCCCGCGGCATGGACGTCGATCGCGTCGATCACCTGCTGTCTCGCTACCACCCGCGACTGATCTACACCGTACCGACATATCAGAACCCGACCGGATCGACGCTGTCGCTCGAACGCAGAGAACAGCTGCTCGCGTTGGCGCAGCGGCACCAGGTGCCGATCATCGAGGACGATCCGTTCGGCGACCTGTTCTTCGACGAGCCGCCACCACCGCCGATCAAGGCGCTCGATCGCCACGGCCACGTCCTGTATCTAAGCACGTTCTCCAAGAGCCTCGCACCGGGGCTGCGCGTCGGCTGGCTCGTCGCACCGAAGCCGGTCGCCGACCGTGCCTCGCGGCTGAACGGCATGGCCGAGCTGCATCCGAACACGGGCGGACAACACCTCGTCGTCGAGTTCGCGCAGCGCGGATGGCTCGATGACCTGATCGAACGGGCGCGAACGACGTACGCGGCCCGCTGCGTCGCGATGGACGCGGCGCTTCGCCGGGCGCGGCTGCCCGAGCTGCGCTGGTCGGCTCCCGATGGCGGCCTGTTCCTGTGGCTGGAGCTTCCCGAGGCGCTCGACGCATTCCATCTCCTTCGCCAAACGGTCGAGGAGGGCGTCGCCTTCGTCCCGGGCAGCCTGATGTACCCGACGTCGGCACGGCGAAACGTCTGCCGGTTGAGCTTCTCGATCCCCGACGAGGCGGCGATCGCCCGCGGGATCGCGAGCATTGCGTCGACCGCCAAGCGCATGTTGCGCCGTCCGGTCGACGCATCCGAAGTTCAGGAGGTCTCCGGACCGATCGTCTGATAGAAGAACGAAACTCGAAACGAAACCGCATCGCCGATCGAGGTCGATGCAACAGGGAGGGAAGAAAATGGACAAACAGACAGGTACCGACAACGTGAAGCAGGGCCTGGCCCAGATGCTGAAGGGCGGCGTGATCATGGATGTCGTCTCCGCCGAGCATGCGAAGATCGCCGAGGAGGCGGGCGCGTGTGCGGTGATGGCGCTCGAACGCGTCCCGGCCGACATCCGCCTCCAGGGCGGCGTCGCCCGGATGTCGGCTCCGGAGAAGATCGCCGAGATCATCGAGTCCGTATCGATCCCGGTGATGGCCAAGTGCCGGATCGGCCACTTCGTCGAGGCCCAGATCCTTGAGTCGCTCGGCGTCGACTACATCGACGAGAGCGAGGTCCTGACACCGGCCGACGAGGAGCACCACATCGACAAGTGGGGGTTCAAGGTCCCGTTCGTCTGCGGCTGCCGCAACCTCGGGGAGGCGTTGCGCCGGATCGGCGAGGGCGCCGCGATGATCCGGACCAAGGGCGAAGCGGGCACCGGCGATGTCGTCGAAGCGGTTCGCCACGCGCGGGCCGTGCTCGGCGCGGTCCGCCGACTGGTCGACATGCCGCCCGAGGAGATGATGAGCTTCGCGAAGGAGATCGGCGCGCCGTACGAGCTCGTCAAGCAGACGGCGGAGGCCGGACGGCTTCCGGTCGTCAACTTCGCCGCCGGGGGCGTCGCCACGCCGGCCGATGCGGCGCTGATGATGCAGCTCGGCATGGACGGCGTCTTCGTCGGCAGCGGCATCTTCAAGAGCGGCGACCCGGCGAAGCGAGCCCATGCGATCGTCCAGGCGGTCACCCACTATCAGAATCCGGAGATCCTCGCCGAGGTCAGCCGCGGGCTGGGCGAGGCGATGGTCGGAATCCACGTCAGCGACATCCCCGAGCCGGAACGTTTGGCGCAGCGGGGTTGGTAGTCCTCGCGTCCTTCGGACGCGTAGCAGATGGTGCGCTCCGTTCGGAGCGCACCATCTGCGAAGAAGGGAATCATCGTATGAAGATCGGTGTGTTGGCGGCGCAGGGCGCGTTTGCGGAACACGCAACGGCGTTGCGATCGATCGACGTGGAACCGATCGAGGTCCGACTGCCGCACGACCTCGAGACGATCGACGGGCTGATCCTTCCCGGCGGCGAGTCGACGACGATCGGCAAGCTCCTGCGCCGGTGGGAGCTGATCGATCCGATTCGTGCCCTCGCCGCGGACGGCCTGCCGCTGTGGGGCACGTGCGCCGGGCTGATCCTGCTGTCGAACGACGTGACCGATCGTGCCGCCGATCAGCCGCTGCTCGGTCTGATGGACATGACGGTCCGCCGCAACGCGTTCGGGCGACAGGTCGACAGCTTCGAGGCCGATCTCGAGGTCGCCTGCCTCGGGGCACCGGCGTTCCACGCCGTGTTCATCCGCGCCCCGATCATCGAGCGGGTCGGCGACGCGGTCGAGACCCTCGCGACGCTCGACGACGACACGATCGTCGCAGCGCGGCAGGGCGCGTGGCTGGCAACGTCGTTCCATCCGGAGCTGACCGACGACCGGCGGTTCCACCGGTACTTCGCGTCGATCTGCGGCGAGCGATGACCGACCCCTCGAGAGGCAATACGACCCGAACGCCTCACGTGCTGCGCTGCACCAGCTATGACCGCACCGACACGGAGATCGATCGCGCCGTTGGCTGCACGCTGTACACCGTCGACGGACGAGAGATCGTCGACATGGAGTCCGGCGTCTGGGCCGTCGCACTCGGCCACAACCATCCGCGAATCAGCGGGGCTCTTCGCGCGCAGCTCGATCGCATCAGTCACATCGGCTACCGGGTCTCGGCGGCAATCCAGGACGACGCGGCCGCGGCGCTGCTCGAGAGCGCCGGCCTGACCGGCGGCCGCTGCGTCTTCCTCTCGTCCGGCAGCGAAGCGGTCGAGTTCAGTGTGCAGATCGCGCGCCGTGTCACGGGAAGGCCGCTGCTGCTAACGCTGACCGAGTCGTTTCTCTCATCGTACGGATCGGCCGGGACGAAACGGCCCGAGGAGTGGGCGTTGTTCGACCGCGCCGGCTGCGCCGACTGTCCGTCGGAACACCCCTGCGACGGGAGCTGTCCGCGCCTGGCGGAGATCCCGTTCGACCGGATCGGCGCGATGGTCTTCGAACCGGCGAGCGCCGGCGGCTTCATTCGCTTCCCGCAGGAGAAGCTGATCCGCGCGCTATGCCGCCGGGTGCGATCGGCCGGAGGACTCGTCGTCGTCAACGAGGTCACCACCGGCATCGGCCGCACGGGAACGTGGTATGGGTTCGAACACGCCGGCCTGCGTCCGGATCTGATCGCCGTCGGCAAGGGGCTGGGAAACGGCTACCCGGTCAGCGCCGTCGCGATGCGCGGGGAGGTCGCCGATGCGGTCGAACACCTGATAGAGAAGGGCTTCCACTACGCGCAGTCGCATCAGAACGACCCGCTCGGCTGCGCCGTCGCGACGGAAGTCCTGCGGGTCATCCGAGAGGAGGGGCTCGTCGAGCGGTGCGCCGACGTCGGCGCCACGTTCCGCGAAGGGCTCGAGGAGATTGCAACCGCGCATCCCGTCGTCCGCGACGTCCGTGGGCGGGGATTGATGCTGGCGATCGAGTTCGCAGCGGACCGGGACGGGTTCGTCCTCGACGATCTCTTCGCCCGGTTGCTCGATCGCGGCTTCCTCGTCGGCTACAAGCCGGAAGGGAATTTGCTACGCTTCTTCCCGCCGCTGACGATCCCGGAAACGGACCTCGCCCGTCTGCTGCAGACACTCGACGAGTTGCTGCGGTAGCCCTCCGGCTCGATCGTCTCCGCGATTACGGCGCGCGGCCTGCGACGATGACGTACCAATGCGTCAACCGCAGCTCGCCGTCGACCGTCTCCAATCGCAGCTTCGCGCGTTCGTCGTCCGACAGGCCGTCCAGGATCGCATGGATCTGTGCGGCATCTTCGGACACGACCCGGTCGGTCAACGCGGTCACCGGCCGATGCTTCGTGTACGGCTCGACGACCTCGACGGTCAGCCCAGCCCGCTCGAGCATCCCTTGCCACTGCGCCGGACGGTACTGCCGGACGTGCGAGCGATCGTGCAGGCAGTCGAGCCGGTGCATCGTCTCGTCGATCCAGTCGTCCTCCGGGACGCTCCGGTCGTCGATCAGCAGCAGACCGCCGGGCCGAAGCGCCCTCGTCATCTCCGCCAGCGCTCCGTCGATGTCGCTGAAGTGGTGCGCGGCGCGGCGGCAGGTGATCAAGTCGAACGACTGGGCGAACTCCGCCGGCAGCCGATGGACATCGGCTTCGCGAAACGACACATTGCCGACGCCGCGCTCCCGCGTCAGCGTCTCCGCCTCTCGCAGCATCTCGCGGGTCAGATCGACGCCGATCACGTCCCGAACGTGCGGCGCGAACGCCAGCGCCGTGTGGCCGGTGCCGGTCCCGATGTCGAGGACTCGCCAGTCGGCTTGCGGCGCGGCCAGCTCGACCAACCGATCCAGAACGGCTCGATCGGTGTGCGACGCGCTGGTCGTGTACAGGTCCGCCCGATCGCCGAAGATCGCTTGGGCCCGTTCTTCGTAGCTCGATTCACCCATCGGACTCCTCCTCTGCTCGATCCATCGGTACATCGAGCCGCTTGCGCCACAGGGCGTGAATTGCAGACGGCTCGAACCCCATCGAACGGTAGAACAGCTGATCCGATCCGACGTACGCGATCGTCGCGCCCTCGGCGGCACAGCGGCGCACGCCCTCCAGGACGACCGCCGTGCCCAGGCCTCTCCGCCGGTAGTCCGGATCCGTGGCAACAGGCTCGACGTACGCGACGCGATTCGCCGGATCGAGCCACATGCCGCAGAACGAGACGAACTGCCCGTCCGGCGCACGGGCGACGACGGTCAGGTCCTTCCGGAGTCCGGGCGCCGACAGCTTCCGCCGCCGGTCATCCAGCTCGTCCTCGGGCGGCTCGCCGTCGTGATTGAATCCTCGGTGCATGACCCGGTGTACCTTGCGAACATCGTCGTCCTCGTCGAGTCCGAGAACCTCGAAGCCGTCGGGCACGGCGATCTCCTCCGGAAGATCGGCGGTTCGCAGGCACGTCGTGACCTCGGCCTGCTCCCTCGGCAGCCGGACAAAGCCGAGCGCCGTCGCGATCTCGGCGAACTCCACGTCGTCCTCGTCGAGATAGACG
>Ga0272443_10002643_pt1 | contig 22484 bp, 16 predicted proteins | sample SSMAcet12_FD_193581 | JGI IMG/M metagenome (GOLD analysis project Ga0272443, IMG submission 193581) | Marine sediment archaeal communities from Little Sippewissett salt marsh, Falmouth, MA, United States - SSM-Acet-12 | ecosystem: Environmental > Aquatic > Marine > Wetlands > Sediment ...
AGAATTTTAAATAATAGCCGGGGTTGTAGTTCAGTTTGGTTAGAACGCCTGCCTGTCACGCAGGAGGTCGCGAGTTCGAGTCTCGTCAACCCCGCCATTTATCACTCTCAGCAAACTCTGGATGTTTCAGCAGGTATTCCAGAGGCTTTCCAGAATCTCCAAGCGGAAAAACAGATATCTTAAGCGTGTCTTCCCCCAAGACAACTTCTTGAACCATAAGCTGTAACAAGCGCGTTTGCTCTTCTGGAGTCAATTCATTGTACACAGCCCTGAAGTCTCGTAAGGTCTTTGTTAGCAGTTCAGTGTCAATTTGGTAGTCTTTGAGCTGCCCAATCTCGAATTCCAAGCGCTGAATATGCTCTTCAAGTTGATCCTTCCGATTTTCTAAGTCAGGTAACCGATCAGACATGGATTTTGGCAGGTCGCCATGCTTCTCCACGTACTTAACCATGTTATCTATTGATTTTTGAACTGGACGAAGTTCTCTTTTGAGACCGTTCAGTTCTTTGGTCTTGGTTTTGGAATTGGTAGTCGATGCCTTGTTCGCTTTGCGAACCGCTTCTTTGATAACTGCTTCATCGGTACCAATTTCACAAAGTTTGTTGACGACCGCATCTTCAATCGCCCTTGCGCCAATCTTTCTTACCTTGCACTCCTCTTTTGAAAACTTTGATACACGGGTACAACGATAATAGAGGTAACGTCCACTCTTTGCTGGGCTCGGTGTCATCATTGAACCACAATCACCACACTTCAGGAGTCCTTTGAGCCTAAAATCATATTTATTTTGAGCAGGAACTGTTCGGGTACGTTTGTTCTTTTCCATCATCTTCTGGACATGATTGAACCTTTTAGCAGTCACAAGAGGTTTGTGCTTTCCCTTAAACTCCTGTCCGCCGAATGTCGTTTTACCAATATATAGACGGTTTGATAGAATATAAGTAATCGACCATTTAGAGAATTTCCCTTTCTTCTTACTCTTAGTTCTATACCCCATGCTATTGATTTCCTTAGCCACAGCGGCAGGTGAACCCAGCTTGACGAAAAGATCAAATATCTTCTTAACGACCGTTGCTTCAGTCTTATGGGGGATGAGTAAGCATTTTTGTTCTTTGTGCCTTTCGTAGCCGAATGGCGCTCTTCCTCCGTGCCACAGTCCTTCTTCAGCTTGAGATAACATCTTTGCCCGGGTTCTTTCCCGGATCGTCTCCAGTTCGAACTCTGCAAAGCTCATGAGAATGTTGATGAAAAACCGGCCATGTGCGGTGGTTGAGTTGAGCTCTTGGGTGGCGCAAACGAACTGGCAGTCATGTTCCTGCATGATTTCGTAGAGTGTCCAGAAATCTTTGATATTCCTGGTTAGCCGATCCATCTTGGTTGTGACTACTACATCGACTTTGTCTTGTTTGATAATCTCGATGAGACCGTTCAGACCGGGCCGGTCAGTATTTCCACCAGAGCTGAGGTCCTTGATCGAGGTGACATACTTCCAACCATTCGGCTCCTGGCTGGCAATGTAGGCCTTGCAGACCTTTTCCTGGCTTTCCAACGAGGAATATTCCGCACGCCGATGCTGATCCTCAGTCGAAAGCCTCACGTAAACGTAACAGCGCTTATTTTCGCCATTTATAGGACTCAAGACCGCTTACCTCGCCCCGGCTTGACGTTCTTGTCTATTAGCTGTTCTACCCAGTCCTGAATAGTAAGATTCTCATTGGCAACTTGTATCCGTAGTTTCTGGTGTAGTTCTTCACTTAGTCGAATGTGAATCATCTTAGGTTTCGTATGAGTCGTTCTTTCTCTCGGCATATCCATCCGCCTTGCTTAGAGTATTCAGTTATAAATATAGCTTGCTGAAGAGTGAAAAGCCAGTTATTTTGTGTGCAGTAGAGATGGGCGAGATTAACTCGAACATCCTCTATAGTAACTGCGGATTTTGCTAGGCCACAAGGAATCTGCTGTAGTTTTTTTGCTGAGGGGTCACTGAGGATGGAGCCTGTTCCGTCAACTATAAAAAAAACATATCCTAAGCGCGGACCACTTCAACAATTTCGTTTTAACGAGGGAACTGCATTTAGGTGTTTTCGCTGCGACGCCACCAAAAAATCGAAGTTAATTACAGTTTACTTGAATGATTGGTCGCGGAAGCTTTGCAATGGTTGTTATGGTCGTCTTCTATCACTCTACGAAATTAAGGCAGGTACAGAAGAGGATGATAATAAGGCTGAAAAACTCGCCACAACCCTACTTTCTCTGGCAACAGAGGATCAGCAGCGCGAAGCGCAGCGACTCTTCCATGCCTCAGATAATCGTGCAAGCAAATTGAATCCCATGTCCCTTAAGTTCATAGCGACTGCTGAACACGTAGCCCAGCAACTGGAGTCGTATTCACAACTTGAGTGGTCACCTGCCGTAATCGGCCTCTGCAAGGCTGTGGAGGTTGAGGTTGTCGAACGTATTATAATGCCATTGGCAAACTTATCTAAGGAGGAGGATCTTGTGAGCGATAAGAGGGACAAGGACATTGGCCGAATTGCTGCCTTTTGTGTTGATCCTCAAATGAAAACTCCCGAATTAGGGACTATCGCTCACTTCCTGCAAACAGTGATTCATAGTCAAGAGCGACGGAAATCAAGCAGGCTTATTGGCAACTTCCTTCAAGCAATCTCCGAATGGACTGGCTCCGCTTGGCTCCTTGATCCTAATGGGCTATATCACCAGCTGACGAAATTAACTGCGGAGTACAGAAACCGTGCTGCCCATATTGATGAGCTATCTAGTGAAGACTATATGGCTTGTCGTGAGTTAGCAGTCGGTAGTAGTGGGCTCGTCTGGAAGCTGTTGATTTCAACAGAAAAACACAAGTAACCTCTGCTGAAATCACTAGAAGTGATCGCAGGTGATTAGCCGTACCGAAAGTCCACATGCTACCAGACGTTCTGCAATATAACCTCGACATCGTATTCTGCGGGACAGCTGCCGGAGAAACATCAGCCAAATTGCAGATGTATTACGCTGGCCCAGGGAATAAATTCTGGAGAACTCTAGGTGAAGTTGGTTTGACTCCACGGGTGTTGACACCGAGAGAATTCCCTGATCTGCCAAAACACGGTTTAGGTTTGACAGATCTTGTGAAAGATGCTTCAGGCATGGACAATGAGATTGACTTCAGGACGAAGGGCTCCAAAGCGTTTAGGGATAAAATAATCAAGTTTCAGCCAAAGGTACTGTGCTTTAATGGCAAGAGGGCTGCCCAGGAGTTTTTATCAAGATCAGTTCATTATGGTGTTCAGCCGGAGCAAATTGGAAATACAAGACTTTTTGTAGCTCCTTCAACCAGCGGTGCGGCTAACAGATTTTGGGATATCAAGTGGTGGGAGGAGCTCGCGAGACAAGCGCACCAGGATAGCTAGTCAGATAGCTTGTCTGGCTAGCCACCTAAGAAGCAATTCGATCAGAGGTTCGAAACGTATTTTTTGGCTAATCTTGCGCAAAATCGTGAATGGATCACTGAACTACGGACTTCCTTTCTTTTATGCAGACTTAACAGTTTCCCCATTCTCCATCTGATTCCTGATAGGCTCTGCCATCCACGATTCTATCTTTGATTTGACTACTGACCGATCCTCCCCGTATCGTATGCGTGACAGCTGAATGATTGCATCACGATAACTGTCTTGGTGAGCTGGTTCCGGCAAGGTCCGGGCACTGAAAGCATCGGTTGTTTTCCCGTTTATGGATAGCTTGACATAGATGTCGTACGCAGAGAGTGACTGCAAGTCTGAAGCTCTAAACGTCGGGAAATACTCCTTTTCGAGATATTCACCGTCCTCAGCGCCTATTCTGAACGCCATTATCGTTCCCACATTGCCAAATACGGCCGATTTGAGCTGCAGAGGTAGTTGGGCAAGGTATTGGTGTGCTAAGACCAATTGCAGGCCAAATTTACGCATTTCGGAGAGCGTATGAGCAAAATTATCCGAAGCAAAGCTCTGAAATTCATCGATAAAGACGGTAAATGGTGCCCTTTCGGTAACTGACACATTCGACCGGGACATGGCGGTCAAAAACAACTTGGAGACAATAAGTGATCCTAAAAGGCCAGTATTGTCCTCTCCGAGTCGTCCTTTGGCCAGGTTGACGATCAGAATCCTGCCTGAGTCCATTGCAGCACGGAAATCTACCTTGTTTTGCGCTTGCCCAAGGATATTTCGCATGACTGGCACCGACAGGAATTGACCAACTTTGTTTTGAATAGGCGATATGGTCTCGGTTCGAAAGACCTTCGGATATAGCTCGTATTCAACTTGCCAGAAGGTGCGGACAACCGGGTCTTGCACCCGGCTTAACACAACGGCCCTAAACTCCGGGTCTATAAGTAGTCTCGGAATCGAAAGCAGTGTGTGTCCACCACACTCAAGGAGCGCGAGAATAGTGTTTCTGAGAATGTACTCCAGTCGTGGCCCCCAGGAATCAGACCAGATCTTCTTGAAAATGTCAACCAGATGAGAGGCGATCAAATGGCGTCCGGCAGACTCATCGCCATCCAGCAGGTTTATCCCTACCGGATATTCAATGTCAGCCGGGTTGATGTAGATGACATCGGTCATTCGTCTCTGGGGGATATGATCTAACAGCTGCTCCGCCAGGTCGCCGTGCGGGTCTATCAGTGCTACGCCCTTACCATGCTGTATGTCCTGAACCAGCATATTAAGCAACAAAGTTGATTTTCCCATACCGGTTTGACCAACCACATAGACGTGGCGTTGCCGATCATGATCCATTATACCAAAACGGTGTCTCTGGTTACGGTAGTTCGTTTCTCCTAAGATTGTAATTCTCTCGTTTTCCATATCGCGCCACCTTACCAAAAATCCATCGAAACGTCGATACCCATCCAGTTGCCTACTTAGGCAATTGAGCGTTTTCACAGACCTGCTACAATCCAGACTGATCACACAAAACAGTCCTTTTCACAATCACCCAAAACTTAGGAGGTAGTCATGTCTGGAAACGGCAGCCTGGTAAAGACGATTGAAATCAAGGATCGTCAGGGTCGCATAATCGCGACTGAAGATGTAGTAACGTATGCCGGTTTGCTGAGCTTAGCCCACGACAAAGGGCTAAAAAAGATGGAAACTGCGCTAGTGCAGCTTCCTGAGGAAGCAAACGGCCACACGGCTGTTTTTCTGGCCATTGTAGAGACCGAAAGCGGCATCTACAAAGGTCACGGTGACGCCAGCCCGGATAATGTCGCGTCGAGGATCATTCCTCACATCATCCGGATGGCGGAAACTCGCGCGAAAGCAAGGGCACTCCGCGATGCTGTAAACATCGGTGTTGTATCGATTGAGGAACTGGCTCTGGAGGGCAATGGCCATCCGAGCAATGGAAGCAGTAACAATCCTCAATCTACACCGGGAAATAACAAGATTCCTGGAATGAGGAGTCGGTCAAGTCCAACATCGGACAATGACTCGGCCATGACTGATGCTCAGCGGAGATACCTGTTCCGTTTACTCGCTGAAAGGAAGATCGAAGGAGACGAAGCCCAGCAATACCTGTTGAACAAAGCTGAAGTTCAGTCCCTCGACCAGATCACGAAGTCAAGAGCGAGTATTCTGATTGACGAAATGGTAAACGCGGTCAAGCCGGCCGAGGCGGTACCGTTTTGAATACCAATCGGAACGATCATCCAACAGATCATGTCTCAGTATCGCAGATCAACATCTACCTGATGTGCCCGCTCAAGTATCGCTTCGTGTATGTGGACAAGATTCCGCGTCCGTTCAAACCAATTGAACTGGCGCTCGGTACCGCATTTCACGCCGCGATTGAATGGTGGCACAAACACAGGAAGAACGGTTCGTCTCCGGATGCTGATGATGTGTCACGCATTTTGGCTGCTGACTTACGAGCACAAGCTGAGGAGAAACTCCGATTCAAAAACAGCGAGTCACTCGATGACATAATTCAGGTCGGAGGGAAACTCGCTAGCGCCTATGTCAAAGGCTATTGCGGCAAGCCGGTGCAAGATACGGAAGTTCCGTTTCGAGTGCCGCTTGTTGATTTGGAGACAGGTGAAGATCTGGGTATACCGCTTGACGGATACTTCGATCTCCTTGAATCTGATGACACCGTCGTCGAAACAAAGACGGCGGCACGTGCCTACGACAAGCTGACCATCCTGAACCATCTTCAACTAACGGCCTACGGATACGCCTTCCGTGTTCTCTATGAACGTGATGCGAATCTGCGGCTGGATGTTGTCACGAAGACCAAGACACCACGAATGCAGTCAGTCGAGGTCTTGAGAGATAAATCAGATATGGTCAGGTTCTTTCATCTTGCTAAGTCGGTATGTAAATCGATCAGCAGTTGTTGCTTTCATCCTAATTATGGGTGGCAATGCGGCAACTGTGAGTTCGCTGAATCATGCAGACGATGGCGAGGATGAATGCGGCTAATTTTCTCTGGCTCGACTCTCTCCTGGCGAAAACCCCAAACTGAAATCCAAACATGGAGGAACTGATGTCTTCGAATCTATATGATGCTCACCGTCAGTGGTGCATTCGACCACCTGACGAGAGGTTCCACGATCTGGATAGTCTGCAGGCCTTTACTCAGCGTCTCAAGGACGCATCCGAAGAGAGGGTCCGAGGACTTCCGGATATTCATCTCGATGTCACAGACCAATCTGGCCTATCCCTGAACGGTTCTGAAGAACCGGCAATGCTGACCAATTGGTCGTTCAGCCAGCTCTGTACCGTTGCAGGTGCACCGGCGAAATACCTTCGCACGTTGCCGCCAGAAACAGTCATCGAATGTCTGAGGTACAGCGTTAGCAAGCGAGAAACTCAGGCGAAGCTGTTATTCCGAAACAGCGCTGAAGACCGAGTTGTATCGGCTTTCACCGGGCCGAAGTATGGACGCATCTGGGATGCCGACGTTGTGGCTTCATTGAAAGACGCCGTTGAAGGGACAGGCTGGCGAGTGCCGGCTACCCGAAACAACGGTAGCTCCGACAATGCAGGTCTGTATGCCTCTGATCGCGATATGTTCGCGTTCTTCGTGAACGACGAGAATCCCATCGAGGTCGGTAACGCCAGACTCGGCCGAGGCTTCTTCTGCTGGAACTCTGAAACCGGCTCCTGCACATTTGGCCTTACCACGTTCCTGTACAACTATGTGTGTGGCAACCACATTGTGTGGGGTGCCGAGCAAGTCCAGGAATTGAAGATTGTCCATCGGTCAAAGGCAATTGACCGCTTTCGGTCTGATGCCCTACCAGCCTTGAACCGATTTGTTGAGAATCGCATGGCTACTGAGGCAATCACTCGCGGAGTCGACCAAGCTGCGCGGCTGAAAGTCGGCGACGACCTGGACAAAGTCACAGAATGGTTCAAGGAGAAGCCGTTCACCGGATCGGAGATCATCGCCGGATGGCGAACAGGTCGAAATGAAGGTGACGACGTTTCCACACTCTGGGGCATGGTGCAGGGACTCACTGCCTATGCTCGTCAGCTACCCCACACCGACGCCCGGGTCAATCTCGAGCGACGAGCCGGGGCACTGCTCAAATCCGCCAATTAGTTCTTTTCCGGCCTTGAATTCAAATGAGGCCACCGTTTCTCCTTCAATTGTCCATCAAATGCGACAAGTTGAATGAGAAACACCCCCCAAGAGGGCTTAAGATTCTGTCTTAAGTCCTCATTTTTATACGAAAAAACAGCCCTAAATCACATCCTGCAACAATTCCTTGACAACGGGTTTTTTATATCGTTTGTTATAGCATGTGATATCCGACCCCAAAGGCGCTGATCAGGAGAGAAATATTGAAATCTCAAAGTGATGATACCAATTCAGGCTCGGCGAATCTAATCCTTCAACTTCGCCAGACGCTTGGATTGACACAGGAGAAGCTTGCTCAGAAGCTGGGTGTTTCGTTTCCAACAATCAACCGTTGGGAAAACGGCCGTTCAAAGCCGTCACCGTTAGCTTTGAAGCAGATTGAGGACTTGTTACAGGGCTTGGGGGATCAAGGCAAACAGCTTTTGAAACAGTATTTCGGGGGTACCAGATAAGCATGGCCCAACTTGAACATATCGAAGCTATTGAAAAGCGACTTTGGACTGCGGCCGACACGCTCCGAGCCAATTCAAATTACGCAAGTAACGAGTATTTTCTGCCTGTCATGGGGCTCATTTTCCTCAGGCATGCTTTCAGCCGTTTCCTCGCAGTAAAGGATGATATCGAGGCGAACCTACCGAAGCGCGGTGGCAAAACAAGAGCGCTTACCAAAGAGGACTTCTCACAGAAGAGCGCAATCTATTTGCAGCCAAAAGCTCAGTTTGACAATCTGGTAGCTCTGACTGACAGCGACGATCGGGCGAAAGCTCTCATCGATGCGATGGAGTCCATTGAAAGCGACTACAAGAATCTCCAGGGTGTATTGCCAAAAAACGAATACCAGGAACTGGATAACGATGTTCTGGGACAATTACTCCGCACCCTTAACCCAGACGAGCTTAAGAAGGCATCGGGTGATGTGTTTGGTCGCATCTACGAGTATTTCCTCACCCAATTTGCTGATCTCAAAGCCCACGATAACGGTGAATTCTTTACCCCAGTGTCCTTGGTCTCTCTGATTGCCAATGTACTTGAGCCCAAATCTGGAACAGTCTTGGATCCAGCTTGCGGTTCGGGAGGCATGTTTGTTCAAAGTGCTCACTTTGTCGAACGCAGAAATGAAAATCCGGTAGACAAGCTTACATTCCGAGGGTTAGAAAAGAACGCGACGACTATCAGACTAGCCAAGATGAATCTGGCAGTTCACGGACTTGAAGGCGATATCCAAAAGGCTATCACTTACTACGAAGATCCCCATGAGCTGCTCGGCAAGTCTGACTTTGTCATGGCTAATCCGCCGTTCAATGTTGATGAAATAGATGCTGACAAGATTAAGAGTGATCCACGTCTTCCCTTTGGGCTTCCTGGAGTGAACAAGAAGGAAAAAGTCTCCAACGGTAACTACATATGGATCAGTTACTTCTATAGCTATTTGAACGAAAAGGGACGTGCTGGATTTGTGATGTCTTCACAGGCCTCAAACGCGGGACGTGACGAAGCGAAGGTTCGACAGAAGCTGGTTGAAACTGGCGATATTGATGTTATGATCGCCATTCGTTCAAATTTCTTCTATACGCGGACGGTACCGTGTGAACTGTGGTTTCTGAATAGAGACAAACCAGAAGAGTACAAAAACAAAGTCTTAATGATCGATGCTCGCAACGTGTATCGAAAAGTAACTCGGAAAATCAATGACTTCAGTCCAGAACAGGAACTGAACCTGCTGGCTATTGTCTGGCTTTATCGTGGTGAGACCGAGAAGTTTCTGCGGCTTGTGGCTAATTACTGCAATCGTATGCTCGATGAAGGAGCAGGATGTTTCACTGCTCACGTTGATAATGGTGATCAGATAAAGCCCTTACCGACCTTCGCAGCTTCGATTGATTCCGCCTTGGACACTCTACAGCCTTTCCTCAACACTCAGAAGAAAGAGGGTCCTCATACTGAGGTTTTCAAGGAGTTGAAGGACACCCTACCTACTTTCAAGAACGACGTTGACATATTTCAAGAGGATATTGCCAATGAGCAGACGACTTGGAAGAAGCAGAAGAACAGTAATGGTGAACTGAAAAAGGCTGTAGATCGTCTGGAGCAGCTGGCTGAGACAAGCCGAAATCTGGTTAAACAAAGCGACCTACTATATAAACTTGTCTGCAGACTCATTGAAACATGTGAGAATGAATGTGACGCCCGAGACAGCGAAGCTTGGTCTAATCGTGAAATTATTCGAGCTCGAAAATCCGCCGAGGAAGCTCGGCAATTGGCTGTGGAGCAACTAAGGCGAGTTCGCTATTTCTGGCGCCAGGCGTTTTGGTTGACCGAGCGGTTCCCGGAAGCGGAGCTCTGTGATGTTGAAGGATTGGTCAAATTAGTGGAGCGTGCTGAAATCGAAGCTAACGACTGGAGTCTTTCTCCGGGTCGCTATGTAGGCGTTGCCCCAGAAGAAGAGGATGGCGATTTCGATTTTGAGGAAACTCTGCGCGAAATTCATGTCGAATTAGAGGATTTGAATAACGAGGCTTCTCGACTAGCTAGCGCGATCAAGAAAAACTTTGAGGGATTAGGAGTATGAGCGGTAAACCCGAGAAACTCGAGACGCTCTCAACTATTGTAATGGGTACATCCCCTAAAGGCACAACTTACAATCATCACGGAGAAGGCTTGCCGTTGCTAAATGGCCCGACTGAATTCGGGCCAGACTACCCCCATTGCACTCTATATACTACAGATCCAAAGCGCGAATGCGAGCCTGGGGATTTAATTTTCTGTGTTCGTGGTTCAACTACGGGGCGTATGAATTGGGCTGACCAAAAATATGCATTAGGACGTGGGGTTTGCTCATTTCGTGGGAGGAGCCCCGCTGAAACCCACTTCATTCGATACGCATTGGAAACCCATCTTAAACAACTACTTCAGTATGCTGGAGGAGCCACCTTTCCAAACTTAACCAAAGAGACGCTCCATAGCTTCACTATTCCCTATCCGGACAACTGGAATACGATTGTTGATATCATCTCGGCCTATGATGAGTCAATACAAGTGAATCGCCGGCGGATTCAACTACTGGAGCAGTCGGCCAGGTTACTGTATAAAGAGTGGTTTGCTCACTTGCGGTTTCCCGGCCATGAGCATGTGAAGATCAAAGATGGCGTGCCTGAGGGGTGGGAGATTACTTCATATGACGAGTTGTTTGGCTTTCTTGGTGGATTTGCCTTCAAGAGTAAGACATATCAGAATGAGGGAGCATTTGGCATCGTTACTATTAAGAATGTTCATGATGCTACGTTTATTCCGGAATGCCCCTCTCGTCTAAGCTCGATCCCAGAAAAGATGAAAGAACACTGTGTATTGTCTACTGGCGACATATTACTTTCCCTAACTGGTAATGTCGGGCGAGCCTGCATAGTCTATGGTGAGAACTATCTACTTAATCAACGAGTAGCAAAGGTAGTTGGGAAGAATGTTCCTAGGAGTTATGTCTATTGGACATTTAGCAATGAATCTACACAACGCGAACTTGAGAATCTGGCATATGGAGTAGCTCAATTGAATCTTAGTCCCGTCAAGTTAGGTAGTCGGGAGTTTATCAAGCCTCCATCAATGCTAATTGAAATGTTCGCAGCATTTTGTGAACCTATGTTCTCTCAGATTTGCACACTGAATATACAGAACCATAATCTTATGAAAGCGCGAGATATTCTGTTACCTCGCATGATGAATGGGGGAATTGGCATATGAGTGATACAGTATTTGCCAAAGTAGACTACGACCTTTCAAAACTGGTAGAGTACATATCACTCGGGGAGATTGGGCTGCCTGACATACAGCGTCCGTTTGTATGGAAGAATGCAAAGGTGCGTGATCTGTTCGACTCAATGTATCGAGGTTATCCAGTCGGCTACCTCCTGTTTTGGCAAAATGGATTAGCCGCCGATGATCGTACAATCGGTGTTGACTTAAAGCAAAAACCGCCGCGCCTTGTCATTGTTGATGGTCAGCAAAGGCTGACGTCGCTCTATGCAGTTGTTAAGGGAATCCCCGTAGTACGTGACAATTATGACAGCGAACAGATATACATTGCGTTTAATCCCGTCGAAGAGAAATTCGAAGTGGCTGATGCTGCCATCCGCCGCGATGCTGCCTACATCTCCGATATATCGATACTGTGGAACCGTGAAACGAAGATTACGAAAGTCATTCGTGAGTATATAGCCAAGTTGAAGACTTCCAGACAGACAAGCGAAGAAGAAGAGTCCGGAATTGAAGACGCCATTCTCAAATTGCAGGGACTGTTGAGTTTCCCTTTGACGGCTCTTGAGCTTAAGCCTAATATTTCAGAGGAAAGCGTCTCAGATGTCTTTGTCAGAATCAACAGCAAAGGCACTCCGCTCAATCAGGCGGACTTCATTCTCACTTTAATGTCGGTATTTTGGGATGAAGGACGAGCAGAGCTGGAGCAGTTCTGCCGAGAGTCACGCAAGCCATCGAAAGCCGGCGCTTCTCCCTTCAATTACTTCATAGAACCGGATCCCAGCCAGCTCCTGCGTGTCAGTGTCGGGGTAGCTTTCAAACGTGCTCGACTGCGCTATGTCTATTCAATACTACGCGGGAAAGACCTTGAAACAGAGAAGTTCAGCGAGGAACGACGGATTCAGCAATTCGATACTCTAAAGAAGGCACAGACCAAAGTGCTGAATCTTCAGTATTGGCATGACTTTATGAATTGTGTTCGCCTGGCAGGCTACCGCAGCGGCAAGATGATAAGCTCCCAGAACAACTTGATGTTCTCATACATGCTCTACCTTCTTGGCCGTACTGAATACAACATCGATGAGTTCGATCTCAGGCGCGTGATTGCCCGCTGGTTCTTTATGTCGAGTGTCACCGGACGATATACGGGTTCACCAGAGTCACGGATGGAATTCGATCTTGCCCGGTTCAGAGATGTCAAGGATGGTCAAGCGTTTATCAGGATTCTTGAGCAGATCTGTGATGTGACTCTGACCAATGATTTCTGGGCAGTTTCATTGCCCAACGACCTGGCCACGTCTTCTCCAAGGAGTCCCTCGTTATTCGCGTACCAGGCCGCGCTTACGCTGTTGGATGCGAGAGCGTTGTTCTCTAAGGTAAAGATGTCCGATCTGCTTGATCCTGCTGTTCAGGCTAACAAGTCTGCGATAGAACGGCATCACTTATTCCCCAAGGGCTACCTGAAGAGCCTGAAGATTTCGGGAACGCGTGAAACAAACCAGATTGCCAACTATGCTTTTGTTGAGTGGCTTGACAATATCAAGATATCTGATCAGGCGCCTTCTGAGTATATGCCGGATCTAAAGAGTCGATTCGGAGCAGATGAATTGGCTCAAATGTATCACTGGCACGCTTTACCAGAGAACTGGGAACACCTTGAGTACAAAGAGTTCCTTGAGCAAAGACGTGAGCTAATGGCTAAGATCATTCAGGAGGGATACCAGACTCTTACTGCGAAACCCGCTGAGGAAGCCGGACCGCAGGAGTTGGATCTCGAGCAGATCGTAATGAATGGCGAGTCAGAAGCTGTTGAGTTTAAGGCTACTCTAAGGACAAACTTACACACTGGCAATAAAGACCCGAGGATGGAGCTTTCTGTTCTTAAGACGATTGCTGGATTCCTCAATACTACGGGTGGTACACTGATAGTCGGTGTCTATGACGACGGCACACCGGCTGACATTGGCGCAGATGGCTTCCCCAACGAGGACAAGATGAGCCTCCACCTTGTCAATATCGTCAAGGACCGTATGGGGCCCCAGGCCATGACCCATATGCACGTGCATTTTGAGGATTTCGACAGTACCCGGGTAATGGTAATCAAGTGTGGGAAAGCCCCAGTAGCAGTGTTCGTAAAGGATGGAAATATCGAACGGTTCTACATTCGCACAGGACCGTCGACAACCGAACTCACGGCCAGCCAAACGCAAGACTACATCAAGCAGAGGTTTGTGTGATGGTGGGTTCAGAATCATCACATGGTTAGTATATGAGTGTTACATTTGCAACATCATGCTATTCTGATCAGCAGGATCCTGTATCCTGGGGTGGCTTTGATATTCAAGAGTGTGATGAATTCCGGAACTTCATGTCTAATGAGGTCTCCTCGAGATTGCATGACGAGGAAGGCATTACCTCTTTTGAGGCTGACCTCCGAGGTTTGGCAACTACTGGTTTTGCCCACCAGAGTCTCAGTGACATTCTAAATGCAGCAGCTGATGAAGAAAGAGATTGGGCTGTTGGAGAGGCTATAGCAGAGGTATGGCTTGAAGAAGAGCATAGCGTGATTTGGCCATGGAATACAGAAAGAGATAAGAAAGTTGCATCGGCAAGTTTGCCCGGCGCTGACTTAGTAGGTTTTCAGCCCGAAGGAAATGACGTCCGTTTGGTATTAGGTGAGGTGAAATCCTCGAGTCAGGCAGCAACACCTCCAACTGTTATGAGCGGACGTAGCGGTGATATGGGTCATCAGATTGATAATTTGGCAAACAACCTTGGATTGATATATCAGCTACTCTTCTGGCTGCACTCTAGATGCAAAAATACACCACATTGGACGAATTATCAATCTGCCGTTTCCCTGTATTTGAATTCTGGTAACAAGGCAGTTTCACTTTTTGGAATTCTCATTAGAGACACATCTGCAAATGTACTGGATCTTCGAGCGCGCGGTCGAGCTCTTGGTACATCGTTGGCAGCGCCTACTTCCTGCAGACTCATTGCCCTGTATTTGCCTTGTGCGATAGCGGATCTACCAAACAGAGTAGCAGAAGGTGGTTCTGTATGAGTCATTGGCTGCTTGATAATTTGGGTGATCGTAGGTCTGACGCTCTAAAGAGAGCTAGTCGGAGTCAGATACTCAAGGAGTTCTATGGAACACCGTTTGAAGAAGATTCTGACTTAGTCAGGCGCACAGCTGAAACGTTAGAGCTTGTTGTCCTTGATCTTATCCCTGAGTGTGCGGATGGAAATGAGGAGACTCTCAACTTACTTAAGGAATGCGCAGCAGATGCTTTTCGCCTCTTGAGGGCACTACCACTGTCTGGTCAGCCACTAGAGATTGGCGTTCAAACTCTTCACATGAGCGCACTTGCTGTTGTGGGAGACATGGGCTCAGATGCTGCTCGGTTGCTGCGCGAGAACTCTTGGCCTGAACTGCCTACAAACTCTTCTACTTGGCGAGAGCGGACCTGGGCAACCATTATTGATATTTGGCTGCGCTTGATAAGAAAACACGGGTGGGAAGATAGAGATAGGGTCCTAGAGCAAATTAGCGAACTTCGTAGAGCTCAAGAGGAGTATGAGCGGACGTACCTAGAAAGTCAACCACCGCCGGAAGCTAAGGCGTCGGCACTAGAACTGATTGGACTTTATCATCTAGCCAAGGCAGCGGAAGTATTGGCTCTATACATCACTGATGGTGTTGTAGACGGCAATTATCAAATCCATCAGCTCTTGGATACTCACTTCGATCGAGTGTTTGCAGCAGGAAGCCACGTCCAGCTTATTCGTTTAGAACCATTATCCCGGCTTCTGGCAGCATGCTCTGCACAAATGGCAAACAACTCCATCTGGACCGTTACTAGAGCTGTTAATTCAAGAGTGACTGAGTTTGTCAGGCGATTAGTTGATCGGGGTCGTGGAGATCGTGCCATATTCGACGTGCTACCACCACAGCGAAGAGCTCTCTCTGAACAAGGATTGCTAGGCTCTAGTAGGCGCGCAGTAGTAGTGTGCTTGCCTACCTCAAGTGGAAAAACATTGATTTCACAATTTCGAATACTGCAGGCTCTGAACCAGTTTGAACATGAGCGGGGCTGGGTAGCATATCTGGCGCCTACAAAAACACTCGTGAACCAAGTGGCTCGTCAATTACGGCGAGATTTCGGTCCCTTGGGAATCGTTGTGGAACAAGTAAGTCCGGCTTTGGAGATTGACTTGATTGAAGCTCAGATGTTGCAGGAAGCAGACAGGTCAAACGAGTTTCGAGTGTTAGTAACTACTCCGGAGAAGCTTGACCTTATGCTTCGTCAAGGTTGGGAGGATACAATCGGCAGGCCTCTAACGCTCGTGGTTGTTGATGAAGCCCACAATATCCAAAGCCCGCGAAGAGGTCTTAAGCTTGAGCTACTCCTGTCAACTATCAACAATGAGTGTCAAAACGCACAATTCCTTTTGCTGACACCGTTTATTCAAAACGCTAGGGAAGTCGCTCGCTGGCTTGGAGGAGTAAACTCAGACGATGTCAGTCTGGCTCTAGAATGGCAACCAAATGATCGAGTAATTGGAGTTGTTCAAGCTGAGCGTACTGAAGAACTCAGCCGCCGGAGCTTCGATTACAAAATAAGCCTAGAGACTATACACACCACAAGACGCAGCCTTACAACAGACGAATTGCTATCATTTCCAAAGAGCGAAGAGATTGCTGGGACCTATAGTCGAGTAACAAACCAAAGTTCTCTGGCAGCCGTTGCTGCCCAACAGTTGCAGCAGCGCGGTCCGATTATTGTGATGCATGCTAGGCCAGATTGGGTTTGGTCTTTGGCAGAGAAGTTCAAAATAGAGGAGAATTATACTGACTCCATTTCAGAGCACATTGGGATCGTACGTTCATTCTTAGAACTTGAGTTTTCACCCGAATTTCCATTACTGGAACTGCTACGGTATCGCGTAGGTGTTCATCATGCTGGACTGTCGGATGAAGTGCGAATGCTGATGGAATGGCTCTTCGAGTTAGGTGAATTGCGATTTCTGGTCGCGACGACGACTATTGCCCAAGGCGTAAACTTCCCGATCACTGGTGTAGTAATGGCATCCCATCAATATCCTGATGACAATCGCATGAGCGATATGCCTCCAGAGGATTTCTGGAATATTGCTGGTCGTGCTGGCAGGATAGGGCATGGCAGTCTCGGGGTTGTGGCACTGGTCGCAGATGGAAATGAAAAGGCTCAAAGGCTGAGAGAGTTTATAAACCGCCAGTCAGGCGATCTCAATTCTGCGTTGATTCAACTTGCCATTGAGGCAAGAGATCAGCTATCCGATCTAGGAGCAATAGTCTATAGGAATCCGGAGTGGTCTAGCTTCCTTCAGTATCTTGCTCATACCTACATGCAGATGGGTAGACCCGAGGGGTTTGCAGGGCGAATTGAACAAGTTCTTAGAGGAACTTTTGGATTTGGCAAACTGCGTACACATGACTCAGAATTGGCCAGCCAGCTGCTGGGAGGTATTCAAGCTTACGCAGAGTATTTACAGCAACCCGGACAACCTTTGGGGCTTGTTGATAGTACGGGCTTCTCCCTCCAGAGTATTCGGACTGTATTGGGTGAGGCTAATAGTGAGGGGTTGCGAAGTACTTCATGGGACTCAGATACTCTCTTTCAGTCAGGTGACCAGATGCTACGCCTAATGATGGGAGTGTTATTGAAAGTTCCAGAACTACGAGAAAACCTAAAAGCCGCGACCGGTGGAAGTTCTCCGGACGGCGAGAAGTTGTCACTTATTGTTAAGGATTGGGTCAATGGTGTGCCGGTTGCTACGATAGCTGCCAATCATTTCATGGGTGAAGAAGATGATTTAACAAAGGCAATGACCAAATGTGGACAGAATCTGTTCGGTCGCCTAACCCAGACGGCTTCTTGGGGTATAAACGCCCTGCTAGCCATTACTGCCAGCGACCTGGATGATGAGGAACGAAAACCATTAAACAATTTGGCGTCCAAAGTCTTCTACGGCGTTAATAGTGATCCGGCTATTACGTTGAGACTACTAGGTATTCCTCGAACGGCAGCCACGCCGTTGGCAAATTCAATGGCTACGGATTTAGACCGGCCACTTCCGCACATCAGATCACGCCTGCAGAACATGAATGAGTCCGATTGGAATGGTGCAGTTGGAGGTGACCACGGCGCCATCTACAGGCGCATATGGAGAATCCTCGAAGGGATCGACTAAACGGAAAGAAATGACCGATGGCGTATACCGAAGACACACTTGTGCAGCAGACCACAGCTGAGTACCTGAAAGAGCAGCTCGGCTGGGACTCAGTATATGCTTATAACACAGAGACGTTCGGGCCGGAGGGAACGCTGGGGCGTCTAAATGATAGAGAAGTCGTTCTTACTCAGTTCCTACGAACCAAAATAGTTGAGCTTAACCCAGGTCTTCCCGACTCAGCTTATGACGATGCAATCCGCCAAGTGATTGGAACGGTGGCAACCCAAACAATGATTGCCACCAACCGCGACAAATATGCCCTCATTCGCGACGGCGTTCAGGTCGCTTTTCGCAACGACAAGAATGAGCGAGCCAGAGAACGACTAAGGTTGATCGATTTCACTACCCCCAAGAACAACCACTTCCTATGCGTGCGCGAGTTATGGGTGCGAGGAGATCTGTATCGGCGGCGTGCTGATGTCATAGGATTTGTGAACGGCATACCACTTCTATTCATAGAGTGCAAAAACATACATAGGAATCTAAAGACCGCGTTCGTGAAGAATTTCAGCGACTACAGGGATACTATACCTCATCTTTTCCATCACAATGCTATTGTGATGTTTGGGAACGGCGAAAAGGCTAAGATTGGCTCCATCACGAGTCGTTGGGAACACTTCCATGAGTGGAAACGACTTGCTGAAGAAGAGCCGGGCGTCGTTGACATGGAAACGTTACTGAAGGGGATCTGCGACAAAGACAATCTAATTGATTTGATTGAGAATTTCACTTTCTATGACGATTCTTCTGGCGAACCAAGGAAGATATTGGCTCGTAATCACCAGTTCTTGGGGGTGAATCGAGCTATAGAAGCTGTTCGTAACCGAAAAGAACAAGACGGCAAATTGGGTGTCTTTTGGCATACACAGGGCGCTGGTAAAAGTTACTCAATGGTCATGTTTACCAGGAAGGTCCATCGAAAACTAGGTGGAAACTTCACGTTCCTTGTTCTTACAGATCGAGAAGATCTGGACACTCAAATCTATAAGACGTTTGCCGGTTGCGGAGTAGTCGACAACGATCGAGAGCCCTGTCGTGCATCAAGTGGAGATCATCTCAGTAAGTTACTCGGAGAGCACAAGGCATTCGTCTTCTCACTGATCCAAAAGTTCAATCGTGATGTTGATCGTGATCAGGGTTACACACAAAGAGACGATCTTATTGTCATCACGGATGAAGCACATCGCACCCAATACGGCACGTTAGCATTAAACATGCGTAACGCATTGCCCAAAGCAAGCTATATCGGTTTCACAGGAACACCACTGTTCAAAGAGGATGAGATTACGAAGCGAGTGTTCGGTGACTATGTTTCAACCTACGATTTTCAGAGGGCCGTAGAGGACAATGCCACAGTACCACTCTACTATGATGCCCGAGGAGATAAGCTAGGTGTCGCCGTAGGAGACTTAAACGAGCGAATAGCAGAAAAGCTGGAACAGATCGAAATTGATGGCATTGATGTCGAACAACGACTAGAACAAGAGCTAAAGCGTGACTACCATATCATAACCGCGGGCAAGAGATTGGAGCAAGTGGCTCAGGACTTTGTCACGCACTATTCAACGGCATGGGAAACCGGTAAGGCCATGATAGTTTGTATTGATAAGATCACGTGCGTTCGCATGTATGATCTAATCACCCAGTTCTGGAATGAGCGTATCGAGAACTTGGTAGCCAAAATGCCAGTTCTTACTGATGAACAAGAGGAGGTCTACCTACAACGTCAGATTGCGTGGATGCAAGAGACCCGTGCGGCGGTAGTGATAAGTGAGGAGCAAGGTGAAGTAGATAAATTCCGTCAGTGGAATCTCGATATCACTCCTCACAGAAAGCTCATTAAGGATGGTATAGACTTACCAGAAACAATGCGAAGGAAGCCGGAATATCGCAATATGCAGAGAATGGATGTGGACGAAGCCTTCAAGGCAGAAGAGCATCCATTCCGGATCGCTATCGTCTGCGCAATGTGGCTCACGGGTTTTGATGTTCCTTGTCTCTCTACGCTATACTTGGATAAGCCCTTGAAGGCACATACACTCATGCAGGCGATTGCAAGAGCCAATCGCGTCAATGAAGGAAGAATAACGGCTTAATCGTTGATTACTGTGGCATCCTGAGGAACCTTCGACAGGCCCTGGCTACATTCGCTGGCACTCAAGCCGGTGGCGAAGGTACAGACACCGATCCGGCGAAGCCAGATGAAGAACTCTTGGAGGAATTGGCAGAGGCGATCAGCTTTGTCCGGTCATTTCTTGAGGATAAACACGCCCCGCTTGATGCAATCATACAAGGAGAAGGATTTGAGCGGAACGCGGCGATAGTAGCCTGTAAGGAAGCTGCAAACGAGAATGATGAGGTGCGCAAACGTTTCGAGGTGATGTGCCGCGAAGTCTTCAAGAAATTCAAGGCATGCCTGAATATCCCGGCTGTGAATAACTATCGAGCAGATCGCGATGCAATCAACATAATCTATAAGAGCCTACAACAAGATCGAGAGCAGGCTGACATTTCAGCCATCATCAGAGAGCTCCACAAAGTTGTTGATGAGGCAATAGACGTACGTCCCGCCCCTTCTGATACTGATGATATTACTTATGATATAAGCAAAATAGATTTTGAGCGTCTCCGACAGGAATTTACAAAGAGCCCCAGAAAAAACACAACAGTGCAGACTCTTCGGCAGATTGTGGAGCAACGACTTCATAGACTGTTACAGCAGAATCCGCTCCGCACGGATTTCCAGCAACATTATGAGAACATTGTTTCTGAGTACAACAGAGAAAAGGATCGAGTGACTATTGAGCAGACCTTTGAAGCACTTCTCAAACTCGTTAAAGAGCTCGATGAGGAGGAAAGACGAGCAGTCCGCGAAGGTCTTGACGAGGAATCGTTAGCCATATTCGATTTACTGAGAAAACCTGACCTGGATGCCAAAGCTATAAAACGGGTCAAGAAGGTGGCAGTAACTCTACTAGAAGATCTCAAGTCGGAGAAGTTGAAGATCGATCATTGGAGAGATAAGGAGTCAACACGAGACTCAGTTCGTGTCGTAATACGCGATTTCCTTTGGAACGATAAGACCGGTTTACCAATTGACTACTATGAAGAGAACGAAGTGGGTGTAAAGTCCGAAGATGTGTATAGGCATGTTTTTCGAGCGTATCCTTATCTACCATCACCATACTATGCTAGCGCCTCATAGCTAGTACATAGTGAGATAGTTATCTGTGTCAGGACGGACTTGATTTGACACTTGCATAAAAAGCGAGTGGTCATTTATCTCTGAGTTAACCAAACAAGGAGATAATAATGACCACTCAAGAGAAACTCGTCCAGAAGAAACTCACTATTCTGGAACTGGGGGAATATCTTCAGAACGTATCCGAAGCGTGCCGGATTAGCGGCTGTTCCCGCCAGCACTTCTACGATATCAAGAAAGCCTACGAGAGTCAAGGATTGGAGGGTCTGAAAGAGAAGACTCGCCGCAAGCCTTGTGTGAAGAATCGGGTGGCTCCTGAGATTGAGGAAGCGGTACTGCAGATGGCTTTGGAGTACCCGGCCTACGGTCAGATGCGAGCCTCAAATGAGCTGAGAAGACAGGGTGTTCTGATCTCGTCCGGTGGTATCCGGTCAATCTGGCTTCGTCACGGCCTGGAAGTATTCAAGAAGCGTCTGAAGGCTTTGGAAGAGAAGGCGGCCAAGGAGGGGCTGGTTTACACCGAGGAACAGCTCAGAGTGCTGGAGAGTGCTCGCCGTGAGCGTGAGACAGTTCCCGATGAGATCGAGACACACCATCCGGGCTATATGTTGGCCCAGGACACGTTCTATGTTGGCTATATCAAGGGTGTGGGACGCATCTATCAGCAGACAGTGATCGATACCTACTCGGCGGTAGCCTTTGCCAAGCTGTACACGGCCAAAGTACCGCTGACAGCAGCGGATACACTCAATGACCGAGTCGTCCCGTTCTTTGAAGAGCAGGAGGTTGATATCCTTCGCATCCTAACTGATCGTGGGACCGAGTACTGTGGTCGCCTTGACAAACATCCCTATCAACTCTATCTTCAACTACACGAAATCGAACACACTCGGACTAAGGCGAGACATCCGCAGACGAATGGTATCTGCGAGCGTTTCCACAAGACGATTCTGGATGAGTTTTACAAGACAGTTTTCAGAAAGAGAATATTTACCAACACCGACGACCTTCAGACTGAGTTGGATCGGTGGATAGAGAAATACAACCGGGAGCGAACCCACCAAGGGAAACGGTGTCAAGGCAGAACACCAATGGAGACTTTTATTGACGGGCTTGATCTGGCTCGAAAGGCCAATGTGGAAAGTGAACAGATGGAGAAAATGACAGCTTAACCAAAATCATTCAGAGGTAGATGACTGTCAAATCAAGTATCGTTCACTACAAGTTATCTCATACTCCCGAACCTATGATGTATCGACATTTCCGGTGTCACTGCAAACTCTTTAGCGTCACTTGTCTGTTCTTGAGAATCCTTGATCTCTTTCGCCTCATTTGAGAACTCAATTCTAAGTTCCTTTGCCTTTCGTTTAATCAAATATGTAAACATCGCCCCCGGCCGTTCTCTAATTCGGCCGAGTTGCTCGGCTTCCTTCACTTGGCTGAGGGCTTCATGTATTGCCCGCTCAGGTAGTAATCTTACTACCTTTCGATAAAACGCCAGTGATCTTTTATCCCGGCATGTTTCCAGAATTTGATGAGCCAGGTACTCGCGCTTCTCACGAGTGGACTTATCCACAGGTGCTCTTCTTAGAGGTTTACTCACAGCGTTACTAAACGTTATAGA